>Ga0179596_10000028_pt1 | contig 184694 bp, 145 predicted proteins | sample CZODoug1_1_08_16_FD_155494 | JGI IMG/M metagenome (GOLD analysis project Ga0179596, IMG submission 155494) | Vadose zone soil fungal communities from Angelo Coast Range Reserve, California, USA - CZODoug1_1_08_16fungal (Illumina Assembly) | ecosystem: Environmental > Terrestrial > Soil >... | reverse complement strand
TTTCCACCGGCTTCAAACCGGGCGGCGGCAACCCGGGCACCGCGCCCGCCGTGGTCCCGGCGAACTATTTGCCCGAAACCATTACCGCGTACGAGTTGGGCTCCAAGAACTCCTTCTTCGATAAGAAATTCATTGCCAATCTCGCCGGCTTTTACTACGTCGATAAGAATATGCAGTACCACGCCGAGGACCTCGTCAATTTCCAGGGCGGCGTCGACAACCTACCGACGGTCGATATTTACGGAATCGAGGGCGAGTTCACGGCGCTGCTGCCCTATCATTTCCGCATTTCCGGCAACTTCACCGCGGAGAAGGGCAAAATCGCGACGCATGTGTCGACGCTGGACAACCTGGCCGGCAATGCCGCCAACAATGCATTCGCGGCGCAATACGGTACAACGGCCTTCCTCGACGCCGAATTCGGCATACCGAACCCCGCGCTGCCGAACGCCGTACAAATCTTGAATTCGCTGCGGGCAGCGGGCTACCGCGATGTGTACGGCAATTCGCCGCCGAACCTGCCGACCTACACGGCGACCATCGCGTTGTCGCAAACTTCCCAATTCGGCGACGGCTCGAGCCTGCTGTCGCGGCTGCAAGGCAACTATCGGGATCATTACGCCGACACGGTATTCGGCAACGCGCCCGTCTATACGACGCCGAGCTACGTGTTGATGAACCTGCTGTTCGATTACACGTTCGCCAATCGTCGCCTCGACGTGACGGTTGCCGTCAACAATCTGGCGGATCGGGCCGCGGTGAGCTATCGCTTCACGAACCAGTATGGCGGGGAGACCACGCAGGGCTACTACCCGCCGCGCGAGTACATCGCCGGTCTCCATTACAAATTTTAGCGCCGCGCGGCCGGCTAGAGACGCCAGCGACGCGATCAACGCAGCGGCCTCCCGGGAGCTGGGCGGCCGCCACCTTGGCCTTCACGCGATGCCGCCGCGGAAAGCTCGGGTGCGGCTCGGTCTGCTGGGTGCGAAATGATTCCGTGTGCCGATTCTTGGGTCAGACATAGACGGCATCGCGCACGTCGATCGTGAATTTCCCCATCATGCCCTCGACACCCGTGTTGGTGGCAATGATCACGGTCATCGCTTGCGCCGGATCGATGAACCAGCTGTGCCCGTAGACACCGCCCCAGCACCAAGTCCCCGCGGACTGCGGCGTCTGCGCCGCAGCGGCATCGACCAGCACTGCGCCACCGTAGCCGAAGCTCCAGCCGGGGCCTATGGCGTCGAGGGGTAAGGAGCCAGTCTGGTTGCGCAGCATTTGCGCCGCCATATCCGGCGGCAGGATTCCGCCGCCGCCGTTGCGGATGGCTTCGAGAAAGCGCAGCAGGTCCGGAGCCGAGCCAATCATGCCGGCGCCGCCGGAGGGAGGCGCATTCGAATTCAACGCACGCCCCGGTGAAAAGCGCAGATAGCTTGCGCCAAACGGTAGGTCGTGCGGCTCGCCCATGCGGACGGGGACTGCCTTCGCGTCGGCATAGGGCACAGCCAGCCGTGCTTGGTCCACCACCTCGAAAGCCGTATCGTTCATCTTCAGCGGCGAGGTGACCAGGCGGGCGACTGCCTGGGGCAACGTCTCACCACAGGCCCGTTCGATGATCGCGCCAACCACATCGAGCGCAACGGAATAGCGCCAGATCTCGCCGGGCACGAACGACAGGGGCACCGTCGCGAGGCGCCCCATGTTCTCCAGTGTTGGAACGTCGGAGGCATCGATACCGATGTCGATGCCGGCTCGGTGATACGGGCCATCGGCCGGTTCCCAAAAAGGATAGGTCAGGCCGGCGGTGTGGGTGAGCAGCTGATGCAGCGTAATAGTCGCTTCGGCACCGTTGGGCAGCCGGGGACGGAATTGCGGCAACCAGCGGGTAACGGGTTCATACAGGTCGAGCTTGCGTTCCGCCACCAGCGCCAGCGCCGCGGCGGTCACGATGGGCTTGGTCAACGAGCTGTAGCGAAACAACGCATCCGGCTGGAACGGACGCCCCGCCTCGCGGTCCGCCAGGCCCGCGGCCCTCTGGTACACCGAAGTACCCTGTAGCGAGACGAGGACCACGGCGCCGACGATTCTCTGTTCCTCCAGGGCTAGGTCGATGGCGCAGTCGAGAGCCCTGCCACGTCGGATCCAAATAGGGGAGTCCGATGCCTCGCCGATGTTCAATGTGTTCATGTGCACTCCGTTACCAGGGACGAAAAGATTACCCATCTATGGTTTTGTCCGGGGTACTTCCGCCAATCACTCTCGCACCAACATGGTGATGCAACCGCGCGAAACCATAGGCGGACGCCAGCACGATCAGCGCCAGCCCAAGAAACACCGGCGGGAAATCTGACGCGACCAGATGCGTGGAGTCGCGGGCGTTATGCGCGAGCAGTGCTGCGCTGACCGATATTCCAATTCCCATCGCTACTTGCTGGGCCACTCCCCCAAAACTCGTGGCCGCACTGAGTTGTTCCGCCGGCATGTCCGCATAATTTAACGTGTTGATCGTCGTGAAGTGCAAGCCGCGCATCATGCTGAACGCGAGGATGAGCAACAGTAGCAGGCTGTCGGGCGAGTCTGTCTCGAGCCCGGCAAACGCTGCGATGCTGACCGCGCCGAGCACGGCGTTCATGGTCAAGAGGCCGGAAAAGCCATATCGCCGGAGCAGGTATGCGGCGTAGGGGCGTACCATCACCATGCCGACGCTGGCGAAGGCCGTGAGTACACCCGACTCCACCGCCGAGCGACCTAGGCCGATTTGCAGCAGTAGCGGCAGCAGATAGGGTATGCCGTTGATGCCGATTCGGCTCAGCCCCCCCGACAGAACACCCGTTCGGAAACTGCGTATGGAGAGCAGATCGAGATTGATGATGGGCTGGTTCGCCCTTCTAAAATGCCGGACGTAGGAGCACAGTAGAATCGCCGCTGTACCGAAACTGGTCATGGTGATGGCGGAGCTGCCCAGGGGATGTCCAACCAGCTCGATCGCCGCCTGAAGAAGAGCGAGCCCGGCGCCGAATAGCATGAATCCCGTGTAGTCGAAAGGCGCGCCGCGCACCCCTCGACTGGCGGGCATCTGCCACAGTGCCAGCGCGATCGCGAGCACCCCGATCGGAATATTCACGAAGAAAATCCAGCGCCAGCTAACATAGGTCGCGATCAAACCGCCGACTACGGGTCCCAGCGTCGGCCCGACCATGGTCGGAATGTTCATGTAACTCATCGCACGGACGAGTTCGTGGCGCGGAAAACAGCGAAGCAGGATCAGGCGTCCCACGGGCGTCATCAGTGCACCGCCGATGCCCTGTAGCACGCGCATCGCCAGCAACATGGAAAAGCTGTTGGCCAATCCGCATGCCGCCGAACCGAGAGTAAAGATGCCGAGCGCCCAGCAGAACACCTGCCGAGATCCGAGACGGTCGGCGAGCCACCCGCTCAACGGCATGAACACCCCGATCGCAATCACGTATGCGATGATCGCCAGATTCACTTCGATCGGTGGAATCGCGAAGCTTTGGGCGATCTGAGGCATTGCGGCGGCAAGAATGGTGCCGTCCAATTGCTCCATCATGAATGCCATGCCCACTAAGAGCGCGACTATCAGGCGCCTGCGGCGCTCCCGGCGGCGAGCGTCGCCCGGGACTGGAACGGGGGATTCGGCGTGCATCGAGTTTGGTATTTGTTTCGCTACATATTATAATAGCTGTCCACTTTGCCACACTTGTTATAATAGGCGAAATGGTTTGACGGCCGGGCCGCCTTTTGAGGTGGGTTCGCTGCTTTCAGTCAGCACGCTTGCGTAGGTCGCGTTTCGCGGCGCCCTAGTCGATCGGCTGTTCCTTCCCGGCTGTCAAGAATATATCAGCCGGTACAAGCTCTTAATCTGATCCGCAGTGGGCACCGTTGGGTTATTTCCTGGAGATCCGGAGGCGAGCGCCTGTTCAGCCATATTGTCCAGAAGCTCCTCCCACGCGGCCCACTGGATGCCATGGCGCTGCGGTGAGGGTACTTCCATGTCGACATTGATAGAGCGCAGTTCTGCGAGCAGCCGTGCCAATGCCATATCGGTATTCTCATCCGCTGACGCGATCCCCATCGCTCGAGCACAATCGGCGTAGCGCAAGGGCGCGCCAGGGGCTGAAAATTCCGTCACAGCCGGCAGTAGCATCGCATTTGAAAGGCCGTGCGACACATGGAAGTGGGCGCCGATCGGCCGACTCATACCGTGCACCAAGGCCACGGAGGAGTTGGAAAAAGCGATCCCGGCCTGCGTCGCGCCCACCATCACGGCTTCGCGCGCTGCGCGATGATCGGGCTCTCGATACACTGTGCGCAGGTTGGGAGCAATGGCGCGCATGGCTTGGAGCGCCATACCATCGGCGAACACATTGGCGCGGCGGCTGACATAGGCTTCGATGGCGTGAGTCAGTGCATCGATACCGGTATCGGCTGTCAGGCGCTTGGGCATGGTAAGCGTCAACTCATAGTCCACGAGCGCAGCGACGGGCAAGTATGCGAGGCCCGCGCACAGCATTTTCTCGTTGGTTGCCTCATCCGTAATGACTGTAAAGCGCGTCGCTTCCGATCCGGTTCCCGCCGTGGTGGGGATGGCGATGATGGGTAGACCTGGCTGATCCTGCTGATGAGGTACTCGATACTTCGGGATACGACCACCGTGGTGACCCACGACGGCGATGGTCTTGGCCGAGTCGATTACGCTGCCGCCGCCGAAACCGAGCACGCAGTCATGCTCGGCTTGTCCCAAGAAGGCGATGCCGGCGTCGATCGATGCCACCGTCGGATCCGGCACGGTGTCGCAGAACAAGCGTGAGCGGGTAATACCTGCGGATGAAAGCGCCCGTTGCAACCGCTCGACATGACCGTGATCGTGTAGAAAGTGATCGGAGACCAGCAGCGGCTTCGACAGGCCGAGGCTGTGAAGCACGCCGCCAATTTCCGTCGAAGCGCCACCGCCGATTCTAAGTACCCGGGGCAAAGCGATAGCTGCACTCATGAGACTTCTACGCGCCGACTCGAGCAGTGTCGGCACGCCGCGGTGGATAGACGGCCAAATAGATCAGCGCGCCGGTGACTCCGGATCCGAGAAAACTGAGATCGATTCCGCCGGCAAAGTGCGCAAGCGGCCCTACGAATATCGACGTATCGGCGAAGAGCAGCCCGACCGCGGCTCCGATCGCCCAGGCTACGATCGCGCCGGGGCGAAATCCATTGCGGAACCAATAGCGGCGGGCATCGGCACCGCCCGAGAACTCCTGGAGCGATGCGGCATCGAATACGCCGCCGTTCTCGTGCACACCAATGATGTTGATCAGGATCCACGGCGTGACCAGCACCGTGACGATAGAGCACAGCGAGACGATGGAATCCATCAGGTCAAAGGCCACGAGTCCGATATAGCCGACCAAGATACCTATGACGCTGAACAGTATCGCAGCATCCACTCGTCGTAACTTCCACAGCAAAGCGTGCAGGTTGAGCGTTCCGTTGTATGCGACCATCCCTCCGTTGGAAGCGTTTCCTATGAAACCGATCAACACCACCGGGAGCAACAATACGATGGACACGTGATCCAGCATGGCTGCGGCCGTCTCGCTGGGCTTGTCGACCGTCAGGGCCAGAAAAGCGCCGCAGCCGAGTGCAAAAAAACACCCGGCCACCATGCCCGCCAGCGTCCAGCCGAACACCTCGCCCGAACGTGTGTCGGAAGGAAGATAACGCGTGAAATCGCCGGCAAATGTCGAGTAGGAAACCGCGTTGGCAATCAAACCCGTGGTGGTGAGAAACCACGCCGGCCAAAATCCAAGGTGTGTCTCACTGCTCAACACCGGGGCGAGATGAAAACTGCCGATGCTGCTTACGACCAAGACGCCCATACATGCGACGTTGGCAACGGCAGTGAACTTCTCGTACGCGACCAACGTGGCATGCCCGAGGATCCCGAGAGCTAGAACCACGGCGGCCACACCGCAGAGTACCGCTATGGTCCAAAACCGGCTTTCCGGGACATCTAGCAAAATGTGAGCTGCGTGCAGCAGCGGTGGCGCACTGACCCAAAGAATCATCGCGAAGTAGCCAAGGTCGATAATCATCGCTATGGTCACCCCGACGAAGCGGCCGCGCACGCCGAAGAACGCGCCGCTTGCGACTGTGCTGGTTGTGCCGGTACGCGGGCCGATGATGGCCATCGCAGCGACACCGAGGGAGCCAAGCAGCGTTCCCACGATGATTGCCACGACGGTGCTCCACCAGCCGAGCCCGAGCGACGGCCCCAGCGCGCCCATCAACAGCGAGCCGTAAGTCATCTGCGCGCCGAAGAACACCCACGCGACGCCCATTGGTCGGCCGTGGCGAGCACTTTCTGGGATGCGCTCGACGCCGTAAACCTCGATATGTCCGATGGCCTCCGTAGTGCTTGGACTCGGGAGTTCGGTGGACGCGGCATTCGACATTTCGTGTTCTCCCAAACGGTCCGACCGGCGTCGCCGGAAGTTGCATGTTGAGGCGGTTGCGCACGCACATCCTATTATAACAAGTTGGTCGATTGCCAATTTATTATTGAAAGGATGCCGGAGTCTCCAGCGACCGCGCCGGCGACGCCCCGAAGGATGTCACGGCTTCCGAGCGTGCAGTTCGTGATGATTGGTGGGGCGCTTATAAAGCGCCGCCACCCCACGCCGCCTCATGCGCAAAGGGTAGTTGCGCCTATTGCCGGTTGAAGGAAATGGCTCCGCTCGATTCCATCGATTGTCCATTGCTCCCAACGTCCGCGTGATCGATGGCGATTTTCGAATTCAATCCATGTTGGTCCGGTTTGAGCGAAAGCCGATAGCTGAAGCAATCCCAGCGGAACGCAACTTCATTGAAGAGCAGGGGCTGTCCCTGTGCGTCCCGCAGCAAGCGCAGTATCCGAAAAATCGGCGCGCCCGGCGCAAGATCCAGCAGCTTTGCCAGCGACGGCGGACACGGTGCAGCGCTCATGACCTGTTCGGCACTGGCCGCACGAAAATCGTGGCGACGCAGAACATCGACGATTGGCGTGCTTTTCAAATCTTCTCGCGAGACCTTCCGGCCGATATGTTCGGGAACATGCACCGTGGTATGAACGACCGGTTTGCCTTTGCGTTTGCGAAGACGCGTGATCCATAGCACTTTCTCGCCATTTGCGAGCTGCAACGTATCCGCCAGATCGGTTGAGGGGGTGATCCACGCGAATTTAATGATCCGGGTGCGTAGATTGCTCATCGTCGCAATCATGTTCGTGATTTCATCGTCGACGTCGACCACGATCGGCGGCCGGCGGTCGAGCATGACCTTGGTGCCGCGTCCCTTGCTGCGCTCGATCAGACCCGCGCGCGACAGTTCCTCGAGAGAGCGCCGAACCGTAATGCGGGATACCCGGAAGCGCTGCTCCAGTTTCTTTTCGCTGGGTAACACTTCGGCCTGGTCGTAACGACCCGCGAAGATTTCATCCCGCAAGGTGGTGAAGACCTGATGATAGAGCGGATCGTCGGCGTCGGTGGACTTGCGTTTTGCGCGCGGTGCCGACCGGGCCTGCGGTACCGACCGGGGCTGCGTTGCCTTCCGACCCATTACGAGAGCCTTTCCGACCCTGAAGCGGGGGCGCGGCCCGCAGAATCACCATACGACATGTAGTACTCGGCTACTTCCGCGGCCGGCAAGACTGCTGCGTATTTCATTTCCATGTCGTACAAATTGGCGAAGTGCGGGCTTTCATGGCGATCGGCAACACATTCCAGAGGGACGATCACCCGGTAACCGCGCGACAGGCCGTCGACCACGGTAGCCCGAACGCAGCCGGACGTTGATCCGCCGGTTACCACGATGGAGTCGCAGCCGTGCCAGACCAGCAACGATTGCAGCTGCGTCTCGTGGAAAGCGGAAGGCATCAGTTTGTTGATCCTGATGTCGTACGCAGAATCGATTTCGAGTCGATCGTCGAACTCGGCACGCCGCGAGCCTCGCTTGATGTTTTGTAAGGAATCGGGTGTGTCGTCGCGACTGCCGAACACGCCGCAGTCTTCGCCCGACTCAGCGAAAGCGACATAGGTCCATATCACCGGCAGTCGGTGCCGGCGTGCAAGGTTTGCCAATTGGTTCACGTGCTCCATCTGTCTGGTATCCGTCTCATACGCGGTCACGAACTCCCGCGGCAGGGTATAGGCCTTCTGCAGATCGACGTTCACCAGCGCCGGTTTTCGTCCAAATCCGTAACGAGCCCTCTGCGGCGTGGCCATGAGTTCTTCGAACATCTGCCGGGCGGTCTTGTTGGAATGCTCCATGGAACTGTCACCACAACGTCGCTAGCTGCGCCGCGGCCTCGCCGATCGGCATTGGGGTATTGTACATGCGCCGGGCATAGACGAGGGGCATGCCGCTGGTGCCGAAAAACAGCTCTTCGACGCTCCCGAAAATGACGGCATGCGCGCCCATGGCATGAATGGACAGGACTCGGCAATCGAAGGCGACCAGCGGATCGGCGATGCGCGGCGCTCCCGTGCCGAGCGCGGTCCACTGCGCGCAAGAGAATTTGTCGCCGTCCGGCCGACTGACGCGGCCCGCGAAACAATCCGAAATGTGCGCTTGATCGTCGCGCAGGACGTTGACGCAGAATACGGCGTTGTCGGCGATTGCCCGTGAGGCCGGGCTTGCCTGGTGTACGCAGACGAGCAGGATCGGCCTTGCGCTGTCGGCCGACACCGATGACATCGCGGAAACCGTTACACCATAGCGTCCCGCCGGCCCGTCGGTGGTGACGATATTGACCGTGCAGGCGGTTTCGCTCATTCCGTTGAGGAAGAGCTGGCGCAAATCGCACTCCCTGTCCGGCGCTAGAACGCTGTTGAATTTCATATAACCCTCGAATGAATCCGCAGACTGCGGTATGAGATCGGTTCAGTCTCCAGGCATCCCGGGCGCCCGCATTTCCAGTGGAACGATGCGGCCGCTCGCGACGATCGGCTTCCCATCGAGCCACAAGCTGCAGTTGCGCATCGGTATGTCCAGATGGCACGCTGTATCGTTGGAGCCTCCCAGCTCACTATTCGGTCCCAACGAGAACAAAACGTTGCCATAGTAGGCGAGGCCGTGGACGCCGATCTCCCGGTCGCGCTCCCGAGTCCCGGCCAAGTGGTGCCACTTCGCGCGTTCATTCAAGCCCCAGCCGATGTGCGAGATCGCATAGCCGCGTGGATCGTTGTAGCTGTCGATGTACCCGCGTACCAGCGCCGCATCTAGGCCGTCGCCCTCGATGCGTGTGACGAATCCGTGCTCGATCGCGAGTCTGACCGGCGACTCGACGTATCGGCGTAGGTCGTTGAGTATGTCTCCTGGCATCAGAACCACCGAACCATTGACCTCCCCATCATTTCCCTGCGTGAGCAGGAAACCCGACGGCCAGTGATCCCACCTACCTGGTGTGTCCGTGTAGCCATACTCGGTCTGGACGCCATATTGTCCAATACGATAGTGAACATCGGTTCCTGCCTCCGACGTTACGCGCAACTCTTTGGCGTTTCCGAGCAATGTACTTCCGAACTCCACTCGCCGGCGCAAATCCGGCGTTGGAAACATGGAGCGCAGGATATCGACGGGTTCCAGCACCTGCAGAATGCGCGTCCCGTCCTGGGTGATCTCTAGTTGTTCCGGAGAGAACAGCAGCCCCAAAAGATCGATGACAATATCAGCCCGCTTGAGCGCTTCGATTGCCGGCCGGTTGCCGGTGAGAGCCGTTGTGCCCACTTGATTCTCGACCGCAAGCCGCGGCTTCGGCGGAACGCTCAGGTGGAACGCTTGCGCTCCCAGCTGCAGCGCCGCCGCGCAACACGCTTGGGCGTAGTCGCCGCGCACGGTCCCCTCGCTCAGCACGGCCACGGTCTGCCCGGGTCCCACTTTGCACAAAGACAATTCTTCCTCGAACAAAGCCAGCAACTCGACATCAGAAGCCATCACTCACCTCCGCTCTGGATTCGGGCGGCGGCATGCACCGCAGCGTCCGAAAATGAGTATCTATGAATCCACGGAGCCGCGCGCTCCAGTTGGCCCGCCAGCGCATAGAGCAACCCATCGCTACCGAGCCTCGAACCGAAATGGGCTCCGATGGGCAAACCCTCACTCGTCCACCCCAGAGGCATGGACATCGCAGGCCCACCCGATGCATTGAATGCGGCCGTGAAAGGAGCATGCGCCCAGAAATCATCGTAGAAAGCGCTGACGTCGGCGGATCGGCCGGCAAGCCGCCCGAGCGGCGGTGGGGGTTCCGCGGTTGTGGGCGTCAACAGAACGTCGAAGTCCGCAAAGAATCGACCCAGGGAACGGCCGACGCGATGCAGCTCCGAGACGGCCTGCACATAGTCGCATGCCGAATGGCGCTCCGCTTGCTCGATCCAGGCGGCATTGACGGCTTCCAACCGTCCGCGTGAATCTGGCAGGGCGCTGGAGCGTACGGCAGCTGCCGCGGCAACGCCGCCTACAATCCGCCAGGCCGCCTTCAGTGCCTCACCGTCATAGTCGGGGTCCGTTTCGGTCACGGCGTGGCCAAGTCCTTCGCAGAGGGCAGCGACTTTGGTGACAGCCATCTGCACGCGCGAGTCGACATGCGAGTCCGTCGGCGAGCGGGTCGAGAGAGCGATTCTCAACCGAGGCGGAGGAGAGTCCAATTCGCGCGCGAACGATCGCTGCGGTCCTGGAACGGCATAGGGATCGCCGATGTCCTCGCCGGTCGTAGTATCTAGGAGGATGGCGCTGTCGCGCACGGACCTGCTGATGCAGTGGGCGCACGACATGCCAGCCAATCCTTCCGCAACATCCGGACCCAACGGGCGTACGAATGCGGCTGGGCTTGAACCAAACGCTCCGCAATGAGCCGCGGGTACCCGCAATGAACCCGCTCCATCGGTTCCATGAGCGATCGGGACGAAGCCCGCCGTAACGGCCACCGCACTGCCGCCGCAGGAGCCGCCCGCCGATCGCGTCTCGTCCCAGGGATTGCGTGTGATCGGCCCCGCCGCCGGCTCGGTCGTAAAGCTCAGGCTCAATTCTGGAATGTTGGTCTTGCCGATGACCACCAGGCCTGCGGCTTTGTAGCGGCGTACCAATGAGCTGTCCCGGGTGGAAAGAACGCCCTGTAAATACCGTCCGGCCGACAAGGTGGTACCCGCGAGTGCCGTAACCGTGTCCTTCAACAGGAACGGCACTCCCGTGAACGGGCCGTCCGGCAGACCGCGTTGAATCTCCTGACGCCCGCGATCGTAGAACTTCTGCACAACGGCACCGAGACGCGGATTGTCCCCCTCGATCGCCTGAATCGAGGCATCGAGGATCTCGAACGCGGAGACCTCCTTCCTGCGAACCAGGTCCGCGAGCGCAGTCGCGTCGTAACGTTTATATTCGGCCGGTGTCACCAATGCCGCCGTTCTTCACAGTCCCGCGAGCCGCTTTACCCGTGAAACCGCTTGGTCGCGCGGGTACTCCGCATAGAGTCGTTCACGTAGAAACGGAGCCGGCGTGGCGTTCACGTTCTCGAACAGCGCGACGCGGCCTGCCAGTGAACCCGTCGTCAGATCCCAGACGAAGTTCATGAGTTGGTTCTTTACTCGCGCGCTGACCCCGCAACCCGGCAGAAGCTCTTCGAGATAGTGGCCGATCTCCGGATTGTCGAATGCCTTTTTGCCGAACCGCATCACCAGACCTTGCCCGCACAGCTCCTGCAGCGTGTGAATGATTCGAGGATAGTGCTCGATCGAGTACTTGCGACCCGCGGTGAGCATATGCACGTCGGGCGCCATCACGTCTCCTTCTGTCAGTTTCGCTTTCACCTCGGCGGCGAGTACCGATGCCCGCAACACCTGCGCATACTCGATGAGATCGGCAACGAGCGCGCGCACCGCGGGAATCGAGCCCGTTCCAAGGACGTCGACGACGAGTTGACCCGCACCGACAAACAGTTCCGCCTTCACGGCAAGCCGCGTCAGCACGTGCCAATGTGCCCAGACGCAGACCCGTCCGTAATACTTCAACGTCGCGGGATCGCCGAGACTGAAAATCCGATCATTCGGCAGAAAGACGTTGTCGAACACGATCAACTGATCCGCTTCCTCGCCGCGGCTCGAGATCGGATGATCGGCGCGGTCCGCGGTTGGGTTCGAGAGCATCTCGCGGGAAATGAGCTTGATGCCTTCGGTCCCGGTCGGAAGTGCGCCCCACACGCAGGCCTCCGGCGGATGTCCCGGGTGGGAGAGATTCGTGAAGAAAATCTCATTCGCCTGCGCCGAGATCGATCCCACCGATTTGGCCCCCGAGACCCGCACGCCGCCCTTCTCGAAGCCCGTGACTCTGACATTGCCGTGCGCGACCGCCGTCGGACGCGAGCGGTCCGATTGCGGTCCGCTGAGGCTCTCGGCCGCAATGATATTGTTCATCCGGCCGTCGTGCAGATAACGCTCGATGTTTGCGCCGAAGTCGATCTTCACGTTCGCGAACGCCGATTTGGATTCTCTGAACGTCGGCAGATAGGCGGCCAGACCCACTGCAATCGTCGGGGCGAGGTCGGGCGGACGGCCGAACATGCCGACGCTTTTCTCGCTGGTGTATTCAATAAGTTTGCGTCGCGTCTCGAGATCGGCAATCGTGCGCGGGATCTGCCACGCGCGGCTCACGATATAGCCCGATGACTCATCCGTCATCGTCGTGACACTCGACCACTCTTCGCTGAATTGATCGTCGAACATCTCGGCCAGCAAATCGATGCCAGCCCCCAGAGCCGGATCGTCGGTTACCTTCTCGAGGCGCTTGCCGTCAACCCATACCTGGCGGCCGTCATCCAACGACTGTTTGAATTGCGCCCCGGTACGAAGCCGGCAGTTCGCGGTGGACAACTTGAACGCGGAACTCTGGGTCACTTCATGCTCCTTTCAACCACTGATTGCATATTTTCGCCGTCGTTCGTCATGGTGACGACAATGACGGTGCCGCCCGCACCGATGTTGGGCATGTCCGGTGGACCGCGCACCGGCGCGGACCGAAGCGCGGATATTTGTTTCGACAGGACATTCACCATTCCCTTTTATCTTGTTATAACAGGTTTGTCAAAACAGCCTCGCACGCGCTCGGGATGCCTCTGTTCGATGAACCCTACTCCATGGGAATCACCTTCAACCATCAGTTCTGAAACCGCAATGCGGAGGTCCTCTTTGTCAATAGGGTCCGACATGACATGCCGCGTTGACTTGCTTGTTATAACAGGCTATATCACTGCCCTGCCGGCGCAGCCACCGGTGGCGGTCGCGGCCGAAGTGCCGAAGTAAAGAAAGGAATGTCATTGTGAACCCAGAATCCACCGAATCGCTCGCCCCAGCGAGGTCCCGTCTACCATTGGAAGGCGTGCGGGTCATCGATATCGCATCGTTTCTCGCCGCGCCGATCGGAGCGATGTTTCTCGCGGATTTCGGCGCGGAAGTGATCAAGGTCGAAAGACCCGACACCGGCGACGAATGCCGATATTGGGGCAACAACAAGGACGGTGTGGGCTTGTACTTCAAAGTCATCAACCGCAACAAGAAATCGGTTACCGCGGATCTGCACACCCCGCTGGGCGTCGAGATCGTCAAGCGCCTGGTGAAAACGGCCGACATTCTCGTGGAGAACTTCCGGCCCGGAACGCTCGAGCGCTGGGGATTGGGTTGGGATGTCCTCTCGAAGATCAACCCGAAGCTCATTATGCTGCGCATTACCGCCTTCGGACAGACCGGGCCGAACGCGCATCGCGCCGGCTTCGGAACGCTGGCTGAGGCCTACAGCGGCTTCGCTTTCATCAACGGCTTCCCCGACCAACCTCCGATCCTGCCCGCCTTCGGTCTCGCGGATTCCACGGCCGGCCTGATGGGCGCCTTCCTGGCCATGGTGGCCCTCAAGGGCCGCGACGTGAACTCGGGGAAGGGTCAGTGCATCGACCTTGCCCTCTATGAGCCCCTGTTCACGCTGCTCGGACCGCAAGCGGTGAATTTCGATCAACTCGGCCTCGTCCAGCAGCGCACCGGTAGCATGCACTCCTTCACGGCGCCGCGGAACTGCTTTCGTACCAGGGACGACCAATACGTCGCGATCGCGGGAGGCTCGCAATCGACGTTCGAACGTATGTGTGTCGCGCTGGAGGTTCCCGACGTCGCGGAAGATCCCCGGTTCGTCGACAACCGGACGCGACTGACGCACAACGCGCAGCTCGACTCGATTCTGGAAGCCTCCATCGGGAAGTTCACCCTGAAGGAGATCCTCGAGCGCTTCAATGCCTGCGGGGCCGCCGCCGCGCCCGTCAACAATATCGCGCAGGTATTCGAGGACGAGCACGTGGCGGCCCGCGAGAACATCGTCACGGTGTTCGACGCCGAACTCGACGGGCCCGTGCGATTCCAGAACGTTGCGGGAAAGTTCTCCGCCACCCCGGGTCGCATCGATCATGCCGGGCCGAAACTCGGGTCCAGCAATCACGACATTCTCATCGGGGAACTGGGCTTCACCGAACAGGAGCTGCGTGAGGGCCTGTCGTGCTGAGCATCCCGGAGACCATCACCGTCGTCGACGTGTCGGCACGCGACGGTCTACAGAGCTTTCAGCGGTGGGTGGACACCGACGTCAAGGTCAAAATGGTGGACCGCCTGTCGCAGGCTGGCTTTGCGGTGATCGAGGTCACCAACTTCGCTCACCCACGCGTGATTCCCCATTTACGGGATGCCGAAGAAGTCATGGCCCGCATCCAGCGCCGTCCGGGGACGGTTTATCGTGCGCAGGCGCCAAATGCGCGCGGCGCACAGCGCGCCGTGGCGGCCCAGGCCGGCGAGATCCTCGGAGTGATGACCGCGAGCGAGACCTATAACCTCAAGAATCAGAACATGACGCTCGAACGCGGCATCGAATCCGCGATTGAAACGTTCAGGATCGCGGACACGGCGCACACCCCCTTCGTCATGGCGATGGGAATGGCTTGTTGGTGCGCGTACGAGGGCCGGATTCCGGAAGCTCGCGTACTGGATCTCCTGGAACAGCTCAGAAACGGCGGCATTCGGCGGTTCTATCTGGCCGGCTCGCTGGGCATGGAAGACCCGCGCCACGTCAACACACTCATCCGGATGGCGCTAGAGCGATTCCCGGACATCGAGGTCGGCTTTCACGTGCACAACATGGCGGGCAATGGCACCGCCAACATCGTCGCGGCCCTCGACGCCGGCGCAAGTTTCATCGAAGGAAGCATCTGCGGAATCGGCGGCGGCATCATGACCCCGGCAGCCATGGGCTCGGTCGGGAACCTTGCCACCGAAGACATCGTCCATTTACTCAATGAAATGGGGATTCATACCGGCCTCTCCACCGAAGCGGTGATCGCCGCGGCCAAGGACATCGCCCTGCTGCTCGACATCCCTTGCCGTAGTTATGCGGCGACGTGCGGAACGCGCAGCGATATTCTGGGGAAGAATTACAAAATTCCTACCGCCGCCATGTAGCGGCCCGCGCTCATAAGCCTCTTCCCATACGTCTTTCAATTCACCGGGTCGTCTTTCCGCAAGCGCTTCAATCAATCGCTCCGCCTGCCGCGGAAGCCTGATGCCCAGCATGGCTGGATATACTTGGTATGCCACTGTCCCGATGAGTACAGAGCGAAGCCTGAAGACACCCGATCTCGCTAGGACCCACACGACCTCGCCTATTTGCGGAATGGGCGGCAGAAGCCCTAAAGATCGCACTAGCGTCGATACCATTATACTCAAACTGCAAGATGCGTATAACGGGGTTCGCGCCAAATCAACTGGCTCGTTCCTTAAGCGTCGCATTGAGTCGAAATCCAGCCGAGCGTTAGACGTGACCGTCTCGGACAGCAGAACGCTCCCGCGCCGCACTCTTCGACGTGGGGCGCGCCGCCATTCGCCGGTCCTGCCAATCGAATGCACGCATTAGGTAAGGTACAAACCACGGTCGCCCGTCGTAAAGCGGAAATGTCGGAAAGCGATTCGTTTGGAATACGCTTCGGCCCTCCGGCAGACCAAGAATTTGCTGGCCAATCTTGTGGCCGAAGTGCGTGCCCATCGGAACCCCGGCGAAATTGTAGCCGAGCCCAAACCATATCCCGTCGTGACCCCCGACGTGCGGCATCATATCGAAGGTTCCCGCACACGATCCGGTCCAGATATGGCTGAATCGAACTTTAGAAAGACTCGGCAATACACGTATCAAACGACTGCGTAACCGTTTCCCGATCTCGGTAATATCTGCTACGCCGCTGCCGGTGTCACCGCCGAACAGTAGCCGCGCACTGTCCGGCGCAGGTCTAAAGAAGTCGATGTTGAGATTGGTATCGATGACGGTTCGCCGCATCGGTAGCAGTTGCCGAAGAGTATCGGGTGGAAGCTCCTCCGTCGCCGCCATATACCCGGTAAACGGGATCACGCGTCGGGCGTGCCATTTAAAATGACGTGGGGTATACCCATTTGTCGCGATAACCACATCATGTGCTTTCGTGACCCCGCGATTGGTGGTGACGACCAGCTGTCCTGAGGTGTCCCTTTGAATCCTGGTCACTTCGCAATGGTCAATGACTAAGCCGCCCGCCGCGACGACGCGTTCCAGCAACCCTTTATGATACAACCCAGGATGCAGCGACCCGCTGTCCGGAATTACCGCACCGCCGACATAGGCATCTGTCTGCATTTCTTTATGCTGATCGGAACGAGAGATCATATGGAATTCGAAGCCTAAATCGCGCTTCATGAGTTCAAGCTGCTTCGCGAACAAATCGTAGTGAGTCGTCGACGTAGCGCCCACGAAGCGACCGCATCGATCCGCTGAGCACTCGATGCCCTCATCCGCAATGAATTGAAGGGTTGATTGGTAGGCTTCGTCGAGTTCTCGATACGTTGCCGCGGCTTTTTCGGGACCTTCCGCGGCCTTGAGCTCCAGGTAACTTTTCTTCAACACACGTCCAAGGAATCCGGCGTTTCGTCGCGAGGCGCCAAACCCCGGCTCAGCCGACTCGATCACGACAACCGTGCGGCCGGCTCGAAGCAAGGTCAAGGCTGCCCGCAGCCCGGTAAGTCCAGAGCCTACGATCACAGCGTCATAGGATGAACCCAATGAGCTGGCGCTCGCGGTTGTTAGCGGCGCGGCGTCCCACCAGTAGGGCTGTGCACGAAAGTCTGTGGTGAGAAAGTCATTCATACCTGTTTGTTCCTAGTCTGCGGTGCGCCGACCGCTAGCGACTTCATCCAGCGCTTTGCCTACTGCATCGGCCACTGCCTCGACGTCCGCACCATTCATCGCCGTTGACAGTGCCATCAGGCCGTAACTTGCCGCGAGTACCCCGTGATCGAGAAGGCTGCGAAAAAAACGGTTCGACTTTTGCGCCGCGTCCGCCCCAGCATACGACGATCGGTAGTCTTTGATTTCTCGTTCCGTAAAATGGACTTTGAGCAAAGAGCCGCGGCCCATAGCACCTCCCGCAATGCCCTTAGCGCGAAAGTGTTGATTGATGGCGGCGCGTAACTGATCGCCTAGTTGATCGAGATGAGAAAAGACGGCGGCGGTGAGTAACTGCATACTGGTTAAACCTGCAACCATCGTTATCGGGTTGGCAGAAAATGTTCCACCATGCGGTAGCGCCGGCTTCCCCGACGTCGGGTCAAATACGGACATTGCATCGACGCTCCCGCCGACTGCGCCCACCGGGAAACCGCCGCCGATGATCTTGCCGAAGCAGGTCAGATCCGCTTGGGTGCCCCAGAGCGCCTGTGCGCCGTTGAAGCCAAGCCTGAAACTGATGACCTCGTCAAAAATGAGCAGGGCCCCGGTTTCCGTTGCCAGAGCGCGGAGTGTCTCGAGGAATGACACCTCGGCCGCCACAAGCCCCGCGCGATTGGGCATAGGATCCACGAGGATCGCCGCGAGCTCATCGCCATGAAGTCGAACCAGGGCGGTGGCCGCTTCGGGATCGTTAAAGGGAATGACGATCACGTCGTCGAGCACGCCTTTCGGCGTGCCGCGGGCGTAGGCTACCGAACGCGGCAGATCCTTACCCCATTCCGTTGGCGAGGGGTCGAGACTGACTTCCGCGTAGTCGTAGGAGCCGTGATAGGCCCCTTCGCATTTGGCGATTTTCGATCGTCCGGTTCGCGCTCGCGCCGCTTTCAGCGCCATCATGACCGCTTCCGATCCTGAATTCATGAAACGCACGCGTTCGACGCTCGCGACGCGCTCACATAACAGCTCCGCCAGTGCGATCTCGGAGAGGGTGGGCATGCCGAAACTAGTGCCCAAATGTAACTGTCTGCTGACGGCGTCGACGATCGCCGGGTTTCCGTGTCCATGAATTCCGGCGGTGAAATTATTGATGCAATCGATGCGTGGAACGCCGTCTACATCCCAGATTCGGCAGCCCTCGCCTCGCTCGGCATACAGAGGAAATGGCTTGATATAGACCGTGGTGCGTGTGTTGCCACCAGGAAGACTCTTCAGGGCTCTCTGGTACAAAGCCGCTGATTGCGGCGAATCGTTGGGATAGCTCAATTTATTGCCCTCAATTAGCGGAGCGGAACGGCAGTAAACCGCACCGGAGCAAAACCAGCGGATTCTTGCCGCCCATTTCCAGTTGTACCTTGGCGCCCCGGCCGGTCGCCGCGCGCAGAACCGCGGCCCCCGTCGGCACCGAACCGGTGAATGTGATTGCGTCCACTCGCCGATCCTCGAGCAGAGTCTTGCCGACCGTACCCCCAGCAGTTGCTCCCACCCCACACTGATATACCCATCTGGTTATGGCTGCTCGTCGGCGGCAGCGGCTCTGACGTGCCGCGCGATTCCCACTGATGCTGTCTGGGTAAGACCACCGACGCCGTATGAACACCACCGAATGGTGTCCGGGTACTACTGACGCCGTCTGGGTACTAGGTGCGTCCTCCGCGGACGCCCACCGGAACCGTGCGATTCACCTGGTACGACTCGGCGCGCGACTGCTTCCATAAGGCTGGCAGCACCTCGCCCCACGCCGCCCACACGCTCGGGTACACCGGCGGGCATTGCGACTTGATCGCTTCGTGCAATTCGGGCAGGCGGTGGTACGGCACCATCGGGAAGGTGTGGTGCTCGATATGGTAGTTCATGTTGCAGTACAGCCATTGAAACACCGGATTCGTGACGAAGGTGCGGGTGTTCAGACGGTGGTCGCGCACGTCCTCGGCTAGGCCGGCGTGCTGCGTGATGTTGAATAGCTGCGCGAAGAACCCGCCATAGAACCGCGGCAGAACGATGTACATCGCCGGCAGGATGCTGTGGGTGTACAGGCAAACCGCGATCACCGCCACGAAGATCAGCACGTAAATCCGCGACGAAAACACCACTTTCGAACGCTCGGATGCGGGAATGAAGTGCTCGCCCGCCGGCAAGAGGTGCCCGGTCGCGTTGCGGCAGATGTTCATGATTTGGATCGGACCGGCGTGCAGCATGAAGAAGTCCATCAGCACGTGCAGGCGGTTGGCGGGGCGCGGCACCGCGATTTCCGGATCCTTGCCGACGATGATGGTGTGAGTGTGATGGCGAGTATGGCTCCAACGCCAGTAGTAGCCCTCGTGCAGGCCCATAAAGGCATTCAGATGGTACAGGGCTTCGTTGAGCCAGCGGGTTTTGAAAGGCGTTCCGTGCGACAGTTCGTGCGCGCGGTGATCGCTGGTCGAATACAGCACCCCATAGACGAGGAAAAAGGGCACGGCCCACCAGGTGCCCCAGGTCAGGTAACCGCCGACACCGCTGGCGACCATGAGCGCCATCCACACGCCGTAGTTCGTCAGGGCCGTGCTGTCGGTACGCTTCATCAGCGACTTCATCAGCTTGCGGTCGACCTGCGGCGTGAACCACCGCGAGCTGACCTCGGATTCGAACTCCTCGCGGCGCAGGTCGCCCTCGGGCGCGTGGTCGTTTCGCAAGACATAGCGGGCGTAGGGATCTGACATCGCTTGTATCCAGTGTGCCGATGAACGAATCTTAGAAGTCAGCTACCAGTTTTGAAAGATAATAGAAGAACAAGATCTCATGACACCTCAGATTCGGCTCGAGGATTGACATAAAAATGTCAGGAAAAAAAGCCAGCCGTTCAACCATGGAAGACGTGGCGCGCGCTTCCGGTCACAGCCTGTCGACCGTCGACCGGGTGCTGAACGGCCGCAGCAACGTGCGCGCGGACACCGCCCAGCAGATCCTCGACGCGGCCGAAGCGCTCAACTACTACGCCGCCGGCGTGATCCGCGAGCGCATCCGCGAGGTCAAGCCGCCGCAAACGCTCGGTTTCCTGCTCCAGCGGCCCGACGCCGCCTTCTACAACGGACTGGCCGAGTCGTTGGTGCGAGCCACCGAGACCTGCCCGGCCATCCACGGCAAGGCGGTGGTCGAGTACCTCAAGAGCCAGTCCCCCGAGCTGGTGGCCGAGGGCATTGCTGCCTTGGGCGCCAAGGTCGACGCGCTCGCCGTCGTCACCGCCGACCATCCGCTGGTCACCGAAGCCATTGAGCAACTACACGCACGCGGAGTGCCGGTGTTCGCGCTGATCTCCGACCTCAGCGCACCCTTGCGCGCCGGTTTTGCCGGCATCGACAACCGGCGGCTGGGGCGGGTCGCTGCCTGGTTCATCGCAGAGCTGTCGCACCGGCCCGGAAAAGTGGTGATGTACGTCGGCAGCCCGCGCTTCCAGTGCCAGGAGCTGAGCGAGATCAGCTTCCGTTCCTACATGCGCGAGTACGCGCCCAACTTCGAGCTGCTCGAGTCCATCGTGACGCTCGAAAGTGAGGACTACGGCGAGGAGCGTACCCATGACCTGCTACAGCGACACCCGGATCTGTGCGGCTTCTACATGGGCGGCAGCGGCATCGAAGGCGTGCTGCGCGCGCTGCGCGTGCACAAGCCCACGCAGCGCATCGTCGGCGTCGGCAACGAAATCACGTCGGTGACGCGCTCGGGCCTGCTGAGCGGACATTTCCACGTCGTGCTCGCCCATCCGCTGCCGCTGCTGTGCAAGGACCTCGTCGACGCCATGGCCGATGCGCTCGCTCAACCGGACGGCATCTTCCGGCAGGTGCTCGTGCCAATGGAAATCCACGTGCCGCAAAGCGTTTGACGCCATGTCGAGCACCCGCAGCCCGTCGGGGAAATCCAAGGACATCGGCTCCGGTCTGTTGCAGGGCGTGGCGCGGTCGACGGCCCTGCGACCATTCGCGCCGCGAACATCAGCCGCGCGTCACTTCGGCAACCAGCCAGTCCACCACGGCGGTGAGCAACACCGGGCCCTTGGCGGGATCGAAATCGCGGGGATCCGGACCCACCACGCCCCACAACGGGTGACCGGCCTGGTGGCGCTGCGGCCCCCAGCCGTCCTCCTCGCTGTCGCCGGTGCGTGCGGGTTTGGGCGGCAGTTGCCCCACGTCGACACGATCTGGCCACAGCGCATACAGCAGCGTGGTCTCGAAGATGCCGGCGTGGTCGGGTGGGATCGGCGAGGACTCGGCGCCATTGATCGCCAGTGCCAGCACCTTCATCGCCTGCCCGGCGGCATTCCAGTCGGCGGCGATGCGCCGGATCATCGCAATCTGCTCGTCGGCGAAGTGACCCGTGAACAACACGGCACATCGCACGCCGAATTTCTGCAGCCGCGGCAGCGCCCGGCTGAGTAGGGTAGCGATGGCGCCGTCGTCACTCATCATCACCGTCCACGGGTAGTCGCCGTGGCCGCCGCCGGTGCCGAAGTGAAGCGGCGGATATACCAGGCCGCCGGTGCGCGCCGCCGCCAGCAGGCAGACGCCGTGCGCCGTCAGCGCATCCAGCCCCACCGGCAGATGTTCGCAATGCCACTCGATGGTGCCCAGCGGCAGGTAGACCAGCGACTGGTCGGCCAACGCCGCGCGGATCTCATGCGGCCGCAGCAACTCCAGTTGGTGGGTGCGCAATTCGGCTGGTACGGATGTGTTCATGAGTGTGGTCAGCGGTAGTAGTTGCGGATCCAGGTGTGCGGCGGCAACTGCTCGAGCAGTTCCTGCGGGAAGGCCGCGCCGTCGGAATAGACCACGTTCATGTCGACTTCGGCGCGGCTTTTCATGCCGGGAATCACGGCGGAGACTTGCGGCGAGCTCAGCACATAGCGCATCGCCGCCTCGGCCAGCGTCGGATAGTGGCGCGCGCAGATTTTCTTGAGCGCCTCGGCGCGAGCCAGCGTCTCGCCAAAGCGCTCGCCGCGGAACATCTGCTGCGGCACCGATCCCGGCGCCCAGCCGGCATAGCTCGCAGCCGTCCAGTTGCCGACGAGAGATCCCGAATCCAGCGGCACGCGGGCAATGAAACCTGTCGAGCTGGCCTCGCCGGCCGGGAACAAGGCTTGGCGCGGACGCTGCTCGAACAAGTTGTAGACCATCTGGATCGAGTCCACCAGTCCGAAGCGCGCCAGTTCGACGCCCTCCTCCGGCCGGAAGTCGCGCAGCGATACACCGATCTTGTCGATCTTGCCCTCCCTGCGCAGCTCGTTGAGTGTCTCCAGCCAATCGAGGGAGAAGAGACCGTCGCTCATCCACGAGTGCAGCTGGAACAGGTCGAGGCGCTCCACGCCCAGACGCTTCAGGGACTGCTCGACACAGTCGCGTAGATACCAACGCGGAAAGCGGCCGCGCATCGCGGGCGCGTCATCGTCTGGGTCGGGCCAGCGGATCGGCTGGGCCTTGGTGGCCACGTAGATCCTCGGGCCGCGCCATTCCTGCAATGCCCGGCCGATCACAATCTCGCTGTGGCCCTTGCCATAGAGCTCGGCGGTATCGACGAAGTTGACGCCCTTTTCGAACGCATACAGCAGCGTGTCGATGGATTGCCGGTCGTCCACCTGCCCCCAGTCGCCGCCAATCTGCCACGCGCCGAAGGCAATTTCGCTGACTTTCCAGCCAGTGTGGCCGAGATCGCGGTACCTCATTCAAAGCTACTGACCCTGGCGCCGGATCAGCAGCGGCGCTTGCGTCGCCGATACTGGTCGGCCACGACGGCGGCCACGATGATCGCGCCCTTCGCCATCTCCTGGTAGTACGCATCGAGGCGAATGAAGGTGAAGCCCGAGGTCATCACGCCGAGGATCAGTACGCCAATCACCGTGCCGGTGACCCGGCCGATGCCACCCGACAGCGAGGTGCCGCCGATTACCACCGCGGCAATGGCATCGAGCTCATACATCACGCCCATGCCTGCCTGGCCCGAGACCGCGCGTGCCGCCGTCACGGTGCCCGCAATGCCCGACAGCAAGCCGGCGACGGCGTAGATGCAGATCAGGTGCCGATTGACGTTGATGCCGGAGACGACGGCGGCCTGCCGGTTGGCGCCGATGGCGTAGGTGAATTTACCGAAGCGCGTATAGCGCAGCACCACTTGGAAGATCGCTGCCAACACGATAAAGATCACCACCGGGATGCCGCCGGAGCCAATCCAGGCGAAATCGTCGGTCAGCATGCTGACCGGCATGGCGCCGGTGAACCACTTGGCGAACCCGCGCGCCGCGACCATGGTGCCCAACGTGGCGATGAAGGGCGGGATAGCAGTGACGGCGATCAACACGCCGTTGATGAGGCCAATCACCAGGCCCACGGTAACGCCGGCAAGAATGGGCCAGAACGGCGCCAGGTCGGTGAGGTGCGGGAACACGGCACGCGGAAAGTCGGAAACCTGCGCCAGGCTGGCGGATACCACCGCGGTGGCGGCTACCACCGAGCCCGATGACAGATCGATGCCGCTGGTGATGATCACCAACGTGGCCCCGACTGCAATGATGCCGATCACCGACATCTGCAGGATGATGATCTGCAAACGATCGGCATTGAAGATGAAGCTCTGGTCATTCACGTACCAGCCGATCGCCTCGAAGAACAGGCTGACGCCGACCAGCACCAAGAAGATGCTGAGTTCCGGTGGCCATTTGCGCTTGCCGGGCTTGAAGGTCATCGGCTTCGCACCCACGCTGAGTTTACTGATGCTCATGTCGACTCCGTCGCATTTTGAGAGCCGCGCTCATTGCGAGGCCAATTCCATGATCCGAACCTGATCCGCGTCTTTGCGATCGACGATGCCGGTCATCCGGCCTTCATGCATCACCATGACGCGATCGCTCATGCCCAGAACTTCGGGCATCTCGGAAGAAATCATCAGCACCGCAACCCCCTGCCCGGCCAGCCGGCTCACGAGTCGGTGGATCTCAGCCTTCGCGCCGACGTCGATGCCGCGCGTGGGTTCGTCGAGGATCAGAAACTTCGGCTTGGTCAACAACCAGCGGCCGATGAGCACCTTCTGCTGGTTGCCGCCCGAAAGGTTCTGGATCACCTCGTCGAGGCTGGGCGTCTTGACGCGCAGCTTGCGGCGCATTTCCTCGCAGTCGTTCCGCAGGGCTTTACCCTGCACGAAGCCGAAACGAACATGGCGCGTGCTCAGCACGGCGGTATCCATGTTCGCCATGATGTCGAGGGCCAAGAAGCAGCCGGTTTGCTTGCGATCCTCGGTAACGAACGCCATGCCGCATTTCATCGCCCTGGCCGGCGAGTCGATCGTGACCTCGACGCCCTCGATGCTGATCGTCCCCGACGTGGCCGGCACGACGCCGAACAGCGCCTCGGCGAGATTGGAGCGCCCCGAACCGACCAGGCCAGCCAGGCCGAGAATCTCGCCGGCGCGAAGATCGAAGCTGACATCGCGGAAGATGCCCTCGACGCAGAGGTTCTTCACCGACACGACCACGGCGCCGATCGGCACCGTTTCCTTCGGGAACATCTGCGTGAGCTCCCGGCCCACGATCATGTGAATGATCTCGTCGCGCGTGACCTCGGTGGATTTCTTGGTGTCGATGTACTTGCCATCGCGAAATACCGACACCTCGTCGGCTATCTCGAAGAACTCGTTCATCTTGTGCGTGATGTAGACGATGCCCTTGCCCTGCGCCCTGAGCTGCCGGATGATTCGGAACAGGTGTTTCACCTCCGTTTCCGTCAGCGCCGACGTCGGCTCGTCCATGATGAGCACGTCGGAGTTGAAGGACACGGCCTTGGCAATCTCGACCATCTGGCGGCTCGCGATGGACAAGTCGCGAACCTCGGCTTCGGGGTCGATGTCGATGACCAAGCGGTCGAACAGCGCCTGTGTGCGTCGGCGCAATTCACCGTGATCGATGAAGCCGAACCGAGTCTTGGGTTCGCGGCGGATCCAGATGTTCTCTGCCACGGTCATGTAAGGCATCAGGTTGAGCTCCTGATGGATCATCGCAATGCCGTTGTTCAATGCGTCCAAGGGCCCCTTGAGCACCAGCGGCCGGCCTTTGACGCGCACCTCGCCCTGGTCAGGCGTATAGATGCCGGCGATGATTTTCATCAGCGTCGACTTACCGGCACCGTTCTCGCCCATCAGCGCGTGGACGGTCCCCGCATGCAGCCGGAACCGGACGTTGTCGAGGGCGACGACTCCAGGGAAGGCCTTGCGAATGCCCTCGATCTCGAGCAACGGTGGCGAGTTACTTAGCGTACTTGCTCACATTGGCCGGGGTGACCAGTTCGAAAGGAATGTTCACGAAGCGGTCGACCGACTGCTTCTTGATTAGCTTGATTGCCGCGTCGAGCGACCCCATGCCTTGACCGGCGGCGTTCTGAAACACCGTCACTTTCAAATCGCCGGCCTTCATCGAGGCGAGGGCATCCGGCGTCGCGTCGATGCCGGCGACCATGAAGTCAGGCCTCCACTTCTTTGCGGCCTTCAAGGCCTGGATCGCGCCGATCGCCATTTCGTCGTTGTTGGAGATGATGGCATCGAACTTCATGCCGTTCGATAGCCAGTTCGTGGTGATGTCGTTGCCGGCGGTGCGCTGCCACTTGCCCTCACGCTTGTCGAGGATCTTGATGCCCGAGCACTCGGCAGTGGCGAGCACGTTCTCGATGTCCTTCGTACGGCTGCGGGCGGCCTCGTTCGACAGTTCACCCATCAGCACGACGATGTTGCCCTTGCCCTTCATGACGCGGCAGACCTCTTGCGTCTCCAGCGTGCCGGACACGTTCTCGTCCGAGGCCACCCAGGCAACGCCTGCGGGCAGCTTCTCGAAGTCGGCCGGCCTGCGGTTCACGTAGATCAGCGGGATCTTGGCAGCGGTCACCAACTTGGTGATCCTCGGGGTGACATCGGTGTCGACCGGGTTGACGATGATGGCCTCGACCCTCTGGGCGATGAAGTTCTGGATCTGGCTCAGTTGCTTGCCCACGTCGTCACCCGCGACTTCCATCTGGACGTCCGCGCCAACCTTCTTGGCTTCGGCGAGAAGAGCGTCGGACATGTAGGCCAGGAAGGTGTCTTGGTTGGCCATCGATAGACCGACTTTCTGGGCATTCGCTGCCGTGGGCAGAGTCAGGGCGGTGGCGGCCAGCAACGGAAGCAGCACGTGTTTCTTCCAAGCGTCGCGCGGACTCGCGATTTCGGTTTCACCCCCGCCAATCCCGTGTGCAATGGTCTTCGACATTCAGTTCTTCTCAGGCGGTGGTGCCGAAAGCGCCCCGATCAACGGTCGTTGCGCGGCCTTGTTGTGCTCGTAGGAAGCGCGCGCCGCGCGCGTCGTGTCGAGCTCCGAGACTTCCGCAACCGGCACGTCCCACCAGGATTCGCTGTGGGGTGCGGGTGCGAGCGGCTCGGTCTCGATATGTACCATCACAGGGTCATTCCCGCGCTTGGCACTCTGGAGAGCAGCCCGGAATTCCTCGATGTTCGTTGCGCGCAGCACTCGGAGGCCCAGGCTTTCCGCATTCGCGGCGAGATCCACCGGCAATACGGCGCCGTCGAGCCGCTTCGATTGCGAGTTGCGATAGCGATACCAGGTACCGAATCTCTGGCATCCCACGGAATCCGACAGCGCACCGATGGAGGCGAAACCGTGGTTCTGCACCAGGACCACGATAATTTTGATGCCTTCCTGAACTGCGGTGACCAGTTCCTGAGCCATCATTAGATACGAACCGTCGCCGACCATGACGAACACATCGCGGTCGGGACACGCCATACGAGCGCCGAGACCACCTGCAATCTCATAGCCCATGCAGGAGTAGCCGTACTCCACGTGGTAACCCTTGGCATCGCGAGTACGCCATAACTTATGCAGGTCACCGGGCATGGAGCCTGCCGCGCAAATGACGACGTCGCGCGGGTCCGAGATATCGTTGACGGCGCCGATCACTTCGGACTGCGCGGGCTTCGGCCGGTGCGCGAGCGTGTACGCACGCGTGACAGTGGCGTCCCACTCGCGCGCGAGCTTGGCCGCCTCATCACGATACTGTGGCGACACCGACCAGCCGGCGAGCGCCTTCTTCAGGGCAATCAGGGCCTCGCGCGCGTCCGCAACCACGCTGTCGCCGGCATGCTTGGCGGCATCGAACCCAGCTACATTGATGTTGACGAAGCGCACCTCCGGCCGCGCGAAGGCGGTGCGCGAAGCCGTTGTGAAATCGGAATAGCGCGTGCCGATCCCGATAACCACATCTGCGTCACGCGCGATGCGATTGGCCGCCGTAGTGCCGGTGCTGCCGATGGCTCCGAGACAGCAGGGATGATCATAGGTCAGCGAACCCTTTCCGGCCTGTGTTTGGCCAACCGGAATGCCCGTGGCCTCGGCGAACTCGCGCAGCGCGTCGCTTGCCTGCGAGTAGATGACACCGCCGCCGGCAACGATCAAGGGCTTACGCGCGCTACGAATGATCTCGACTGCACGCGCCAGCTCGGCAGGCTGCGGCAAGGGTCGCGGCACATGCCAGACCCGCTTCGCGAACAGCTCGGTCGGCCAATCGTGTGCCTCGGCCTGCACGTCCTGCGGAAGCGCGATGGTGACAGCTCCCGTCTCCACCGGATCGGTCAACACTCGCATGGCGCCGAGCAGCACTTGCGGCAGTTGTTCGGGCCGCCACACACGATCGAAGAAGCGCGAGACGGGGCGGAAACAGTCGTTGACCGACACGTCGTAGCCGCCGTGGCGCTCCAACTCCTGCAGCACCGGGGTCGCGACGCGAGTGGCAAAGGTGTCGCCCGGCAACAGCAGCACGGGCAGGCGGTTGATGGTGGCCAGTGCCGCGCCCGTCAACATGTTGGTCGCGCCCGGCCCCACCGACGCCGTACAGGCGAGCGTCGACATTCGATCGTTCATGCGCGCGAAGGCCACGGCGGCATGGACCATCGCTTGCTCGTTCCTGGCCTGATAGTAGATGAACGCGCCGGGTTCATGGAGTTCCGCCTCGAGCAGCGCCTGGCCGAGGCCCGCAACGTTCCCATGCCCAAAAATACCGAAGCATCCGGCGATCAGACGTTTCTCCACACCGTCGCGCTCGCTGTACTGATTGGCGAGAAAACGCACCATCGCCTGCGCGACGGTCAATCGGCAGGTGGTCGTGGATGAGGCGGTGTTCATGGAATCAGACCTTCGTGCGCTCGCACTGTCGGCGAATGTCGGCCGCTCCCGCCGCCACCGATGTCAGACCCTTCATTGTAATTTTCATATCGCCCCCCGCTGGGTATTGAAGTGGTGACCGTTACCCTTTGCGAACCATCCACTCATGCGCAGGGTCGTTGCGGGCCACCCATTTCCGCTCGACGCCAGCCATGACGTTCAAGTAGTAGAGATCGTAGCCATGAGCGGCGCCCACCGGATGGTAACCCCGCGGCACCATCACGAGGTCGCCATCATGCACGCACATCGTTTCATCGAGACTACCGTCATCGGTGTACACGCGCTGGAACCCGAAGCCCTGTGCGGGCGCGATGCGGTAATAGTACGTCTCTTCGAGAGCCGTTTCATTGGCCAGCGCCGTATCGTGCTTATGTGGAGGGTAGCTGGACCAATGTGCGCCCGGCGTGATCACCTCGACCACGAGCAGACTGTCTGCGGGTCGAGTTTCCGGGAGAATGTTGCGTACGTAGCGCGTATTGGTGTCTTTCCCGCGAACTTCCCGCGGCATGTCGTCGCCGGGGATGACGCGTGCGTTGCGCGCGCCTTCGCGCCCTGGCGCGGTACAGATCGCGACCTGCGCGGAAGCGACGGCGTCGATCGCATAAGTAGCACCAGCTGGAATGTAGACCGCACCGGGCGCCACTTCGTCAAATACGCTCGCGCGGCCGCCAATGGCGCCAAAGGTCTCGCCATCCACCGCGACCACGACGGTGCCGATGAGTACCACGACGCAGGTCTCGCGCGCCACGTCGCGGGAAGAGACTCGCTGGCCCGCTTGCAACGCCAGCAGACGGAAACCGACGTACTTCCATCCCGCACTTTCGGGAGTCACCTCGAGGATGCATCCGTTCGAATCCGGCGCCTGCGGGCGAATCAGCAATGAGCTCATGTCGCCAGTCTCACGCCATCGGCCTGCGCGGTCCGGCGCAGGCGCCGCCAAGCCTCCACCAGCACCGAGAACTTGCGAGCCAGGGACGCCACGGCGGCCTGGTCGTCGATGCGATTCTGTAGCCACTCGCGCGCCACCTCGTGAAAGATGGTGCGGCCCACCGCGAACCCCTTGACGATATGAAATGGAGCGGCCACTGCGAACGAGGCGATCACATCTTCCTCCGGTGCGGACAGCCCGAGGAGCACCACTCCGCGGCACAATGGATCGTTTTCGCGGATGGCGGCATCGATCTGGCGCCAGTTCTCCGCATCGTTGCGCGGCATGAGCTTCCACCAATCCGGCCACACGCCGATCGCGTACATACGCCGGATGGCGCGCGCCACCGTATCGCTCGCCACAGCCATGCCCTGCGGCAGAATAATCTCGAGCAACAGCTCATGCCGTGTCTTACGACAGGCATCGAAGAGACGCAAGAGCGAGCGCTCCTGGCGCGCCCGCAGCTGGGGTTCATCATCCGGATGATAGAAAACCAGGCATTTGACCACCTGGCCGAGCGGCCATGTCGCCAGTTCCGTTGCGACATCCGCCGAGCTTTCGAACGCGAGCGGGCGCGAATTCGGCAGTTCGATGGGGCGGCCAATCCAGTATGGGGTGTCGCCCGCCGTTGCGAGCGTCTCGAATCCATAGCGTCCATCGACCAGCACGCCGAAGCTCCTGTCTCCCGCGGCCACGACATCGACCGCACGCAATGCCAGTGCCTTGAACGCCGCGATGCGCTGCGCGTCGGCCCCCGTTTCCCGCACCAGATCTTCGAACTGGCTGCGATGATCGATGGCAAGAACGGTAAGTTCATCGTACGCCCGCGTGCGCGTCGTGGCCCAGTGCACATGCTCGAGGCGGGTATCCTCGCGCAGCCGAAACGGCCGCCCACCTGTCGTCAGAAATTGCTGCAACTCGACCCACGTGGGCATCGCCGGCGCGCAGCCATGCCGCGAGACCACGATGGCGCCGCAGGCATTGCCCCATTCACAGCATCGCGCGAGGGGCTCATGGCGTAGCCAGCCGCGCAAGAACCCGGCCATGAATGCATCGCCCGCGCCAAGCACGTTGAACACCTCGATGGCGAACCCGCTGCCGACGAATCCCTGATCGAGGCGCTCGGGGATGGTTCCTGAAAAGGCGACGCAGCCGTTCGCTCCCAACTTGCAAACCAGCAGCGCCGCGCTCTTTTGTCGAATTGCCTTGAGCGCGGCGACGGTATCGGTTACACCCCCGAGGATGTGCAATTCCTCCTCGGTGCCGACGATGAGGTCGCACAGTGGCAGCACCTCTTGTAAACGACGCGTCACGTCTTCGTTCGCGACAAAGCGATCTTCGCCCCGATCCGGGCCGGTAAGCCCCCACAGAACCGGCCGGTAATCCACATCGAAAACGACACGCCCTCCCGTGGCTTTGACACATCGCGCCGCCGCCAAACTCGCCGCATGAACGGAAGGGCGCGACAGGTGGGTACCGTTGATCAACACAGCGCCGGCGGAGCCCACCCAACTTGCGTCAACGTCGGTTTCGGCAAGCGCCATGTCGGCGCAATTCTCGCGATAAAATATCAGTGGGAACGAGTACCGGTCGCGAATGCCGAGAATGACCAGTGCGGTGAGCCGCGCGGGGTCCGTGATCACGCCACGCACATCGACACGCTCTCTCACGAGTTGCTCGTGAATGAATCGCCCCATGTGATCGGCGCCCACGCGAGTGATGAGGCCGGCATTCAGGCCGAGCCGGGCAGCGCCCACCGCCGTGTTGGTCGGACTTCCGCCAAGATATTTCGCGAACGAGCCCATGTCCTCCAGGCGCCCGCCGAACTGTTCCCCATAGAGGTCAACGCTGGAACGACCGACTGCGATGAAATCCAGCACCTCATTTCCACCGGACATTGTGTACCTGGGTATGATCGACTGAGTGAATTATATAATACCTGTTCTAATTTTATTTCAAATGATATTTTTATTTCGCCCCTTTCGAAGAGCGGCCGCGCGCACCCTTGCGAACGTTTTTCCCGGAGGAGACACGAAACGCGACGCTGATGGCCAGGGCTTGGGCGAGGCACAATGAAGCGGACAGCGAGCGGAAGGAACGCACTTCCGTTTCCTTCACCAGCAGTACGGCATCGGCAGACTTCGCGATCGGGCTAACCGGCGTGTCGGTAAAACTCAGCAGATAGGCCCGCCGCGCAACGGCTCGCTGGACGATCTCCAGCGTTTCATGGGCGTAGGGTGGATAGCTGATCGCCACCAACAGGTCCTCGGCGCCAATCGATTCCACCTGATGGTTCGCGAGCCCGCCAACGCCATCCATAAAGAAGGTGCGTTTGCCCGCTTGCTGCAGCGCATAAGCCAAATACGACGCGACCGGAAATGAACGGCGAAACCCGACCACGTACACCGTCGAGGCTTCCATGACCAGCCGGATCGCGCGCTCGAGGTCGTGCGCGCCAACCGTCTGAGGTAGATTCTGCAGCGCGAGGTTGCTCCCCTCGATGAACTCATGCAGCACGGCCATCGGCTCGCCGCCATAGCTGTGGGTGTCGGCATCGCGGAAACTCCGCGCTCGCTCGCCGTAGTCCAGTCCCGTGTGGTTCGACATGAGCGCATCGCGAAATAGGCGCTGCATCGAACTGGCACTCTCGAAGCCAAAATATTTGGCAAACCTCACGATAGTCGACGGTTGTGTACCCGAGCGTCCGGCGAGCTCCGCGAGCGTGTCGATGCCGAACTCGTGCGGCTGATCGAGAATGTGACGGGCAATTTGCTGCAGCCGCTTGCTCAAGCCGTCATACCGCTCCAGAATCGCCGCCCGCAGCTCGTCCGCCGTCTTGGCAGGGCCATGGGTGTGGTTCATCGGAAGACTCCTTGGAATATCGAGCTAGCCCCCGGCGGGCGCCTCCCTCGGACGCTCTGGATGCAGGGGCGTAAGGGATGATTCTGACCTTCACGTGGACGTTCGACAAGCCGCGGTCCGCGGCGTTCGACCGACCCACCCACCGGTCAGGAATCGATACCACGCTCCCTGAGCACGCGCCGGGTGCGCTCCGCAATGGGCTTGGGCTTTTCGAACGGACAGGGATACATATCCTGCTCCACGACCACGAACAGTTCGGCCTTGAGTTCGCGCAGCGCCTGGCTGACCGCATTGATGTCCGGCTCGCCGTCGGGTGGCTCGCAGCTCGCGCCCATCGCCACCGCTTTGCCGAAGGGCATGTCTTCTTTCTCGGCCAGCGCCACGATCTTTGGGTCCATTTGCTTGATGTGCACGTAGCCGATGCGGTCCGGAAAGTTGCGGATGATGGAGACCACGTCCGCGCGGCGATACGCGAGGTGCCCGGTGTCGAGGCATAGCGAAACGTAGCGCGGGTCGGTGTCCTGCAGGAAGCGTTCGGTCTGCTGCTGAGTTTCGACGTGGCTGTCGGCATGCGGGTGGAACTGCAGCTTGACGCCGTGTTCGTCGAGAATGATTTTACCAAGCTCGTTGGTCGCGCCGATCATGATCTTCCATTCGTCGCCGGTCAGCTCGGCGGGCTCCAGATAGGCACCCGTCTTGTCGTCGCGATATCCGGGCACCGGCACGAAGATCACGTGTTTGGCACCCACCGCCGCGGTCAGCGCCGCCACTTTGCGCGTCACCTCGACGATTTTCGAAAAGTCGCCCGGGCGATGCAGGCCGCTATGCCCGTGCATGGTCCCACCCGCCACTTTCAGACCGCGGTTGTTGAGTTCGTCGCCCAGTTGGTTCGGATCGGTGGGCAGATAGCCGTACGGACCGAGTTCGATCCATTCGTAACCGACGCTCGCGATCTCGTCCAGAAAGCGGCTCCATGGCGTCTGCAGCGCATCGTTGGCGAACCACACGCCCCAGGAATCCGGGCAGCTTCCAAGCAGCAGTCGCGGCTCATTCGAAGTAATTGCCATCTTTCAGGTCCTATTTTGCTTGTACATAGAGGTTCGTCGCCCGCACTCAGTCGATCTTGATCACGCGCGACTCGCGTAGAGATTTCACGGCGGCATCGGCCAATACCAGCGCCCGCACACCGTCCGCGGCACTCACCAGCGGCCGTACGCCCAACTCGATGACATCGAGAAAATGATCGAGCTCACGCCGGTAGGCCGTCATGTAGCGCTCCAGAAAAAAGTTCTTCACCTTCGATCCGTGTGAGCCGCTGCCGTCCCATACGTCGACCAGATCGTCCCGCTCGTTGCCGGCGCAAACCATGCCCTTGCTGCCGTGAACCTCGATGCGCTGATCGTATCCGTAGGTGGCGCGGCGGCTGTTTGAAATGACGCATAGACGGCCCGTTGCGGTTCGCAGAGTGACCAGAGCGCTGTCGACATCGTCGTACGTCTTGAACATGTCATCGACGAGCACACTCGCCGCCGTAGAAATCTCCACCGGTTCCTCGCCGAGCAGCCAGCGCGCCATGTCGAAATCATGGATGGTCATGTCGCGAAACAGCCCGCCGGACACACGAACGTAATCCACAGGCGGCGGCCCCGGATCGCGGCTGGTGATCTGCACCATTTCCACCGCGCCCACGGTGCCGGAGTCGATGTGCGCCTTCAATCGCGCAAAGTGCGGATCGAAACGGCGGTTGAATCCGACCAGCATGGGCACGCCCGCGTCTGCGGCCCGCTTCGCGCATGCTCGGGCACGCGCCACATCCAAATCCAGTGGTTTCTCGCAGAAGATGGCCTTTCCGGCCGCCGCGGCCCGCTCGATCAAGTCCGCATGCGTGTGGGTGGCGCTGCAAATCATCACCGCGTCTATGCCTGCGCCCAGCACCTTCTCCAGCGTACCGGTGCTGGCACCGTACTGTTCGGCCACCGATTCCGCGGCCGATGCAATTTGATCGACGACGCATACCAGTTTTGCGCGTGAGTTGCCGGCAATGCTCGCCGCATGGACGCGCCCAATGCGGCCCGCCCCGATGAGCCCGATCCTATACGCCATATTGATGCCCGTGCCTCTTCTGTGTGTGCGTGATAGTATCGTAGAATATATATTCCATTGCAATCTACAGTTAGAGTATTTTTTCTACCAAGAGCGGAATTCGGACCAAACTCAATCATGGATCGAATCAGAAAAACCGTCGCAGACCTGCAGAAGACACGCGGCATGCGCCAGCTGACCATGCTGCACGTGAAAAGCCTCGAAGAGGCCGCCGCGGCGGAGGCCGCAGGCATCGACCTCCTTTCCATCATCGATCCGCTGTGGTCGCCGGCAATGCGCGCGGCGGCGCCCACCTGCTTCGTCATCGTCGGGCTGCTGTACGGTCAGCTCGCCACCGGCGATGAGTATCTTCGCGCGGCACATCACGCGCTCAATAGGGGTGGCGACGCGGTGTATTGCGCGGCGAGCCTCGAGACCATCGCCCGCCTGCGAGCCGAGGGAATTCCTGTGTGCGGTCACGCCGGCCTCATTCCCTCGAAGCGTACCTGGACGGGTGGCTTTCGTGCCGTAGGCACCACCCACAGTACCGCGATGCTGGTGTATCGGCAGGTCCGGGATCTAGAGCGTGCCGGCGCATTCGCCGCTGAAATTGAAGTCGTGCCGGATCGGGTCGCAAGCGAAATCTCGCGCCGCACCAGCCTGCTGCTGCTTTCCATGGGAGCGGGCCGAGGCTGCGATGCTCAATATCTGTTCGCCGAGGACGTGTTGGGATTCACGGAAGGTCACCGCCCCCGGCATGCCAAGGTGTATCGGGATTTCCGTTCGGAATTCGCCCGGCTGCAACGGGAGCGAATCGCTGCGTTTCGCGAGTTCTCCGACGACGTCCGCGCCGGCGCTTATCCCGCCGCGGAACACGTGGTGGGTATTGCGGATGCCGAGTTCGAAGCCTTTCTCGCCGAGGTGGACGTACAGAATTGAGCTTGGGTTTCTAAGGAGCCGTCGGCGATACGCTGTCCTCGATATTTTCCGGAACCGCGAGATCGAACGGCAGAAATATCCGATCCGAACGTGTCGCACCGGGATCGAACGCCTGCACCATATGCGCAACGGCAGTTTTGGCGAGGAGCTTGATGGGTGTCGCAATCACCATCGATACAATGTGGTCGGCAAGTGCGGCTCGGCTTTCCGGCGTGACCTCATTGCATACCACGGCCAGGCGATCCCCCACATTCTCTTCTCGCAGTGCGCGAATCACTCCCTCCATGCCCCCGCCGGCGACGGCGATTCCAACCAATGTTGGATGGCTGCGTATGAGCTGAAGCGTCGCTTCGTACGCGACGTTCGCGTCGTCGAGGTTCACTTGACTGTCGAGAAGTTCGAACTGCGCCGCGTGTTCGCGAAAGTAGCTTCGAAAGCCGATCTCGCGCAGCTCATGACCGAGATAGCGGTGGCTGCCGAGAAACAACGCGACGCGCCCGGCGCTCCGCGCCATACGAGCGATGGCCCACGCGGCGGTCCGTCCTGCCTTGCGATTGTCGATGCCGATGTAGGCCGCCCGCAATTGCGTCGACAAGTCGCTCAACAACGTGAACACCGGAACGCCGTCGGCGTTCAATTCCGCCACCGCAGCGGTCACGGCGGGATGATCCGCGGCGACCACGGCCAGCGCATCCGCCTTGCCACCCAGGCGACGGATCATGTCCGCCGTCTCCTGCGGAGTGGCGTTCTCGGAGAATTCCACCATCGGCGTCCCGTGAATTTCCTCCGCGCCGCGTGTCGCTTCGTCGAGCGCCTGCGCGAGCACGCCATAGAAATGCTGCGAAGACTTTGTCAGCAGAAACGCCAGTGTCCGTGGCGGCACTGCGCGTTCAATTCGCCTGCGAATGAGTCCGGCCGCGTGGTACTTGATCTCGCGTGCGGCCTCATAGACGCGTTTCGCGGTCGCCTCGCTGACCGGCAGTCGCCCGTTGATGACGCGATCCACGGTGGCAACGCTGACGCCCGCGGCACGCGCCACGGCCGCGATGGTCGGGCGCCTGGCTACGCCCATTCACATCTCTCATCGACTTTCATTTTCTATCATTCCTGCGAGCGGTATTTTGATAACAAATGATAGATTATTGCATACAACCCTTGTGCCCGGCGACGCCGCTACTTACCGTAGCGACAACTCGTTCGATGTCTGCGACCCCGCAGCGAGCCTAAGGATCCCATGGCCGCGCCAATTCGAGATTACAGCTTGACGGGCCCCGAAGCCGCACGCGCTGCTGAGCGCGGACTGACGCATGCGGTCTGGTACCGAAGCCCCCTGGCACGTGTACGGATCAAGGAACTCATGCAACGCAACGACTATCCGGCGCTGCTGCATCTAGTGATTTGGCTCGCGTTGCTGGTGGTCAGCGGCACCGGCGCCTATCTCACGCTGGGAACCTGGTGGTGCGTACCGTTCTCTTTCGTCTACGGCATTCTTTATGGCTCTTGCTCGGACTCGCGTTGGCACGAATTCGGGCATGGCACGGCATTGCGTACTCGCTGGATCAACGACGCCGCCTTTCAGCTGGCGGCATTCATGGTGTTTCGTGAGCCCACGGTGTGGCGCTGGAGCCATGCGCGTCATCATACGGATACGCTCATCGTTGGCCGGGACCCCGAAGTTCTTGCGAAACGGCCGCCGTCATTCTGGCCCCTGGTATTGAATTTCTTCGCGCTTCAATCGACGGCGACGGCGATTCCGCGCCTGGTCAGCCACGCTCTGGCAAGACTGCACGAAGAGGAGCAGCAGTTCGTACCCGACATGGAGCAAGCCCGGGTGTTTAGAACTGCGCGGATCTGGCTGCTCATCTACGCATTGGTGGCGGCCTATTCCATTCGCATTCACTCCATGTTGCCGTGGATGTTCATCGGCCTGCCCACCCTCTACGGCAGCTGGCTGCAGTTCTATTTCGGCATCACTCAGCACACGGGCCTCGCAGAGGACACGTTGGACCATCGTCTCAACTCTCGCACTATTTACATGAATCCGATCTTCCGGTTCGTTTATCTCAACATGAACTATCACACGGAACACCACATGTATCCCATGGTGCCCTACTACAAACTGCCCGAACTGCATCGCGAATTGCGGCACGACCTGCCGCCTGCCTATCGGAGCACGTTGGCAGCGTATCGCGAGATCATTCCTGCGCTGTTGAGACAGCGCAAAGATCCAAGCTATTTCGTGCGCCGCACTCTGCCGGCGGTCGAATCCGTGCCGACCGTGGTCGGTACGGCGGCCCGGCAAGCGGGGGCAGTCGTATGAGAGTCGCCCAGTGGATCGATGCCTGTAGTGCGGCCGAAATCGAGGTCGAGGACGTGCTTCGTTTCGATCACGATGGGCGAACCTACGCGATATACCGCAGCCCCGACGATCGGTTTTACGCCACCGAAGGCTTGTGCACGCACGAGCAGGTTCATCTCGCCGACGGCCTGGTCATGGATCACATCATCGAATGTCCGAAGCACAATGGACGGTTCGACTACACCACCGGTCAAGCGAAGGGAGCCCCCGTCTGCATCGGCTTGAGGACCTACCCCATACGGATCGATGAAGGCCGCGTGCTGATCGACGTCGGCATCGAGTGATAGACGGCGGCATGGTGATCGTGGGCGCCGGCGAGGCGGGCACACGCGCCGCGCTTTCGCTACGCCAGAATGGGTGGCCGGGCGCGATCACCCTGATCGGCCAAGAGGACCTCCCGCCCTATGAGCGCCCGCCGCTGTCAAAGACGGCGTTGACTTGCGCGACCCCCACGGCACCCAAGACCATTGCCACTGCCGAGGGGTTCGCGGCTGACAAGATTACCTATCTGCCGGGCACCACAGTGTGCGAGATCGATCGAATCCATCATAGGGTCGCGCTTCTGCCGACACAGCGCGAGTTTCACTACGATCGCCTTCTGCTGACCACCGGTGCCTCCGCGCGCAAACTCGCGCTCGAAAGCCACAACGGCGCCGGCGTTCATTATTTGCGCACTTTCGCCGACGCGTTGAGAATCCGCGCCGAGCTCAGTCCCGGCAAACGGATACTCGTCATTGGTGGCGGATTCATCGGACTCGAGATTGCGGCGAGCGCCAGGACGGTGGGTGCCGAGGTCACGGTGGTCGAAATGGCACCCCGCGTTCTCGGGCGCGGCGTGCCCCAGAATCTCGCAAAGCTCATCCACCAATGTCATGCCGAACAAGGTGTTCCCATCTTCGAGGGAATCGGCGTCACTCGTTTCGAACCGGCCGGACCACAGACCCGTGCGTATCTCAGCAATGGCGTCACCGTCGACTGCGATGCCATCGTAGCCGGAGTGGGCGCGGTTCCGAACACCGCTCTCGCCGAGCGCGCGGGGGTGGTCACGGAAAATGGGATCCGCGTCGACGCGTGCCTGCGTACCAGCGATCCCGACATTTTCGCAGCGGGCGACTGCTGCTCATTCCCTCATGTGCTGTACGGCAACCGCAGAATTCGGCTCGAGGCATGGCGCAATGCGCAGACCCAAGGCCAGCATGCCGCAGCAAGCCTGCTGGGGGCTGACACGGCGTACTCCGCCGTCCCTTCATTCTGGTCGGATCACTACGATCGCACCCTGCTGATCTGCGGGTTCACCGATGAACCGAATACCACCACCGTCGAGCGGAATCTCGGTGGCGTCAATATTCAATTCCACCTCGCAAGCGATGGCCGATTGCTGGGTGCCAGCGCATTTGGCCCAAACGAGGTGATCGCGCGCGACATGCGGTTAGCCGAACTGCTGATCGAGCGCTGCGCCAGTCCAGGCGGCGACCGCCTGGCCGATCCGGCGGTCAAACTCAAGAGTCTGCTCCGGGCAGGGTGAGAGATTGGACTTGGCGCCCAGTGAAGGAGCGCCGCCCTCATGGGGGTCCGGAGCTCACCGTGTGCTCCACAACACTCGCGGTCAGTAACTCGCCCGAAAACCCACGTCATAACTCGGACCGATCAAGCGATACAGGATGAACTGATTGGAGTACCGGCCATGCTCGCCGATGGCTTCGTTCAGGACATTCGTGCCGTCCGCAAACAGCGACCAATGATCGTTCACATGGTAACTCACGCGGAAATCGACCTGTTGATACTTGTTCGTGAAAACCGGCTCCACTCCGGCCTTCGGGTTGACCAGATACAAGAGAAAGGCGTCGCGCTCATTCCAGGTGACGCGCGCCTCGAACGGACCGTGGTCGTAGAAGATCTGCGCGTTTTTGGTATTGCTGAGTCCTGGAATGGCGAACGCCGTCGTGATGCCGCTGTTCGACTGAATCTGGGCGTTGGAATTGAGTATCGTCGCATTGACGCTGGCTCCCAGACCGAAATCGAACACGTACTGGCCCGCGATTTCGAGCCCGCGCACGGTCGCGGTCTTCGCGTTGACCGGTTCCTGTACTGTGAAGGTCGCTGTTCCGGCCGCCTTGTTGATGAGCGGATCATTGTTTGCAATATTGATGTTGAGCGGAATGGTGTTCTGCACCGCGTCGGTTACGATGAAATCGTCCACTTGCTTGTAGAATGGCGCGATCGACACGTAGTTGAGAGTCCCGAAGTAGTATTCGAACGACGTATCGAGATTCGTCGAGGTATAGGGCTTGAGGTTGACGTTACCGGCGGTAGCATTCAGTGCACCGGGCCGGGGATCCGCGTACGACAGGCTGGGCGCCAGATCGCTGAGTTCCGGGCGCGCCATGGTCTGCGACACCCCGAATCGCACCAGGAATTGCTTGGTGATATTCACCGTAAGATTGAGATCCGGCAACACTTTGAGATAGGAGTTCGTCTCGGTGAGGAACCCGCCGCCGGCCGTGTTGAAAGTGCTGAAATATTCGGTGGTGTTCGGATCTGTGCTGGAAAGTCCCGTCAGGTCCTGTTGATTGCCCACTGCCGAGGTCTTCGTATAGACGAGGCGCTCACCGACATTGAATTTCCAGTCGACGCTACCCCAATTGCCAACCATCGTCGATTCGGCATACGCCGCGACACGATTCTCGGTGACCGCATAGCTATCCGGCTGAATGGTGCCGATGAAGCCGCCTGGCTGCGAATTTAAAAAAGCCAACGATGTCCCCGGTGCCAGCCCTAGATAGGTGTCGCGCAATGCCAGCGCTGCGGGTGAGGATTGCCAGGCAATGTAGGCCGGCATACTGAAGGTGTATAGACTGCGCGTGATCCCGGCTGGCAGGCCCGCCAGCAACCCGGATGTGTTGTACGGCTGTAACAAGGAAGGTGGCACAGGGATGTTGAAACCGCAGAACAAGCAATAAACGCTGGAGGAGGGACGCACGATGTCGACCGTCTTCTTCTCGTGGGTATATTCCGTACCAAATCGAATGTTTCTCAAGAAACCGCCATTCTCCGGCAGGTAAGTACCGTCGAATCGCACGCTGTACATATTGGCCGTGACGCTCTCGCCGTTGGTACCGTCGCCCGACTGGTCGCCGTATTGTGCGACGTGTGCGAGGTAGTCGTTTTTGTTCAGGAGCTGCTGGTTTACCGCGTTCGTGTAGGTCAAGTAAGAATATTGACCGGCGTTGGTGAAGGTGGAAGCGCCCGGATTGAAGCCCATGACGGCCTGGCCATTGTTCGTGGTCTGCGGTGCCTGCGAGCCGGAATAAGAAACGTCAAAGACGGTCTGCAACTCGTCCGTGGGATGCATATCCAGATTGATACCGAAGGCGTATGTTTGCGTCGGCCGGCCTTCGAGGCGGTCGAGAATGCCCACCTCGCTCATGACGTCCTCCGATAGAACGGTGCCGTGCGGATCGAGCACCACATTGCTGACGCAGCTCGTACAGCCGTGATACGACTCGAGCATGGTTGCGTTGGAAATCACTTTGAAATTGTTATAGAAACCGTCTACCGTCAGCAGGGATGTATCGCTCAGCTCCGCCTGAAACGCCGTTTGAAAGTTGGCGCGCTTGCGCTCCTGGATTCGACTTCCGGACTCGGTCGAGCGGGGGATAAATGCCGTGGTAACGTTCCCCGGGTTGGAGTTGCCCGGCGCCAGACTCAGCGAACTCACCGCGGTCGGGAGCCACCCTTCCACCGTGAGGAAGTCATCCTGGGACTTTCGATCCTGGTACGACCCGGACAATAGAAGTCCCATCTTGCCGTCGTTGAACTTGTGGGAGTAGAGGGCGAAGGCTTGCGGTGTCGCCTTCCCGCTGGCGTCTTCGTAGTGAGCTTGGCCCGACACCAGCACCTTGTTGTCGGGTAAATCGAGGGGCCTTGCGGTTTTCAGATTGATGGTCGCTCCGATGCCGCCTTCGTCCAAATGAGCCGTGCCGGTCTTGAAGATCTCGGCGCCCGCGATGAGTTCGGAGGGATAGAGGTCGAAGCTGAATTCCCGACCGCCCGTCTCCGATTCGATCGGCCGCCCATTCAGCAGGACCGTGTTGAATGCCGGGCCGAAACCCCGGATCGTGACGAACTGGCCTTCGCCGCCGTTGCGATCGATGGCGACGCCGGGAACGCGCTGCAGCGCTTCTGCGATGTTGCTGTCCGGAAACTTGCCGAGGTCTTCCGCTGCGATCGCATCTACGATGCCAATCGCATCGCGCTTGATGTCCTGGGCCCGCTCCAGGCTCGCACGGATGCCGGTGATGGTAATTTCTTGGAGCGTGTCGTCCGCCGACCACGCAAGGGGGGCATACCCGGCGCTGGCACCGAGTAACGCTGAAGAAACCGCCACAGCCAATTTAGATTTCTCGAACCTCATCGCGCCCCCCTAAACCTAGTTTTTTATTGGCGCCGCGGTCTCAACTATCGTCACTCACCGCGACGTCCGCCTTTTATACAACTGCGAGTATCGGAATTTTAATTTCATTTGTCAACTGCGCAGAATATTTTTTGCATTTGCGCCTGTCATATCTCTGTAACTGGCTCCTCTGTAACCGGCTCCTCCGTAACCAGTGTCTCTCCGCAGCAAGTGTCTCTCCGTACCGAGCACCTTTCCGCATCAAGTGCCTTTCCGCATCAAGCGCCTTTCCGCACCTTGCCTCTCCGAACCCGATACCTCGATACCTCGATACCTCGATATGTTTCTCCCCCGGGCACCGGCGCGGCTTGTTTGGCATTGCGAAGCGCGCTAGCTTTGCGCGACCCCACCACGAGAACCCGACAATGTTTGCAAAATATTCCCTTCTCGCGGCCAGTGAATGTGACGCCATCGTTGCGGACCTCGACCGGCTCCCCTGGGGAGGCGGGTTGGCTCCCGGAGAGAGCTACCGGGAGAAGGTCAAGCGCAACAAAGAAATCGTCCTGCAGATGTCGCCGGACACGGCGGTCGCGGATGAACACTTGCGCCTCATCACCGGCAAAATCCTGGCGAGCAAATTCCTGAAGGAACGATTTCTCGGAAAGAGTCTCGTCAACCCGCGCTTCAATCTTTACGAGGGGGGCGCCTTCTACGGCAAGCATGCGGATTCGGCGTTCATGGGCGGTGCGCAACGCCAGGTCCGAACGGATATCTCCGCGACCCTGTTCTTATGCGACCCGGCAAGCTACGACGGCGGGGAACTCGTGCTCGACTACCCTTCCGGAGCGACCGTCTCGATCAAGGAGCCGCGGGGCACGCTGGTGTTCTATCCGTCGGGGGTCATGCACCAGGTGACGCCGGTCACGCGCGGCCGCCGTATTGCGTTCGTCGCGTGGATCGAATCGCACATTCAGAATCCGCAGATGCGGGACATCCTCACGGAGATCACCGCGCTATGCGAGGATTTGAACGCGACCGACCTGGCGCTGGGCGAATTGCACATGCGCGCCATCAACATCAAACACAACCTGTTCAGGCTCTGGTGGAAGAACGAGGAATAGCGGGTCGACGACCCGAATCCGTAAAGACCGGCTATTTTTCGCGGTAGTCCAGCGGTGGCTTCTGCGAGGCTGGAATAGCCGACCCATAGGTCTTCCCTCCGAGCTGTCGATGGAGCTCGTTGCCGATGCGACCAACCCCGGATCTTGGAACAGATCGGCCGTCAAGAAGGCTTGCCGCGAGCTATCTCGCGGCAAGCCGCACCGATCAGAAGCGGTAGATCGCCGTAACACCAAAGGTCAACGGCCGATAGCTCGATACGTAATAAGGCTCGACACCGGGAATGTCGTGGGAGATTGCCAAGGGCGTTTCTTCCTTGGTCAGATTGTTGCCATAGGCCGAGAGCTCCCAGCCACTCAAGTTCACACCTGCCCGCATCGTCAAGTACCGATTGTCGCCGATCTGGGGCAGGGTCGCATCGTAGTTGACGGTGGCCGGATCCACCGAGGGAGTCTTGTTGTGATAGGTGTAGTCGACGCGATAGAACGCGCTCTTGCCAAACAGCTCGAACTTATAGCGCCCGAATACCGCCAGATTGAACGGCGGCCCACCGATCTTGTCCCCCTGTTTCGTGACGATCGCGCCCTCTCCTTCGAGTATGGTCTGATCGTAGGTGATATCGGTGTAGCTCGCGCTGAATCCCGCCAACAGATCGCTGGTGATCTTGAAGCGGGCGGAGATATCGCCCCCGTAGCCGGTGGCGGATCCCAAGTTCCCGACGAAGGAGAACCCGCAATTGGTGTATCGGATGGATTGCTGAATGTTCTTCCATTTGATCTCATAGATGCTGGAATCGAGTTGCACGACACCGCCGAAGAAGGTGTTCTTTCCACCCAGTTCGTAACTCCACAGGGAATCGGGTTGGAAGGCGGCGCTTTCGGGAACCGGTTCATTGGTACACAGCGATGCAGGTACCGGTCCATTGACTCCGCCGGGGCGGTATCCCTTCGCTGCAGTGGCGTAGAAGAAATTGTCCGGATCGAGTTGGTACGACACGCCGAATTTCGGTGTGACCGGCGTCGTGGATTCGTTGCCGGCCACCGGAGTCAGCGCAAAGCCGCCGAAATTGCCCGTTTGGGTGAAGTCGAACGTGGTTCTCGATACCCGGACGCCGGCGGTGAGTTTGAGTTGTTTCGTGACATTGAAATCGAGGTTTCCAAATCCCGCGTACTCCTTGTCGGTTGACTCGCTGGACTGAACGAAGCTCGGAGTATTGCCGCTGACGCTGGTGTAGACCGCTTGTCCGTCGGTCGTCAGGTTGTCATTCTTTTGCGTCATCCGCGAGTAGTACAGGCCGGCGGTCCACTCGATCACAGCGTCCTTGTCTTCGGATTGAATGCGAAACTCCTGCGTCACGCCGCTCTGCTTGTTGGTGAGAAAAGCCTGCGAGGGTTGATCACCGGGCAGATACTGCAATGGATTCCCATCGAAGATGCCACCAAAATAGTTGGTGTAATCGAGCGCCGCATAGTCGCGGTGATAGAAGTAGGAAGAGTTCGAGAACAAGGACACCGAACCCGTGTCGTAGGTGATTTTCACCGAGGGGAGATAGAAATCGTCCTCGGACGGCTGGGATACCCGATCTCCCTGCTTGAAATCGCTCGACGAGGGATTGCTCAGAGTCGACCAGTATTGATCGCGGTCGTCGCTCTTGATGTCTTGGTAGTAGAGCGAGGCGGTGATTTTCAGGTTGTCGACGGGCACCACGGTCAGCGCAGCCTTGCCCGCCTCGGATCGTTGGGCATTCGCATTGCGGTCCACGGTTTGTCCCGTATCGGGCGAGACACGATCGATGTAGCCGCCGTCTTCCCTGCCCCAGACGCTGACGCGAAATCCCACCTTGTCGGCCACGATGGGACCGCCCACGGCGGCGCCGACTTCGTAGCTCGGCGCACCGCTCGAGGTGTCGGCCAAATCGCTGCGCGCATAACCGCTGTACTTGTCCAGACCGGGTTCCGGTGTGATGAAGCGGATCGCGCCACCCTCCGCGCCCGCGCCGAACAACGTACCCTGCGGTCCGCGCAATACTTCCACCCGCTCCAGATCGAAAACCTGCGGAAACGCGTTGGCGTTCCAGTAACCGACATTGCGCATCTGGATCGGCGTGTCATCGATATAGATGCCGGTGGTCGCCGCGCCCACGTCGGAGAAAACGCCGCGGATCGAGATGTCGCTGCTGTTGTTGCCGGCAGATCCGCTGGTGTGGGTGAACTGAATGTCGGGTGTGAGGCGCGCGAGGTCGTCCATCGACTTGACGCCGAGATCGTCCATCGCTTCTTGGGTATAGGCGGTGACATTGATCGGTACTTTGCGAATGTCTTCCGAGCGGCGCGTTGCCGTAATCGTAATCTCCTCGAGATCAGGATTCGGAACCGCCGATACATCCGCCGCTATCGCGGGCGCGCCGGACAGCAGCGCCATTGCGGCGGCGCCGGCGATCATCAAGCCGACCGTTCGCGGCGGAATGGACGCCGGTGCGCCGGCACCCGGCTCTAACGGAGAAGTGTCGGTTCCCGACGAGTGGATAAGAGTAGACATGCAATCCCTCCGAAAAAAATAGAGTGGCCAAAAACATTTTTTGCCCAATCCCCCCAACCGATCTGTTGTTCTGATTCCCTGCGGCACCGACCGAATTTCATCATTTATTGTTCGACTCGTTATCCCGAACCCACGGCGCCGCGTTCCGTCTCTTGGCGTCGACGGTGCGCCAATAGCGCTGCCAGTCGTCCGCGGGCCCGATACCGTCCATGGCCGCCGGTCCTCTGATCTTCGCGGCACCCTCTGGGTCGAGTTCCATCGGTGCGCGCTCTCCGGCGCACGCCCGCTTGATCGCGGACATCAACATTCTGCGAAATGCGACGATTGCCTTGTCGGTCAGGCCGAGATGCTCACGGGTGCGGTCCTGGATACGTCCCTGGGACTCGACGGCCCATTGGTCGTGCACGTTGATGTCGTCGCCCATGCCGGTATAGGTACGTTCTTGCTGTTCCTGCAGGTTGAACCCATAGTCATTGGAGCGGCCGAGACGCGGCATGTAATCCGGGAGGGTGTAGAGCTCGAGCCGTTGGCGACGCATCAGCTCCTTGTCGACGGCGGCACCGAAACTGGTGAAGATTGCGTACCAGTAGCATCGTGTGTCGTCGATCGGCACATGCCATTGTGTAATGGTCATCTCTTCGGACATGGGAATCACGAAGGCCTGCGGGAACAGCAGATTGGTTACGCGAACATGCATCTTGCCGTCGCCAATGTCGCGTCGTGCCACGATTTGCAGCCCAATCTCGCTATTCTCGACATCGATCGTAGGCCGAGGAAACAGCCGCAGTACTTTTGTCATCGGCAACTCGCTGTCCGCCGATACCGAGCGGAACTGCTTGCCGTAAGCATTCGAGATCAATTCGTCTTCGAAAAAGCGGTGCAAGAAGCTGGCGTGGGCGGGATCCAGGCCGACCTCGAGTGCCTGCAGCCAATTGCAATCCAAATGACCTTTGAAGGCGAAGACATGGGTTTCAGGCGCAATGAAACAATCCAACGCAGGGAACGCGGGAGGAGCACCTTCGCCCAAGAACGCGAAAATGATCCCTTGGTGCGCTTCAACGGGGTAAGCGCGCTGGCGAACGGTGCTGCAGACCTTGCTGCGCGGCGGTTCTCCCGGCGCATCGAGGCATTGCCCATCGGTGCCGAACAGCCATCCATGAAACAGGCAGCGGAGTCCGCCGTCTTCGAGCCGACCGAACGCAAGATCCGCACCGCGATGGGGACAATCGCGATCGAGCAATCCCAGTTTGCCGCGCTGCTCGCGGAACAGCACGAAATCCTGACCCAGGACTCGAACAGCCTTTACCGGACGGCGCGACTCCAATTCCTCGAGCAGCGCAATCGGTTGCCAGTATCGTCGCAGCAACGTGCCGGCCGGGGTGGCAGATCCCGTCCGCGTGACGAATTCATTTTCTTCGCGACTCAACATCAGTTCGCTTCATCCCGTGTGGTCAATGTTCGATTACCGCACATTTAATACGTATTTCGAACAGCTAGAGTAGAGCACAAATTTCGTGACTGGGAAATACGTTTGCAGCGTCTGTTGAATGCGTGATGACCTTTCGTTACTGTTGCGGCCCTATCGGCCTTGGGCGGCGACGGACAGCAATGGCAAAACTTCAGGCTGAGGATGCGAAGGCGCGGGCAGTCCATGTTGTCGGACGCGATTTTTCGGAGGCCCTGTCCCGGGGCATCGAGATCATCACGGTATTCGGTCCGAATGCGCGGTCGTTGACGCTCAGCGATGTTGCACGGCGGGTGGGTCTTCCCCGCGCCACCGTTCGCCGGGCGTTGCTGACCCTCGTGCACCTCGGCTACATGGAGGAAGTCGGCCGGCATTTCAGTCTGACGCCGCGCGTCTTGCAGCTTGCCGGCGCTTACTTGGGCGCGAGCAACGCTGCCGCGATTCTACAGCCGCAGTGTGAATTGCTGGCCGCAGAATATGGCGATACCTTTTCCGTGGCAGCCCTCGACGGGGAGGACGCCGTGATGATCGCCTATGCGACCCCGCGTCGGATGTACATGGACGCTCCCGGAATCGGTCTGCGCTTACCGGCCTTCTGCAGCGCCGTGGGCCGCGTCTTATTGGCGGGGCTGCCCGATGCCAAGCGCGACGTGTTCTTGGAAAAACTGGCACCGAAGGCGGTCACTTCGCGCACCGTGACTGACAAAAAGGAACTGCGGAGAATCCTGGCGCAGGTGGCACAGGCGGGCTTTGCCATCGCCGAGGCGGAGGCAGAGGTCGGTTTTCGCTCGCTTGCCGTGCCGATTCGGCGAATAGGCGGGCATGTGGGTTTCGCCTTGAATACGGGCATGCCCGTCGATCGCTGCTCCAGCAAAGTCATGCAGTCGACCTATCTGCCGCGATTGCTGGCCGAGGCGGAAGTTCTCAGTAAGCAGCTTTTATAGCGCGCGACGCCGGGCATCGGCTTACCTTGCCACAGCGTACGTGCAGATGTTACCCGGCAGTACGAACCGCCCCTTAGGGACGATGCGCGGGATCCGGCCACGGTTCGCGCACCGCCGCCGCAACCGCGCGCGCGGTCGTAATCACGCAGCGCTCGAACTCGGCGCGGCCATGGGCGGCATTGGAGTCCGCGACATCGCGCCCCCACACGCCGGTCTCGCTCACCTGATCCATGCGGTAATCCCAGAACGAATCGACGTCGCGATGCGAGGTGGCCCGCTCCATTCGCACGAGTTTGGGATACAAATACAGCATCACCGAGGTTTCGAAGAAATTGGCGTGCATCAAGGCGCGCCCGTAGCGCACGTGACCGTCCACTTCGGGACCTGGGTACATGGTGACGTAGCCCAATGCGCGTACGCGGGCGTCGCGGTGACGCACTCTGAGTTTCTCGGCCGACACGTCCAGAGCGCCGTTGTTCCAGATGTGCCCATTGAGCAAGATGAATTGGCGGATGCCGTGCTCGTACAACGAATCGATGACGTCCTCGACCACGCCGATCATGGTCTCGGGCCGCAAGGAAATCGTTCCGGCGAAATCGCCATGCGATGCCGACACGCCGTAGCACAGCGGCGGAATGACGGGTACGCCGGTGACGGCCGACACGCCGAGCGCCACCGCATTGCCCAGCAACGTATCGACGGCGAGCGGGAGGTGGGGGCCGTGTTGCTCGGTGGCGCCGACGGGAATGATCACCGCATTCAACGCCGCCGCCGCATCGCGCGCTTCAGCCCACGTCATCTCCTCCCAGCGAACCGGCGTGCCAGTGCCGCCCAGTTCTTTGGCGAGCGTCGCGAGGCTGTCGCCGAGCGGAGGAATGTCCATCGGTGTCTCCTTGAAAGGTCAACTGCTACCAAGCGCGGCGGGTCTTGTGGGGGAGAAGATCCAGCGCCGCGACGGCCTGAATGGCGCTATCGCCGGTGATCCAGATGCGAGCGTCGGGACTGTAGTCGCTGATCAATTCACGGCACACACCGCACGGCGCGATGATGCGATAGTGTCCGGCGGGTTTGATTTGCACCGACACCACGGCGGCGATCTCGAGCGCTGCACCGGGCGCGATGCCGGCCCGCGCAGTGCCCAAGGCCACGCCTTCGGCGCAGATCGAACTGCGCCGACACGAGCCCTCCATGTGCACGCCGGTATACACGCTGCCATCGGCGGTGCGCAGCGCAGTCGCGACTTCGTGACGCCCATGCACCCAGACGCGGCCGAGCAGCGTCTGCGCGATCTCCAAAAGCTCGAGATCCTCGCGCTCCATGCCGGACGGCGGTGCCACCGCGGTCACGGCTTCGTGAATCACGGCGACAGCCTCAGGATCTTGGCCATGTTGCCACCCTCCACCAACGCGCGATCGCGCTCATCCGGTATGGCCTTGGCGATTTTCATTCGTTCCAGATCGAAATCCGATCCCGGCCACTCGCTTCCCATGAGAATTTTTTCCGGTCCCAGCCGCGCGTAGGCACGGCGCACATCGCTCAACAGCGTCGCCGATGTTTCGAGATAGATGTGCGGTTGGCGCTCGGCCACGATGATGGCTTCGGGAACGTTCCACACGGCGCCCATGTGCGCAATGATGGTCGGCACGTCGGGGTGGTTGCGCGCGATCTCCTCGATCGCCAGCGGCGCGCAGAACGCGTCGTCCAGCGCGTTGATGAGCACGGGCAACCGGTGCCGCGCGCAGGCTTCGAACACGGGATCGAGCAGACCATGATCCGCCACGTGATAGCCATGCAGACTCGGGTGCAATTTGAGCCCCGACAAGCCCGCCGCCGCGATGCGTTCGATCTCGGCGATGGCGTCATCGGCCTGCGGCATGACTTGGCCGAACCCGAACAGCCGATCCGGATATTGTTTGACCAGCCCGATGATGAAGTCGTTCTCGATACGCTGAGCCAGGGAACAAACCATGGCGCGATCCACCCCCGCCGCATCCATGCGGTCGAGGATACGGCGCGGATTGAACGGCACGTAGGGCGGAGGCGGCTGACCGGGCTTTGACCCCGTCAAAAAATCCGAGCGTCCGCGCACGTCCTGGGTGGTGTTGTAGGCGTCGATGATCATTAGAAGATGTCGAAGTATTCCTTCATTTCCCAGTCGGTAACGGTGGTTTCATAGCGGCGTAGTTCGGCGTGTTTGACCATCGTGTAATAGTCGATGAACTCCGCGCCGAAGGCCTCACGCAAAATGGTGCCCCTGCCCAGCGCTTCGAGTGCCGCGCCGAGACTGGTGGGCAACGGCGTGGCGACGGCATCGTACGGTGCATCCACGGGGGGCGGCGGCTCGAGCGCAGCCGCCATGCCCTGAAGGCCCGTTGCCAATTGCGAGGCCATATACAAATAGGGATTGGCGGCCGGTTCTCCGATGCGGTTTTCGATGCGCGTCGCGCCGGGATTCGCGCCGCCGACCACGCGCAGCATGGCTCCCCGGTTATCGCTGCCCCACGCAATGCGGTCGGGTGCGAGGGAGTGCGCGCGATAGCGCTTGTAGCCGTTCACCGTCGGCGTCGTGAACGCCACGGCCTCCGCCGCGCCCGTCATCAATCCCGCCAGATAGTGACGACCCAGCGGCGACAGGAGTTCGCCGGGCTCCTCGGGAACGAATAGATTGCGGCCGCGCATGTCCTCGAGTGATTGATGCAGGTGCCATCCGCTCGACATCGCGTGCGGGAACGATGGGCGGCACATGAAGGTGGCGTGAAACCCATGCCGCCGGCAGATTTGTTTGACGGCGCTGCGAAACAGCACCATGTCGTCCGCTGATTTGATGCCGCGCCCCGGCCGGAATACGAACTCGACCTGGCTCGGTCCGAATTCGAGCTCGATGGATTGGAGATCCATGCCCAGCGCCACCGAGTGCTGCCTCAAGATATCGGTGATGGGCTCGATGCGATCGAGTCGAATTTCGGTGAGATGGTTGTAGCCCTGATGGATCAGCTCCACCTCCGGAGGGCTGCCCGGTTGACCGCCGTCGTCGAGCCCAAGTCGCGGGTCCACCAGGCGCAGAATGTGGAACTCGATCTCCAAGCCCGTCACCAACTCGCGCCCCGAGGCGTTGAGCTGGGCGAGCGCTCGTCGCAACAGGTGTCGCGGCGCGAATACTACGGGAGAACCATCCGGAAAATAGACGTCGCAGAGCATCCATCCGGTCTTTGGCAGCCACGGTAACAGACGAAACGTGGTGGGGTCCGGCACCATGACCACATCGCTCGCGCCCTGCATCTGCGCAAGTCCAATGCCCGCTCCGGGCGAGAATACGGGAACGACGGTGCGATGCGATGAGTCTTTGAGCAATAACGTGGAGGTGATCGGACAACCGTCCGTCATCGCGCCAGTCAACGCCGCGGGCAGCAGGGCCTTGCCGCGCAGGATGCCGTGCAGATCGGGAAAGGACAGTCGTACCAGATCGATGCCCTCCGCCTCGATGCGTTGGCGCAATTCGGCCGCCGCCTGCCGTTGGGTGTCGGTCCAAAGACCGTGTTGCTCGATGAAGGCCATTGGGCTTGATCATTGTCGTATGTGGCAGGTGAGTCAAGAAAGATTTTTCCTATCAGAAAAAATTATCTTTGCCGCTGGCACTAAACGTGCGACGCTCGTCCCGTGGACCCACCCAAATCAGCGTCTCGCAATACGCTCAAAATCACCGCGTTGGCCTATGTGCCGGCCGTCGTCGCCATGATGACCATCGGCGTCCTGGTCCCCTTCATCGATCGACTATGCAGTGATTTGAGCGCCAGCCGTGCCGAAGTCGGGTTCGCGATCGCCCTGTTCTCCATGCCGTCCGCGGTGCTCGCGACGGTGGGAGGCGGTCTCATCGACTCCTATGGCTTACGCCGCTCGATGTGTTTGGCGGCCTGCGCCTCGGCGACGGGTAGCCTGCTCGCCAGCCGGTCGCACTCGCTGCTGGCACTCGACGGCGCGATGTTGGTGGCGGGACTTGGCTTCGGTGCCCTCTGTGTCGGGTTGCCCTGTTTGATTATGGCGACGTTGCGCGATGGCGCGCGCATCCGCGCCATGTCCTTCGCCTCGACCTTCGCGCCCACCGGATATGCAGCAGGACTGCTGCTCGCGGTGCCTTTTACCACGGGCGGCGCATGGCGCCTCGCCCTTCTCACCCATGCCGCCATCATGGTCGCGATGTTGATTGCGCTCGTCGTAGGGATGCCGGCAATAACCTCGGCTGAAAAGACCGCGCACGGGTTGGGGCGACGCCTTGGAGAGGTGTTCAGCCTGTTTCGCGAGCCCAGAGCACTCAGGTTGGGTCTCGCCGTCGCGCTGCCGAATGCGCTTTCCTACGGCACCAGTCTCGCGGCGCCCTCGTATCTCGCGCGCGTACATCATCTGAGCCTCGCAACCTCTTCCGCAAGCGTCGCCGTTGCGAAGCTCACCGCCATGATTATCGGTGGTCTTTCCATGGGGTATCTGTTGAGTCGCGCGGTGGCGCCGCGACTGTTGTTCGCTGCAATGGCCGTGATCGGGCTGATGGCGCAGGCGCTGTTGTTCCTGCCGGCCCGCGGCATTGCCCTCGCCACGGTCGCCCTCGTCGTCTGGTTATTCGCCTTCGGGGGCATGGCCGGTGGCGCGATGACCCTGCTGCCCACCGTGACTCGCGACCCCAATCGCAGCGGCGCGGCCTCAGGTCTGGTGAACCAGTTCATCTCCCTCGCGTCCTTTGCTGCCCCGTCCACCTGGCTCGCGCTGCACGATGGCGGGCAATACGTGTTGCTGGCCGCCGCCTGCTTGGCCGTCAGTTCGGTGGCGCTCCCGGGCGCCGTTCTCGCTGCGCCGGCGCGGCCTGGCGTAGCAGCTCCGGAAGCCGCTCCGCCTAAAGCGCTCAGGTGACGCCGGACCAGGTGTGCCGTCGCCAGTCCGACACCGCGATCGGCACGCCATCGATAGTGCCGGCGCACACCACGGCGCCAAACCGCACGTCACCCGGTTTGAGGACCTGTAATTGATGACCCAGGGTGGCGAGCCGTTCGGCCGCCGCATGACCTTGCTCGATGAGCAGGGCGCCGCCCTCGCTTCGCCAACGCGGGGCTGCTATCGCGGTAGCGAGATCTTCATTGCGACGAAAGACGCGCTCGATTATTTGAAGTAACGTCTGAACCTGTCCATCGGCGCCCGGGGTTGCGAGCGCAACCGTGCCGTGGCGGCCGGTCACCAGCGCAGGGGCGAGAGTATGGACCGGACGCTTGCCCGGGGCCGCGCTGTTCGCCCCATCGGTGAAGCCACCGGCGCGGTTATTCAGCGTGATTCCCAGTTCGGGGACGAAGACGCAGGAGCCGAAGTCGTCAAACACACTGACCAGGGACGAGGCCACCATGCCTTGAGCGTCGGCGGTGGCAACCCCCGCGGTGTGCAGGTACGCGCGCGGTCCGCCCTTACGGCCCGCCCGCTCGAGATTGACGGACAAATCATGAGTCAATAACGCGGCGCCCTCACCGACCCGGGAGCGATACTCGAATGCCGCCTCGGTCAGTTCAATGCCGACGTGATCGATGGGCACGTCGCCAAGATCTCGTGGTTTGGCGAGCCCTTGCAGGGCCATGGCCAGTAGCACGCCCTGCGCCATGGGCGGTTGGACGGCGACTCGTACGTTGCCGAACCGCACCGTGAGCGGAGCTCGGATGTCGGTTGCATGCGCAGCGAGATCTTCGTGCGCCAAGCTCCCACCGCCCGCGCGGACGGCAGCGACCAGCGCAGCGGCGGCCGATCCCCGATAAAACCCGTCGGCACCTCGGTCGCCGATCTCTCCTAGCAGATGGGCGAGCGCGGGTTGCACGAAACGCTCACCCGCAGCGAGCGACAGCAGCGGCCACGCGCCCGCACCGCCGCGCAGCAGACGCGCGCGATGGGTTGCAACCGTAATCGCCAGGGGCGCCGGCAACGGGAACCCGTCTCGCGCGATCCGCAGCGCCGGCGCGAGGGCGGTCGCCAGCGGCAGACGTCCCCAGCGCGAGTTCAACTGCCCCCAGCCGTCGACGATACCCGGCACCGTGATGCTGTCGGCACCGTCCGCGGAGGCCACGCGCATCGCAAAGGGCGCGGCACCGGCGCCGTTGACGGCAACGCAGTCGTGGCCATGCTCATGGACCAGTGCCAATACGTCCCCGCCCAGCCCGCACGCATCGGGCGCCACCACGCAAAGCACGGCCTGAGCTGCGATCAGCGCATCGACCGCAGAGCCGCCGGCAACCAACATCTCTTGTCCCGCGGCCACCGCCAGCGGGTGGGCCGCAGAGATCGCGCCCAGTCGGCCCTCGAGCACCGGACGGACCGGCGAGGAAAAGCTATCGGCAAGCAGCGGCATGGCAGAACTCCTGACCCTCACACAGCGGTGTAGCCGCCGTCGATGATGATGGATGCACCCGCGATATAGCGACCGCCGGGCGAGGCAAGAAACAGCACCATGCTCGACACGTCTTGCGGTTCACCTTGCCGACGCAGCGGGATTTGCGCCTCGATGGCGGCTCGCTTGGCGGCGGCATCGGTTTGATACGACCAGAAAGGATCGTTGAACGGAGTCTCGATCCAGCCGGGCAGAATGCAGTTGATGCGGATGCCGAGGGGGCCGAGCTCCGCCGTCAGACTGCGGCACAGGCCGGGCAATGCGGCCTTGGTCGCCTGATATGCCGACAGGCCGGCGTGGCCTCGAACCGCGCCGGTGGAGGAAATGAAGGTCATGCTGGGATTATCCGATTTCGCGAGATGCGGCGCCGCCGCCTGCGCGAACAGGAACGGCATTTTGAGATTGAGCGCAACCGACGCATCCCACATCTCCGACGTCCAGTCGGCGAGCGCCGCCGATTTCATCAAAGCGGCCGTCACCAGTACGCTATCGACAGACCCAAACTGCGCCATCGCGACCTCGACCGCTTCAGCCGGTACGGCGGGATCGGCCAGATCGCGATGCAGGAACAGCGCGCGTCCCGGCGCGTCCTCATCCGCCACCAGCTGCGCCTCGGTGCGATGATCGATCAGCACCACATTGTCGCCCCGCGCGCGAAAGCCTTGGACGGACGCCCGACCGATACCGGTGGCACCGCCGGCCACGATTATGGTTGCCATGTCATGTGCTCCTTCATCGAGTCACGCCTTGCGCCACGTGGCGCCCTGTGCCACACCACGCTCCTGTGCCACACCGGCCCTGTGCCTCGCCAAGGGCCCGTGCCTCGCCATGGCCCGTGCCTCGCCTTGGCCTGTGCCTCACCATGACTCTGTGCCTCACCATGACTCTGTGTCACGCCTCGCGTTTCCGCGACCATCACCGCGACCGCGTCTTCCATCAATGCGGCTTCGCGGACAGGGCCAGCGGCAGGCTGCTCAGCCCGCGCAGACCCGGTACCAGGCGCAGTATCGACGGACCTGTCGATTCAATCGTCTGCACGCTGTCGGCAATGGTGCGAAAGAAAACCTCGCCTTCGAGTCGCGCCATCATCTGCGCCACGCAGCCGTGGATGCCGGTACCATATCCGATCTGGTGCGAAATGCGGCGACGGATATCGAACCGCTCGGGTTCTTCCCAGCGCGCGGGGTCGCGGCCGGCCGAGCCTATGAGCACCAAGACCTTGTCGTGCTTGGCCATCCGGACTCCCTCGAATTCGAGCTCGCGCAAAGTGGTTCGAAACAAGCTCTGGCTGGAACTGTCGTAGCGTGTCGCTTCCTCGAAGGCGGCGCGTGCGAGAGTCGGATCCGCGCGCAGCAGCTCCCATTGATCGGGATGTTCCGCCAGGCAGCGCAGCGCCAGGCCAATGGAATCGATGGTGGTGTCGACGCCCGCGGACAGCAGCGAGCGCACCAGCAGCTTCGCTTCCGCATGTGTGATGTCGCCTGCGTCCGCAGCGGCGTAGATGCCGGCACCGAGTCCCTGGGGGGCGAGCGCGCCACGTTCGCAACGTGCGTCGACCCAGGCACTCACCTCGGCCTCGCGCGACATGAGTTCCTCGTACCACGCAGTTCGCGGACCGAAGCCACCGAATACCATGCCGCCATAAATCAACATCATTTGCCGATCGAGTCTCGGCATTCCCACCGCATCGGGAAACACCGTGAGCGGGAAGGGCTGTACCAACTCGGAAATAGCTTCGATCTCGCCGCGGCCCAACGCCTGAGCCACGAGATCGCGTGCGACGTGCTCGAAACCGGCGCGCATCGCTTTCAACGCGGTCGCCGAGAGCACACGGCTCAAGACTGCGCGCGTGCGCGAATGCTCCGGTGGGTCGACCTCCAGAATGATGCTCGATTGGCGCCAGTTCTTCTCCTTGAAGTAATTGGTCATGCCGCCGCCGCCGGCGTTGCTGAAGTTCTGCCAGTCATTGAGCACGGCGCGCACTTGAGCGTGATGCGAGACCACCCAGATGCCGTATTTTTCGAGCCACACCACGGGACCGAGCGCGCGCAGCTGGGCGTAGTGCCTATAGGGATCGCTGCGAAATTCCGCGGAAAACGGATCGAGGTCGGAGGCGATGCGGCGCTCGGTGATGAGACTGGTCATTGGCAGTCCCCGGTGGCGCGCAGCGCGTCGGTGCTGGCCCAGTCGATCACCCCCGAATCGTCGAGAACCACGCCGTAGGCCATTCGCGCATGATCCACGCTCACGCGGCCATCGAGCACATCCTCGCGCACCCGCGCAGGATCGCGCGTTCGAGGATCGCCATATCCGCCGCCGCCGGCCATGATGTGGCGATACACATCCCCGAGACCCAGGGTCACGGGTTTGGTGGGCAAGGGTGGCAGCGAGCGTTGCTCAGGGCCGGGATTGAGGACATTTTCAGACGGTGCGCCTGCCGCGCCGCCGAACAGGCCATGCGGGGGGTATACGCATTTATCCGAGCGCACACCAAAATACACGTCGTCCGCCAGCATTCGATATTCGCGCACTAGACTCAAGCCGCCGCGGAACCGTCCCGGCCCACCCGTGTCGGCAACGAAGCCGTAACGCTCGATCCGAATCGGATAGTCCGTCTCGATCACCTCGACCGGAACGTTGGCCTGATTGGAGGCCATGTGCGGCACGCCTTCCTGCCCATCGTGCAGAGAAGTCGCACCCCAGGTCCCCATGATGCACTCGGAGAACACGAAATTGCGACCGTCGATGCGACCGCCGAAACTCGGCAAGGTCGAACCACCGGCACCGTCCGCCGCCACATGGGTCGGCAGCGCCTGGGCGAGTGCGCCGAACATACAGTCGACGATCCGGTACCCGGTGATGCCACGCGCGCCGCAGGGCGCCGGATACTGCGCGTTCACCACCGAAGCCTCGGGGGCAACCACGTGGATGGGGCGGGTATACCCGTGACAATTCGGCACATCGCCCGACATCACCGAACGCAGTGCTGCATAGACATTGGATTTGCAAAAGGAGAGGGGTGCGTTGATGCCGCCTTTGACTTGGGGTGACGTGCCGGTCCAGTCGGCCCACACCTCATCGTCTTTGACGGTGACCGCGACTCGAAATTCAATGGGAGTCGGATGGTCGCCCAACCCATCGATATGATCGACGAAGCGGTAGACCCCGTCGGGAATGTCACGTATCGCCGCACGCGCCAGTTTCTCGGCGTAGTCATGCAATGCCGCGCCGTAGTCGGCAACGATGGCGGCGCCGTGGCGCTCGATCATCGCCCGCAGGCCGCGCTCACCGGCGTGGGTGGCCGCCACTTGTGCCTGAACATCGCCCAGCACCAGATCGGGCAACCGCACATTCGCGGCAATGATTTTCGTCAGGACAACATCGCGGATGCCCGCGCGCTCGAGCTTCAGAAACGGTAGTCGCAGACCTTCCTGATGAATCTCGGTGGCGCCCAGTGAGTTGCTGCCGGGCACCAGGCCGCCGACGTCCACATGATGAGCGATGGTCGCCGCCCAGCCGCACAGTACGCCGCCCGCGAAGATGGGCTTGACCACATAGACATCGGGCAAATGCTGACCCGAGGCCAGATACGGATCGTTGGCGATGAAAATATCGCCGTCGTGGATATCACCGGCGTACTCGCCGATGAGATGCCGCATGGCGTCGTAAAAACTGCCCAGATGCATGGGCGTGGTCAAGCCCTGAGCCAGGTTCTGGCCGGCCGAATCGCACAGCGCCGTGGAGAAATCCATGGCATCGCGCACGATGGGCGAATGCGCCGTGCGCATCAAGATCAACGCCATCTCGTCGGCGATTGCTTCGAAACCGTTCTTGAACACTTCGAGGAGGATGGGATCGAGACGGGTTGCCATGGCGTTACACCCCATTCGTCAGACCGAGCACGATATTGTCATGCGGGTCGCGGTGCGCCGATACGCCGGGCGGCACGACGGTGGTGCCTTCATATTCCTCGATGATCAGCGGACCGCGCACCAGGGCCTCGGAGAGGGCCGAGCGATCGATGACCGGTGTCGCGATGTGGCCGTGCTCGGCGCCGAAATAGGCGGTTCGATCGGTAGCTATGGCCGCTGTGCGACGCAATGAGCCGCGCACCACGCCCACCGTCCGCGACGGCAGCGTACCCACGACGCGCAGGGCCACCAGATCGACGCGCTGATCGGGCTGCGCGTGGCCGTAGGTACGCCGGTGATCCTGGTCGAATGCTGCGCGAATCGATGAGATCCTGTCGCAAGTGAGCGGTCCGCGCGGCACCTCGACGCGCAGCTCCGAGCCTTGGCCCGCATAGCGTACATCCGCCCGCCAGCGCACCGACACGCCTTCCTCGCCGCCCTGCTGTCCCTCGCCACTCAGTTGTCGACGCACTTTAACCTCCAGTGCCTCGAAGCAGGCAGCGAGCGCCTCGGCGTCATCGACAGCGAGCGGTCTGAGCCAAGCGGCCGTTTCGGAAATCTCGACATCGGACAGCAGCAAGCCCACCGCACTGAACACGCCGGCTGCGGGTGGTACCACGACGCGCCGCATGCCAAGCTCGAACGCCAGCGCCGCGGCATGGATGCCACCGTTGCCGCCGAAAGCAAACAGGGTGAAATCACGCGGGTCGCGGCCACGATAGACGGAAACCGCCTTCACCGCCCGCATCATGGTCGAGTTCACCAGTTGATGAACGCCATACGCCGTTTCGAACAGGTCGCGACCGAGCGGCCGCGCTATCTGGGTGATTGCCGCAGAGGACAGCGCCGAGTCAATGGGGACAGTACCGCCCGCGAGTGCCTTCGGGTTGAGATACCCGAGCACGACATTGGCATCCGTAACCGTGGGTTCGGTGCCTCCGGCGCCGTAGCACGCCGGGCCGGGCGAGGCACCGGCACTCTGGGGACCCACTTTCAGCGCGCCGCCGCGATCGATGCGCACGATACTGCCGCCTCCCGCACCGACCTCCGACACATCGATCACCGGCAACTTGAGCGCATAGCCGCCGCCCTTGGCCAATGCGCTGTTGAGGGAGATCCCGCCGCCGACCTCATACTCGTCGGTCGAGCTCACGCGACCGCGTTCGATCAGCGAGGCTTTCGCGGTGGTGCCGCCCATGTCGAAGGTGATGAGGTCGTGGTACCCGGCATGCGCGCCCAATTTGGCCGCGCCCACCACCCCCGCCGCAGGTCCGCTTTCGACCACCGTGGCGGGCTTGGCGATCACGCGGTCGAGGTCGAGCGTGCCGCCGCTCGACTGCATCATCATGAGCCGGCCGGTGACGCCGTGCTCGATCAGCCGTGACTGCAGCTTGCGCAGATAGTCCGTGACGATGGGGCCGATGTAGGCATTGACCACCGTGGTGCTGGTGCGTTCGTATTCACGGATCTCGGGCAATACTTCGTGCGAGATGGAAAGAAACCTATCCGGCAGCATCTCGCGCAGGATGGCCGCGGCCTGCATCTCGTGGGCCGGATTGACGTGAGAATGCAGGAAACACACCGCGATCGCCGTTACCTCCGAGGCGCCCAGTTGAACTGCCAGGGCCCGCAGTGCCGCGACATCCAGGCCCTTCAACACTGCGCCCCGTGGCCCCATCCGTTCGCCGATTTCATAGCGGCGACGGCGCGGCACCAGAGGCGCGGGTTTCTGATACAGGGGTTCGTACAGGCGTGGCACTCGAATGCGCCGCAGCTCCAATACGTCGCGGAAACCTTCGGTGGTGATCAATGCCGTTACGGCGCCCTTACCTTCCAAAATCGCGTTGGTTGCAATCGTCGAGGCGTGCAACACCTGTTCGAAGCGGCCGAGTTCGACGCCGAGATCGGCGGAGATGCTGAGAATCCCGTCGAGAATCGCGCGCCCATAATCGCCCGGCGTCGACGGTAGCTTGCAGGTCGCGAGCCTGCCGTCGGCCGTCAGGCATGCGACGTCGGTAAATGTGCCGCCGATATCCGCGGCGATGCGCAAGCTCGTCTTCCCATCGAGCAGCGTCACGCGCACCGAAACTTCGCGAGCTTGCGTTCGTTCACCTCGATGCCGAGACCCGGCGCGTCGAGCGGCAGCAGCGCACCGGCCTGAACCGCAAACGCCTGGTCGATGACATCGTCCTCATAGTAGCGGCCGGCGATGGCGTAGGGATGCGCACCGGCCGGGGCACTGATGGGAATCACCGCCGCGAGATCCACGGCGCGATGTGCCAATGCGAAGTGAATGTTCGCGGCCGTGCCGATGGCCGACTCGATCGAGCCGTTGACGTCGCAACGCAGGCCCGCGGCCTCGGCGACATGCGCGACTTTTCGCGCGCCGACGAATCCGCCCGCTTTGGCGAGATAAATCGAGATGCAGTCCGAGCCTCGCGCGGCGACGAGGTCCAGCGCATCATGGATATCCCAGCAGCTTTCATCGGCGATGATGGGCACCGCCGAGTGCGCGGTGACTTCCGCCATGGACTTGAGGCCGGTGGTCGGCTGCTCGACGAAATCGACGCCGGCGTCTGCGAGGCGACCCACGATGCGTGTGGCGTTTTTGGCGTGGCCGTAGCCCTGGTTGGCATCGAGTCGAAGCGTGACCCCATCGCCGAGTTCGGCACGCAAAGCGGCCGTCAAGCGCACATCCCGCTCGAAATCCACGCCGCCCTTCACCTGCAGGCTGGTCACGCCGTCGCGCGCGGCACCCACCGCTTCGACCAGGGCATCTTTTTCGTGCATGAGCCCGATCATATGGGCCACCGGCACCACAGCCCGCACGGCCCCACCCAAGAGCTTGTAAATCGGCAGTCCGGTGATCTTGCCCCAGGCGTCGTGAAGCGCGATATCGATGGCGCACTTGGCATAACTGTTACCGATGGCGACGCGGTCCATAGTCGCTCGGGCGGCGGTGACGGCCGTGGGGTCGGTGCCGAGCAGCGCGGGAGCGAACTGCTGGTTGACCATGCTGGTCACCGTCTGCAAGGTTTCTCCCGAATGCCGGCCAAAATCACCGCCCCAATCCGGCAGGGGAGTCGCTTCCCCGTACCCGGTCACCCCCTCATCGGTGGTCAGCCGTACCAACACAAAGCCGCCGAGGTCCACCAACAGACCCGCCCACTTGAAATCGCGCCGCGGTGGCAAGCGAAACGCCATGGCCTCGATCGAGGTGATTCTCACTGAATTGATCGTCTCTGGGGCCTGTGGAGGACTCTATGGTAGCGAAGCGGCGAACAAAAACCACCAATATTTTTCCTATAGGATAATTTTTCTCCCTATACCGGAGATGTCGTATTCACTACGCGCGCGCCCGGATTCAGGAAATCGGCCGTCCGGGCCTCGTCGGGGCCGCCGGGATCGTGTGAAACCGACAGCACCCGGGCGTCCTCGTCGCCCAGCGATATATAGAGGTGCCGCATGCTGCTGTCGAAATAGGCGCTTTCTCCCGCCTCGAGGCGAAAGGGAGCGTAATGCTCGGTATGGATCTCGATGCGGCCGGACAGAACGAATACAAATTCCTCGCCGCGATGCCGACTCCAGTGATCGAACTCGCTGATGGCGCGGGCGCGAATCACCATTTCCAGCGGCACCATGCTTTTGTGAGAGATCTCATCGGCATGTGCGCGATAGTTGTATTGACCGCTGGTGAAGAGGGCACCCTCCCCGCTGCGGGTACTGGTTTTTCGGCCCGACACGAGTTTTTTTTCGGCCGAGGACACCAAGTCTTCGATGCCGATATCAAGCCCGTCGCAGATTCGTTTGAGGATGTCGTAGGACGGTGATATTTGGTCATTTTCGACCTTCGATAGCGCGGAGATCGATACCCCGGTTTTTGCGCTGATACCCGCAAGAGTTGCGTTGAGTTTGTGCCGCAATGCCCGTAAACGCTGGCCGATGGTTTCCTCCCGGGTGACCTCAGGAGGGAGTTGAATCGCCTGCTTCTCGGATTTGCGCATGCGGCTATTATGCACTGGCAAAGAAATTTCCCAAACGAAACCAGGATGGGCTGGAGTGTATGACGAGTGTTAAGCGGCTTTTCGTCCTACTGTGCGGCTTCGAAGTGCTGCCGAAGTCGATCTCCACCCGCGACCGCGGTGGGCGCTTCATCCTCAGTGAACCGGTGTGCGCTTATCTTTTGGACACGCTCGAGGGCTGGCTGTTGCTCGACGCCGGGATGAATCCGGACAACCTCGATGATCCGCTGCGGCGAGATCGGCATTTTTTACGGCACGGCATGACGCCGCCAATTGTCCGCAAGCCTCACCGACTCGAGACACAGTTGGATGCTATCGGCATCGGATTTGCGGACATCGGTCATGTGGTTTTGTCGCACCTGCATTACGATCACTGCGGTTACCTGGATCGGCTCGTCCACGCAAAGATTTCCGTCCAGCGACAAGAGCATCACGTGGCGTTCGGTCCGGCTACGGGGCTCGCCTACATTCACGAAGACTATGGCGATCCGCGGCTGCTGTGGGATCTGCATGACGGCGATTGGCAAGCAATGCCGGGCCTATCGCTCCTCGATACGCACGGTCACACCGCGGGTCACCAGTCCGCTTTGATCGACTTGCCGTCGGGCAAACGGCTGCTTCTACCGTTCGATGCCGGGGACTTGCAGGAGAACTTCGATGATGAGGTGCTCCCCGGTGAGTGCTGCGACGATGCAGCCGCGCTAGAAGCCATTCGCCGCTTGAAATCCATCGAGGCGCAAGGGGCACAGATGCTGTTGTTTCACGATCCCGTCGCCATCCAAAAATTCCGGCTTGCGCCGGACTATTAAGCTTGAGCACCGGAACTTTCAGCCGAGACCATCCGTAAACCGACCATCGACCAGGATGAAGGCGATCCGACAGTTCCGGCCGGAGCGATTCGCCCAGCCGTGATTGGTGCCGCGCTGGACCACGATGTCGCCGGCGCGCACTGTTGTTTCGGCATCGTCAACGATCAGGGTGATCTCACCTTCGAGCACGATGCCGTAATCGATCGACTGAGTGCGGTGCATGAACGGATGCCGGGACTGTCCACCACCGTGCGTAGAGGCTTCGGCTGCGCCGACCAAGGCGAAGTGCTCGCGGGCCGCTGCAGCGTCGATCTGTGCCATCTCCTCCGTTTCAGGCGGTATATCGAGCACGCGAATTCGGGTGCCATGACTCGGCGGTGCAAGCATCAACTGCGCCTCCGCAGGCTCCGCGCTGTCGCGATCGATCAACGCCGGCATCTCGCGCGTATTCCAGACTTCATAGAAGGTCGGCCCGCTTCGGCCGACGACCTGCACCCGTGTCGGCGGCGCATCGGACTGGATGATCGCTCGCCCGGCCGCATCATGCCCGGTAACGACCCGGCGAAATGGTTTCAATGTCATGTTCCAACTCCTCCAACGACCGTCTGTTCAATTACCGTCTGTTCAATGGCGCCAAATAGCGGATGGGCGCGGCCAGCAATCCGCGCCTCCATGCGCACACGCTCGCCGAAGCTGAGAAAGCCCGTCCGCGGTGCTCCAAAATCTATCATTTCGATGGCTCGGCGTTCAGCGATACAACAGGATCCCGTGTCTCGAAACGACGCCGTCGATAGGGTGCCAGAGCCAATGATGGTGCCGGCACAGAGGCTGCGTGTTCGCGCAGCGTGTGCAATGAGATCGTGGAAACCAAAGGCCATCTCGGTGGAGGGCACCGCGCCGAAGAGTGCTCCGCCACGCTGAACATCGAGGGTCGCGAGGATACGGCCACCCGCCCACGCCGGACCCAGCTCGTCGAGCGAGATTGCCACGGGCGCCACGCTGCAGGCAGGCTTGGCCTGAATCCATCCGAAACCAGTCTTCATCTCGATTGGGGCTATGGCGCGTAGCGACCAATCGTTGATCTGCACGGCGAGCCGCACGCGCCCAAGGGCGCGCGCGGCTGTGGTCCCCATGGAAACCGCGTCGGTGATGACGCCGAACTCACCCTCGAAATCGATGTCATCTTGCTCAGTCACGAAAGGCACGTCCTGCGTAGGTCCCAGGAACTGATGCGACATGCCCTGATACATCAGCGGTAAATCAGTCACGATTGGCGGTAAATTGAACGCCTTTTGCATTAATTTGCCATGCGAGGGAAAAGCGGAGCCGTCCAGCCACTGCCACGCGCGCGGTAAGGGCGCGGCCATCGCATCCGGATGGAAGACCGTTGCACCCTCGGCGCGACCGGCGTTTAGGCGGTCGTAGAGCGCATACAGCGCCGGCGATACCTCGTCCCAGCGATCGATGGCGGCCTGCAAATTGGGTGCGATATCGGCGGCCGGCACCGTCATGCTGAGATCGCGCGAAACCACGACGAGACCGCCATCGGGTAACCCATTGCGTACGCTTGCCAGTTTCATGTTATCGCTCCCCGCCAAGAATCCGCATCATGCCGGCTCGGCCGGTGAACCCAGCCGCACGGCAATCACGCCGTCGGCACCCAAGGCGATTGGCACCGCAGTTAGCGATTGCCCAACGCAGGGCCCTAGCAGGCACAGCCCAGTCGCGATGTCGAACTGGGCGCCATGGGCATGGCAGACGATGCGGCTGCGGTCGGCATTGAGGTAGGCATTTTTGCGCCAAGCCATTGGAGTGCCGCGCTCATGCGGGCAGGCGTCCCGCCACGCGTACAGTTTATCCCCTTGGCGCACGACGAACAGAGTATCGCGCCCCTCTCGCAGGGGATCGAAGCCGCGGGCATCGCCGTCGACCATTTCATCCGGTCGGCACAACGGTACCTCAAAGCCAATGGCGAATCCCATATCGTCCCCACAGTGCGGCACGCCGAGTGAAACCTTTGTTGCCACGCCTGCTGTTTCTCCGGACCCACTAGTGACGCTGCCCGACGTGAGCTAGGCGAAACGCGAAGCGGTAACAAGTGAGGGAGACGACGCCGATCACCAGCGCGACTATTCCTAGACTCGGTATACCAAAGCCAGCAACCAAAAGACCTCCTAATAAGGGTCCGATGGCGGCGCCACTCATCACCATGGCCGGCGTAAGCGCGACCGCACGCCCGCTGGCATCATTGGATGCCAGCCATCCGAATACGAAGGTGTGGGTGACGATGATGACCGTAACGAACAAAATGCCCGAAAAGGCATAGGGCAGAAAGCCGCCGCTAAAGACCAGGAGCACTGCCAGCATCGCCTGCAGCACGACGCCGCATAGCGCGACCCGCGACGGCTTGATGAGCCGTTCCAAAGCCCCCGCGAGCGCCGCCGAAGCAAGATTCACGAGAGCGGACGCGATTAAAACGCCTTGCACACGTTCTTCAAAACCGCGCGCTGTGCCGATCCGCTCCAGGAAGCTGAACATCGTGGACTGCGTTACCGCCATCAAGGTCAGACCGGCAATCGCCCACCACACTCGCGCGGCGATTGGCTGCGCCAGCATCGTGCCCTGCGCTTCCTTATCCGCATCGGCTACGTCCGCTGCTGCCGGCCGGGGAAACGCGACCGCCGTGGCGATCGCAGCAATTCCCATCAAGGCGGCGAACATCGCAAACAGCACGGCACCGCCGCGAACGGGCACGAGACCCTGAGCAATGCCCAAGAATGCAAGACCACTCACTCCTAAGCCAACGGTGACGATGGCGAACAGGCGGTGAGGTCGGGCACTACGACCGATTGTGCCGTGAGTAAATGACAGAGCGGTACCCGCGCTAAAGCCGGCCAGGACGTGTAATGCAATCATTACGGCCGGATTCGCCGTCGTCGTCAGTAAAATGAATGCGCCGGCAGCTATTGCATAGCCCATCGGAGCCATTCGTTGCGCGGCGAGCCGGTGAAAGCGTGGGGCAAATGTGAGGCTCCCCGCCACCGCAGCTGAGAGGTACGCTGTGACCATGGCGCCTGCCAGGGGTGGACTGAAGTGATACTGGCCGATTAGGGCAGTACCCACCCACACCGGCAGAGCGACCAGGTCAATCATGCCGGCGACGTGGGCCAGCATCAGCACGATGCGGCCTGGCCAGTGTTCCGTGTTCGTCTTTATCATCAATTAGGACCGCACGTTTAGAGCCGCACGTTCGAGTGAGCCCCGCAAGTTGCCGGGTGCATCATTGCTTGGGGGCGCCGGGCGGCGGCCCGCCGGGCACCCATTTATCGCGCTGCTGGAATAGGAACAGTTGGGATGCGTCGGCACTGAGCGGCGCCTCGCGTGCGATCCAGGACTCATCATGCAAGTCCATATCCGCGTCGTACTCCACGTGGCAACTGAGCGGACTGTTGAAATACCAGAACCAGTTGGAACCGAACCGATGCCGTCCCGGACCCCAAAAGCTCTGGTAACCCTTGTTCGCGAAACGCGTACCGGCCTGCATCAGTTCCGTCGGGCCCGCCACGTGAAAGGTAAAGTGTTCGCAGCCCTTCATGAAGGGTGGCGTCTGAATCAGAAATAGCGTGTGATGATCCGAGTTACCCGCCGGCCGCAGGAAGGGTCCAGCGCCGATGAAGCGGTCGGTACATCGAAACCCAAGCCGCTCGACGTAAAAGGCCTCGGCCTTCGCAGCGTCCGGAACAAAATACACGACGTGCGATAGCGTGCGCGGCACGATCACCGCGTTCTCGTCGACCGCGACCACGTTCGCCGGCCGCTGTGCCGGAGCACCCGGCGCATTGATCGCTTCCGCGGACAAGTGTAGCGGCCGGCGCACCGTCACCTGAAAGCCAATCACGAATCCCATATCGTCCATACTCTCGATCGATTCATCGGGCAGGTGCCGCACCGCGCGGTCCTTGGCGAGTTCGGTGGCAATCGACGCGAGCGTGCCCTTGTCGTGTACGCCATAAAGAGTCTTGCGCAACATACTCGCCGTACCCAGCGGCGGCGGCAACGCGCTGTCGTCTTTGTGCTTGATGACAACCGATGTGCCATCGAGCGCTTCAAAGCGACCGCCGGCCGCATCGACCCCGACCGGCCTCAGCCCATAATCTGTCAGGTACTGGGTGCAGCCGCCGACATCGTCGACACCGAAAACCAATGCATCAGGTCCAATGACGTTCATGCCTCTCCTATCACTCGTAAATGAAGCGCCACGCGTTGCACACCGCTCTCGCGCTCCGTGACAATATCCAGCTCACACCTGCAACCGTTGATAACTGCGGGCACCCAGACATCAGAACTTCACGCTCAAGCGCACGCCATAGGTCCGTGGCGGTCGAAGCGTTGCCGCCTCGAGTGAAAAGCCAACGAGCGGTTCGGGAAATGTGCCCTGCACGACGGCCCTGTTCGAAATGTTATTGATGTAGCCGGTCACGTCCCAGCGATCCTTGGGCGCATGGTAGCCAAGGGTTGCATCGGTCATCCAATAGCTCGACTGCATCTCGATTGCGGCAAATTCCAATCCCGTGAGAGTCGCTGATTGGTAGTGCGTACGAGCATCGGCCACGATGGAGCTATCGCCGATCGGAAATGTTTGTTGTAAACCGAAATTGAATGACCGTTTCGGCGACTGCGGCGGGATTTGTCCGCTGCAGTTGATCTGATACTTCCCGCTGGCGAGCGTGGTGTAGGGGCAGGCGGTGGTCGGCGGCACGCCGAAATTCGGAGCCGTATAAATGTAATCGTTGTACCCGGCGTCGAGAAATTCCAGGTCCGCCATGAATAACGTCGTTGCCGTGATTAAATACTGCCCCTCGAGTTCGACGCCTTTCAGGGTTGATTTCCCTACATTTAACGTGGGGAAGATCACGGTTCCGGTGCTGTCTTGGCCGATTTCCGAGATTTGCTGCCCCTTGTACAGCCAATAGAAGGCCTCGGCGTTCAACTGTAGCCTGTTGTCGAGGAAGCGGTTTTTCGAACCCACGCTATAGGCCGTGATTTTCTCGGGCTGATACGTGGGAGCATCGTGGGTGAAGAAGAATCCACCCGCTTTGAATCCGGTTTCGACCGTGGCATAGAGCAGCGATGCGGGCGCAACATCATATTCGACGCCTACGCGCCAAGTCGTTTCCTTCCAGCTATCGCTCGGCGATATGTCGATAGGCAGGCTCGGAACGATCGCTTGGCCCACGCCGCCGAAGCAGAACTGCGGCCCGAATGGAGGGGGAATGAACGACCCAGGGCATACGACCGCACTCGCACTGAGATCCCCCTTCATGCCTTTTTTGTCATCGGTATACCGTAGTCCCCCGGTGAGCCGAATGGTGTCGGTAATCGAGTAGCCTAAGCGGCCGAACGCGGCATAGCTCTTGGTCGATAAATCGTATGCTTGGGTCGATTGGTTATACTGTTGGTCGTAGATGGCATTACCCTCGATCTTTTCATCGAGGTAGTACATTCCGGCGAGATACGTGAGCGGCTGATTCGTGTTCGATGCGAAGCGGGCCTCGAAGGAGCCCTGCTTGTCAGTCTCTCCTTGGTCGATCAAGAAGCCCGGGGCCGTACTCGTGTAATCGAGTTTACCGTGGCGATAGGCGGGAATGATCGTCAACGTTCCCGCGTCGGTCTTCCAGTTCGCGGTCGCACTCAAACCCCAGAAATCGTTATCCTGATGGATTTTCGCAGGTAACGGCGATAGTGCCAGTGCTTTATCCAACAGAGGCCCAAAGGTGTCGCCGGCCAAGAAATAGAACGTCTGCGAGTAGAGCGCATTGATGGGTGCCGAAGTGTTGCCGATGCGGGGGTTGCCATCAACGAAGCTGCCGTTACTTTGGATGACCGTCGCACCCGGCCCCTTGCCTCCCTGATGGTAATAGTCGGCACTGGTGTCGATTGTCAGGGCATCATTCGGCGTAAATTTCACCCGCAACCGCGCGGCGCGCCCCTTGTCGTCGTCGGTGCCATCGGACATGTAGCCGTCGTGTTGAGTCGATTGCACTGACAATCGCGCAGCGACGGTTGGACTCAGCGGAGCGTTCAGAACACCGTTGAAATTCTTGGCGCCGTAGTTTCCAAAATCAACGGTCGCCTCTCCGCTCAACTCGTCGGTGGGCTTATGGGTAATCACATTGATCGCGCCGCCCGTTGCATTGCGACCGTAGAGGGTGCCCTGGGGCCCTTTCAACACCTCGACGCGGTCGAGGTCGTAAAACGTACCGCTCGTCGATGAGGGCCTGGAAATGTATACGCCGTCCAGGTTGAAGGCAATCGCGGCATCGGAAAACGCATTGCCATTGAAATTGCCGACTCCACGCAGAAAGAAAAGCGGATAGGGACCGGACGCGGTGGACACCTGCAAAGAGGGCACGAGTTGCGTGAGGTCCTGTACTTTGATGGCATTTGCGTCAGACATCAGACTACCGGTAATCGCCGTCACCGCGATCGCTGCATGTTGGAGATTTTCCTCGCGCCGCTGCGCAGTTACTACAATTTCTTCGAGAGCCGCTCCGCCGGCCGCCTCCGCGGCGGGCGCCGGCGCCGGCGCCGCCGTTGCTACGGTTGCAGCCAGCGCCAATATGCACCCCGCCACCGCGTCAATGACTTCGTGTTTCATCCAAAACTCCCCGTTCGCCAATGCATTCTTAAAATTCGGCCAGGCACGAATGCTAGCCCGCCACCGGTAATCGCACGCGTGATTGCGCAAATGCATGGAATCGATTTTGTTAATACGTCGTAAAACAACGACCCTGCCTCTCGTCAACACGCTTCACGGTCGGTCGTTGGGTTCCTCGAGCTTTTAGCGAGCTGCGCACAGCGCGTCGTGCGCATCGATGTAATGCGGCCGGAGGGGGGAGCGTGTGCGCAATAGCGCCTCACGTTCGGTGCAATCAGCTGGCTGGGCTTGTCAACGTCATCTGCTCGGCGCGCATTTTTTGTTGCAACATTCGTCGCGCGCGCATCGCACCGACATCGCCTTGCAAAAGCACGGGTTTGAGCGACAAAAGATCGGCCGTACCCATGCACTTTTGCTGCGCCTCGAGCATCCACTTGTCTTCGGTGACGAAAATCTTCTCGATAAAGCTTGCCGTGATCGCATTGAATTCTGCGTCCATCGCTTTAAAGCTGCGGACACCGGCGTAAAAATAATGGGTGTACATTTCGTCGCGCGGCGTCATCAAATGAACGTTGTGAGTGTCGACCCCCTCCTCCATGGGACGCCCCACGGGAGATGCCCCGGTATGCAGCATCATATTGCCGGGCGCAGTCCAGGTAACCTCCGTCCAAACATCCGCATTGGCTTTCGGATCTGGAAGGTGAGCACCAAACACCGGTGGGGGCACTTCGTTCGGTGATATCCACTTGACGTGTAGCCGACCATCGTTCAACTCGGTCACGTCGATTTTGGTGCGGCTGATCGCACCGCCTCCCAGCGTACTTGCGTGAAGATAATCGACGTGCGACAGATCCATGATGTTATCGGCGATGAGTTGATAATTTGCGTTTGTCGGCAAGTATCCGCGAAATCGGGCGGTCGCTTCCGCCGATTCCAAAAATGAGTAATCCGGTATCAAGGTTGCGTCGGCGGATGACGCATCGCCCATCCAGATCCACACGGCTCCATGGCGCTCCGCTACCGGATAGGATCTTGCGATCGCCGCCGACGGTATTTTCCCCTTACCATGAGGGTTGTGGACGCACCGACCAAAACCGTCGAAGCGAAGACCGTGGTATGCGCATTGAATGATGCCTCGGTCCAGTTTTCCTTGCGATAACGGCGCGAACCGATGCGGGCAGCGATCGGCGATCGCTTTGACCATCCCCGATTCGTCACGGAAGAACACGATGGGCTCTTCCAAGATAACCCGCGCGAGGAGCTTACCCGGCTCGATATGGTCATTCCATCCCGCGACGTACCAAGTATTTCTGAGATAATCCAAAATGCTTACTCCAATCGCTCGTTACCACGCCAGAGCGACGCTCGCCAAAATGCCTAGCAAAGCCGCTATGCAACGTTCGACCGTTGGGACATCTCTTCGCGAATCATTTTCTCCAATACCCGGCGTGCCCGGACCGCGCTGGCGTCCCCTCCAAGAAGCACAGGCTTCAGCGACCATAAGTCACTCGTACCCATGGACCGCTGTTGCTGCTCGAGCATCGGCAAATCTTCGTGCGTGAAGGGAACCTCAACGCCGGCAACGACCTTGTCGGCCAACTCCGCCCCAAACGGGCCCATCGCTTTCGGGAAGCAGGCTGAAAACCAATAATGCGTGGTCGTCTCGGTCTCGGGGGTAAAGAGGTGCGGAAAATGAGTCTCTGGACCTTCGCTGCGAGGTTTACCGGTTGCAGTGGCGCCGGCTAACAGCAACATGTTGGCCGGCGCATCCCATCGCACGTCGAACCAGCGATCGACCGGCATTCCTCGCGGGAGCCCCATGTGGTCATAGAGGAAGTCGGTCATGATTTCAGCCACTGTCTGCCGATAGGCCCAAACGGTATTCCCTTTTTGCTCAATCGACCCGATAGCCCTGTTGACGGCTGCACCCCCGAGCGTTCCCGGATGAAGATACTCGATGTGCGACAAATCCAGAATATTGTCATTCTCGAGCATGTAATTGGCTTTGGCGTGCAGGTAGCGTTTGCCCACGAACCAATGATCGGGATCCATGCACGAGAAATCCGGAATTGTCGCGGCATCCGCGGCAGCCGGATCTCCCATCCAGATCCAAATGGCGCTGTAGCGCTCGATGACCGGATAACGCGTAACCCGCGCCGCTGCGGGGATCTTGCCGGCCCCGTGGGGATTGTGGACGCAGGCACCGCTGCCGTCGAAGCGCAAGCCGTGATATGCGCATTGCACTATTCCATCCGCCAGCTTCCCGAGTGATAACGGAGCGAACCGGTGCGGGCACCGGTCTCTGAGCGCCTGGACGATACCTTGAGAATCGCGGAATAACACGATCTGCTCGTCCAGCAGTTTTCTGCTCAACAATGACTGGACCTTCACTTCGCCATCCCAAGCAGCCACATACCAGGTGTTGCGTAGATAGGTCATGAGACTTTCCTTGATGAGATTTAAATCGGAGCCAACAGCGTGGCCATGGTTTCGCGCATCAGTTGTTGATGCGCTTCCTTCGAGCCGCCCTGTCGCTCCAGATCGCCGAGACGCACGGAATTTTCGACGACCACACGGCATCGCTCGAAGCGGCGGTCCATGAACCTGCTCAAGGCGTCATCGAGACTCGACGCTTTCGATATCTCTTGCGCGATGACAACGGCATCCTCGACTCCGATACCAGCGCCCGATGCCAGATGAGGTGTGGTGGCGTGTGCTGCATCGCCAATCAACAGTACCCGTCCTGAAAACCAAGGATCCGGCACTAATACCTTCCAAAACGGTCGGTACAGGACGCGTGAATGTTCGCTCAATCCTGCGCGAATCGGCCCGATAAAGCCGCCGAACTCCGCGAGTAGACCGCGCAAAGTCTCAATCAATTCACTCTCGTTCACGAATTCCGGCGTATCCCTCGGTTCGGTCAAGAAGAGGTACAGTTCCTTTTGCGAAATGGGATTGACGCCGACCTTGAGCCGGCTCCCCATGAACATGGCAGCTTGCGTGATTTCCGGGGGTCTTGGCGCCACTGCTCGCCACACGCCCTGGCCTGTATAGCTGGGAGTCGGAGCGCCTTTGAACACCGTTTTGCGGACGGCGGATTGCAGTCCGTCCGCGCCGATCACGAAGTCATAGCTTTCGCGGCGCCCGTCGGTGGTACGGACCTCAACTTGACTGTTTGACTGCTCAATGGAGGCAAACGTGGTTCCGCAGCGTACCGCCGTTCCCGACGCCAACGTGGCATCGCGCAATATACTCGCGAGCGCCGGGCGCATGATGCCGCCCGATCCGGGCACTTCGGGACCGGCAATGCGCGGAGTCGGCACATCGGCAATCTTTTGGCCCTGTGCCGTGTACATCTCCAGGCCGTCGGTAAGCGCACCGTGCTTATCGAGCGCATCGATGATGCCGATCTCCTTGAAAGCGCGCAATGTGGGACCGGACAAGGTGATGCCGGCGCCATAGACGCGCCAGTCTTTGTCGATCTCGACCAGATCCACTTGGATCCCCAATTTGCGCAGCTGAATAGCGACGCTCATGCCGGCGATCCCGCCACCGATCACAAGTACTTTGTTTATCAAGGCCATTGCAGTCACCTACGAGCCACACGCATGGTCAATATTTCGCCTCTGATCGTCATACCTTGGCTACAGAATCCCCCGCTTGTACCGATCCATGGCCGAAGTTCCAGTTACTTCGCCGCCCGGCGCCCATTTTATCTCGGTGGCCAAATAAAAATAATCGCGATGTGGCCCCATTCGCAGGGGCTTCGCTAAGTTTGGCCGTCGGTGCGGTGGTTTGCGAAGTTGCTGTAATATACGAAGCGGTCCTCCCTCCGTAAAATCGATTCCTTAAATGGCAGATATGAATGAAAATGCGGTCTCCTGCGATTGTTAGCGAAGACTCCCACGGGAGGCGCGAGCCAACCGGCACAGTTGCGTTCCCGCCGTAGGCCCTACCATGCGATTCGAACGCCTCGATTTGAATTTGCTCGTCGCTTTGGATGCGCTGATAGAGGAGAAAAGCGTTACCGCGGCCGCCGATGCACAACATCTGACCCAGTCGGCCATGAGCGCCGCTCTGAACCGGCTTCGTGAGTATTTTCAAGACAGTCTGCTGGTGCCGGCTGGCCGAAAAATGATTTTGACCCCCAAAGCGGAGGAATTGGCGGGTCCGGTCCGTCAGGTCTTGATGCTGATCCGGTCGACCATTGCGACTCCATTACACTTCGATCCGCAAACGTCGGACCGTCGCTTTTTCATCGTCAGTTCGGACTTCGTGTACGCGGTACTATTGGCGAAAGCGTTGAAATGTGCGTCGCGTGAGGCGCCCAACGTAACCTTCGACATCTCATCGCCCGACCAGCTAGCAGTTGAACGATTGGAACACGGCGATGTCGATTTGCTCATTACCCTGAATGATTATTTGTCGCCTAAGCATCCCTCGGAGCCGCTTTTTGATGACGAGCTGGTTTGCGTCTGCTGGAACGGAAATACTGAGATCGCGGATCGTCTGGACGAAAGCTTGTTTTACAAACTCGGGCACGTCGTCGCCTATTTCGGTCAAAATCGATTTCCCGCCTTCTCAGAAACCGCTTACGAAGGCAAAGGCGTCGTTCGACGAATTGAAATGCGGGTACCCTCTTTCTCCGCGATACCCGACGCCATTATTGGCACCAATCGCATTGCGACGTTGATTCGCCTGCATGCTGAGTACTTTGCTCGAACCTCGGCCTTACGTTTACTTCCGATTCCTATGGCAATGCCAGTGGTACAAGAAGGCCTTCAGTGGCACTCCATGCGCAATAGTGACCAAGGACTGCGCTGGCTGATTGAACATGTCAAAGCACAGGCAATCGGTTTGTAAGGCGCCTGTGTTCGCCTAGGCGCGATCCCACTTTCGCTTGATCACCAGAATGCGTTGTGACGTGCGCGGCGCCGGATTGCGCAGAGCGTAAGAGCCGTGCGCAGTGGATTCAATCCAATTTCCGTCGACATAAGCGCCGTTACGCAGCAGTTTTGCATCGCTCAATGGAAGGTTCATGGCGGTGGTTCAACCTGGATAGCGGCCGAACATGAATTGGACGTCGGGGTCGGCGGTGACCGGCATCCTTGCGTCTTGCAGCGACTTGCGCAGCGACTTCATGAACCGATCCGGGCAACGCATCGCCGGTGCGCGCAGAGGACCGCCATTGAATCCGGCAAGCCAGTCCATGTACTTCCAGATGGTGCGATTGATGACACCCGCTCCCGCGCTGGCCTGCATCGCCGCGGCATAGGCCTGGCGTGCGGGATTGACTTGCCAATACAACTCCATGGCGGCTTCCCACCGGCCAGTGCGCGCCAACGCAAAAGCGCGCGGATAGTAATCGCTGAGCCACTGTGTGTTGCTGGTGCCGGAGAATTGCAGCGCCAGTTGCTGCATGAGCGGTATCGCATCGCCTTCGATCGGGCAGCTGATGACCACCTCATCGTGAAAATGGTGCCACATCTCGAATACGCCGCCGACCAACGGAAACCCTTGCTCGGACTTGATGGCCACCACGTTTGGCAAATCGTTGACCAAACGCTTCATGAGCTGCACTGACATGCCAGCCGGGTGGATGCGTTCGAAGCCCCACGTCGGAATGGGGAACAGCATGACGCCGAGTGCCGTAGCTTCGCAGAAGGCCTTGGTATAGTCGTAGATCTCCTGTTCAGTGGTCGGCCAGAACTGCGGCGGATAGCTCAGCAGCACCAGATCGGCGCCGGCTTCTTCGGCCATTTGCACCGCCTCGATGTTGTCGGCCAGAGTGCCCCAGCCAGCGTGAAAGAACAGACCGAAGTCCGCGCCGGCGGTATCGCGTGCCCAAGCGGTGAACTTCGCGTTCTCTTCGGCGGTGATGGTGACCTCCGTGCAGAGCAAGGTATAGCTGTGGCCGAAGCTCTTCAGCAGCTCGATGTCGTGGCGGATGCCATTCTCGTTGAGGTTCTTTAGGTCGGCAGTGTAGCTCGGGATGGTCACGCCGGAACAGCCGACCAGATGCTCGCGTGCCCAGCTGCGAGCCTCGGCTTTCTTGTACTTGATCATGTGCGTCCTTGAAGTGGAGGTATTACTTCTGTACCGGGGTAATGCTGACCGGCAGCGGCGTACCGATGCCGCGCTCACGAGCGCGCCGCAGTAGCGCTTCGGCGACGACAATGTCCTGCAGTCCCGAACCGACGGACTTATAGACGGCAATTCCGTCCGGTCGGCTGCGTCCGCCGTGGCGTCCGCCGATCAGGTCGGCAAGCGCCACCAGCCTGGGTGCGAAATCGATGCCCGCTTGCGCCGCGGCGATCATGTCGCCGGTGTCGTGCGCTATCTCCTCCGGCATGTCGGCGATGATGACGTCGGCGCGGCGGATCACCTCCACGTCGACCTCGATCTGTTCCGGCAGGGTGCTGCCGATTGAAATCACCGTCATACCGGGCTCCAGCCATTCGCCGCGCAGGATCGGTGTTTCGTCGCGCGAACGCGCGGCACAAATCACCAGGTCCGCGCCGTGCACGGCTGCGCGAGGTGAGGCGGCTGCTTGCACGTCGATGCCCAGCTCCGCGTGAAAATCCCGTGCAAAGAGCTCGCGCCTGGCAGGCGTCGGGCTGAATACTTGCGCGCTGGCCAGAGCACGGACGCTCGCCAATGCTTGCAAGTGCTTGCGCGCCTCAAATCCGGCGCCGAGCACGGCCACCCGCAGCGGATGGTGCGGGGCGAGTGCATCCGCGGCGAGAGCCGAGGTAGCGGCGGTACGCAGGCCAGTGACCTGATTGCCGTCGATCAACGCACTCAGCGCAGCAGTCTCGCGCTCGAACAGAGGAATGAGGTAGCTGGCGCGCCGGGAATGCAGGGCGGCGACGATGAGTTTCGCTCCGGCATGGGTGCCAGCCGGCGACACCGCCGTCATCGTACGCAGCCAGAAACCTGGCGCCCGTGCCATCGAGCGCGCCGGCACCATGGCCGCTTCGATCGGTGCCGCGTAAGCCGCGCGCAACGTCTCGACGGCGTCGCGCCAGTCAGCCAGCGCTCTGACGTCGCCATCGGTCAGGAACAGCGTGGGGGGTGTGGGTTGGCTCGTGACATCGGCTTTCTGCATGGGCGCGCACCTTACCAGGGGCGGCTGCGCAGAACGACGCCCCAGCGGGGCAAAGCAGCTATCGCAACGGAGCAATACCAGCTAAAAGCGTCTAGTTTTGCTGCTGCCCCAGCTCCTGCAGGATGCGGGCGACCCGCCGTATTGCCAGCGTGTGAGGTCCATGCGGCGTGGTGCCAAGAACCACCTTGCGCATCGAGATCGGCTCGGACAGGGGCGCAAAGCTGAAGCGGCGGGCCTCCGACCGATCTGGTATGACGACGATGGCGTAGCCGAATCCAGCCGCGACCGCTTCATGTTGCAAGCCTATGGAGTCCGCTTCGACCGCAACGCGTAAGCGCAGCTGCAGCGATTGCGCCACGGCTTCTAGACGTGCGCGCAGCACATGCGGAGCGCCGGGCAACACCAGCGGCAGTCCATCCAGGTCAGCGAAACGCACCACGGGACGCATCGTCAGCGAATCGCCGGCAGGACCCAACAATTGCAGCGGCCGTTCGATCAGGCAGACTTCGCCGGGCCGGGTGTGGTCTTCGTCGCGCAGCAGCAGCGACAGGTCCAGCCGTCCCTGCGCGAGCCACTCCTCGAGCTGCGCGCTGGCGCCCTCGCTTAGATGCAGGCGTACTTGAGGACAGTGCTCGTGGACCTGCTTCAGCAATGCGCCCGCCAGCAAGCGGACGCTCGATGGCAGCAAACCCACGCGCACTTCGCCCATAGGCTCGCCGCTGCTGCTGCGGATGTCATCCTCTAGCGCCTCGGCTTGCTCGATCAGCATCTTGATACGCGGCAAGAGTCGTTCGCCGAAGTCAGTAAGCGCAACACCGCGGCCCGTGCGGCGCAGCATCCTGGCTCCGTATTGCTGCTCCAACTGGGTGATCTGTCGACTGATGACCGATTGTGCACAGTCCAGTACCGCCGCCGCGCGGGTGACGCTGCCGAGTTCGGCAACTTTGACCAGCGTTGGCCAACGAGGATCGAGGATGGTTCTCATCATTGAATCTTACCGCGTAGGGCGGTTCGTCGCGCATAGTGCATAGGTCCCGCATCTCGGTGCGTAGGCACGGATGAACCATATCGATGCGTGGTATCTAATCAATCAATTGTACCCAAACCCGGGTGTTTGACTAAGGTGCCCGGCATGTTTAGATACTTCCCCACGAATTACGTTTGGAACCTCTCGGTCAATCTTGCGATCGAGATGGGCGCACGGATCGGCGAGATCGAAGAGATGTGCGCTCCGCTGCTGGAGGCCTCTAAGCAAACCGATGCGGAGGGCACTCGCGCCTTTGCGCAAAGCTGGGTCACCATGGGCGATAAGCTATGCGCACTGGCCGCGGAAGACGAGCAACGGGGACGCATGATTTCCGCGGGCGACAAAATGCAGCGGGCATCGATGTACTACCTGACAGCCGAGCGTATGCAGGGCCACAGCAGCCCAGGTCGCGCACAACTGTATGCGCGGCTGCAGGCAGCGTTCCGTCGAGGCATTGATTTGGCAGGAAGCAGTTGTGAGCGCGTCGAGATTCCGTACCAAGGCGCTCATATTGCGGGGCTGTATGTACGCGCGGAGCGAGCAAATGGACCTGCGCCGATACTCGTGCAGATTAATGGGCTGGATAGTACCAAGGAGATGCGGTATTTCGTTGGGCTGCCGCGATGGCTGGCCCAACGAGGCGTGTCCTCCCTGGTCATCGATCAACCCGGCACCGGCGAGGCGTTGCGTTTGCACGATATGAAAGCGCTCTACAACACGGAAGTGTGGGCGAGCAAGATTGTGGATTATCTCGAGACGCGTTCAGATGTCGACCCGAAGCGTATCGGGCTCGAGGGTGTGTCGCTGGGCGGATATTATTGTCCGCGAGCGGTTGCTTTCGAATCGCGATTTGCAATTGGCGTCGCGTGGGGCGCCAACCATGACTGGCGAGATGTGCAAAAGAAACGCCTGCTACGCGAGGGAACCTTCCCGGTTCCACATTATTGGGAGCATGTACGCTGGGTTTGGGGCGGCAACGATACGGACGCCTTCATGCAAATCGCGGAAAACGTGCATCTGGACGGAGTGCTCGACCGCATCAAGGTTCCTTTTCTCGTGACGCACGGCGAGAAGGATTCGCAAATTCCACTCCATTGGGCGCAGCGCACCTACGATCAACTCATCAATAGTCCCAAGCGGGAGCTCAAAATTTTCACCGCGCGCGAGGGCGGTGTCCAGCATGCCAGTTTCGATAACTCCGCAAATGCCGGCGCCTATATTGCGGACTGGGTCGCCGAAAATCTCGGCGGTCGAACAGCGAGCGCCAACTAGATTTCAGCACGGCGATCGCCGCAAAGACGAATTGCGAGCGCTTCTCGTCACCGGGTCGCTACCAGGCCGGCCAGCGAGTGGATGGGTTAGTCCCAACGGTTGGCATTCTTCGGGAAGCCGGGGCGCTGTACCCGTACGACGCAGAAGCGTTGGCCGGTCGGCGCCTCCATCACCACCCAGCGCTCGAGACGGTCCACCACCTTGGCGCCCAGCTTTGTCAACCGCGCCACTTCGGCAGCGATATCGTCGGACTCGATGTCTATGTGGACCCGGCTCTCGTGGTCCACGCGCTGGATTTGCACGATGGGCTCGTCGGGCGGGGTCTCGAGCATGCGGTAATTGCCGCGGGTGCCCGGATGGTTGGGATCGACGGGGCGACCCAGCGCTTCGCCCCAGAAGCGGGCGGTCCCGTCCAAATCGGAGGTCCGGCAGTCGATCAACAGAGCGCAAAGGCGGGAATGGTGCATATCAATACCCTCAGTTTCTTGGCACCGCACAGAACGGCACCCTCAGTTTCTTGGCACCGCACAGAACGGCGGCTCCGATTTATGGATTATATGTTTCTCGATCAAAGCCGGCGTCTCACGCGTATTCCAGACTTCGTGGAACGTCGGCCCGCTTCGGCCGACGACCTGCACCCGTGTCGGCGGTGCATCGGACTGGATGATCGCCCGGCCGGCCTCATCATGGCCGGTAATGAGACCCCTATTATCATATTGTAACTATGAAAATAGAGGTCTATTATACTATTGACTGCGCACCATGAAACGTAACCAATTGAAAAATCTGGAGATCTGGCTAGGAGCCGCTGATCGCAAGCCTCTCATTATCCGAGGTGCTCGACAGGTAGGGAAATCGACCCTTGTGCGGATTTTTGCCGAGCAACTGCGGCGCCCCCTGCTGGACGTCAATCTCGAGCGATTTCCACAACTCAGCGCAATATTCGACAGCATGGATCCGATGCAAATCCTCAACCAGATTGAAGCACTGCCTCGCTCGAAGGCAGCCTCCAAAGACTCCATTCTGTTTCTAGATGAAATACAGGCAGTACCCAAAGCGATTCCCGCCCTGCGCTATTTCTACGAAGATTCGAATACGCCGCCCGTCATCGCCGCAGGATCATTGCTCGAATTCGTTTTGTCGAATCATCAATTCTCGATGCCGGTCGGCAGGGTTCAGTATCTGCACATGGGCCCGATGACCTTCACCGAATATCTCGAAGCCTTGGAGGAGAACAAACTCAAAGCGGAAGTCGAATCCTTCGTTCCAGGGGTCCAGATCGGCCCAGTCGTTCACCAGCGCCTGCTCGAGCTTTTGCGTAGCTACTACTTCGTTGGAGGAATGCCGGAAGCGGTCGCGGCCTTCGCACGCAATCGAAAATTCAGCGACGTCAGTCCCATTCATAACAGCATCATGGAAACCTACCGGGAGGATTTTCCCAAGTACTCAGGCTCCCGGAACCTGACTCGCATGCTCCGCGTTCTGAATTTCGCCGCCCGCAACGTCGGCATCAAAATCAAATACAGCAATATCTCGCAAGAAGACCAAGCAGCCACGATCAAACAAGACATCGATCTGTTATGCATGGCGCGCGTCATAGCCAAAGTCGTTCATAGCCACGCCTCAGGATTGCCCCTCCAAGCGGACCTCGAAGAAAAGAGCTTCAAGCTACTGTTTCTCGACGTCGGCCTCATGAACGCCATTTGCGGACTGGGGTGGAGTGCAATCTCCAACCTCGACGATGAGCAACTCATCAACGAAGGCGCCGTCGCTGAACAGTTCGTCGGTCAGCATTTAATGGCACTATTCGCCGAGAGCTTGAACCGCGAACTTACCTATTGGTTGCGCGAAGGCAAAGCCAACAATGCAGAGGTCGACTTTCTCGCCGCCTTCGATGGCCGGATCGTGCCGATCGAAGTGAAGGCCGGCAGCCGCGGCAGTCTACGTTCGCTGCATCAATTCGCGGGCGAGAAGCGAATCTCGCTGGCCGTGCGATTCGATACCAATCTCCCATCGACCCACACCGTAGAAACGACGATTCGAAAAGACGGGCATTCTACCGACGTGAAATACCAACTGACATCGTTACCACTATATTTGGTTGAACGCCTGCCGGAGCTGATTCGGCTCAATCCATAACCCTAGTGCCAGTACGCCGGCAAACCGACCGTGCCTTTGAGAAATTCACTCGTGTTCTTGACCCACGATCTGCACGGGTCCCAAGAGACCCGACGGCCGCAGCGGAAAATCGGCTTGGTAAGACGATTGCGGTGCAAAGGCTATGGGTACGGCGCCGGGCTGTCTGTCACCCACCAGTCGGTTCACCCATAGGTTGATGACCTTGACGTCGACGCGATGGATACCGGGGATCAGCGCCGCGGTTAGATCCACCTGGTAGGGGGGATGCCAAGCGGTTGCAATCGTCTTGCCGTCGATGGATACCACCGCGATCTCGTGAACGCTCCCTAGATCCAGCACGAGACGCCTGCCCGGCTTCATCCAAGCCTTCGGTACCGAAATCGTTTTTGTATACGTTGCCTCGCCCGAAAAATATCTCACACTCTGATCGCCTGACGTACTCCAGTCGAACAAGCGGTCGAATGTCGAGCTCCCCGGTGCGCCGCGCCCGGATTGGAATTGCACCGCCCACGGCCCATCCAATTGCGCTAGTGCTTGCTTCTTTATACTCGGCGCGGTCCAGGCCGACTCGACCGAGTTGCGTCGAAATACGACGAAGACGGCTTCGTCGGCACTCAGATTTAGCGGGACCCGCACGCCCTCTTTCGTCAGTTGATACGAAACCGGCTCGACCCGGCCCTCTTCGGCATGCCAAATCTCGGGAACCTTCCCGTTGATGCGAAACGTCGCTGTGACTCGCTCGTCGCTAGGTTGTCGATTGGAGATGAAATAAATATCGTCACCGGCCTCTGTGCGATGCACCGACATAAACTTATCGCTGGGCGGCGCACCGGTCACGGAAACATCGGGCGTAATGTTCTCGCTGGCGAGAGCCCCTGCCAGATCAGTGCTGGCATAGACGCGTCCCTTACCGAATGCTCGACCGGTGGTTACCCCAGGGTCTTTCCCCCAAATCTCATCCGCAATCGACCGGATCTCTGCATCCGGGCTCTTGATGCCAAGACCGCCCACGGGCTTTACTCCCACCAGCACCGCGCCATTCGCCACCAAATCACGAAGCTTGCGGATCGTCGGCAAGGTCAGTCTGGTCACGTAATCGGGCAAGTACAGAATGCGGTAACTCATCCCGCTGGGGCTCACCAGTCGTCCATCTCTCACCGACAGCAGCGTCAGCAATGCTTCGGGATTGATGAAGTCGTACCCATAGCCTTGGGGCACACCTGTATTGAATTGTTCGTAGTACAACTCGGTGAGATTTCGCTCCTCGCCGTAGAAATACGCGATATCGGCCACGAAACGGCCTCGCTGCAACAGATACGAGGTTCGCGCCAGATAGCTCACCCACGCGCCTGCCTCCTCAGCCCACGTGTCGTTACGATTGAAGTACTGGCCGAAAAAACCCATCTCCAGACCTGGCTTCTCATCAGTCAGCGGCTGATGGTGCGACTCGTGCATGAGAATCCGGTTTACCCCGTGTGCAAAGATTTCGTCCGCCACCGGCTTCAACATGGCCGGCGAGAAGGACCAGGGATCCGCTCCGGCGGCCACAGTCAGCGATTCGCTGGCAACCAATGGCTTTCCATACAGGTGTGCCGCGGAAGCAGCCTCCTCGAGATCCGCCTTGAGGCTAGGTTGCCCGGGACCGGTCGCGAACGGGCGATACCAGAACTCAGCAGTTGGAATATCGGCGCGGGCTTTCATCGTCATGCCATCGCCAATCGCACGTGGCGTGTCGCCCTGTGCTTCCGAGTAGTAACTCATGCCGCGCTCGTGCAAGACTTGCGCGAGCACACCGTAATGATTGTCTGCCAACAGGTCTTTGAGGGTGCGATAGAAATCCCAAATGAAACGATCGCTCGTTGCTGAATCGCTCACCACGCGCCCCGCCAGCACCGGCATGAACGGGAGCGGATCGTAGCCCCTGCGTGTCTTGAACTGTGCCAGCAGGGTCGGCGTCCAGTTCTGCACTCCGGCTTCCCAGCTATCGGTGAGCAGGCTCTGCACGTTCGACGCCCCCAGCTCTTCGCCCATGGCCGCCTTATAAAGACCGAGGTAATGCTCGAGGTAGCCGCGCACCATTCTCGGATCTAGTTTGTCCACCTCGAGTCCGGTATCTGTCGCCTCTGCGGGACCATTGGTTTGTCCCGTCAGGGACCACCCGAAACGCAGCACGGTCCAGCGACCCCGGGGGGGTGTCCAGTCAAGCCGTCCTCCGGTGCGCAGCTTTTCTGTTACGTCAATGACCCCGCCAAGCGGTATGACCGCATCGGGCGAGGCATTGGGCGTCGGCCCCGCGCTAGGATCGATCGTGGATTGAAAACCCGCCTTGCTCTCGAAGCGATCGACTCGCGCTCCACCGCAAAAAAGCAGACGCGTAATGGAGAAGGCTTTCGGAGGCGGCTCCGGCCTCAAATACGCCGCCGGCAGTCCTGGCAGCGGTGCCTTGGCCGGTGGCACCGTTAGGATCACGCGAATCCGTTTTATCTTGGTCGCCGCGAAAGCGTAGGTCTGCTGCGGCGCCGGCGACTCGCTGGGATCGGCGGCGACTTTCAGCAGGCGGCGAAAGCTTGCCCCATCTTCGCTCGCTTCGATCTCTACATTCGCCACTGAACCTAGCCCGAGAGTCAAGGCCGCCAGCATCGTTGGATGATCGAAGGAGGCTTCTATCCATGCACTCGACTTCCCCGCATCGATCGGCAATTCCACGACTTTGTCCAACGTACCTGCCTGCAGAGGCAAAAGGTCGATCGTTCCGGCACTCGATTTGTAGTGAACCGTGCCGACAGCGGTCTCAGCCGCGGGAGTTGGGAATGCAATCACTAGACTATCTTGGTAGACGTCGCTCACCAGTTCCTTGGCGGCCGCCCCTCGTCTCGAGGGTTTGACGCTCATGAAGGAACCCGTCGTCGCCGGTGGCTGGGGCAGGTGACCCGCGTAGGGCCTTCCGCCGTCCATTTGAGTTTCGCTCCAGACGTATTTCTTCATTCCATTTTCCGGGGCGACCCAGGTTCCGCCGGTTTCGCTCCAGCCCGGAGAGCCGGCGATGGTGACATCCATCCCTGCGGCACGCGCGATCTGCGTCGTCCGGCGAAAGATATCCTTCCAATGATCACTCATGAAGTCGACGGGTGGATCCACGACGTGTGGTTCTCCCAAACCACCGCCGGAAAACGTATGCACGCCCCCAATGCCAACGCGTTGCATCCATTCAAGATCGAGCTTCGCGCCCTCGAGGCTGACATTGCCGCTCATCCAGTGCCACCAAACCTGCGGCCGCGCGACCTCGGGCGGATTGAGGAAGCCGGTCAACAACGTGTCTGTCGGCGGTGTCGGCGCATCGCCTGAAAAGCTCACCGACCAAGGGATGAGGCAGAGCATCCCGGTACCGATCGCCGTGACGGCGAGACCCACTCGCCCCCCGTGGCTCCTGCGGCTATTCGCGACTATATCCATATGAGTTATCGGACGATTGATGGCGCTGGTGAACGCGACCGAATCGGGTTAGGACCGATCCGGTCGCCGCATTCAAAACAGGTATCTCACCATTAGATTGGAACTTGGCATGCAGTCCCAAATTGACCAAGCGGCCTACGGTCGAACCGTTGCCCGTCCCATCCGGCGGAATGCCCGCGATTTACATACCCGCGTCTCCATCAGACGTAAAACGCGCCTTCGGAAGAAGCAAACGCTACGCGATAGGCGGAAAAATCCCGAAAATCGGTGGTCAGCACGAAAGCTCGTTCATAATTGCGAGCGAGTACTACGGCGCAAGCATCGGCGAAATCCATTCGCGGCGCCCATCGTTCGGCTTCGTCGAAAACAGTCTCGACCAGAGCTGCGGCTACGGACACGATATCCATTCGTGCGACTAACCGGCGCAGAGCCTTAAGTGCCGCTGGGTGGTTTTCCAGCCCGTGCTGTGCCTCGGCGATCGCCGCTTCAAAAGTTACGAAACGTCCTGGAACACTACGGAAGGCCCGCACCGCCCAAGCGTGGTCGGCATCGCCTCGGTCGATGGCAGCTTTAAGCGGCCCGGCGTCTACGATGACCGTTCTTCTCGGCGAGGCGGCGGCGGACTTTTTCACTGAGAGGGGCCCTATCCTGCGAAAGGGTCACGGCACCGAAGACGCCTTCAAGACCCACGAATGGATGATCAGAAGTTGCAGCACGGCGCTCGAACACATAGTCGCCGTTTTCGCCTTTCACAATAACGGAATCTCCGCGATCGGCGGCCTCGCGTGCCTTGCGAAAGCTACGCTGGAATTCGGTAAGCGTGATTTTCATGCCATCAGATTATCTGATTAGGCGATAACGGTCAAGATTGAGCCTCTTCCAATGGGATAGAGGTGCTGCGCCAAATGCAACTACGCCATGAGCGGCCAGATACGGTCACGTTCTGCGGCTGAGTGAAATTGCATCGCTTCAGTCGAGTTTGCGCAACTCTTGCGCAACCACTTCGGGCTGCAATGGAATGTACACCCCTTCGTGAGCGACGACATCCTGCCCCTGTTTGCTCAGCACCATCTTGAGGAATTCCTTGATCTTCGGCTCCAACGGTGCGCCCGGTTTGCGATTGACATAGATGTAGACGTAAGGCTGAGAGGATATCTATGAGAGTAGACATTCTTCAATGTCGGTTCGACATACGGACCCCCGTCCTCGGCCGACAGCGGCACGACTTTCACATTGGGGGTTACGTTGGCCAGCAGTGCATACGTGATGCCGCCCGGATGCGATGCCATGTCCTATGCGGCCACGTTGAATGCATGTGTGAAACCTTTGCCGCTGACGAATTCGATATCGGTCTTGTAATCGCCCATTTCCAGCACTGTAATTTTGAAGAACCACTCGATGCCGTTTGGCGACTTGAGGCCGTACTTATGAATGGGACGGCTCGCCCATTCCCCGCCAAGGCCGAGGTCGCCCCAGGCCGCTATGTCGGCGTGGCCGCGCTTGCGCGTGGTCGAATAGATCGCGTCCAGTTGGGACAACGAAAGTCCCTTGATGGGATTGTCCTTGTCGACCATGATGATCGACGTCGCGGTCTTGCCCAGCGAGCCGACGCTGCCGGTAGCTACGCGGACGCGGAAGGGTTCGTAGCCGAACTTGTCGGTGAATGCCTTCTCCTCCGCCGGTAACATCTCCCGCCCGATCGGTGCAAGATCGCCGCTACCGCCGATCAATCCGGGCGCGCCCGCGCCTGACGCGCGCAAATCAAGAGTGACGCTCAAATGCCGATAGGCTTCGCGGAAGACTTTTGCCCAGCCTAAGCATATTTCGTCCATGACGTCCGCCCCGACGAGGTGCAGCTCCTCCTCAGGTTTCACGTCCACCGCGCCGGGCGTCCAAACGGGAATCGCTGGATCGACTTTCAGATGATGTTCAATGGCGGCGTACTTCAACGCGTGGGCGGCGGACACGATGATGGTCGAGATCGCGATCGCGCACAGTGCGCGGGCGACGTCGCGCTTGATGCGGTGAGAGAGGAAGGAAGCCCGGCTCGATATTTTCATAAATCCTCGATGTTGACTAAGCGGACCGACACTGAGCGGATCGACCGAAACTCCACGGCGTCAGCGGAGCTACATGGCAGGCTCATACAATTTCACATAGGATTGAATGCGCTTTTGCAACCCGTCACGCAATTCGACGGCGGCCAGGAAGAAGTCCTTTTCGGTCTTGCCGGCGCCCTCATTTTTGTAAGCGAGAACGAGCAAGCCGACGTTACCGCCGCCCGCATCACGCAGGGGCAGTTGGACGACGAATTTCTTCTGTGTGTCGTGAATGCGATGCCATCTCGGGTCGACTATGGTAATCCCCTTGGTAATGACATCGATATCGTCTGCGTCGTCGGGATTCCCAATTCGGTGAGGATATGAGCCGGCAAACATGGTGTACGTCTCTGTCTGGCCCGGGGGAACTCCGTGGAACGTGACGCTGATCAATTCCGGGTGGGCCGTCATGATGTCGTCGGATAGCGCCTGTGCATAAATCTTCTTTACCGGCGGAGTCCAGTTCTTGGTTTTTTCCGGGGGGTTTGGATCGGCCGTCACGGTGGTTGCCGCGAGAACGCGGACCGGCGCGGCCATCGATGCGGAGAGAAACACAATGGAGATAAGGGTAGAGGCGGCTTTCATGGTTTTTCCTCAATGGCTTGGAAGCTGGACAATTGTTGGTTCGAACAGGGCTCGCGCCGCGACCGCCTGAAAGGCTCGCAGCGGCAGATAGATGGCTTGCTCGCGCACGATTTGCTGACCCTCCCGGCTCAATACGAAGCGCAGGAATTCGGCGAGCACCGGATCGAAACTGTAGTCGCCGAACCTGACACCAACCTGAATCGACGACTGCTGGATTCGGGTCGGGAGATGATTTCAGAGGCCGTCGCCCTGTTCTTGGATTATGCAGGAAGGCTTTCTGCCATCGCGCCAGGTGTGGTCTCGAGAATCCGCTACCTCGACTGCGCGGCGCCTTCCTATCCTGTAATGAATGTCGGTAATCGCCGGTCCACTTCGAGGTAACCCTACTTGCGAGGCATAGTTATGAAAACCTTCTGTGTTGCAGCGTTTGCGATTGTCTTGATGGCATTTGCCACGCTGTCGTTGTCTGCTGAGATTCCGTTCAGTCAAGCGCAATTCGACGCGACTCGAGATGCCGGCAAGCCGATGGCCGTGGTATTTCATGCGGATTGGTGTCCGACCTGCCGTGCTCAGGCGCCGATATTGAAAACATTGTCGGAATCCCGCGAGCTGAGCGGAGTCACGCTCTTTGTCGCAAACTTCGACACCGAAAAGACGCTGAAGCGCTCTCTCGGGATCACCAAGCAAAGCACGATCGTCGTGTTTAAGGACGGTAAAGAGAGCGCTCGGTCGACCGGAGATACCCAACAGGAAAGCCTGTCGGCGCTTTTGCATCACGCCATTTCCTAGAAGATCCGGAGACTTCGTGTTGAACTTTGGGGCGACGCCTTATGCTCTCGGTCTCATCGCTGGCGCCTTATCCACCCTGTCGCCGTGTGTATTGCCGCTGATTCCGATATTGCTTGCCTCTGCGGTGAACGCACATCGCTGGGGGGCATGGGCGCTCGGAGCGGGCTTGGCTCTGTCGTTTACGCTCGTCGGCGTCTTTCTTGCCACATTGGGCGCGTCGCTGGGCCTCGACCCGGACACGTTTCGCGTTGCCGGTGCAGTGATCCTCGCGCTTTTCGGATTGATTTTGCTGTTTCCGAGGCTACAGGAAGTGTTTGCGAGCACCACCGGCGGGTTGAGCGATTCGGGCAATCAACTGCTCTCGCGGCTAACGCTCGACGGATTTACGGGCCAGTTTCTAGTTGGCCTCCTGTTAGGGGTCGTCTGGAGCCCGTGTGTCGGCCCCACGCTGGGCGCGGCGACGACGCTGGCGAGTCAAGGTAAAGACCTGGGGCAGATTGGATTGCTAATGCTGCTCTTTGGTATCGGGGCTGCTGCGCCGTTGGTGCTACTGGGATCCTTATCCCGCGCCAGCATGATGAAGATACGCGGACGTCTATTGAATGCGGGAAAGGTCGGCAAACGAGTGCTCGGCATCGTCATGCTGGGCTTGGGCGTTCTCATCGCGACCGGCATCGACAAACCCTTGGAGGCTTGGATCCTTGACCGCACGCCCGATTGGCTGACTGCGGCCACGACTAGGTTCTAGCGTTGCGAAACGCACTACACTAAATGTCAACGGTGTGTCGCGACGGCCGCGTGCTAACGCAATACCGCAATCGCGCTGCCGGCGATCGGTCCTTGTTGGCTTCGTTGCAGCAGCACGGCGACATGGGTGGCGTCGCGTGGAAAGGAATCGAGCGCAACGCGCAGCACCCGTTTTTCACCATCCCAGGTCCCTAATCGACGAAATTGCCTGACGATATTAAATTCTCTCAGGGTGCGGCCTCCGTTCTCGCCACGCCCGATCGCCGTGGAGGCCTCCGACAGATAGGCGACCGTATTCACATCATAGCCGCGCCTCTCGAGCCGGTCGGACAGGGTCACGATGAGCTCACCTTGTACGGTGACCGCCGTAACAGGAATGGTTTCCACGGTGTCGGTGAGAGCGGAGAGGATGCGGCGCCGGTCGGAGCCCACGAAACTTCCCCGACCATCAATCACGACTTGGGGTGTGAAAGCCCCCGACAAACCAAGCGTATCGACATAGCGCGCTTGTCGACGGGTGGCCTCCGGCACGGAGAATCGGTCGCGCCAATCCACGCTGTCCCAGTAATCGACATGAAAGGACAGCGCAATCACGTTGGGCAGGGCGGCAAGTTCCCCGAGTAAGGCGTCTGCCGGTGGGCAAGAACTACATCCCTGCGAGGTGTAAAGCTCCACCACCACCGGTGATGACGTCGAGAGCGGCTGAGTAGCCCTTGCAGCAGGCGCGCTGATTGCGAGCAACGTACCTATCAACAGACAGACCATATAATGGCTTATCGAGATCTTCATGACTCAATGCCTTATTTAGTGATGCAATCGTTTCGATCCCGCCGCGCGCGACAACATGGCACCGCTCTGGCGCGCCCCGCTCGATGTCTGCCGCGTACTTCGATGCAGCCACTTGCATCGCGCAGCCCGCTCAAGGGAGAGGGAGACAAAAGGTTTGCGATCGCGCGAGTAATACAGTGGCGTGTCGACATCTAAGTGGCTCCTTGCACAGGGGACCGGGAGCTCCGAACGTTTATTACTTATACCCTGGTGATCGCGCAACACCCGAAGAGACCAGTGCGAATTGGCCGTCAATCTCTTGTGCCCAGCGATACCGCTCTCAAGTAACGGCTGGCGGAGAGGGTGACATTCATACTACCTCTATAACATATTGATTGTTATAATTTTTCTCCGATATTCCGAATTTTGATGCCAACAAACGTACCAACGGAAATCAGCATCGGGCCGCGATGAATAACTCAGCTGGAACCATCCCGCTGTCCTTGATCGATCGGGGCGCGTATTTACATTGTAAATACGCCACGATACTCTAGCTTTCCATGGACCGGGTCCTCGAACATGCAGGTACGACCTTTGAATGGGACGAAGCGAAGGCCCTGGACAACCAGCGCAAGCACGGCGTCTCCTTCGAAGAGGGGGATGACCGTCTTCGACGACCCGCTGTTTGTTCTTCAAGATGCGAGTCGAAATGCAGAACCAAGAGATGCCGCGATCGGTTTCAGCTCCACCGGCCGATTGCTGACGGTTGTGCATATCGAGTTCGACGGACAATCCATTCGAATCATTTCAGCGTGGCGCGCTTCGCCGGCAGAGGAAGAATTTTATGATCAATGAACGCCTGAAAAAGCGCCTGAAGAAAGATCGGCCGAGTACGACGATCACCATGCGAATTCCGACGGACGTCGTTGAGTCGCTTAAAGCTGTTGCTCCGATGCGCGGCTTTACTGCCTATCAAACTCTATTGAAGAGCTACATTAGCGAGGGACTGCGCCGGGACGAGGTGCAGTACGATCAGCACACAGCGCGCAAACTGGCTGATGCACTCAAGCGGCGTGGCGTTGCGGAGAATGTGCTGCAAGAAGCTATGGCAGAAATTGCCCACGATTCGTAGTGCCCTTGCGCTCCTGAGCATGCACCCCGATGTCGGCATACTCTGGGTGAGATTACTCGGCACGGATTTCGGAAGGCGAACCCGTGGAAACACCGTGCGACTTTTTTTGGACTGCGATTAACGATTACGTCAGGTCTGCGGTAGCGCGCACCTTTGATACCAGCGGTGCCAGCAGGGCGAAGGCAGCGGTAAAGCAAACCAGCCCCAACAGGGCAATCGCCACATAGCCGAAATGTCCCGCAAGCACGCCTGCAACCGCCGGCCCGATGGCCATGCCGATCGTTTGGCTGGTTATGCTCATGGCGACAATACGTCCCGCCGGGTCGAGCACCGCCATCGAACCGCCCAGATAGGCGAGAAAAAGCGGCCAGATGAAGCTAAAGATCAGAACACCCACAGTAAAGGCGGTCATGGTTGAAGTCCATCCGACCAAAACCACGCTCAGCATGGCAAGCGCAATGGACGCCGCCAAAAGCCTAGTGCGGCCAAGCCGGATGTGCAACACGGATGCCGTCAATGCCCCCGCGATCGAGGCCAGAGGACCGATGGATAGCACGCCGCCGATTGCCGCATGGCCAAGTCCGGCCTGCACGCCAAAACGTTCGACAAAGGCCCACACCCCGCCAAAGCCAATCCAGAAAACGAGGGACAACGCCAGGCTCAACACCGCCGCCATCACCGGAAGAGGCGGGGGGGTATGGTGTCTGCCATCCCCGCGCAGGTCAGAAAAAGCTGCCGGAATCCGCTGCGCCGCGACATAAACAACAAGCAGGAGCAGAGCCAGCAGAACATAGGCGCCAGCAACATTAAAGTGGGCAAGCATCCAGAGGGCCGCAGGCACCAAGAGCGCACTGCCTGCAAAGCTACACACATAATATAGTCCAAATGTTCGATCCGGATCGCGTGTCGTGCCGATCACGGCAAGCACAATCGAGGCAATGAGGCCGCAACCGATACCCGCCATCAACCGAGACAGTAAGATCAGCGTGTACGCCTCGGACAAGACAGGTCCAACCGACCCCAGAACGCCAAGCGTCGTGCCGATAAGAATGGCAAGCCGTCTGTTCCAGGCGCTGCCGATTGTCGCAACGATCAAGGCGGAAATGCCGATACCGACCATTTCGATGCCGGCGACAAACCCGGCCTGCCGCGTAGAAAAATGATAATCGTCGATCAAGGCGCCGACGATCAGCGGCTTCAGGACGAGCAGTCCCGCCGACGCAAGGCCGGTGAAGAATACCGCCGCGAGGGTAATCGCATAGGAAAGTTCGAACGCCTTCCTTTTGGAATGAGATTCACTCAAGATTTGAGCTCGCAGCTCCGCCATCGCAAGTTAATCATGTGGCACGGATTCTCTGCGTCTGCTCGTGGTCAATGACCCATTCGCCGCATTCTTGGACGATCACGACATTGAAAGTTGTCTTGGCGGTCGCGGGGTCGATAAAACCGTTACGAATATCGGCGAGCACCAATTCAGGATCGCGCTCGAGAGCAGACCCCCAGCCGCCACCGCCGCCGGTAACGGCCCGCAGCACAGTGCCTTTCGGGAACGGTCCGACGCTGGCAACACGCTTGGTGTATACCTTCTGCTCGGTAGTTCCCGGATTGAAGACGAAATAGCCCGCCCGCCCGTTATCGCCACCACTGACGCCCTTTGCCGTAACATCGGATGTGTTTTCAATGGTCAGCGCAACATAACAGCCGTCCTCCAGGAACCGATAATCCTTGCGCACGCCTTTGCCGCCGCGGTATTTTCCGGGGCCGCCCATTTCGGACGCGAACTCGACCCGATCGATCAACACCGGATGGCGTGTCTCCATAACTTCGACCGGATTGTTCGGCAGATCGCCATTGCCAACCAACTGATTGGTCGGGCCATCGCCGTTATGCGTTGCGCCATTGCCGCCGTGAACTGGATCGGTCATGACGAAGGGCTTGCCGAATTCGGGTTGTGTCCGGGTTATGAATCCGCCGGTCAATTGATAGCCGCCGGCCAGACAGTGTTCGGGTATGACGTTAGCGAAACAGCGGAACGTCAGCTCCATCAAGCATTCGACGAGATAGCCGTAGGAATCGGTCGGCGCCGGCCGCACCGGATTGATAATTGTCGCGGGCGGCAGCACAAACTCGAGGCATTTCGCATGACCGGCGTTGCACGGATCATAGGGCAACAGGAGTCCCTTGATCGATGATGCGAGGATGCCGCGTGTGCAGGGCGCCGGCAGATTGATCGGACCTTTTGCCGTCGGGCTCGAGCCGTTGAGCGAAAACTGAATTCGGTCCTTCTGCACCGTCACCTTCAGGCAGACAAGAAATTCGCCGTCGAGATCAACGCCATCGCTGTCGAGGCGGATAGAGGCGCCGTATTCCCCCTCAGGCAGCCTCGCGATTTCCTTTCGCATGGCTTTGTCCGTTTCTTGAATGACGTAGTCCATCGACGACCTCACCACTTCCGGCCCGTACTTGCCACACAGCGCCTGAACGCGCGCGACACCTTGCCGGCAGGCGGCGATCTGCGCCTCCAGATCGCCCTTCACGATTACCGGAACGCGAACATTGGCGCTGATAAGATCCCACAATGCCTCATTCTTCTTGCCCGCGGCAACGATCTTCTGATGCCGGAAGCACAAGCCTTCCTGGAACATATCGGTGGTGTCCGGACACCAGCCCCCCGGATTTTTGCCGCCAACGTCCGCCCAATGGGCGGCATTGCCGCAAAAAGCAATCAGCTGGCCATCGTAGAAGGCCGGCATATAGATGTTGGTGTCCGAGATATGCGTGCCCGTTTCGAAAGGATCGTTGACGATAAGGACATCGCCCTCCTCGAATCGGCCCTCCCAGCGTCGGATGCCGGACTTGACGGCATCGGGAAAGGCCTGGCTGAAGACGATAACGCCCGGCGTTTCGGCCCAAATATCACCTTCGGCTGACATGATGGTGACGGCGAAGTCCTGGACTTCGTACAGCAACGGATTGTAGGCCGTGCGGATCAAGGTCTTCGCCATCTCTTCGGTGGCGGCGACCAGACGGTTGCGGATGATTTCAGCTAAGACAACATCGATGTCGGCCATCTTTCCTTCTCCTAGCGACCTGATGGCTCAAGGATCAAATTGCCGTATTCGTCGCACCGGCATTTCCAGCCCGGCGGCACGACAGTTGTCATCGTCCATTCATCGATGATGACCGGACCTTGCAATTGTTGGCCGGGCGCCAACGTCCCTCGTTCGACGATCGCGGTCGGTACGGCGGCGGCCGTACTTTGGAAATACACCATGCGGCTCTTTGGCATTGCTGCTTTCGTCGGCGCCGATATCCTTGCTACTTCCGGTGCGCGGACGCGGCCAACCGCGCGGCAGCGGATCGATACCTGTTCAAGATTTGCGGCTGGGTCTCCATGGCCGTAAAGACGCAGGTGCGCCGTTATGAAGCGTTCGCGCGCGCCGGCTAAAATTGTGTTGGCGTCTTTCCAATCGGTTTCAAGATCGACAGTAATGGTGTATTCCTGATTCTCAAACCGCAGGTCGAGCCGCCGAAGCAATACGATGTCTTCACGCTTGAAGCCATAGCCTGCCACCGCTTTCAAGGCGCGCTCCGATAGTTCGTTCAAAACAGGCACTGTCTCGCCGACATGCTGACTGTCGAAGGGCAGCACCTTGGTGCGCACTTCGTCTTCGACATAATCGCTGGTCAAAATGCCCCAGGCGGAGAAATTGGCCGGCGCCATCGGTATAATGACTCGCGGCACCTCCAGCTCCTCCGCCACCGAGCAGGCGAACAGGCCGCCCCCGCCGCCGTAAGCAAGCGTTACAAATTCACGCGGGTCAAGACCGCGCTCCACCGTCTTGGTGCGGATAGCATTGGCCATGTTGGTTTCGGCGATGGCGACAATGCCGTGCGCGGCCGTCTCGAGGGAAATAGCGAGCGGCTTCGCAATCTTGTCTTCAATTGCCTTGCGCGCGCCGGCAAGATCAAGCTTCATGCGGCCGCCGAGGAAATACTCCGCATCGAGACGCCCCAAAACCAGATGCGCATCGGTGGTTGTCGGTTCCCTGCCGCCACGACCGAAACACACCGGACCAGGCGACGCACCCGCACTATGCGGGCCGACCTGCAGGCCATTGCGGTGATCGAGCCAAGCGATCGAGCCGCCGCCGGCGCCAATCGAAATGATATCGATGAGTGAACCCAGGACCGGCCGCTTGGCAATTTCTGTTTGGCTGCGCTCGAGAATCTTGCCGTCTTCGATAATCGCGACGTCATAGCTTGTGCCGCCGACATCGGTGCAGATGACATTCTTGTAGCCAAGACGGCTACACAGGAATTTGGCGCCGATAACGCCACCAGCCGGACCGGACATCAGCGTGCGAATCGGCTTCTTGGCCGCAGTTCCGGCGTCGGCGACGCCGCCGCTCGATTGCATGATGGCAAGCGGCCGAGTATAGCCGGCATCGGTTAGCTTCCGTTGCAGGGTGTCAAGATAGCCCTTGACCATCGGCTGGATAAAGGCATTGAGCACAGTGGTCGATGTGCGCTCATATTCCCGCCATTCGGCAGCGATCTCGTGCGAGAGTGAAACCGACAATTCCGGATAGCGCGCCAGAATGCGGTCCCGTGCTGCGATTTCGTGCGCCGGGTTGACATAGGCGTGGAGAAAGGTGATTGCAATCGCTTCGACGCCCTTTGAGAGCAAATAGCCAGCCTCGTGGTCGACTTCGTTGAGGTCGATCTGCTCCAACACCTCGCCCTTGAAACTGGTTCGCTCGGTCACTTCGCGCCGCAAAAAGCGTTCGACGATCGGCCGCGGATTCTTTTGCACAAAGTCGTACACGGGCTTGCGGCCGCCCCGGCCCATTTCAAGGACGTCGCGAAAGCCTTTCGTCGTCAGCAGACCAACCTTGGCGCCGCGTTCCTGAATCAAGGCGTTCACTCCGACGGTCATGCCATGGAAAATGCGCCTGATTGCGTCGATGTTGACACCGAAGGCGGTTAAACCTTTCAGGAATTGGCTCGGAAGCTGGTCTGCGATCGACGGGACCTTCTCGATTTCGATCACGCCGGTCTGCTCGTCCATCAGCACGAAATCCATAAAAGTGCCGCCGACATCCACGGCGACCCGGTAGTTGGAACCTGATTGCATTGCTATCTCCGTTGCCCCGCGCTTTGCGAGCCGACGCTCCTCTGTCCTTCAAAATGACCGCATGTGCCGCATCCTGCAAGCGGCGAATAAGGGGATGCCACAGCCTAAGAATCGGGTGGAGGCATCCCCTGTTCGTTTCCCCCATCCCCTATCAGCGTGCTTGATTGTGGGGGACTGCTCGGAGCTACAGTAAAGCGACGGTCGTGGACAGTCGGCATGATCGTTAGTTGAACAACTAAGATACAGACCAGAATCGGGATGACATGCGAATGAGGCAAGAACCTACCCTCCCTGCTTTGCAGCGCGACGTTGATCGCACAGATTACCTCGGTACCCAAAACTCGAAGATAGGGAGCAGCGCGAGAATGTCGGAATATCTAAAGGTAGTGTCTCTGTACGCCGCTGCTATTGCCGCGGCAACTGGGGCCGTCGTCTCTCATGCCGACGAAACCACACCGTCTTCGCAATTGGAATCCATCGAGGTTACTGCACGACGGGTCACTGAGAACGTGCAGAACGTGCCCGAGTCGATCACGGTGCTCACGGCCTCGACAATCGCAGAGGCCGATATCACCTCTGTCACCGATGTCGCGAACCTAGTGCCCAATATGATCTTCAACACAACGCCGGTCCCGGGGGGCGACACCTTCACAGTCCGCGGCATCGGCATGGCGCAGGGTGCTGAAGCGCCCGTCGCCTTCGTCGTCGATGGTGTCGAAGTGCCTGATCCGCTGTTCATCAACGAGGAGCTATTGGATATTGCGAAAATTCAGGTGTTGAGAGGTCCGCAAGGATCACTTTATGGCCGAAACGCGCTGGCGGGTGCGATCATCATCGACACGCCGCAGCCGACCAACGACTTCTCGGGTTCAGCCAAGCTTCGCTACGGCAACGGCGATGAGCGTTACGCGAATGCGATACTGTCTGGGGCAATCGTACCGGATCAGTTATTCGCATCGCTTGCCGCCTCGACGAATCACTTTGGCGGACTGATCGTGAATCATTTCAATGGGGGCAAGGCTGATAGTCTCGACGACAACACCTATACGGGCCGCATTGTCTATAAGCCCACCGGGGCCCTGACCATCAGCGCCCGCGCGAATCTTACTGTCCTCCTGGATAATGTAAACACCATCGAGGTCGTGAATTATTCGCAGTTTCAGAACTACGGACAATCCTTTCTCGACGAAAACGCCCAGCCCTATACCCAACAACGGTTGCTCGATACTTCCCTCAAGATAGATTACGACTTCGGTCCCTTCACGGCGACCTCGATTACTGCCTACAACTCAGCCCAGACCGATCTGAGCGGCGATGCAGACTTTAGCCCGGGACCGATCCTCCTCCAGGATACCAAGCGAAACGTCGACTCGCGCTCGGAGGAGATCCGGCTGGCTTCCAATGAATCCTCCAGCGTCAAATGGGTAGGCGGCGGCTTCTTTCAAAACCGTGACACGCTCAATGCCCTTCTCATTCCATATGACAATGGACTCGGTCAGCCAGTCGTTCCAACTAGCTATCTCATTCAAAGCCGGGATGTGGGCACCAGCAAGTCATGGGCGTTATTTGGCCAGTCGACTTTCACCGTGCTCCCGGCGACGGACTTGACCCTCGGACTACGCTACGATCGCGACGATCGCACGTCGGTCGACGCGGACGCCCCAGGTTCGGCGATCGCGAAGGATTTTGACGCGTTGCAGCCGAAGGTCTCGCTCGAGTATCACTGGACATCGGACATGCAGACCTACGCCACCATCGCACGTGGCTTTAGAAGCGGAGGATTCAACGCGTACTTTTCGGTCGGCAATCCGAGCCGCGCCTACGCGCAGCAAACAGACTTGAACTACGAAGTCGGTTTCAAAGGAACGTTTTTCAATCGAACGCTGTCAATCGCCGGCGCCGTGTACCACACCGACGTCGACAATCAGCAGTTGTTCTTCATCAATACCAACCCTCCCTCACAGAACATCACAACCATCGACAGGACATCGATTAACGGCGGTGAGCTCGAAATCGCGGCACAGTTGGCGCAGAGGTTTCACGTCACGGCAGGCGTCGGCATTACCAATGCGAGGATTGACAGGTTTTCACTGACGCCGTCGGCGGTCGGCGACACGGTTCCACTATCACCTACCTACACCGCAACCGTCAGCGCGAACTATCTATATCCGATCTGCAATGGTTGGGCGTTCGCGCCCTACGTCGCCATCAATCGCCGAGGGCCGATTTGGTGGGACGCACTCAATACCCTGAGCACACCACCAAGGGATATACTGGATTTGCGGCTTCCGCTTCAATCCGAGCATTTTCAGGTCACGCCTTACGCCAAGAATCTGCTGAATGAGCAATATCCCTTGGGCGCCTCGGTCAACGGCTTCGGGCCGGGTCTGAGCGGTCGCTATCTCAGCGAGCCGCGCACGTACGGCGTCGAATTCGGTGCAAAATTCTGAGCATAATAGCGGAGCCGCTACAACAGCCGTTTAACACAGCTAGCCCATACACCAGACGCGCGTACCCTACCCAGGTGGATGCCGACTCCTCTGGGCGGGACGTCACCGCGTACTATCAGTTGATGATATTGCGCCGTCGCGCTTCCTCGACTGCCTGCTCGCGCGTATGCACGCGCAGCTTGACGTAGATCTTCTTCAGATGATGGTGCACCGTCGCGTGCGAAAGATTCAGCTCCCGCGCAATGATCTTGGTCGGTTGTCCCCGGCCTAATCCGACCAATACATCCTTCTCGCGCGGACTGATGGTGTCGGCAGCTCGCGCCCGTGAGTCGGATCTACCACCGCCGGCGCCCAGAATGGTGTCAATCCAAGCTCTGTGGCGTTGTCCTTTGTCCCTCGTCATGCCCTCCAGCAGAGCAAAACCTTCGGCGCTCATATCCAAAAACGGCCGCACCGCCAACGATCCCGCCGTACCATCAACGGCGCGAAAAAGCGCCGATTGCGCTCTGTCATGCAGATTCTGTTTGACGGCGGCCTCCATCGCCAGGAGCTCCGCTCGTGCCGACATCACGCGCCGCCCACTTTGCATCGCACGCACGGCGAACTCATGAGCGAGATCGTAGGCTCGCTCCGCCTGGTGCATCCCGATCCAGTACAGGGAAAACAGCCGGACCAATGCCTCTGTTTCGAGCCAGGGCCGGCTGAACCAAAGCTGACTTTGTCCCAACGCTTTTTCGAGTTTGGCGCTGGTGATCACTTCGGTACAGGCGGCTATGTCACCGACGAGCAGGCGCACTTCGGCGAGCGTAGCGGCGCCCACAAGCATGAAATGGGGCAGCGATTCGTCATGGGCGAATTGATATGCCTCCTCCAGATCTGCCAGCGCGCGGTCGCGGTCACCCAACAAAAATCGGCAACGTGCTTCGGTGAAGACCGAAAAGACGAAAGTGGCGATAGGCGCATAGGTCTGTTTCTTCTGAATAGCATCGAAGTGGGCGAGTGCCAGATCCAGATTGTTCTGCTCAAAATAACATTGGCCGAGTATGGCGTTACAACTTTGACGCATCAGCGTGTTTCTGGTTTCGCCGGAGTCCACGATGCGGTCCAGACAAACCTTCGCGTGTTGCTCCGCCGCCGCCAGATTTCCTTTGGCCAAATTTATGGTACTCAGATGGTTACTGATCCACGAGAAATTGGGCGCGAATTTGGCGGTCTCGAACAGATCCTTTAGCTCCTCGACCCGCCTATCCGCCAATTGCAGCGAACCGTATTCGCAGATCAACATCAACTCGACCGGCAATCCGACGCCAAGATAGCGCGGCTCTTCATACTTGCGGGCCAGACATCTTTGCCGCAGGTCGTCGATACGCGACCACGGCGCCTCCAGACAAACACGCTTGCTTTCACTGACTTCGCCGATAAATCTCACCAGATCGACTTGCAGGGCGACGTCGTCGCTGCGCTCGTTCGGTCTCGCTCCAGCCTGGTCGGCTTGCTCGAGGAATCGGTCGAATTCTGCAATCCAGTCGGACGACGTACCTTCCATCGCATGTTGCATGATGCGCATCAGGCGAAGTCGCGGGCGACTCGTCACCACGTTTGGCGACAGGGTTGCCAGGAATGACCGGACCCGGCCGTAACCCTCGCTGACATTGAGCAAAGTGCCGCCTGCATCTTCCAGTAGTTGCGCGATCAGATCAGACGATCCGGATTGCGAGGCATGGCCGATTGCCTTCGATAGATCCAATTGCGCGGCGAAGTGGAGCGCCGCCCGCCGGTGCAGCTTCGGCTCGCTTGTCACCGGAAACTGGATGCTTTCATGCCGTAGAAAGTCGCGGAACAGCGGGTGGAGGCGTAGCGTTAAGGGCTGTTCCGATATGATCGTTACGATCGGGCGCAGGCGATAGAGCCCGCGCAGCAACTGTTCCGCATTCGAGTCCTCGGTGACGGCTTGCGCGGACGGGATGTCCACCTCCGTCAAAACCGATATCTCCAACAGAAAATCACGTTGGCCGGGCGCCATCCTCGTCAATATCTGTTCGGCGAGATAATCGAAAATCCGTATCCGGTGGCCTAATCTAGGCGTAGCCGAGGCCGGTTGCCCGTTGGAGTTCTGCCAGTCAAGTCTCGCCAGCTGCACCATAACCGGCCAACCTTCGCTTTGTCGAAGCAGCTCAGCGTACGACTCCGGCAGCTTCGAATCCGCGACGATAGAACATGTCTCCTCATCACTTAACCGCAAATCACTGGCATCCACAACGCGCGTGCGCCCATCGACCAGCATCTTGGCGAGGGCTATTTTCGGGAGTTCACGGGTTGCTACAAAAAGATGACAAGATGCAGGCAAGGTGCGAATAATGGCTTCCAGAATGTTGTCCGACCCTTCGGACGAAGCGTTTTCGTACTCGTCGATCAGTAGTGCGGCCGGTCCCGCTGCCGATAGTGCTTTGATCAGATCGGCGACACCATATTCGAGCTTTCTGTCGAAGAGACCGGCGTTTTGCAAACACCGCCCAAGATTGCCAAGGAAACTATCCGGCTGGCGATCCTCCGCGCTGCAATTGAGCCACGCCGTTTTGCCACTCTTGGCCTCCATCGCATTCTGGATCTGGCTGAGCAAGGTCGTCTTGCCATAACCCGCTGGCGCGGCTATGAGCGTGGAATTGGCAGTCGCAGGCGCTGCGTGCAACGCCAACCCTATAAGGCGCTCACGAATCAAGGTATCGCTGGCCGAAGTGTAGGGGGCAAATTTCATCTACCGACAATATCGAGAGTAGCTGTCGGCAGCAAATGATCAGCGTATTGCTCTATGAGGAATTTGTACCCCTTGTGGCTCTCGAGTCGGCGCCGCTACCCGATGCGGTGTACCCCGTCTGCCACGGTGTGCCTACCAGAAGCGACGCCGTACGCCTACCTCAAGTCCTTGCGCTTGGCGTTTCGTTGGCCCACAGTCCCTCCCTCAACTTGACAGCTTGAGACCGACAAAATGATGGAAGTTGTGCTGACATTTATAGAGCGGGCTTCCGAAGACATCTTTCTCAAATAGTGTTTCGGCGCTCAATGAGCGCCCGACGTCTTGGTCAATCAGTGCCATTGATGGTGACGCAATGCTCCACGGAGACGCGGAGATAGGGTCGGAAGGGAGGGTCTTCGGTGAGAGTGTTGCGCGCAATTGGTTTGACGATTCTATTATTTGTAGCCGTGTACGCGCCTGCATCGGCGCTCGCAGCCGGTCTGCACCTTCAGATCGCGGCGACCGTGCCGTTTGTGATGCTCTTTACCTTGGTTACAGCGGCAATTGCTATCCGTCTACTGGCCGGCCGTACACCCGGTGGCTTAGTACGATACGGGGTTAGCGTTCCGGCGCTGAAACATGTTGGTGCGGCCGTAGTCATCAGCGCCCCCGTCGCCATGGTAACTGCGCTGCTTTTGGCTCGCGCGCATGAATCTGGCCCGCTCGCTGGCCTTTCGCTCGCTCCGTGGTTGGTCGTGCTCTACTTTGTACTAGGCGCCCCTATCCAGGAAGAAGTAATTTTTCGGGGCTTGCTCCAGACGACCCTGGCAACCAATGCAGCGCCCCCGACCGCGCCTAGCCCTAAGTACGGCATCGCGGCATCACTTCTAGTGGCTCTGCTGTTCGGATGTATCCATTTGGTTGTTGGTCGGTACACGGCAGCGGCCGCGTTTATCCTAGGCGCGATCGCCGGCGAGTTTCGGCGCCGGAGCGGCAGCCTGATTCCCGCCGTGATTTGCCATGCCTTCTTTAATCTTGCCGCAATCATCTGGCCTTGACGCGCGCCCCCCCCCGGCTCATTCCTTGAGCGATGAATGGCGGCGCCTGGTGTGCCGCGTCCGCGCTGGACCGGCACGATCCGCGCTCGCAAGCGGTGACCAGGTCAGCCGCAAATATTCCTCTCATCGCTCGAGCCTCGGTTCTGTCGACGTGAAATCGCGGTCGTTTGGGAGCGTGCCTACGCTCAGGGTATCCGGGGTCATGGTTTACTTCGGCTCCGCCACGGTCGGCAGCGGGTACGCATTCTTCAGCGCATCCTCATAGGCCTTGAACTCCGCTTTGATCGCGGCAAATTCTTTAGTCACCACCGCACGAAAATCAGGCTTGGTGTCGAAGTCATACAGCAACGCCGCCATGGCTTCCGCGTCCACCACAAATCCATGATGCCCTATCTCCGCCGTCGCATCCTTCTCCATCTCATAGGTATGGTTAGGAGCCGTCGAGGTCTGCACCGAGAATTCCACCCCGGGAATCGCACCCGACACGATCCCCGTCTCCTCCCACCCCGAAGGCTTGCTCACCTGGTCCTGCACCGCCGTCCCGCCATACCGCTTTTCATAGACGAACGCGACCTCATCCAGGCTCGCTACCGATATTCCGTCCCGATCGCTGCCGTCATCCTGAATCTTGAGCTGGGTCCCCGTCGATAGCGCCGCCGCCTTCGCGGCGTTATCCACCATTTCTCGCACCTGAGCCAGGTAAATGGCATCAGGATAGCGAATATAAAAGTTCGCCACAGCCCGGTCCGGAACCACATTCGGGGCGGATCCGCCCTCGGTGATCACACCCTGAATCCGAGCCTCCGGCCGAATGGAACTGCGTACCGAGTCCACGTTCTCGAACAAATGAATCACCGCCTCCAGCGCATTCCGCCCGGCCCACGAGGTCAACTGGTGGGCCGGTGCCCCACTGTAGATGTAGTGCACGCCATCGATATTCATGCAGCACGTCCCAAATCCCGGCGCGGCCCGGCTCGTCGTCGAGGTTGAGTGGCTTCGCACCACCACGTCCGCGCCATCGAAGATCCCGGCCTTGAACATGATGGTTTTCACGACCGGCATCATCTCCTCAGCCGGCGTGCCGTAGACAATGATGTTCCCGGGGGCGTGCGACGCCCGCAAATACTCCGCCATGGCGACCGCGGCAGCCAAACTGATCGGACCCTGGGTACTGTGCTGATCCCCATGGAACGGCCCCAAGGTGCCGCGTAGCGCGTCATACTCCGCGATCAATCCCATGGTCGGCCCGTTACCGGTGCCGTTGAACCTCGCCACAAAAGCGGTTTCCAACCCGGCCACCGGCATTTCCACCTTGAACCCATGCTTCACCAGATACTCGGTGAGTATCTTCACCGACCGCGTCTCCTTGAAGCCGATTTCCGGATGCCGCGTAATGTCATCTCCCATCGCCAGCAACTCGGTATCCATCAACTGCTTGGTCCGCGTCACCACCTTATCGCGAGCCGCCTCCGGAGCCGTCACCTGCGCCACCAGCGCGGGTAGGTTGAGCGACTTCTCCAACTCGTCCCGATCCGTGAGGACCTGGCGAGCGGCGTTCATTTCCGTGGGCGTCTCTTGGCATAGAGCTACCGAGGACAAAGACAAGGCGGCGACAAACACAGGAATACTTTTCATGTTCTCCGACACGCGTGATGAGGAAGGTTGATCCTCACCGGTATGGCATTCTCGATGAGCGTATCCATTCCCAGCATATCCCAATCACTGCGGTCGATGGTTATGCTGAACTTCTAGGCGAATTGAAAGGTCGCATCGTGTCGGCGCGGCTCCAAGCTGCGCTTTCCATAAATAAACATCTGATTCTCCTCTACTGGAGCATTGGGCGGGACATCTTGGCCCGGCAAACCGCGGAGGGATGGGGCTCGCGGGTCATCGATCGATTGGCGGACGATCTGCGCCGTGATTTTCCCGAAATGACCGGTCTGTCGGCGCGAAATCTCAAATATATGCGCTCCCTTGCGGAGGCATATACGGATCAGGCAATTGTGCAACAGGTTGTTGCACAATTGCCGTGGGGACACAACGTGCGACTTATCGAGGCGGTCAAAGACCCCGACGAACGGCTTTGGTATGCTTATCAAGCTATTGAACACGGCTGGACCCGAAACGTACTCGTGCACCAGATTGAGAGTGCCCTGTTCTTGCGGCAGGGTAAAGCTCTCACGAACTTCTCCCGGACGCTACCTGCAGAGCAATCTGAGCTTGCACAGCAGATTATCAAGGACCCCTACAGCTTTGAATTCTTGGGGTTGGATGCTGAGGTTCTCGAGCGGGATTTGGAGCGAAGCCTTCTCAGCAGGCTATCGTCGCTAATCCTTGAACTCGGGAAAGGGTTTAGTTTTGTTGGCAGTCAGTACCATTTGGAGGTTGGCGAGCAGGACTTCTATCTCGATCTGCTTTTTTATCATTTGACGCTGCGCTGCTTTGTGGTTTTCGAGCTTTCCGCATGGACGCTTTAACCGCCGCGAGCCACGCATCGAAAGCTCGCTCATCGAACACTTCTTTTCCGTCAGATCCTGGCACGATGCGCCAGCTGGTCAATAATCTGTAGGCATTGGTCGCGTAGCTTTTCTCTTGCTCCGAAAACTCCTCTTTCTTCTCACCGAGGGCGTGGCGGGGGGTGCGAGCCAAGGGCGCCTGCTCGGCGTTTGAATCGAACTTGCGAATCAGCGTTAACGGCCCAACGCTTGACTCTGGACCGGGGTCCCGGGTTTAAGCTGGCGATACGCAATTCAAGGGGTTCACGATGGAAGCATTAGGAATCGGCCAACTGGCGAAGCGGGGTGGTGTCGGCATCGACACGGTGCGCTACTACGAGCGTAACGGGCTCCTGACACCGCAGATGAGGCTGGCGTCAGGGCACCGCCGTTATGGCGACGTAGAACTTGCACGACTACGCTTTATCCGTCGCGCGCAACGCCTCGGTTTCACCTTGAAGGAGGTCAAGGAATTGCTCGCCCTCTCGGCGCAACGCAATGTCGGGCGCGTCAAGCGTTCGGCTCAGACGAAGCTGTTGGATGTGAAGGCGCGTATCGCCGCTCTCGAACGCGTGCGCGACGGACTCGCGACGCTCATTGCGGCCTGCCCGGGACACGGCCGAGCCGCAGACTGCCCGATCCTGCGGGCGCTGACCGAGGAGCACGACACGTGAACCGACAGCACGAGCACCGGCATACTCATGCGGCCGGCCATTCGCCAACCCTGCATTCATCGGCGCACAGCATCGATACCGCGTCCGTTGCAGGGCACGCAGCCGAACCGCCCATCGATCCGGTGTGTGGCATGACGGTGGCGGCCGACTCGCCGCATCGGGCGGAGCACGCTGGCCGACAATTTAAATTTTGCTCCGCGGGTTGCCGCACGAAGTTCCTAAAAGAACCGACGCGTTACCTTGCTGCAACGAGCCGGGGGAATGGGGCCATCCAGCTTGTGCCTCCTGGGCCGACGCGCTTCGACGTGATTTACACCTGTCCCATGCACCCCGAAATCCGGCAGATCGGGCCGGGCCATTGTCCGAAGTGCGGCATGGCGCTCGAGCCCTTGATGCCGACAGAAGTCGAGGACGATGGTGAAATCCGAAGCGTGCGGCGGCGGTTCTGGGTGGCGACGACGCTCGCCATTCCGGTCATGCTGATTGCGATGGCGCCGCACCTGTTGGGATGGGCGCTCGATTCCACTACGGCCTGGACGCTACGGATACTGGAACTGGCGTTCAGTGCCCCCGCAGTGCTATGGGCCGCCGTACCGTACTACCGCCGCGGCTGGCTCGGTGTGGTTCACCGTGCGCCCAATATGTACACGCTGATTGGGCTCGGCGTGATGGTGGCGTTTACTTACAGTCTGATCGCGACGTTCTTTCCGGGTCAGTTCCCCGGAACGATGCGCGATGCGCACGGTATGGTCGGTGTCTATTTCGAGGTGGCCGCAGTGATCGTGGCGCTGGTGCTCCTCGGCGAATGGCTGGAACTCACCGCGCGAGGGCGCACGAGCGCGGCGATCCGGCAGCTCCTGGGACTATCTCCCAAGACCGCGCGCCGCCTCGCGGCCAACCGCGAGGAGGAGGACGTCCCGCTCGAATCCATCACCGTCGGCGATCGGCTTCGAGTCCGACCGGGCGAAAAGATCCCGGTCGATGGCCGCGTCGTGAGCGGTCAATCGAGCGTCGATGAGTCGATGCTCACCGGCGAGCCGATGCCCGTTGAGAAGGGCGTCGGTGATCGCGTCGTGGGCGCGACGATCAATCAGACGGGAACGCTCGTGCTCGAGGCGGAGCACGTGGTGGCCGACAGTCTGCTGTCGCAAATCGTGGCGCTGGTGAGTGAGGCGCAGCGCTCACGCGCCCCCTTGCAAAAGCTGGCCGATCGGGTGGCGGTGTGGTTTGTCCCCGCCGTCATCGGCATCTCAATCGTTACCTTCATGGTATGGTGGATCATCGGCCCTGAGCCGCGTTTGGCTTACGCGCTCGTGAATGCGGTTGCCGTGCTGATCATCGCCTGCCCGTGTGCGCTTGGGTTAGCGACGCCGATTTCCATCATGGTGGCGAGCGGCCGGGGCGCTCAAATGGGTGTGCTCTTTCGCAACGCCGAAGCGATCGAGACGCTGCGCACCGTTGATACCCTCGTGCTCGACAAGACCGGCACCCTTACCCAGGGACGACCGGCGCTCACCCAAGTGATCGCACTCGGCGAATTCTCGCAAGAGGTCCTACTCGCCTACGCGGCGGGACTTGAGCGCTCGAGCGAGCATCCTTTGGCCCGAGCCATTGTGGGAGAGGCGCTCGCGCGCGGCGTGACACCGGTTGAGGTCGCGCATTTCGACTCCGTGACCGGACAAGGGGTCACCGGTAGCTGGGAGGGGCGGCGCGTGGCCTTGGGGAATGTGGCGCTGATGCGCGCCGCGGGCGTGGACATCGGCGCTGCGCACGAGGCGAGCGAGCGATTGCGTCGGACCGGGCAAACCATCATGTTCCTCGCGATCGATGCGCGGCTGGCCGGAATCCTGGCCGTGGGCGATCCGCTCAAAGACAGCACACCCCCGGCACTTCAGGCGTTGAAGGCCCTGGGCTTGCGCTTGGTGATGCTCACGGGCGATAGCCGTACGACGGCCGATGCCGTGGCGGCCGGACTACCCATCGATGAGGTCATTGCGGACGTGCGCCCCGCCGATAAAGCGGCTGCGATCGAGACGCTCCAGAAAGCAGGTCATCGCGTTGCGATGGCGGGCGATGGCATCAACGATGCGCCCGCCCTGGCCCGTGCCAACGTGGGCATCGCGATGGGGACGGGAACCGACATCGCCATGGAGAGCGCGCAGGTGACGCTGGTGAAGGGCGACTTGCGCGGGATCGTGCGCGCACGACACTTGAGCGAGGCCACGGTGCGCAACATCCGCCAGAATTTGCTGTTCGCCTTTGGCTACAACGCCTTGGGAATTCCGCTGGCCGCCGGTGTCCTGTATCCCGTGACGGGCTGGTTGTTGAGCCCGCTCATTGCGGCGCTCGCCATGAGCCTATCGTCCGTCTCCGTGATCACCAACGCGCTGCGCCTGCGCGCTGCGTCAGACTAAAAGTGAGTTGGCTTGCCGTGGGATGCATCGACAGGCTGGCGCAACGTGGTCAGGTGTAAGCGCGTCGCGGGGACGGCGGACTACGCGGATTGCTTACGAGTTCCGTACGGGGTCATGCCGCGGGGCTTGTACATCGACAGCGTCGTGAGCACGAGCAATGCTACGACTGCGGCACTGGAGGCGACCACCATGAGAACTTGCGCCTGGTGAAGGTCGGCCCCGAATATGCTCGCCCTTGCTGCGTCCCCTGCCAGGCGGTCGATCGGCTGAATATGCACCAACAGAACGACGGTAGCGAACGGGGTGATCAGGAGTTTCACCAAGACCCAGTAGTAGCGGAACAAGCCCCATCTCGTCCCGAGCGACGAAGCAACGCCGGTTAGCAGCGACGCGAAGGCCAGCGGGACAATGACGAACCAGGTGGTCAAGTCCATCGAGATGTAGGCGGCCCGCACTGTGTGAGAGTCCTCACTCGTCAGGCCGGCGACGGCGAGTGCTAGAAAACCGGCCACCGAGCCGAGCCAACCCACCGACGAAGTGACATGCGCGGTAAGTGCGATTTTGCGCACGCTCGGAGCCATGACCACTAGTGACTGCCACCCGGGTGTGAGGCGTGCCCCCCAAAACCATGGCCCGTGAGGTGCAGGATGACAAACAGCAGAAGTACGATGAGGGTGATAGCCCCAAACACCTTTACCCAACGGGGTGTGTTAGTCGCCGGTCCTTGATCGGGTCTCACAAAAACTCCTCGAATTAGCCTACCACGCGTTCTCTCTCCACTGCGCTTAGTTCCAGAATCCGTCCCATGGGAGAGGATGTAAGATATGAGATACGAGGCTTGAACCTGCGTCAACGAACAGATTAACCCGACTGTCCTGTACGGGACGATCTGGTCGATCTGTCCAGGAATAGTGCGGGAGACGAAGATGGCGAAAAAGCTTACAGACCGGCGAGCCGCGCGCACGAAAGCGATGCTGCAAGAGGCTCATGTCGCACTGATCCTGAAAAAGGGCTACGAAGCGCTCACGATCCAGGATATCTGCGATACGGCGAATGTGGGACGCTCAACGTTTTACGCCCATTACACCAGCAAGGACGATTTGAGGCGAAGCAGCTTCGAGCATTTGCGTCAGCTTCTCACCGATCGGCAGCGAGATGCTTTGGCGGCGGTAGATACTCGGGATCGACGTTTTGGCTTTAGCCTGGCGCTATTCGAACATGCCCGTGACTATATCCACCTCTATCGGGCGTTGGCGAGGAGTCGCGGCGGCGCTATCGCCCTGGGTACCATTCGCCGGATTCTTTGCGATCTGGTCAACAACGAACTTTCCACCACGGCCGACGAGGATTCCGAGGACGCTATTCCGCGGGACCTGACCGTTCAATATGTAGTAGGTGCCTACATGGCCGTGTTGACTTGGTGGCTTGACGGAGGAGCCAAGCTGCCACCCCGGCGAATGGATGCGATGTTTCGACGGATGACGACCGAAGGCATCGTCCCGCCACATACTGGCACGCCCTTGCGCTGACCCCCACACTCACTCTCGCCCCGCGCGAGACCCCAGTGCCGATATGCAATCTAGATTTTTTCTCTTCGCATATGCCGCCGTTGGCAGAGCAGCGTTCACGCAAAGGTCGGGCTAGCCATGCTCGCGCGTGGGTTAAGCGGTAGGCTCTTTCCCGCAGACGGCTGCGCGGAAATTCCCCGCGGTAGCTCGACGCGATCGACAACTTTCTACCAAGAGTTTGGAGTGGCTGGCAAATTCAGATGGGAGTTGCGCCGGCCGATGGCGCGCCAAGCACGCGCCTACCCCCACGGATACCCTGGCCTAAAACGCTCTGGAACTCAGCGGATTTCTGTGGACAGCAAAAAGAGCCGTCAGCTCAGGAGCTTGCAGATCGCTGTGGCCTTCGGCAGCGCCCAGTGGACATAGGTGGCGGAGAGATTGCTCGCGGCCGGGGACGGCCGCTCGTCCTCCGCTTCGCTCCGGACCGCCGCGGCTAGGCCGCGACGTCCAAAAATCGCTCCGCGATTTTTGTCGAACTCGGTGGGCTGACTCGGGCCGTCCTGTCCCTCGCCCTACGGGCGCACTGCGTGCGTCCAAATTCGCTCCAGCGAATTTGTCGTCCACTAACCCTGCACCTGCAAAATATAAAAAGCCCCAGGACGGGGCTTTTTATATTTTGTGGCGGAGAGGGTGAGATTACTCGGCGCTTCGCGCCTCGCCCCTTCGGGGCCGCCCTACGGGCGTTATCTCCGCTTCGTTGCTGTCGCTACTGACTGATCCTGACCTACGAGAATTTATGTCACTAATGGCGGAGAGGGTGAGATTCGAACTCACGTGCCGGAATTACCCGACCATCCGATTTCGAGTCGGCGCCGTTATGACCACTTCGGTACCTCTCCGTTAACTTATAGTTCCATCGCGTTTACCTAAGCATTTCTGCTTGTGTGACGCGGTAGACGATCGGGTTAAAAACGCATTTGTCAAGGGTCCGCTGAGGCCAATAAAGTATTATTCTAGCGCATCGGCAACGGGCCCGCCTCAAGTAAAGAGTCGCCCGGCCTCACGGAACCTACATAGACAACGACCGTGCGTAAGTTAAATATTTCATCGTCCGGAGTACGGTGGTCCAAAATCAGCATTGCGGCGGCGGCCGCACTGGCATTGGGCACGTGCACCCCACTACCCAGCGTGATCGATCAGATCAAGACGCTCGGTGAATTGCGCGTCGTTACCCGCGAAAGTCCGTTGGCGTTCTACCGTGGCGCGGACGATCTGCCGGAAGGACCCGAGTACGACCTGGCGCGCCGATTCGCGGACGAGCTGGGCGTGAAGCTCAAAATCACGGCGGTGCACAGCTACGCTGAAATTTACGGGGCCCTGGCTTCGGGCCGCGCCCACTTGGCCGCGGCAGCGTTGAAGGTACCCGCAAAGCCCATCGCCGGTGTGGAATTCGGCCCGGTGTATCAGCGCGTCAGAGAGCACATGGTGTACCGGCGTGGCGGTCTACGGCCGGGTTCACTCGCACAGATCGGCAACGGCGATTTGGAAATCGCGGCCGGCAGTTCGCATGCGAAGACTCTGCGCGCGGCGCGTGACGCCCTGCCGAGTCTGGCTTGGATCGAGAATGCCAGCACCGATTCGCAAACCTTACTGGACGGCGTCGCGGATGGCAGCATCGATTACACCATCGCGGATTCCACCGAATTCGCGCTCGCGCACGACCAGCACCCGGAGCTGCGCATTGCTTTCGATTTCCCCGGCAGCCAATCCCTGGCATGGGCGGTCAGCGTGCGCGACCGTGACTTCCTGCCCGAAGTGAACAGCTATTTCTCGCGTCTGAACACCGACGGCGAACTTGCTTCCATCGTCAAGCGCTACTACGGTCGGTCGGGGGATTTGGAATTCGTCAGCACGCGCGGCTTCATGCGGCATTTGCAGAGTCGTCTGCCCCTGTACAAGAAATGGTTCGAAGAGGCCGCCGAACAGAGCAGCCAAGACTGGCGCTTGCTGGCGGCGATCGGCTATCAAGAATCGAAGTGGAATCCCGGCGCATCCTCGCCGGCGGGCGCCAAGGGCCTCATGCAGTTGACGGCCGACACCGCGACGGCGGCGAAAGTGGCGAACCCCGCCGATCCGCGCCAAAGCATTTTCGGGGGCGCTCGTTACTTCGGGCTGGTGTACGCGAAAATTCCTGCTCGTATTCCCGAGCCCGATAGAACCTGGTTCGCCCTGGCTGCTTACAATATCGGCTACGGACATCTCGAGGACGCGCGCGTGCTGGCGCAAAAAGCCGGCAGCGACCCGGATTCGTGGGACGATGTGCGCGAGTTTTTGCCGTTGCTCGAGCAAGAAGTTTGGTACAGCCAAACGGAGAACGGCTACGCGCGCGGCTGGGAGCCGGTGCGCTACGTCGATAACGTGCGCGACTATCGCGACCTGCTGGAATGGGCCTGGGGCAGTACCGGCGCCGCCTCGCTCAACTAGCAACTAGCGCCGCGCTTCGAAGAAACGCTGCAACAAGGCGGCGCATTCATCGCTGCACACGCCCCCGAAGACGTCGATGCGATGCGTCAATTTGGGTTCGCGCGGCAGGTCGAACACGCTGCCGCACGCACCGGCTTTGGGATCCCAGGCACCGAAGACCACCCGGCGAAGGCGCGCGTTCAGAGCTGCGCCGATGCACATGGGACACGGCTCCAACGTCACGTACAGCGTTGCGCCGGCGAGTCGATAGTTCTGCCTCCGTAAGGCAGCAGCGCGTATCGCCACGATTTCAGCATGTGCCGTGGGATCCGAATCCGAGATCGGACGGTTCCAACCTTCGCCGACGACCACACCGTCTTGGACCACGACGGCACCCACGGGTACTTCTCGAGTTTGGCCAGCGCCCGCACCACGCCCCGCCAGTTCGAGCGCGCGGCGCATGAAATCCAGGTCCGTGGCGACACTCATCGGCCGTCTCGTGAGCCGCCGCGCAAGTGACGTCCGACGAACATCGCGGCGATGACGACGAACAGAGCCGCCGCGCTCAGGGCCAACGAATTGTGAATGCCCACGCTGGCACCGAGCAATCCCACGCTCAACCCGCTGAAGGTACGCATGCCCATGACCGACATCGAGAACACCCCGATGACTCGTCCGCGAATTTCGGCGGGCGCGTTCATCTGCACCAATGCCTGGGCCATCGAGTTGAACGCAAGCTCCATAAAGCCCGCAATGAACAGCAGGCCGATCGCCAACGCGTAAATATTCGCACGAGCGAAACCGACCAGCGCGCCACACCAGATCATCGCCAAAATGAACACGGTGCGCGCTCGGGGCGCGAGCAGGGCGCGGCTTTCCAACAGCAAACCGCCAACCAGTCCGCCGGCGGCATCGGCGGCCAGCAGGGCGCTGTAAGCGAAATCGGCTCGCCCATGCCCGAGGTCCCGCGCAAAGCCAGGAATCTGCGCCTGATAGGCGTTACCGACGAAAAACGACGCCGCACCGACCAATACCGTCATTGAAAGGAGTATGCGATTTCCCGCCACCACCTTCATGGTCTGCCAAATATCGGTGAAGCCCTTCAGCGCCTGCGGCGACGGCGACCAGTTCGCGGCAGCCCTTCCGTAAGGAGCATTCACCAGCCACACGAACAAGGGCACGTAGATCAACGCATTCACCAAGATTCCATACGAGGGGCCGAGGACCAACAGCAATCCCCCGCCTACGGCAGGACCGACCAGGAAGCCCAAGTATCGACCGGTCGCGATCAGTCGCACCGCGCTGGGCAGCTGGTCCGCCCGGACAATCTGATGGATCAGGACTTGCGACGCTGGGAGCCAAAACACCCCCGCGAGTCCATGCACGACCAGCAGCAACATGGCCTTCCACATGGCCACCGAGTCCGTCAAGAACATCACGCCCCAACCGACCGAGACACCGAGCAGCAACAGCATGCCGACCTGGATCAGCCGGCGTATGTCGAAGCGATCGGCCAGCGCGCCGCTGAAGCCGGCGAAGAAGAGGTACGGCACCCAGTGCGAAATCACGGCAAATCCGCCGAGAGCGGGCGAATGGAACTTCTCGTAGATGACCCAATAGCTGATGACGTGCTCGATGTTGTCGGCCATCATCGCCGCGGTCCCGGCGAAGAAATAGATCCGAAAATCGCGGCTCGCGAAAGAGGTAAAAGCCCGGTGCCCGGGTGAGGGGGTCGCCGAAGCAGGACTGTCTGCGTTCAATGGGTTTGGCGTCTCGAAATGTAGGTGGGTGGATTGTAACGGATCCCTCCAGGAGCGCGGGACGCCCTAGGGTGGCGCAACGAATGCCGGCCGCATAGCATTTTCACGTAGAATCACGGCTTTGGTGGGTAGCAATTCAATAGCAAGACGAGGCTGGCATGCGAATCATTCTGTTGATCATGGCGCTCGGCGCTTCCCTCCCGTCATGGGCCGACGAGGGCATGTGGACATTCGATAATTTCCCGGCGAGTGCGGTAGAGAAAACCTACGGAACCACGGTAACGCCGGAGTGGCTGGATCATGTGCGCCTGTCGACGATCCGCCTGACCAACTGTACGGCTTCATTCGTTTCGCCCGAAGGCTTGATCCTTACCAATCACCACTGCGCCGAATCCTGCCTGGCCGAACTCTCGTCCAAGGACTTGAGCCTGCTCGACCGCGGCTACTCGGCGGCGAAACGAACCGACGAGCGACGCTGTTCCACGCAACTTGCCGACGTACTGGTGGGCATGGAGAACGTGACGGCCACCGTGGCCAAATCATTGGGCGGCCTCGACGACAAGGCGGCCAACGACGCACGCAAGAAAGTGCTGACGGAACTCGAACAGTCCTGTGAGCAAGCGAGCGCAAAGGCGAAGAGCGGCAACCTCAAGTGTCAAGCAGTCACCCTCTACGAGGGAGGCCAGTACTTCATCTATAAGTACAAGCGCTACGACGACGTGCGGCTGGTGTTCGCGCCGGAAGCCGATATCGCCGCGTTCGGCGGTGATCCGGACAATTTTCAATTCCCGCGCTGGTCGCTCGACTTCTCGATACTGCGTGCCTACGAACATGGCAAGCCCGCCAGAACGCCGAATCACCTGCAGATCAATTTCGCGGGCCCGCACCCGAATGAACTGGTGTTCGTCGCCGGGCATCCCGGTAACACCCAACGACTGGAAACGCGCGCGCAATTGGAATTCGAACGCGACGCGACGCTACCGAGCACCTTGTTGCGCGCGGCGGAACTTCGCGGCCGGTACATCCAGTTCGGCCGAACCACTCCGGCCGACGAGCAATTGGTCGAAGCGCCGCTGAACAATTTAGAGAACGGCCTCAAGGTTCGCCGTAAGCTGCTCGACGCGTTGCACGACGATGCGCTGATGGCGCGCAAGAGCGCGGATGAAAATGCGCTTCGAGCGAGTGCGCTGATTTCCGGCCTCGACCCTTGGCGGCAAATCGAGACGGCTACGTCGCGCGCGCGTGCGCTGTATTTGCCGCACACCTTCATCGAGGGCGGCGCAGGATTCAACAGCATCCTGTTTCGTTATGCGCGCTTGCTGGTGCGCGCCGCCGACGAAAAAACGAAACCCAACACCGCGCGGCTGCGCGAATACACCGATGCGGCATTGCCACGCATCGAGCAGCAGCTGTACGCGCGAGTACCGATTTATTCCGAGGTTGAAGCGCTCACGCTGTCGTTCTCTCTGCAACGCATGCGCGAATGGCTAGGCCCCGATCATCCCATCGTGCGAAAACTGCTCGTCAAGGACGCGCCGGACGCCCTCGCCACCCGTCTCGTGGCCGAGACCAAGCTGAACGACCCCGGAGTCCGCAAGCAACTCTGGGAAGGCGGCAAATCCGCCGTCGATGCATCCCAAGATCCCATGATCCAGCTCGCCCGCTCGCTCGATGCCGATGCTCGCGCAATCCGCAAGGAATACGAAGACGATGTCGAAGCACCGATTTCGGCGGCGTCGGAACGTATTGCCGCTGAACGATTCAAGGCCTACGGCACTCAAGTGTATCCGGACGCCACCTTCACCCTGCGATTGAACTACGGCACGGTCCAGGGATGGACGGAGAACGGTACTGCGGTAGAACCTTTCACCTATCTCGATCGCGCCTTCGAGCGCGCAACGGGCGCGTCGCCGTTCAAGATTCCCGACAGCTGGATGGCGGTCAAAGGCCAGCTCGACCTGCGTACGCCATTTTGCATATCCACCACCAGCGACATCGTCGGCGGCAATTCGGGCAGCCCCCTCATCGACGCACAGGGCCGCATCGTGGGTCTCATGTTCGACGGCAATATTCATTCGATTTCCGGCGCCTATTGGTTCGACACCGCCAAGAACCGAGCCGTGGCCGTACATCCGGCCATCATTCGCGAGGCCCTCGACAAAGTGTACGGGGCGAAGTATTTACTGGCGGAAATGGCCGGGTCGTGAACCTGGCGGGCGAACCCCGGCCGGGCGACTTGAAGGGCCAAACCGCGCTGACAACTGTTTTTGGATGGCACGGATTACTTCGTTTTTTGGACGAGACAATATCAATCATTCCATCTAGTCGAGGAATCCCACGTCGCTTATCCTGCACCTGTTAACCGGCTCAACCACGCGAGGAGTTGTCATGAGGCTGTATTCTGCGATGCTTGCTGTTCTGGGCTTGGCCACCGCGGCAAGCGCCGCACCCATTACCTACAACGTCGATCCCGACCACACCCACCCGAGTTTTGAAGTCGACCATTTTGGCGGCCTGTCCGTTTGGCGCGGTATCTTCAAGAAAACCACCGGCAAGGTCACCGTGGATGCGGCTGCCAAAACGGGCACCGTCGATGTCACCATCGACGCCGCGAGCATCGACCTGGCGCACGACAAACTGAACGAACACGTCAGCGGTCCCGAGATCCTCGACGTGGCGAAATATCCCACCGCCACCTACAAGGGAACACTGGGCGGCTTCGGCAATGGCGGGCCGACGACGGTTACCGGTAGTTTGACGCTGCACGGCGTGACCAAACCGGTGGCCTTGAAGATCGACTCGTTCAAGTGCATCCAGCATCCCATGCTCAAGAAAGAAGTGTGCGGCGCCGACGCCACCGGCACGTTCAGTCGCGCCGACTTCGGCGTCAACTTCGGCCAGCAGTTTGGCTTCAAACAAGACGTCGTGCTTCACATCCAAGTGGAGGGTATCAAGGCCGATTGATGATCTGAGCCACCCTCAGATCTCCGCGCCGGCTCGCAACCCCTCGAACACGGCTTCCTCCGCCGTGCGGGGGGATGCGGCATCGCCGATGATGCGCAGGTCCAGGGAAAGATCCTCGATGGCGTCGGCAAGATCGGTGACGGGCACATGACCGGTGCATAGCACCAGCGTATCCACCGAATCGAGGACGACGGCCTCACCGCTGGTGATGTGCTGCAGGTAAACGCTGTCGGAATCGCTTCCGTAGAGACGCATGTACGGGAGGATGGTTACCCCGAGCTTGTGCAGCGACGCCACCGAGGCATCGCGAACATACAGCGGCAGCGTCTCTCCCACGGCGATGCCGCTCACCGCCAGCCGCACCGAGCACCCACGTTGCGCCAGCCGCTCCGCGATTCCGATCCCAATCCAATCGGCGCGCCAATCGATGACGACCACCGAATGCCCGGGCTCGACGGTCTCCTGCAATATCTGCCAAGCGTCCGCGATCTGCAGCGCACCCTCGCTGGAGAACTCCGGGCGGTAAGGTGTCGCGCCCGTCGCCATCACCACCACATCCGGGGATTCGTTCACGACCATCGCCCGATCGACGCTCGTGCCAGTGCGAACCGCCACACCGGAGGCCGATAACTCATGCAGCAGATTCGTGACCAGCCCACCGAACTCCGCTCGCCCGGGCAGCAATTGCGCAAGCAGAGCCTGGCCGCCCAGGCGCTTCTGAGCCTCGAATAACGTGACGCTGTGGCCGCGCTGTGCGGCGACCACGGCGGCTTTCATGCCGGCAGGGCCACCCCCCACCACCATGACCTTGCGCGGAACGGTGGTGGGCGAAAGCGCGCCAAACCGTAGTTCGCGCCCGCTCACGGGATTCTGGATGCAAGAGATCGGATAGCCTTTGTGAAAATGTCCGATACAGGCCTGGTTGCACGCGATGCAGGCGCGAATGTCATCGGCGGCACCACGAGAGGCTTTATTCGGCAGCTCGGGATCGCAGATCAACGCACGCGTCATGCCGCACACGTCGGCCTGCCCTGAGACGAGAATGGCTTCCGCATCCTGCGGCTGATTGATACGGCCCGCCACGAAAACCGGTATATCCACTCGTTGTTTGACGCTGGACGCGTAAGGAGCAACGTAGGATGTCCTCATCGACATGGGCGGGGCAATGTGGATGGCCCCACCCAAACTCGCCGAGTTGCCCAGGGTGATATTGACGTAATCGATGCTATCCGCGACGCGCATGATGGACTGCAGGCTTTCTTCCTGCGATAGGCCATTTTCGTCCCCCTCCGTCCCCGAGATGCGCAGTCCCACGACGAAACGCTCGTTCACCTTTCCGCGGATATCGGCGATGACCTCGCGTAAGAACCGCAAGCGCCCTTCCAGATCGCCGCCGTACCCGTCCTCGCGCAGATTCACCCGCGGATTCAGGAACTGCGCCGGCAGATAGCCATGGCTGGCGACGATCTCGACGCCGTCCAATCCCGCGCTTTGCATGCGCCGTGCGGCGTCGCCATAGCCGTTGACGATGGCTCGGATCATCGGGATCTTGAGCGGACGCGGCATGACGTGAAAGCGCTCATTCGGCACACAAGACGGCGCATACGCCACGCTGAGCAGTCCGCCGTCCGCCTCGGCGATTTCACGTCCGGGGTGGAATAGCTGTGCAAACAGCACGGTGTCGAAGCGATGCACCGCCTCGGCAACGCGTCGATACCCCGCGATCGCGGAATCATCCGTCGCCATCAACACGTGGTTGGTATAGCGCGCCGTTTCGTGCACCCCCGATACCTGCAGAATGATGAGGCCCGCTCCGCCGCGGGCCCGTGCCTCCTGATAGGCCACCAGAGCTTCGTTGACCGTACCGTCGACGGGCAGCGTGGTGTCATGCCCGGTGGACATGATGCGATTCTTGAGCGTACAGCCGCGAATTTGCAGCGGCGCGAAAAGACGAGGAAATGCTGTTGCCACTCGGATTCCTATCCTATTTTTTGATCGGCGTGTTGAACGCCCCGGTGACGCCGAACGGATCTTTCAGTTGCCCGCAGCCGGTACTTGCACCGGGTCACCGTGTTCGGGATACGCATCGCTGAACATCGCTGGGTTACGCCGCCCCTGTCAAGCGGTCGAGATACCGGCGGATATGGGCAGCCTCTGCCGGAGTGTTGGCCAGGGCAATGGCGCGGTCGAAGGCCGTGCGTGCCTCGGCGATGCGCCCCAACTGCACCAGGAACGCACCCCGTGCCCCGAAATAATGAAAGTAGCCGGACAATCGCTGCTCCAGCGGCGCAATCATTCCCAGCGCTGCCTCGGCGCCGTGCAGCTTGGCGGTGGCGACGGCCCGGTTCAAAGTCACCACCGGCGACGGCTGCAAGCGCTCCAGGGCGGCATACAGGGCGTCGATCCCGGCCCAGTCGGTATCTTCCGCCCGGGTCGCACGGGAATGAATGGCGGCGATCGCCGCCTGGATCTGATACGGACCCGGCTGGTTGTGGCGGATCGCTTTGTCGATCAGCGCCAAGCCCTCGACGATCAGCTTGCTCTGCCAACGCGTGCGGTCCTGGTCTTCCAGCAGGATGACCTCGCCCGCAACATCGAATCGCGCCGGCAAACGCGCATGCTGCAACAGCATCAGCGCTGCCAATCCCATGATCTCGGGCTCGGTTTGGAACAGCCGCAGCAACAGTCGAACCAGTCTGATCGCCTCGTCGCACAGGGGACCGCGCGCTTCGTCTTCGCCGGCCGAGTAACCTTCGTTGAACAGCAGGTAGATCATGGCCGCAACGGCCCCCAGGCGTTCGGCACGCTCCACCGCACCCGGTGCCTCGAAAGGCACCTCCGCCGTGGCGATGCGGGCCTTGGCGCGGGTGATGCGCTGTTCCATCGCTGCCTCGCCGACCAGGAAGGCACGTGCGATCTGCGCCACCGACAGACCGGAAATGATGCGCAGCGCCAGTGCGATTTGCTGCGTCGCGGGCAATTCGGGATGGCAGCAGATGAACAGCAGCCGCAGCACGTCGTCGCGATAATGCGAACCGTCCAACCGCTCGGCGAGAGTTGCTTCCGCGTCGTCGAGATCGGAAATCTCCTGGTCAGGCGGCAGGGCCGTGTGCTTGGCTTGCTTGCGCAGGCCATCGAGCGCGGCATTGCGCCCGACCAGGATCAGCCAGGCGGTGGGATTGCGCGGCGGACCATTCGCCGGCCAGCTCTTGAGCGCACGCAGCGCCGCCTCCTGAAACGCCTCCTCCGCCGTGTCCAGATCGCGGAAATAGCGCAGCAGCGCGCCAATCGCCTGGGGACGAGCGCCGGTGATGGCGCCGTTGATCCAGGCAAGGTCGGTCATGTCACGCGCTTGTCCGGAAGATAGAGCGCGATGGGCCGGATCTCATAGGCGCCGCCGGGATTGGCGGCCGTCAGCTGGCGCGCCACATCCAGTGCCGCGTCAAGATTCTCGACATCGATGACATAGAAGCCGAGAAGCTGTTCCTTGGTCTCCGCGAAGGGGCCGTCGATGACCACAGGTTCGGGAGATTTGCGCAGCGTAGTGGCGGCGGTCGTGGGCAACAGGCGCGCCGACGGCCCCATTTTTTCCGCGAGCCGCTCGCGCACCACGGCCAGACGGCCCATGACCGCGGCGTCCTCCTCCTGGGTCCAGGACCACACCACATCCTCATCGTTGTAGCACAATATAGCGTACTGCATCCGTCCTCCGGTTTGTCTCCCAAGGACGCGGGAGTATGCGCGGCGCCGACACGGCGCGGCAAAATAATAGCCAAAAAAAGCGAATTTCCCCTCCGAATCCATTTCTCAAAATTGAAAGACGAGCCGTAGCCTTTCTCGAGCGGCACCGCCGCCGCGATGCGCGGCGATGATGCGCGGCTGCATTTTTCAAGCATCAATCTAGTGCATAGAACCCCGTAAATTCGAAAAATCCGCGGCAGCCGAACCATGATCGAAATGCATGGATCGTATGATGAAAAATCTCGTTTTCTTCGGAATTTCAAAACGGTATGTTCATCCTCGACGCGCGAGAGCCTTATAAATATGAAGGGATGGAAAGCATGAACTCGAATCCGAAGTTGTCTTACGCGATTGCCGCCATTTTGGGCGGAACCGTCGCCAGCTCCACCTATGCGGCGACCGCGACCGATACCGCCAGCACCGCGAACAGCGAAATCCAGGAAATCACCGTCACTGCGCAGCGCCGCGAGGAGAACATCCAGAACGTGCCGATCACGATCCAGGCGCTGACCACCGAAACGATTGGCGAGTTGAACATCCAGAAATTCGACGACTTCATCAAGTTCATGCCCAACGTGACCCAGGCCAGCAACGGCCCGTCGCAGAGCGAAATCTTCATGCGCGGCCTCAGCATCGGCTCGAACGGCGGTCCGGGTAGCGGCACAACCAACTCTTTCCCCGCTGTCGCCATTTATCTCGACGAGCAATCGGGTCAGCTACCCGGCCGTAACCTCGACGTCTATGCGGCCGACCTCGAGCGCATCGAGGTTCTCGAGGGCCCGCAGGGCACGCTGTTCGGTGGCGGCGCGGAGACCGGCGTACTCCGCTACATCACCAACAAGCCCAAGCTCAATGTCACCGAGGGCAGCTTCGATGCAGGTTATGGGACCACCGCCCATGGCGATCCCAACAGTAACGTCACCGCCGTCATCAATCTCCCGCTCATCGCCGATACGCTGGCGGTGCGCGGCGTGTTCTACAATGACCGCGAGGGCGGCTACATCAACAACGTCCCGAGTACTTTCTCGCGGGCGTCCACCGACCTTGGCATTGCCCGCTACAACGGCGGCGTCGTGCCGACGAACAGCGTATCGATCAACAACAGCAACCTCGTCGCCAACGCCATCAACCCGCTGACCTACACGGGTATTCGTGTGTCAGCCCTGCTCAAGATCAACGACGACTGGAACGCCCTGCTGACGCAGTCGTATCAGAACATGGACGCCGAGGGCGTTTTCACCGAGATGCCCTACGGTACGGAGGGCGCCTCGCTGACCGCCAGCGGCAACCCAATCGGCGGGCAGCCGCTGCCCACCTTGTCGGTGAACCTGTTCAACCCGTCCTATGACAAGGACAAGTTCGAAAACACCGCCTTGGTGGTCAACGGAAAAATCGGCGACCTGAAGCTGGTCTACAGTGGCGCCTACATGGTGCGCAACGTCGACCAGGTGCAGGACTACACCAACTACGCACGCGGCGTGTATGGTTACTATTATCAATGCACGGGCTACTCGTCCACGTCGGCCGCTGCCGGCAAGTGCTACACACCGAGTTCAATCTGGAGAGAGAAAGAGACCAACACGCACCAGAGCCATGAGCTCCGCCTGAGCACGCCGGACGACAAGCGCATTCGTGCCACCGCTGGAGTGTACTGGGAGAACTACACCATCATCGACCAAACCCAGTGGACGTACACGACAGTTCCGCTCTGCTCGCCCACCGGGCTCAACGTCGACTGTTACCTGCCCCTCAATCCCTGGCCGGGCTCGCCCGCATTCACCCCGAGCCCTGCCACCGGATTCTTCGACGATGCCAAGCGCGGCTACAAACAGCTGGCAGAGTTCGCATCGGCCGATGTCGACCTGATCCCGCAGACGCTGACACTCACGGGCGGCATGCGCCACTTCAAGTACGACGACCGCGAGTCGGGCGGCGACGTCGGCAGCTTCTACTGCAAGCAATTCACGGCGACCACCTACTTCGGACCCTGCCTGGCGCCATACGGAACCAATATCAGCTTACATGCTCCGAACCGCACCACCCCATCGGGTAACAGGGCCCGCGCGAACCTGAGCTGGCACATCACGGATCACGACCTGCTGTACTACACCTGGTCGCAGGGCTTCCGCCCGGGAGTGTTCAATCGCTCGACGTCCTGCCATCTGCCGGACGCGAATGGCATCAATCAGTACTGCGTGCCGGCCTTCACGGTGCCGGACAACCTGACCAACAACGAGATCGGCTGGAAGACCGAGTGGTTCGATCGCCGCGTTCAGTTCAATGGCGCGATCTACCAAGAAATCTGGAGCAACGTGCAAACGGGGTTCTTCGACCCGCAGGGCGGCCTCGGCAACTTGGCCTTCCAAACCAACGGCCCGAGTTACCGCGTCAGGGGTTTAGAGCCCTCCATCGTGGCACGCGTGACCCACGGCCTGACGGTGCAGGCCGCCGCGTCCTGGAACAGCGCCTCACAGACGAACTCGCCCTTCCTGGTCAATAACAACCCGGCGAGCCCAACCTACGGCCAAGCCATCACGTCGATTCAGAATCCGTACGGAACGCTGGGAAGCTCAACCTCCTACTCACCGCCATTCAAGGTCAGCGCGCGCGTGCGCTACGATTGGAATTTCAACGACTACAGCGCGTTCTGGCAGATCAGCGGCCAGCACCAGGATCACATGGTCACCTCAACCGGCTACGTCCAGGCATACGATATGCCTGGATTCGCAACGTACGACGCCTCAGTCGGCGTGGCGAGGGGATCGTGGGCCGTGCAGATGTACGGCCAGAATCTGACCAACGTGAACTCGAGCCTGTCGACCAGCGGAGGCCAGTTCATCATCACGGAGGTGCCTATGCGACCGCGCGTGCTCGGGATCAAGGTCAGCTACAAGTTCGCAGAGAAATAATCCCACGGCAGCCGGCTCCGGTCGGCCGCCAGGAGTAATCCCATGTTTGACTCGCGGCATCGCCGTTCGATCGGCATTCCCTTCGCTTTGGCCATTCTGAGCACAGGGTGTCTGGTACGCCCCGCCTCGGCCGACACGGACCAGTTCTCCTATCATGCGATCACGCCAACGTTATCCGGGCAGACGATCACCCTCACCGGACACGATCTGACCATCGATCAGGTGATCGCGGTGGCGCGCCATGGCGCCAAGGTGCGGATCTCGCCGGAAGCCAAACAACGCCAGGAGGAGAATTACGGTCTGCTGCTCGAGGCGCAAGACGAAGGCGTGCCGATCTATCGCTTCAATCGCGGCGCCGGATCCGGACGGGAGATCGTGACCCTGGAGGGCGATCCCCTGTCTCCGGAGAATCGCGCGACTATCGCCGCGCGCGAGCTGGCTCAGTTCCAAAGAGGCCCCTCGGAGGGAATGGGCCCGGAGGTCGGCGACGAGGAAATCGTCCGTGCGTTGATGGTGGTGCGCGCCAACGGCCTGACGTACACCATGGCCAGTCCGCAACTCATGCAGATATTGCTGGACCTTCTGAACAACCAGATCACGCCGGTGGTGCAATCGCGCGGAACCTTGGGTGAAGGCGACCTGACGCAAATCGGCAATATCGAAGGCACGATGGTGGGCAAGGGCGAAGCCTATTATCACGGTGCCCGCATGCCTGCAATGCAGGCACTGTCCAAAGCGGGTCTCAAGCCGATCGAGCCGTTCGGCGCGGATGACGACGCGCTGGATGTCACCAACGCCTACGCCACCGGGCAGGCGGCGCTGCTGGTAGCCGATGCCGGTCAGGCGCTCGATTGGGCGGACCTCATCTATGCCATGGATCTGAACGGCTTGAACAGCTCGGTCACGCCGCTCAGCAAACCGGTGCAGGACGCGAGACCGTTCAAGTCCTTGAATATCGACGCCGCGCGCGTGCTGGATATGATCAAGGGCAGCTATCTGTTCGAAGATGACCCCAAGCGGATCATCCAAGATCCGGAGAGCATGCGAGCGTCCTCGATCCGGCAGGGCTCGGCCTGGAAAGCCTGGGCGGCGCTGCGCGACACGGTCGCGATCCAGATCAATTCCTCCGACAACAACCCCGCCATTCGCGTTGGTCTGTCGCCGCAGGACTCCCCGGAACTCGCCACCCCACACTTCATGCGATATTACGTCAAGGGCGGTAAATACAGTCATGGCCAGCACGGCTACATCGTGTCGAATGCCAATTGGGACCCCTACCCGCTCGCCAATGACGTCGAGTCGTTCACCACCGCGCTCGCCAATCTGGACGTTGCGGTGATGCTGCGCATCGAGCGCTTCTCGAGTGCCTTTTTTACGGTAATCAAACCGTCGGATATTCTCAACCCCGAGCAACTGCGCACCGCGCGAGTGGGCTACAGCGGCTATGCGCCGGTCGATATCTTCCAGGACATCCAGAGCCTGGCCAACCCGGTGACCCCGGAAGGCCAAGCCATCGTGGCCACGGTAGAGGACTTACAGGCCCAGACGCGCATCAAGCTTCAGCATGCGCGGGCCGTGGTCGAGGACACGTTCCTGCTGCTGGGCCACGATTTGGAGAAGGCATCCTATTGGCTGGATATCAGACAGCTGCAGGATCCCAAACGGACCTACGGTAAGGCGCCCACCGATGCGTGGAGCGCATTCCGCAAGGTGGTGCCCTTTCAGCAAGAACCGGCGCAACGGCCGCAAAAGCCGCTGGGCACCATCGTCTCCTCGTTCCTCAAATCCAACCCGGCCAGCCTGTTCTACCCATCGGGAACTACTCAGTTCTAACCGGGCACGGCGCCGCCCTGCCCTAGTAGCCGGGCACAACCCTGCCCGGGTCCCGGCGCTTGCCCGGGGTCCGCCTACGAGGGTGTCGTGGTCGCCCTCAGCGAGCACCCAAGGCTTCTTTTAGAGGACCCAGCCAGGGTTCGTAGTGGCGCCACTGGTCGACGCCTTCGCGATAGATGGGCCGGCGCACCTGCTCGGAACTCGCGCTGTGCACGGTGCGCTCCGTCTTGTAGAACTCGACGCAGCCCGGCTCGAACTCGAGTTCGCAGAATTCGAGGATGCGGCGCACGTTGGCTTCGAGATCGTCCACCACATCCTCGTGCTGGATTCGCAATATGCGGCCGGGAAGCGCCTCATCCCAATGCGCCATGAGGTCCGCATACATCCGATAATAGCGAGCGATGTCATCGATGCTATAAGTGAATTGCTGCCCGGAAGCGAATAGCTGCTTGTAGTTGCTGAAGCAGCAGGCGAGCGGGTCTCTGCGCGCATCGATGATCTTGGCGTTAGGCAAGATCAAATGAACGAGTCCGAGATGCCGAAAGTTGTTCGGCATCTTGTCGACGAAGAAGGGGCGCCCGTAAGGCTCGACCTTGCGGTACACCCGCGTGTCGTTGAGATATTTCTCACCGAAGCGCCTGAAGTCTTCCGCGGCGAATTCGGTCAGTACGCGCGGGTAGCGCGGAGTCGAGTCGGTGGGTTCGCGCCCTTGCAGCTCCTGCGCCAGCCGCGGAATGTCCGCAAGTTCCATCGTCCCCTCCACCTGGGAGTGCGAGGACAGAATCTGCTCGATGAGAGTAGAACCCGATCTCGGCAACCCCACGATGAAAATCGGCGACCGGTCCGGGCACCCGACACCCCGCCGCGCGGCGAAGAACTCGCGCGTGCATACGGACGCCTGCAGGCGAGCGTTTAGTTCCAACGGCTCGGGCCGGTAGCGGCACTCGGTCTTTTTCAACGCGTTGCCGCGCTGGTAATACTCGAAGGATTCCGCGTACTCGCCGCGATCCTCGAGTGCCTTACCGAGCGCGAAACACAGATGATAGCGGTCGGCCGGTTGAATGGTTGCCGCCGCATCCGCGGCCCGCATTCGGGCGATTTCACCATCCGTGAAACGATAGGTTTTTAAGTTCGCGAGACTCCAATACGCTTCGCCGTAATGCGGTCTGACCGCCGCCGCGGCGCGATACGATTCGATGGCCGCGGGTGTCTGGCCGAGCGTCTTCAGTGCATGCGCGATCGACAAATGCAGCTCAGGATCATTCGGCGTCTCGGCCAGGATCTCACGATACAGCGGCAGGGCCTCCGCATAGTCGCCGAATCCCGTACATACCGTCGCATGCGTGGTCCGGTAGACCCGGTTGTTCGGATCGGTTTTGAGCAGTTTCTCCATCTCCTCCCGCGCGCGCACGTGTTTATGGCGGGCCAGCAGCGCGAGCGCGTACTCGTAGCGGGCGGCATGATAATCCGGCGCCAGCACCAGCACGTTCTCGAGCAGGAACTCGGCGTCGTCCACGACGTCGAGTTTCATGCCGATCTGCGCGAGCAGCCGCATTCCCTCGACGTGATTGCCGTGGGTCAGCAGGTACTGGCGAACGATTTGCTCAGCCGCAAAGACTTCGCCGTCCGCGAACATGCTGAAGGCGCTGCGGATCTCCCGAGGCAGGCTGGCGAGCTTCGCGACCTCGCCGGCGGCGTGCTCGGCATCGGCCTCGTGACCCGTCATGCGGAACAGCACCTGCAGCGCATTCCAGCTCGCAGGAAGGGATGGATTCAGAGTTACGGCGCGGAGGAAGGCTTGGATAGCAGGCTCCGCCGAACGCGTCGCCACATAGCAATGGCCCCGTTCCTGAAACAATCGGCCGTAGTCCGGATGGCGCCCTTCCAATTCGCCCAGCGTCGCCAAGGCTTCAGGGATGCGCTGCAGATACCGCAGGCTGACCGCCATCAGGTAGAGCACATCGCGATTCTCGGGAACTTGCGCGCGCAGCGCCTGGGCAGCCGCCAGCGCCGGCCCGTACTGACTCCCCTCGAGGAGTTTACGTATGCGCAGTACTTCGGTTTCGATCCGCGATGCTTGCATACTTGATATATATACAGGGCCAGGCGCGCGGCGACGAGTTGGCCTGGCCGCCAAGCCTCCGAAATGAGCCTGGAATAGTGACTTAGATTGAACCGAGTGTGGGAAATTAATATACAGTCGGAAAACTCAGGAGAAAACGCCACTTTTAGTCATGCCATCAATGCGCTTTGATCATGTATTCGCCGATGCGGACCACGGTCCCGTGCCGCGTCGCCTGCCGCCGCTGCATGCATTGGAAGTCTTCGTCGCCGCGGCCCGCTGCGGTACGTTCAGCCGCGCCGCCAAACAGCTATTAGTCACTCAAGGCGCCATCAGTCGCCAGGTGAAACTGCTGGAGGATCACATGGGACTGTCCCTGTTCGTCCGTCACAAGCGCGGCGTGCGTCTGACGTCGGAGGGCGAAGCGTTACTGCCGGTGGTCGAAGACACCTTCGCGCGGTTGGCGCGCATGTGCGATTCGCTGTGCGGCGTGGGCCAGGTTTTGACCGTGCGCATGCCGCCCACCTTGGCGGTGCGCTGGTTCCTGCCGCTGCTCCCATCGCTGCGTGCCGTCATGCCGGATGTGGACATCCGCGTTTCCACCGATGACTCGCGCGAGCCTCGCTTCGACGACAGCGACGTGGACGCCGCCATCATTTACGGACGCGGCAACTGGCCGGGTGTGGAGGCCATCCGCTTGATGCCGGAACGGCTGACGCCGGTGTGTTCGCCGGAGCTTGCGAGCCGTCTCTCGAGTCCCGCCGACCTGAAGCTCCTGCCGCTGCTGCAATGCTATCCTGTCCAAGCCTGGAGCCGCTGGCTGGAGGCTGCCGGCGTAGGATGGATCGCAACTCATCGCGGCCAGACGTTCGACACGTTGGAATTCGCCTTATCGGCGGCCACCCGCAGCCAGGGTGTTGCGTTGGGCGACATCAATCTCCTGAAGGAAACGTTGCGCGACGGCGTTCTGGTCGCGCCCTTCGACACCGTTCTCGATCAAGGCATTTCGTATTTCCTGATCTACCCTTCGCAGCGCGGACAATTGCCGAAGATTCGCGCGCTGCGAGAATGGCTGACGACGGCGGCCACTGCGACGGTTTGACCCGCCAGGCCGCCAGATTCCGTCCTTTTAAACCGGACACTTTTCGGAGCTATTGTCCTTATAGGAAGGACATGCGCGATCCAATCCCTCCCTCCTGTGGGGCACCCGGAATTCCGCTCGAGCCGACCCACGGCCGCCGCTGCGCTCAAACGGGTTCGGGGCGTTCGAGATCAGCTACCGGAATATGGCAGCGGATTTGATGCCCTGCCTCCGCGCCGGGGTGGAGCGGAGGTTCCTGTTCCTCGCAAACGGCTCCCAATTTGCGGGGACAACGCGTATGGAACACGCAGCCGGCTGGGCTATGAATGGCACTCGGAATCTCGCCGTCCAGGCACGCACGCCGCAGGGTCTTGCCGCCCACGCTCGGCATGGCGGAGAGCAAAGCCGCCGTATACGGATGATGCGGTCCCGAGAAGATTCGCTCGGCCGGTCCGATTTCCATCAGCCGACCGAGATACAGCACCGCGATCCGGTCGGATACATAGCGCACGGTATTCAGGTCGTGCGAAATGAACAGGTAGCTGACCTGATGTTTCGCCTGCAGTTCGGTCAGCAAGTTCAGAATCGCGGCCTGCACCGATACATCCAGCGCCGAGGTCGGTTCGTCGCACACCACGATGCGCGGCTCGCCCGCAAAGGCTCGTGCGATCGCGACACGCTGCTTCAATCCCCCCGATAGTTGGCGAGGGCGTAGATCCAGGTATCGGTCGGCCAGGCGCACCGAGCGGGTCAATTCCAATAGCCGTCCCAGTCTTGCAGGTTTAGGAACGCGCGCCAGTCTGGCAAGAACGCGTGAGATCAGGCGGCGTATGCTGTGCGATCGGTTCAATGCCGAGTCCGGATTCTGAAACACGATCTGTAGTGATTTCAGTTGGCTTGGGCTCCGCGTCCGGCTCCCATGGCCAAGCGCCGCGCCGTCCAATTCAACCACTCCGCCCGGATCCGGTGCCACCAAACCCAGTAACAGCCGCGCGAGTGTTGTCTTGCCGCTCCCCGATTCACCCACCAGGCCCAGCGTTTCGCCGCGCCACAGCTGCAACGAGACGGCATGCAAGACGCGCACGGGATGGATGCTGCCGAAAGTCTTGCTCACGCCGATGGCTCGCAGGATCGGGGGGTAATTGCGATCGATGGGGATCGCCGCGGGACGATCATCGGCTGGGGTGCTGGCCAGCGCCTGTGCCCGTTGGTGAAAATGACAGCGGCTGAAGCGATTGCCCAGGTCAAAAAACGGCGGTGCGTGAGTCACGCATTGTTCGTCGGCCAACCCGCAGCGCGGAGCAAATAGGCAGCCGCCCATGTCGTCGTCCGGCGTCGGCGGGTTGCCCGGAATGCTGTCGAGCCGGCCGTGACCCTTGCGCTGACCGTGGCGCGGCAGACAGCGCAACAGGCCGACCGTGTAGGGATGCCGCGGATCGCCGAAGATGCCGGCGGTTGGGCCTTCTTCGATCAGGGCGCCGGCGTAGAGCACGCCCACCCGGTCGCACATTCGGGAAACGACGGCGAGATTGTGGCTGATGAACAGGATTGACGTCGCGAACTCGCTGCGCAAGTGGCCGATCAGATCGAGGATCTCGGCCTCCACGGTGGCGTCGAGACCGGTGGTCGGTTCGTCGAGAATGAGCAGCTGGGGATTGATCGACACCGCCATGGCGATCGCGACCCGCTGCTGCATGCCGCCGGACAGCTGATGCGGATATCGCTTGTAGACCGAGCTGCCGTCGGCAATCCGCACGCGTTCCAGCATGGCGGCTGCCCGGTCACTCGATTGAGCCGCGGTCAGTCCTTGCAGGCGAAAAATCTCGGCGATCTGTTCGCCCACCTGAATCGACGGATTCAATGCACGGGCCGGATCCTGATAAACCATCGACATCGTGGTGGCGCGCAGCCGGCGAATGGCCTCACGTCCCAGCGCGAACAAATCGAGGTCGCCAATCAGAATTCGGCCGCCCAAAATGCGGCCATTGGGCGGCAGATAACGCACCACGGCGAGAGCCGCCGTCGACTTGCCGCAGCCGGATTCGCCGACCAGTCCGTAGGCTTCGCCCCGACCGATATGAAAGCTGAGGTTGTGCAGCACTTCGAGGTCGCGGCCGCGGACACGGTAGGCGATGTCGAGATTTTCAACGGTGAGCACGTGCGCATGGGAACTCATGCGTCGACGGCGCTCTGGACCCCGTCCGCGGCCAAATTGACGCCGATGACCAGCGAGGCAATCGCCAGCGTATTGAACAGCACGGGCCACCAGATGCCGCCGTTGATGAGGCCATAGCTTTCGGAAACCGCCAATCCCCAATCCGGCGACGGAGGCTGGATGCCGAACCCGATGAAGCTCAACGTCGCCACCGTGAAAATGGCGTAGCCCAGACGGACGGTGGCTTCGACCACGATGGGCGGCATGACATTGGGCAGTATTTCGACGAACAGTATATAAACCGTGTGCTCATTGCGAAGTCTGGCCGCAGCCACATAGTCCAGATCGCGTTCGGACAGCACGGCGGCGCGCACGGTGCGCGCGATCAGCGGCGCGAATATGATGCCGATCACCACGATCACGGTGGCTGTCGATGTGCCCATCGCGGTCAATGCCAGCAGCGCAATGATTACCAGCGGCAGCGCGAGCAGAGCGTCGATCGCCCGCCCAATCACGTCATCGATGAGGCCGCGAAAATAACCGGTCACCAGCCCGAGCATGACGCCGAGCGCGATCCCCAGCGCTGTCGCCAGCGGCGCTACCAGCAAAATGTCGCGCGCGCCGACGATGACGCGCGAGAACACGTCGCGTCCGAGTTGGTCGGTGCCGAACCAATGCGCACCCGAGGGCGCGCTCAGCGTGTTCAGAATGTCGTCTTGGAACGGGTCGAAGGGGACGACCAGGCGGCCGCACAATGCACATCCCGCCCAAAACGCAACGATTACCATACCGCTTACGAAGGTGCCGGAGCGCAACAGCTCGCGCCAACGTGCATTCATTGGGGGGCGCCTCGCCGGCCGCGCCTAGCCGGCCGCCCCTCGCCGGCCGCGCCGAAGCGAATGCGTGGATTGAGCAGCGCGTGGCAGGCATCCGCAACCAAACCCGCCAGCGTATAAATGACTCCCACCGTCAGTACGCCGCCTTCGAGCATTGGAAAATCCTTGTCGCGTGCAGCGGCATAAATCAGACCGCCGATGCCGGGGTAACGAAACAGCATTTCGACGATGACCAGACCACCCATGAGATAGCCCATCTGAATGGCCGTCACCGTAATGGTGGGCAGGAGTGCGTTCCTGAGGACGTGACGCCACAGCACCGTGCGCGGTTTCAGTCCTTTGAGGACGGCCGTTCGCGTGTAGTCCGCCGCCAACGCTTCAATGGTTCCGGCACGCGCCATCTTCGCAAGGTATCCGAACAGCACCAATACCAGCGGTAGCGACGGCAGCAAAAGATAGTAGATCTGGGTAAAAAAACCAGCACCGGGTGGCCAATTGGCGGTGATCGGCAGAATGTGCAGCCAGATGCCGAAGACCATGATGAGCACGATGCCCGTGACGAATTCCGGCAGTATCGTCGCCGACAAACCGATGAGGCCGATGATGCGGTCGATCGCACGGCCGGCATGCAACGCGGACCAGACCCCGCCCGCGATACTGAGCGGCACCACCAGCACAAAGGCCACAGTGCCGAGCTTCACGGAAAAGCCCAGGGCAGTCAGGACCAAAGGCGCGACCGGCGCACGGTAGGCGAAGGACTGGCCCATGTCGCCCGTCACGAAATGACTGATCCAGTCCCAATACTGAATCAGCAATGGCCGATCGAGTCCCAACTGCCGGTCGAGATTGGCGACGGCACGAGCGTCGGCCAGCGGCCCCAATATGGCGCGAGCCACATCGCCGGGAAGCAGCTGGCCGCCGGCGAAGACCATGATGCTGAGCAGCCATAGGGTGACCAGCGAAAGGGACGCGCGTTTCGCAAGGATTCGGCCAATCGTCACAGGGCGTCACCCGCCATGGTGCTTACCCCCATGGGGCTTTATCCACCATGGTGCTTACCCCCACGGTGCTTCATCTCCCACCGGGCTTCAATAATAGCCGTGCGACGAGGCCGTCATGGGTTTCGGCTGCTCCACCCCATCGACCAGGATGCGATCGACGAATTCATTGTAGAAACTCACCAGGCCCTTGATCCGCTCGGCCTCGCGCACCGGGTCGGGATAGTACCAGACCATGTTTTCGTGGCGTTTTCCCTTGACGGTGACGTGATACCAGCTGGAGATGCCCTTATAGGGACAGCGCGAGATGTAGCGGCTGGGACTGAACAGGTCGAGGCGGGTGTCCGATATGGGCAGATAGTAGCGCGTCGGCATTCCGGTTTCGAACAGGAAGGTGGCTCTGCGGGAATCGGCGACGATTTCGCCGTCGACGACAATCTGGACATGACGCGACGAGGGCAGGCAATCGACGCGCCGAAACGGGTCGCGCGCATGCACGAAGATTTCCTCATCCTCCTCATACCAATGGTTCATCTTGCTCCAATAAAATGCCATGTAGTCGGCGATCGGCGGGCAGCCTTCAACCGGTTCCAAGTAGCGCCAACCGGCGTCCTCGACCAACGTAACGCCCGTGTTCATCGAGTAATGCGTGGCCGTACCCTTGAACGGCGACTCCGTGGTGGTAACACTCGACATCAGGAATTCCTCATGCACATCTTTCATCGGAAAGTAATAAACCGGTAGATGATCGGACTCCTGCATCACCAGGCCATCGATGGTGTCGGCGACGATGATGTCCCCAACTTTGATCCGCAGGCGCTTGGGTGAGGGCATGGTGAAGACCACATAGCCGGGCTCGAGCGGATATTGCACGATGGTGTCGAGGATCGGGAAATGCGGCCCGCGGCCGCGGAGATAAGGCTTGCGCATCGAAATCAACTCCGGGTGACGCGGTCGAGCAGCAGCCCCGCCGCGATGGGAACGAGGCCGGTGACGTTTTTGCGCACCGGCACCAGCAGATCGGGAAAATAGCCGATGATCAACGGCGTCTCATCGAGCAGCAGCTTTTGGATATCGCGGGCAGCGCTGCGCTGGGCGTCCAGGTCCAGCGCCTTCACGTAGCGGGGTACCAAGGCATCATAGGCCGCACTCTTGAAATGCGCGGCGTTCCAGGGACCGTTACTCTGCAGCGGATTGCCCAGCAGCGTATTCGGCACGCCGCGGTGCGCGTAATCCGTGATGCCGAGCGCGCTGTCGAGCCAATCCGACTGGCCGGGAATCGACTTGCCGTAGTACAGCGCCTGTGTCTCCACTTTGAGGCCAATCCTGATACCGAGCACCTTGGCGAAATTCTGCACCAGTTGTGCATATTCGGGAATGTCGGTGTAGCGCTCGGTGGTGAGCGTGATGTCGAAGCCTGCGGTGACGCCGGCGGCGGCCATCAGCTGCCTTGCCGTAGGCAAATCCTGGTCACGTTGCGGAACCGCCGGATCGGTGGACGGGAACAACGGTGTGAACGGACTGTCGTTGCCCATCACGCCCATGCCGCGGCACAACCCGTCGACCAGCTTTTTGCGGTCGAGGCAGAGCGCCAATGCCTGCCGCACACGCTTGTCCGCGAACGGCGCCACGTCGCAGCGCATATGCAGCTGGCGGTGGCTGGCCGAACGCACTTGCATGATCCGGATCTCGGGATTGCTCCGAATCGCCGGACTCATGACCACCGGGATGGCATCGAGCATATCGACCTCGCCGGCCTGAAGGGCCAGCAAGCGCGGCTGGATGTCGGAATAGAATTTGAATTCGATGCGATCCGGCAGCGCCTTCGGCCCCCAATAGTCGGGATTGCGCACCAACGTGGCGCCCTGCCGCGGCCGATAGCTGCCGAGCCGGAACGGCCCGGTTCCCATGAAGTCACTCTCGTAATTACCGCGGTAATCCGCCGGCAGAATGACTGCGTTGTAATTGTCGATGGAGACCGCGTACGGGAAATTCCCATTCGGCGTGTCGAGATGGAAGGCGACCGTGTAATTGTCGATCTTTCGCGTGCCGCCTTTCGACAACAAACCTTTGAACACCGACAACGCATTCGACGCGCCACTCGGGTCGGACAGGCGGTCGAAGCTGGCCACCACATCCTCGGCTCGCATCTCCTGGCCGTTGTGGAATTTCACGCCGCGCCGCAGCTTGAAGGTCCAGACGCTGCCATCGCTGTTGTGCGACCAGCTTTCCGCCAGCACCGGCTTCAGGGTCAGATCGGGCTGCGTGACGCAGAGGAATTCGGCGACCTGGAATATCAACTGATAGCTGCCGCTGTCATTGACCAGAAGCGGATCGATCGCACCATGCGGCATCGCTACCGCGGCTGTCACGACGCCGCCAGGGGTTCCTTCCGCCACGGCGCGGCGCGCGGCGAACCCGAGGCCGACGGCCAGGGCACCCAACAGCGGCAATCCGACGCCGAGTCGAGTGGCGTGGCGGAGGAACCCGCGCCGATCGATCCGTCCCGTCAGCAAATCGTCGACCAGCGCATTCTCGACATCGCCGAGCTGACGTCTGACGGCATCGATCGCTTGGCCAGCCCTAGTCACGCGCGGTCACAGGAGAACCGGATATCCGAATTCGATCGCTCGTCGCTCGAGATTCAGCACCGCAGCGAAATCGTCGGCCGGTTCGAAATCGAATCCGTCCAGGAATAGCTGCTCGCGCACTGAGCCCAAGGTCGAATCGGTGATTACGCTCGCCAAGGCGGCGCGCAGCGCCTGCAGCGTGGTATCGCTGGTCGCTAGAGCGGTGATGAACGGCAGACTGGGACTGAGATCCGTCCAGCACAGTATCCGCAGATCGGCGACGGACGAAGGATACAGTCGTTGGAAATGCGCAAAGCTGACGCAGTCCAGCGCCGCGACGTCGGCGTGGCCGTTGGCGACCATTTCCGCGCTTTTCCGATGCGAGCCACTCCATGCCACCGATTCGAAAAATCGCGCGCCGCCGGACAGGGGAGCGATGGCCGCGCGCAAGAAATTCATCCCGCTGTTCGAATCCGGTTCATTGACGGCGCAGCGACGGCCGCGCAAGTCGGCCAATGTTTCGGCCGGATCCTGATCGCGGACCACGACGGCGCTCCGGTAACGGGCGCCCTCGCACCCCGGCACCGCGTAGCGCGGCGTCGCAACCAGCCGCACGCACCGGGCAATCGAAGTTGCCAACGGATATTCGCAGCCCTGGCCGAGAAGTAGGCGCGGGTGCCGCCATATATCGAAATGACCCAGGTTACGTGTCAGTATTCTCGGCGGGTCGCCCACCCCCATTGCGTTCAGACCATCGGCCACTGCGCTCCACAGCGCATCGTGCGCAGCCGCCAACTCCGGATAGTCGTACATCGGCAAGGCAGCAATCGGGAGGGCAGCAATCGGCTCGGCAGTACCGGCGGCGCTCCGCGCAATCCTCATTCGGCGCCCAGTGTGGGATGCTCGGCGGTGATCACCGGTCGAAAGAGATACCGGCGTGCCACTTCGATATAACCACCTTCGAATACCAAGCCCGATTCCATCGCGAGCGAACCGCTCGCGGAGTCGCGCATTTGCCGCCAGGCGCGCGGTAGTTGGTACCAGGGCAGGTTCGGCTCCGCATGGTGGGCAATATGTAGATTGTTGTTCAAGAAAAGCAATGCCCACACGGGATTCGCTTCCACCACCGCCGTGCGCAGCGCCGGATCGGTGTCCGCACGATGCTCGACGAAGGACCGTAGTTGAGTGAGCGCTATGCCGGGATAGACGATCAGACCGACATAGGTGAGCAATGGCACGCGGCAGATTCTGACCGTCCATACCAGAACGATCATGACCCCCAGGACATGGCGCAACCAAATCAGGATATGACGCCGATTACCGGAGCGCAGTTTCCGGATCTCCTGTGACCACAGCGCTAGGATGGCCAGGGCGGGGCCCAGAATGAGGCGGCCCGCGAGAGTGCATTGAGCGGAATAAACCACCCGTCGAATCCTTCCGGCGGCGGCAAATACGCCGGGCTGCAGATAGTATGATTCGGTGTCACGCGTCGGGTGGGTCAAATAGCGCCCTCCGTGGCGATGATGCCGCAGGTGAATATCCCGGTAAAGCTCATACGGTATCCACAGAGAGAGCGGCATGGCGGCAAGCATGGTATTGAAGCGCCGGGACGAGGTGGGATGACCGTGAATGGTTTCGTGCTGCAAGGACCCATACCAAGCGAGCAGCAAACTGCCCAGCGGCGCCGCGATCACCAGCGGCAGATCTCGGAAGAACCAGGTCAGCAGCAGAAACCCGCCGTAGATGACGCCCGCGACGCCGAGCGTCGGAATTTCCAAGCGTCGTTTGGTGGTCCGCAATAAGATTTCTCATCCTCCTGGCGCCGAGGGTACAACTCGGCGAGATTTAGCTGGAAATGCGTACTACGCGCCACGATACAGTCCTGATATTGCGAAGAAAATCAGATTTTTCCTCATGTGGTCCATGCGTTTTAATCATGCATACGGAGGCCGGCGGCCGAATTAGCGCAAACTGGGGTCGCCGCGATCCGCTTCCCGCTTGGCGGCGCTCGAATGCAACAGCGGCGCGATCAGATCGATGGGTAGCGGGAACACGATTGTCGAACTCTTCTCGCTGGAGATGTCCGCGAGAGTCTGCAGATAGCGCAGTTGTAACGACGCGGGCTCGTTCGACAGGAGCTTGGCGGCTTCCGCCAGTGTTTGCGCCGCTTGCTTCTCGCCTAGCGCGTGAATCACCTTGGCGCGCCTGCCGCGTTCGGCCTCGGCCTGTCGAGCCATCGCCCGGATCATGGTCTCGTCGAGATCAATATCCTTGATTTCAACATTGGTCACTTTCATGCCCCACGCCGCCGTATTGGCATCGAGGACCTGCTGAATAGCCGCGTTGAGTTTGTCGCGCTGAGCCAGCATCTCATCCATTTCGTGTTGCCCCGCCACCGAGCGCAGCGTCGTCTGTGCGAGCTGGCTGGTCGCTTCCCACGGGTTCGTGACCTGCAGAATGGCCTTTTCCGGATCGACGATACGAAAATAAACCACCGCGCTGACTTTCACCGAGACGTTGTCCCTGGAAATCACGTCCTGCTTCGGCACATTCAACACGACGGTGCGCAGTTCAAGCTTCTTCATCTGCTGAATTACCGGCAGCACGAGTCGCACGCCGGGGCCTTTGACGCCGGTGAACCGGCCAAGCGTGAACATCACGCCGCGCTCGTATTCCTTCAGAACGCGGATCGAACTGACTACCAGCAGCAGCAATATGACGACAATGACGGGTAACGAGAGGCTCATCGGTGACTCCTTATTAGTCCTGTTGCGGTTCCACCCAGAGCGTCAGCTCCACCACTTTGACAATACGGGCCCGTTGGCCGGCACGCAGTGGACTTGCAGTGCGGGCGTTCCACAATTCTCCGCCATAGCGCACGACGCACCGATCCTCACAGTCGCTGATCGCTTCGACGGGCGCGCCGATCATCGTCTCGACTCCGGTGCTTATCGGCCGGCGTCGCGAACGGGCCGCCAACCAGCCGATGGTAACGATGACCAGCCCACCGGCAACTGCGATTCCCACGATCAACGGCAATGCCACTCGCAGTCCCGATGCATGATTGTCGAATAGAATGATGGAACCGATGACAAATGCAGCCAGGCCGCCGACGCCCAGCGATCCAAATGCCGGCATGAAGAATTCCGTGACGATCAGGCCGATGCCCAGCGCCATGAGGGCGAGGCCTGCGTAGTTGACCGCCAGTAGCTGCAAACCGTAGAGTCCCAGCAGCAGCGACAACGCGCCGACGACTCCCGGCAGCACCGCTCCTGGGTTATAACCCTCGAGCAGCAGGCCGTAGATGCCGACCAACAGCAGCCCGTAGGCGATAGTGGGATGGGTCAACACCAACAGCACGCGCGTGCGCCAGTCCGGCACGATGCTGCGCACCGCGAGTCCCTGGGTGTCGAGCACCATCTCCTGATCCGCCGCTGTGACCTTGCGTCCGTGCAGCTGCCGCAGTAGGTCGGGTACGTCCTTCGCGATGATTTCAATCACGTGTTGCTTGAGCGCGTCGTCCGCGGACAGGCTCGCGGCTCCCCGCACGGCGGCTTCAGCCCAATCGGCATTGCGGCCGCGCAATTGAGCGAGCCCACGAATGTAGGCGACGGCATCATTGATGGCTTTGCGTTCACCGGCCGTGGCCGCAGGAATGTCCTCCGGGCCTTTTTGTTTTTTGTCGGCGTTTGGCAGGCTCTTGTCGTTGCCGGGCTGGCCCTTGTCGCCGATGGCGTGGCCCTTGTCGTTGCTGGGCTGGCTCTTGTCACCGTTGGCGTGGCCCTTGTCGTTGCTGGGCTGGCTCTTGTCACCGTTGGCCTGACTCTTGTCGTCGCCGGGATTGACCGGCACTGCGGGCGGCGCACCCGGTTCACCACCAATGCTAATCGGTGTCGCCGCACCCAGATTGGTCGCGGGAGCCATCGCGGCGAAGTGGCTCGCATAAAGTATGTATGTTCCCGCACTCGCGGCCCGTGCACCGCTAGGTGCCACATAGGTCACGACCGGCACCGGCGAGGCGAGTATCGCCTTGATGATGTCCCGCATGGAGGTATCGAGACCGCCCGGCGTATCCATCTTGAGAATGACGACGGCGCTGCGTTGGTCGCTGGCTTCCGCCAGCGAGCCCTCGAAATAGCGGCTCATCGCGGGCCCGATGGGACCGTTGAGCTCGATGAGGGTTGCGACCCGGTGAGCGGGAGCGGGGGCGTCGGCACTTCGACTCGCGGCTGGACTCACGAGCAACAGGACGATCGCAAGCCACCGCGCAATGCGGTGCACTCTACTCCGCCTGGAACGAACCTCGCTCACTGCCTGGCCCCTTGGCGGTGGCCGTGTGTCACCAGCCTCTCACCGTGTGTCACCAGCGCCTCAATAGTAGTCTTATGCGGACCGCGTGTGAAATTGGATCGCCGTACGGCAAGACCGGCGCGAAGAGTTGCCATAATCTCATCGTGTCGCTAGCGGCTTCGGATACTCGAATCAGTCAGTCAAATACTTGACTCCGTCAACTAATGACGGCAGCATATTCCACGCCGGAGGTGGGACATGAAGGTCAATTCAGGCGCTGAAGTCGAGGCGGTCCGCCGTTTCAATCGTTTCTACACGCGGCGGATCGGCGTGCTGGAAGAGGGATTGCTGGCCAGCTCGTTCACACTTGCGCAAGCCCGTGTGTTGTTCGAGTTGGGCTCGCGTAAGCGCACCACGGCGGGCGAACTCATCGATATTTTGGGTCTGGATCCCGGCTATCTCAGCCGAATTCTCCAGCGTTTCGTCGAATCGCGGCTGATGACACGGGAACGATCGAACCAAGATGCCCGGCGCGCGGAGCTGGCGCTTACCGCGAGAGGGCGCAAGGCCTACGGCGCCATCGACCGAAGGTCCCGCAATGTCATCGCTGAAATGATATTGCCACTATCGCACGCTCAACGGAACCGGTTGCTCGATGCGATGCGAACTGTGGAACGGGCCTTGTCCGAAACCGGCCCGGCGCGCGCCGAGACCCTAGTCGTTCGTCCATACCAGGTTGGCGACGTGGGTTGGGCGATTGAGCAACATGGACGGCTATACGCCGAAGAATTCGGATGGAACATCGAGTTCGAGGCTCTGGTCGCCACACTTTTTGCTCGATTCGCAACCAACCATGATCCCCAATCCGAACAGTTCTGGGTCGCTGAAGTCGACGGCGAGCGTGTCGGTTGCGTGTTCGTCGTTCGCAACGAGAAGGACCCGCGCGCCGCGCAGTTGCGCTGCCTCCTGGTCAACCCGAGGGGACGGGGGCTGGGCCTCGGGCGCCGACTCGTAGAGGAATGCCTCCAGTTTGCCAAGTCGGCCGGGTATGAGCGGATGCTCTTGTGGACCAACGATGTCCTGACCTCGGCACGCCGGATCTACGAGGGCGCCGGCTTTTCACTGCTGGAGGAATCTCCACATCGAAGCTTCGGCCACGATCTCGTCGGGCAGATCTGGTCGCGGACCCTCTAGACCCGCGACCGTCCCGCCTCCCCTGTTTCCTCGCGCTAGAAGCGCACCGTGGCGTTCACGGTGAACCATCTCGGCCGATTCACGCGCGCGATGTTGTGGAACGGGTTGACATCGGGGACTGGCCAGAACACGGTGTTGTAGGAGGTGTTCGTCAGGTTGGTCCCGGCGACCGTCAGCTTCCATCTCCCGTGCTCGAGCCACGCGGACGCATTCAGCAGATGGTAAGCCTCCTGAAAAGCCGAGTTCTGGGGATCCCAGTAGGAGCGGCCGATGAACGAAGCCTCCGTGCGGGCCCCCACCACGTAACCGGCGAAATCATGCTTCCAGTCGAGCGTTGTACTCGCCGTATACGCCGGGGCAAACGGCACGTTGAGGCCATCGAGCTGCTGCGGCGTGCCCGCCGGAATATTCCCGTTGCCCGGATTCACGAAGCCATTGGTTTGGCCCCACCGCGCACGCAGCACGCCCCCGCCGACGCTCACCTTGAATCCCCCCGGCAGCGGCGCGGCAAGATCGAACTCCGCCCCGACGTTCGTCGAGGGGCCAATGTTGGCCGTCAAATCCTGAATTGGCCCGTTCGCGAGCCGCTGGTAGAGATACAACCTGTCCCTGTAGTAGGTATAGAAAACGGCGGCATTCAACTGCACGCCGTACTCCAGCAAGGACTTGTAGCCCACTTCGTACTGGGTGGCAATCTCCGGACGGAACGGATGGATGACGAAATTCTCCTCGACCAGGTCGCCGGGCGTGAAGCCACGCGAAATCGCGGCATAGACGTTGGCGGTCGGGCTGAACTTGTACTGCGCCGAAACACGCGGCGAGAACTCGTGCCCGGAGATCGAGCCGGGCGCAATGGGAAGAACCGGAGTCGTATAGTCGCCGTTGGCCACGTTGTTTGTGTTCTGGGCCGACAGCGAACTCGTGTAGTACTCCCCTCGCAGGCCCGCTTCGTACTGCCAGTTTCCGTGATGCAGCGTGACGTCGCCGAACAGGGCGTATTCCCGCTGCATCTTTTCTTGGCGATCAAAGTCCGTCGGGGGGACTCCAGCACAGGCGTCGGTGGCGTTGTTGGGTAGTGGTTGGCACAGCATCGGGTTGTTGGGATCCTGGTTGTAGTTGTTGTCGATGGCCAACGTCTCACTCTTGTGCCCCTGGAAGAACGCACCGACCAGCCAGTCCACGTCCGAACCGCCGGTCGATGCGAGACGAAGCTCCTCGCTATAGACCCGGTTGTCGGCATTCTGCTGCAACAAGTCCCATGGGATGGGCATCTTGAAGAAATCCGTAAATCCGCGATTGTAGGACGTGAAGTAGGAAGTCAACGACGTCAGCGCGACATTCTCCTCCATCTGATGGTCCAGCTGGACCGCGGCGGAACCGATGTGCCGGACAAAGGACGGGATGAACCAATCCTGCACCGTGCGTGAATAGGTATGCGCGTCGGGTGGCTCGTACATGAGGTTCTGCGAACTCGTATTGTAGTCGTCCGCGGAGAGCCATAGGTGGATCTTGTTTGACTCGTTCGGCGCAGCCACGAGGGTGACGCGCGCACCATGGTCGTTGGCCGCGCCATAGTCGAACTTGTTGACGGTGTCGTAGACATTGCCGTCGTGGGAGTCGTAGTACACGCTGGCGCGTATGCCGACATTGTCACTCAGCGGACCGGAGACTACGGCCTGATAATTGCGCGTGGAATATGAGCCGAGTTCGACAGTCGCCTCGTTTTCCCACGTGATGGTGGGGTCCTTGGTCACGTACTTGATGGCCCCGCCGACATTGGCGCCACCAAACAGGGTGCCCACAGGGCCCTTTAGTACTTCGATGCGTTCTATGTCGATCGGCCTTGCGATCTGCCCTTCAAAAACCTGCACGTCGTTGACATAAAAACCAACACCCGCGACCAGGCCAAAGCTGCCGACGCCCCGCAGCACCACGTCCGGCGTGTTGTCGTGCGCCTCGTCGATATTGAGATTCGACACCAGCGCGGTCAGGTCGTCGAGCTGAGTGATGTGCGCGTCCTCGATGGTCGCGGCCGAAATGGCGGTGATCGACGCCGGGATGTCTCGAAGATTCTCGGAACGCTTTCGTGCCGTGACGACAATTTCAACCAGATTGTTGATTTCCGACTCGCCGGCCGGCGCAGCGGCCTTCTCGTCGGCGGCCAAGGACACGGTTGCATTGAAAACGCCGGTCATTCCCAGTGCCAGAGTGGCCAGGCCTACCCGTATCCAAACTCCGCGACCAACCCGTGATAGAGCGGGTAGACGTACCAATTCACTCATAGATAACTCCCCCTAATCGTCGTTTTTACCACCCCGCGGCTGGCGCAGCCCGCTCTTGTCGGCTGACGCTGACGTAACCAATGGCTGCATACTCCTGTGCAAACGTTTGCACTATATGCACGATCGGCGAAATTCGCAAGTCCCTCAAGAAAATAGCGGAATATGACCACAAAGGCCATGCGGAGGGGTACCCGTGGGGGTTTGCATCGCGGTATCGCCGAGCAAATCCGTTTCAGATGCCGCAAACGTTTGCATATGGCACAATACCTTAGTTACGAGGATGCCTATGCACAGTCTTGTCTTATACAATGCGCCGCAGTCCACGTGCAGCCAGCGAGTTCGCTTTACCCTTCATGAGAAGGGACTTACGTTCTCCGAACTCAAGCTCGATCTCTTCTCCGGGGATCAGCTACGCCCCGAGTATTTGAAAATCAATCCTAACGGAGTCGTTCCGAGCCTGGTTCACGACGGCAGGGTGATCACCGACTCGGCGGTCATTATCGAATATCTGAGTGAGGTCTTTCCCGAACCCACACCGCTGGTGCCGCATGATGCGGTGGCCCGAGCAGCGATGCGCTCGCTCATTCGCTACATTGACGAGGTGCCGACCCCGGCGGTGCGCGTGCCGTCCTACAATATCGCGTTCCTGCCTCACTATCGCGACATGACGGAAGCCGACTTCGTCGCACTCGCCGAATCGAAGCCCCTGCGCAAGGAATTTCTCCTGTCCATGGGCCGCACCGGGTTCCCCGCGGAGGAGATGGACAAGGCTCTGGAGCGGCTGCGCCGCGCGACTGTGCGAATGTCCGAGACCCTGCGAGACAGCGGCGGACCCTGGCTGATGGGCACTAACCTCACGTTGGCGGACATCGCAATAATGCCGGTGCTCGTGCGGATGGCTGATCTGGGTCTCGGTACGCTCTGGGAGCATCTACCCGAAATCGATCCGTGGCTCGCCGCGATTCGTGCGCGCCCGGCGTTTTCAAAAACCTACTACTTCGGTTCCCTGCTGACGGAGAAGTATCCCGATTTGAAAGTATCCTGATCCGGCGGAGTCGCTCCAACATTTCAAAATATTGCGAATTTGGCCAGAAAATTCATGCCTACGCTATTTACACTGAGAGTTAACGGCACGGCCCACTCCGTCAGAGCCCTGCCCGAGACGCCGTTGCTCTACGTTCTGCGCAACGACCTCAAGTTGAACGGTGCAAAATTCGGCTGCGGCCAGGCGCAGTGCGGCGCGTGCAGTGTGCTCATCGACGGAATTGAACAGCGCTCATGCGTGTATCCAGTCAGCGCCGCCGGCAAGGGCAGCATCACCACGATCGAGGGCCTGGGTACGGCGCAACAGCCGAGTGCGTTGCAGCGTGCGTTCATCCATGAACAGGCCTGCCAGTGCGGCTATTGCAGCAGCGGGATGATCATGGCCGCGCAGGCACTGCTCGCGCGCAACCCGAAGCCGAGCGAGGCCGAGGTGAAGCAGGCGCTCGAGGGCCATCTGTGTCGATGCGGCGCACACAATCGCATCGTGCGTGCGGTCTTGCGCGCATCCAAGGGAGCACTCGCGCCCAAGGGAGCACTGGCGTGACCGCAGCGCTTCGGAATGTGTCGCGCCGCGATCTTCTGAAGGCCGGTACAGGCCTTGTGGTCGGGATCGTATTCGCGCCGTCATTGGGGCTGGCCCAAGGTACCGAGACGCCGGCGCATCTTCCCGGCAGCCTTAACGGCAATCGCTTATTGTCGGCATGGCTGCGCGTCGATCCCAATGGCACCGTGACGGTGTTCACCGGCAAGGTCGAATTCGGACAAGGCATCGCCAGCGCACTGGCCCAGGTCGCCGCCGACGAACTCGACGTGGGCTACCAGCGGATCAACATGGTGACGGCCGACACCTCCCGCACACCCGACGAGGGCTTTACCGCGGGCAGTCAGTCGATCGAGCATAGCGGCACCGCCATCCGCTTCGCATGCGCCGAGGCCCGCCAGATACTGCTCGCAGCGGCCGCCGTCAAGCTTGGCGTCGAGGCGGCCGATCTCACGGTCGTCGATGGGACTATCGCGGCCCGCGGCGGCAAGCATACGACCTATTGGGCCGTCACCACGGACGCGATGCTGCGACGAGAGGCGACCCCTAACCTCAAGCCAAAAAGTGCGGACGAGTACCGGCTGATCGGCCAGAACCTCGCTCGGCGTGACCTTCCGCCGAAGTTCACCGGTGGCGCGGCGTACCTACAGGATCTGCGGCTGGCCGGCATGGTGCATGCGCGAATCGGGCGGCCGCCGGTGCCGCGCGCCGAACTCGTCAGCCTCGACGCCGCGGCCTTGAAGGCGATGCCTGGGGTCATCGAGGTCGTGCGCGACGGCAGTTTCGTCGCGGTCGTCTGCGAGCGCGAGGAACAGGCGATCAATGCCCGGATGGCGCTGCGCGAGCGAGCCGTTTGGAGTCGGCCGGAGTTGCCGCCGACGCTTGCCGACACCTTCGATCGCCCCGATCCGGAACTGCAAACACAGGACTCGGTCGTGTACGAAAAGACGGCACCGAGCGCGTCGGTTGCCGTGAGGCAGATCGAGGCGCGCTACACTCGGGCGTTTCAGTTGCATGCCTCGATCGGCCCGTCGTGCGCCGTGGCGCACAGCACGGACGGCAAGCTGACGGTCTGGACCCATAGTCAAGGCGTGTTTGCGTTGCGCGGCGATATTGCCCGCGCTCTTGGCGTCGCACCGGCGAGCGTCACCTGCATCCACATGGAAGGCGCAGGATGCTACGGGCATAACGGCGCAGACGACGCCGCGTTCGACGCCGCATTGCTCGCGCGCGCGGTCCCGGGCAGGCCGGTCAGGGTACAGTGGATGCGCGACGACGAATTCATGTGGGAGCCGTTCGGCTCGGCGATGAGCGTGAAGGTGCGCGCCGGCTTGAGCGCGGACGGCAACATCGTCGACTGGCAGCACGAGTTGTGGAGCTATCCGCATGCGAGGCGCCCCGGTGGTCGGGACGGCGTGAATCTGCTCGCGGCGGCCTATTTGGCGCATCCCTTGCAGCCGGCGTTTCCGGCTGATGTTCCGCAGCCGAATGGCGGTTCCGACCGCAACTCGATCCCGCTCTATGATTTCCCGAATCAGAAAATCCTCAAGCACTACATGCCCGACGCGCCATTGCGCACCTCGTCGCTGCGCACGCTGGGTGCTTACGCCAACGTCTTCGCAATCGAATCGCTCATGGACGAAACCGCGGCGGCGGCGGGCGCCGATCCCGTGGAATTTCGGTTGAGACATTTGCGCGACGAGCGCGCGCGCACGGTGATCGAAACGGCGGCCAGAAACAGCGGCTGGCAACCGAGCGCCTTGGGCGACGGCGGGCGCGGCACCGGCAGCACGCTTCGGGGGCGCGGGATTGGGTTCGCGAGATACAAGAACCACGCGTGCTATTGCGCAGTGGTGGCTGAGGTCGAGGTCGACCCCATGGGCGGCATCGTGCGTGTCACCCGCGCCTGGTCGGCGGTGGATGCAGGGCTGGCGATCAACCCAGATGGCATTGTGAACCAAATAGAAGGCGGCCTGATTCAGTCCGCGAGTTGGACGCTGAAGGAAGCCGTCAAGATCGACCGGTCGGGCATCCAGACGAAGAGCTGGATCGACTACCCCATCCTGCGTTTCAGCGAAGTGCCCGCGGTCGAGGTTGAGGTGATCCAACGTCCGACCGAAGACTCACTCGGCGTGGGTGAAGGGGCTCAGGGCCCGACCGGCGCGGCGATTGCAAACGCCTTCGCAGCCGCGACCGGGCGCAGACTGCGCGACATTCCGTTCATGCCGGATCGGGTGAAAGCCGCGCTGGCGTGAGATGCCCAGGCCACATGGCACTGATGCTGCTGACCCTCGCCATTTCCTGGACGCATTCTGAACAGAGAGGACTGGTACTTTGACCACTCGTCGCGATTTCATGAAGACGGCGGCTCTCGCGCCGCTGGCACTCGCACCCCTCGGTCTGGCGGAGCCGACCCGCGCTGTGCAAACACAGCGGGCGGCCACCGCGCCGACGCGGGCAAGCCCCGGCGCATCACCTGCCGAGGTCTTCGACTATGTGGTCGCGGGCGCCGGGCACAACAGCCTCATTTGTGCCGCGTACCTCGCGAAGGCAGGCAATCGCGTGCTCATTCTTGAAGGCCGCGCGATGATCGGCGGCGGCGTCAAGACCGCCGAAATTCTCCTCCCGGGTTTCAAGCAGGACCTGTGTTCGAGTTCGCATCACCTCATCGCCCGCAACCCGCTGCTGCGCAACGATGAACTCAATCTGCGCGACTACGGCTACGAGACCTTCGATCCGGAAGTAGTCGTGCATTTCCCGTTTCTTGACGGCGCTTCTCTGACGGTGTTTCTGAAGGATCCCGAGCGCACGGCGGCAACCATTGCGCGCGTATCGAAGAAGGATGCGCAGACTTTCAGACGACTGGCGGCCGCGCGAGCCGCGACGATGGCGTTGCCTCCGGCGGAGCGCGCCAACTCGCCCGAGGGCCTGTTCTTTCAGCGGCTGGATGTCCTGTCCGGCTACGACGCGGCGCGCCAAGTCTGGGAAAGTCCCGTCATGCAGGCGGCCAATCTCTCGGGTGGCAGGTGGCCCGGCGTACCCGGGAGCGATGCCGGTACCGGCGCGCAGGCGTTCTCGATGATGGATCACTTGGCGGGCCGACCCATGCCCAAGGGTGGCTCGGGAATGCTCAGCGTGGCACTGGGACGATTCATCGAGGCGCACAAGGGCGTTATCCTGACCGGCAAACCGGTCGCGCAACTGATCACCGAGAACGGCAAATGCATGGGCGTGGAGTGCGCGGACGGCAGCAAATACCGGGCACAGAAAGCCGTGGTCTCCACGATTCACGTCAAGCACCTCTTGGGCATGGCACCGCGCGAACTCTGGGGCGACGCGCTACAGGCCAGCGTAGATCTATGGCAACCAGAACACGCCATGTTCGTATTTCACTACGCGTTTAGCGAGCCGCCGAAGTATCCGCTGGCCGATGGAGGAACCGTATCCGGCGCCGAGGCGTCGATCATGCAGCGACCGGAGAGCATCTTCGTGCTGAGTGGAGATCAGGCGCGTGGCGAGTTGACCCTGGATGACTACCCCCTTCAGGTCGTGCATGCCTCGGTGTACGACCCGAGTCGGGTGCCGCCGGGCTGTTGCGCGCTCAAGATCGAAGGCGGCATACCGTACGCACTGAAGGAGGGACCTCAGCACTGGGATGAGATCAAGGAGCGAGTTGCGGACACGCTCTTGACCCAGTACATGCGCCACACCACGAACCTCACCAAGGACAAAGTGCTCGCGAAAGTCATCATGAGCCCGCTGGACATCGAGCGCATGAATCCGGCGATGTGGCGCGGCAGCGTGCATCACAGGGACAAACGCTGGGGCAACTTCGCCCCGTACCGCATGCCGATTCCCGGTCTGTACCAGACGGGAGCCTGTACCGAGGCCGGCGGCTCGGTCACCGGCCTGCCCGGACGCAACGCCGCTGCAGTCATTCTGCAGGATGACGGCAAGACTCTTGAGCAGATTGTTGCCAACGGGCGCGCTGCTTGAACGAATACCCCTAAGAACTTCGGACGGGCGAACGCTACGATGAAGAAGCTTGTTGATATTGTCGTGATGATCGCTGCGGCGTTCGTGTTGTTGGCGGTGGGCGCGGCGCACGCGCAGCCTGCCACGCCCGCGCAACCTCCCGCGCCCGTGCAACCTCCCACGCCCGCACAGCCTCCCGCGCCCGCGCCGCCTCCCACATCCGCCGCGTCGGCTGTGCAACCCAACCTCGCGCCGCACCCGGCCCCCGAGCAGCCGCTGCCGTACAGCCACAAGACCCATGTTGGTATGGGATTGCCGTGCCAACTCTGTCACACCAACCCTGCTCCGGGTCAGCAGATGACGTTCCCCACCACTTCGACCTGCATGAAGTGCCACACCACGGTGGTCACTGACCGGCCGGCGATCAAGAAGCTCGCGGAGTATGCCCATTCGAAACTACCGATTCCGTGGGTGCGCGTCTACAAGGTGCTGCCGGGGGTAACTTGGACCCATCGCAAGCATGTGGACGCCAGGGTGCAATGCGAAACCTGTCATGGGGCAGTGGGCGACCTCGACGCCATGTCGGAGACGACTGCCGTCACCGGGATGGCGAGCTGCATCAGCTGCCACCAAGCGCGAGGCGTGAGCGCGGCCTGTACCGTCTGCCACGCCTGGCCGGCGAAGTAGCGTGAACGCTCCCCTCTATGATGGGCATAGAGATTTCATGATGGTCGACGAACGTTATCAACAGGCGGCAAAGGGCCGCTGATGGCGACGCCACCAAGGTCGCATTTAAAGTAGCGTCTATTTTCTTCGGGCGCGTGCTTCCCGACTAACAGGCGCGGCTTAGCTGTTGCCGCTCAGACCGTCATCGACCTTTTTGTTTTCGGATTTGAGTTCGAGTCCGGCGGCTCTGGCCTCGAGCTCCAACAGCGCGCCGAAGTCGATATCCTCGTAGCCGTTGCCGATCATGCCTTGCACGATCTCGCGGGTGAGCGCGGTCAGGGGCTGCGGCACGCCCAGAGTGCGGCCCGCCTCGAGCCCCAGATCCAGATCCTTGCGCAGCAAATACGGCGTGAAGGTCGGGGTCCAATCGAGATTGACGAACGCCGGCGTCTTGTACTTGGTGAACAACGAGCCCATCACGCTGTTGTTGATGAAGTCCAGAAAGGCGTGGCGCGGCACGCCACCCTTTTCGGCCAACACCGTGATCTCGGCCAGCGATTGGGTCACCACCCCCAACAGGATGTTGTGGCAGATCTTCACCATGCGCGCCAATTCGCCCTCGCCGACATAGGACACGCCGCGCCCGAGCAGCGCCAGATAGGGCTCGGCAATCTTGAACTGCGCTTCCGGACCCGAGGCCACCACCGACAGCAGGCCCGCCTTGACCACCTTGGCGTTGCCGGACACCGGGGCCGCCAGCATCGCAACGCCGCGCGCCGCCGCCTGTTCGCGCACCGCCGCCGATGCCTCGGTCGAGACACTCGAGCAATCGACCAGCAGCTTCGGCGCATGCTTCCCGTGCGACAGAATCCCCTTGCTCCCCGTCACCACCTCGATCAGATCGTCCGGACCCGACACCATGGTGAAGACGATATCGCGATCGGCCAGATCGGCCGGTGACTCGACCACCGTGGCCCCGTATTCGACCAATGGCTGCGCCTTGGAGCGGGTGCGGTTGTAGACCGCCACGTCGCAGCCGTTCTTCAGCAGCCTCGAGGCCATGGCGTAGCCCATGCGACCGGTTCCCACCCAGCCCAGCCGATATTCTTTGAGGTTCGCCTTGGTCATCTTAGTTTCCTTCTCACCCTTGCTTGAAATTGCGCTGCTTGCCTATTGTTCCGTGCTTCCACTTTGGCGGATTGGAAGTGCGGCACGCGGCCGCTCATGCCCTGGCTAGAGAATGACCAACGCCCCAACACCGCCTGAAGCGGCGATGGACCGCCACCGGTGCGGCGCGCCTTATTTTTGATCTCGAGCCGATATGCAAACGTTTGCATGCTTTATACCGTCTTAGCTGCGCAAATACAATAGTCAGGCGACTACAGGTTTGTAACTGGGGGCGATTTGTTAGCAGCACGAGCGTGCGTCGCCGCTACTTTGCGCCCGGAACACAGCGAAAAAGCCGATTTACTCACCGGCCGGATCCCTGTACCGACGCGCAGTGGACGAAACTCAGCCTTGCCAATACGCTAGCCTTTTGGAGCGACCAGCGGTATCGTGTCAATAACCTAGTGCAAACGATTGCGTCCGGTCAATTAGGATTTCATCGGCGTGAGCGTTTGCCCAGACACAGTCACGAGAAAAGCGAAATCAGAGCAAATCATGAATGAGCAGCAGCAAAAAAACCGCAAGGCCTCGCGCGAGAAACCGACCAAGGCGGCGGTCTCCGAACGCCTCGAGATCAAGCCCGAGGATATCGATCCGCATCACGATTGGTCGCGTCTCAACGCCCATGGGGTGATGAACGTCGATTTCGAGGAGCGCGTCGATTTTCGGCGCCTTCACCGCTATCGCTTGGGCCGCGCCCGTCAGGCTGTCCGCAATTCCACGCTCGGCGCACTGCTGTGCTTCGACAACAACAACATCCGCTATATCACGTCGACCGCGATCGGCGAATGGTCGCGCGATAAATTCTGCCGCTTCGCGGTGCTGTCCGGCAACGGCGAACCGCATTTGTGGGATTTCGGTTCCGCCGCTGCCCATCACCGTATTTATGCGCCTTGGTTGCAGCCGATTTGCTGCCACGCCGGCAATGTTGGACTGCGTGGCACCATTCCGCCCGACCAGGGTTTGGTCAAGCGTGCGGCACAGGAAATCTACGACGTGCTCAAGGAGCAGGGCGTCGCCGACATGCCTTTGGGTATCGATGTGATCGAGCCGCCAATGCTGTTCGCGCTGCAAAAGCTCGGCCTGACGATCGTGGACGGCCAGCAGGTCATGCTGGATGCGCGTGAAATCAAAAGCCGTGACGAGATCATGCTGTTGAACACCGCAGCCGCCATGGTCGACGGCGTCTACCAGAATATTTATGAAGCGCTCAAGCCGGGGGTTCGCGAATCGGATATCGTCGCGATGGCGACCAAGCGGCTGTTCGAAATGGGTTCCGACGACGTCGAAGCGATCAACGCAGTGGCCGGCGAGCGCTGCAGCCCGCATCCCCACAATTTCACCGACCGCATCATACGTCCTGGCGATCAGGCGTTTTTCGACATCATCCAGGCCTACATGGGCTATCGCACCTGCTATTACCGTACCTTCGCAGTGGGCAAGGCAAGCGCACCGCAGAAGGATGCCTATACCAAGGCGCGCGAATGGATGGATGCCGGGATCGCAAAGGTTCGGCCCGGCGTCGGCACCGACGAAATCGCGGCGGTATTTCCGCGCGCCGAGGAATTCGGTTTCCCCAATGAAATGGAAGCCTTTGCGCTACAGTTCGGCCATGGCCTCGGCGTTGCGCTCCACGAACGGCCGATCATCTCGCGCCTGGTCTCGCTCGACCATCCGCTCGAGATCAAAGAGGGCATGGTGTTTGCTCTCGAGACTTACTGCCCGGCATCGGATGGCCGCTCCGCCGCGCGCATCGAGGAGGAATTGGTCGTCACCAACAAGGGCTGCGAAGTCATCACCTTGTTCCCCGCTCAAGAGCTGCCGATCGCCAATGAGTATTGAGCGCAGCACCACCACTCGGAAACGCTCCGAACCACCAGAGGATATGGTCTTGGCAACAGAACAGACGGCGGCCGGGTTGCGGCCGCGGATAAATGACGACATCGATGCAACCACTCGCCTGGCGCTGTATCGCAGCCAGTTCGAGATACGCGTCGTCGAGAAACGCGCCTACGATTTGTTTCTCCAAAATCTGATCAAGGGCACCAGCCATTTGGCGATCGGGCAAGAGGCGATCGCCGCAGGTTTCGGTGTGTCAATGAAACCGGGTGACTGGAGTTTCTGTACTTACCGGGGTCATGCCCATACGTTGGCGCGCGGCGCTTCGATGACGGGCGTTTTGGGCGAGCTCATGGGCCGTGAGTGCGGCCTGATGGGCGGCAAGGGCGGCTCCATGCACTTGACCGACATCGACAAGGGCGTGATGGGATCTTACGCCATCATCGGAGCTCATCTGCCGATTGCGATGGGCGCCGCTTGGTCGGCGCAATATCGCGGCACGGATCAGGTCGCGGTGTGTTTTTTCGGCGATGGTACGACCAATATCGGTGCATTCCACGAAGCACTCTCCATGGCCTCGGTCTGGAAACTCCCGGTCGTGTTCGTGTGCGAAAACAATCTCTATATGGAATACACGCCGATCTCGGCGGTGACGCCGGTCAAGTATCCGGCCGCCGATCGCGCAGCCGCTTATGGGCTCGAGCGAATTCTGATCGATGGCAACGATGCCGACGAGGTCTATCGCACCGCGAAGTCTGCCATCGCGCGGGCGCGCGCCGGCGCGGGCCCTTCGCTGATTGAAGCGCTGACCTATCGCCACCACGGCCATTCACGCGCCGATCCGGCCAAATATCGGCCCACGGAAGAAGTCGAGGCGTGGATGAAGCGGGATCCAATTCCGTTTTATCGCCAACGCCTGATCGATCTCGGCGTGGCCGAACCGACAATCTTGGCGATGGAAGAGGAAATCACACGAGCGGTCGATGAAGCGACCGAAACGGCCAAGGCATCGAAGCCGCCGGGGGACGAGTTGATTTATAAAGACGTCTGGGCGAATGGAGGCTGGGCATGGCGGAACTAACCTATCGCGACGCGGTCGCCGCGGGGATCGCGCAGGAGATGGAACGCGACGACTCGGTCGTATGTCTGGGCGAGGATATCGCGGCCGCGGGCGGAGTGTTCAAGGCCACCGTCGGCCTGCTCGAAAAGTTCGGGCCGTTGCGCGTGCGCGATACGCCGATCGCCGAGCAAGCGATCTTGGGCGCCGCCATGGGAGCGGCCATGACCGGCCTCAGGCCGATCGCCGAGATCATGTTTTCGGATTTTCTGGCGGTCTGCTGGGACCTCGTCGCCAACGAGATTGCCAAGACGCGTTATATGACCAACGGCCAAATCTCGCTGCCGTTGGTGATTCGCACGGGCAATGGCGGCGGCTCGCGCTTCGGCGCGCAGCATTCGCAAAGCGTCGAGAATTGGGCGATGGCCATTCCGGGTCTGAAAGTGGTGGCGCCGTCAACGCCGGCCGATGTCAAGGGCCTGCTCGCGGCCGCGATACGTGATCCAGACCCCGTCATGTTCTTCGAACACAAAGCACTTTACGCCACCAAGGGTGAGGTGCCCGACGGCGAGCATGTCGACACCCTGGGCACTGCCGCGATACGCCGCCAAGGCTCGGACCTGACCATCGCCGCGCTGGGTTTAATGGTGCCACGCGCGCTGGAAGCCGCCGACAAGCTCCAAGCCGAGCATGGCATTTCCGCAACGGTCATCGACGTGCGTTCGCTGGTGCCGCTCGACACTCAAACGATTTTCGCAGCGGTCTCGAAGACCGGCCGCTTCTACACGGTTGAAGAAAATCCGCGGCTGTGCGGCTGGGGCGCCGAGATCTCGAGCTTGGTGGCCGAGGAATTGTTCTGGGATCTGGACGCACCGATCGTGCGCATCACCACGCCCCATGTGCCGTTGCCCGCTGCCGACCGGCTCGAGGACCTTACCATCCCGAGTGCGCGGCGCATCGTTGAAACCATTCTCAAGACCATCGACTAGAGAGCGATCTCGAAACCATGACTGGACCCATCATGTCCGTGCGAACCGGACTTTATATCGACGGCGCGTGGCGTGCCGCATCGGACGGCGCCGAGATCCAAGTGCTCGATCCCGCAAGCGAAGAGGTCATCACGTCGGTGGCATCGGCAAGCATCGAAGACGGATTGGCGGCGGTCGAGGCAGCCGATCGGGCACTGCCTGCTTGGGCCGCCACCGCACCGCGCCGGCGTGCCGAGATTTTGCGCAAAGCCTTCGAGCTCATGACAGCACGCGCGGAGGACTTCGCGAAGCTCATGTCTCAGGAGAACGGCAAGGCGCTGAAGGATGCGCGCGGCGAAGCTGCCTATGCGGCTGAATTCTTCCGCTGGTATTCGGAAGAGGCGGTGCGCAATATTTCCGAGATTTCAACCAACCCGGGCGGCACCAATCGGATTTTGGTTTTGCAACAGCCGGTGGGCGTTTCGATTTTGGTGACGCCGTGGAATTTTCCGGCGGCAATGGCGACACGCAAGATCGGACCCGCGCTGGCGGCGGGCTGCACGGTAGTCTTGAAGCCCGCCTCGGAAACACCGCTCACCGCGCTTGCGATTGCGAGCCTGCTGGAAGAGGCGGGTGTCCCCAAAGGCGTGGTCAATGTCATACCGTCGCATCGCTCCTCCAAGGTGGTGGGCGCCATCATCAACGATCCACGTGTGCGCAAGCTGTCGTTCACGGGCTCGACCCAAGTGGGCAGGGTGTTGTTGCGCGAAGCCGCCAACACAGTCGTCAATTGCTCGATGGAGCTCGGCGGCAACGCGCCATTCATCGTGTTCGACGACGCCGATGTGGACGAGGCCGTGAAGGGCGCGATGATCGCCAAAATGCGCAATGGCGGCGAGGCTTGCACGGCAGCCAACCGATTCTATGTGCAGAACGGCATCGCGGACGAGTTCACCCAAAAATTTGCCGCCGCCATGCAGGCGATGCGGGTGGGACCCGGACTCGAGGATGGCGTCGATCTTGGCCCGCTGGTCAACAAGGCCGCGCAGAACGATATGATCGCCTTGGTCGATGATGCGACCAAGAAGGGCGCCAAGATCGTGACCGGCGGTCACCGACTGCAACGCAGGGGTTTCTTCTTCCAACCGACACTTCTAACGGAGGTGCCGGACGATGCGAATGTCCTGAACGATGAGATTTTCGGGCCGATCGCGCCGATCCAGCGCTTCTCGACCACCGATGAGGCAATCAGCAAAGCGAACGGCACGCCTTACGGTCTGATCTCCTATATTTTCACGCGCAATCTGGCCAAAGGACTCGATGTTGCGGAGCAAATCGAATCGGGCATGATCGGGCTCAACCGAGGCGTCGTTTCAGACCCGGCGGCGCCGTTCGGCGGGGTCAAGCAATCGGGCATCGGCCGCGAAGGGGCTCATGAAGGCATGCTTGAATTCCTCGAGAAAAAATACATCGCGGTCGACTGGTAGGGGGGGGCTCGTTATGCACGTCATCATGCCGCAGTTGGGCGAGACCGTCGAAGAAGGAACGGTCGCGGTCTGGCACAAGAAAGAAGGCGACAAGGTCACGATCGACGAATTGTTGGTCGAGATCGAAACCGATAAAGTGGCGACCGAGGTGCCATCGCTGGTTGCCGGTACTTTGCTCAAGATACTTGTCGCCGCCGGTGAGACCGTCAAGGTCGGCACCACGCTCGCGATCATCGATTCGGGCGACGGCGCCGGGGCCGCGGCACCCAAGATCGCCAGTGCACCCCCCGCGCCAAACCAACCCGCGAAGCCAGCAGCGGCGGTAGCGGCTGCGGCGCCGGTAGCGGTGGAAACCGCAGCGCGGGTCAATCGAAATGGTCATGGCGCACCGCTCTCGCCCGTGGTGCGCAAGCTCGTCGCTGATAACGGTGTCGATATTGCGCGGATTCAGGGCACGGGTCGCGATGGCCGCGTCAAGCGCGACGACGTGCTGTCTCATTTGAAAAGCAAGCAAACCGTGTCCACGGCGGTGCGCGGAGTAACCGAGATCGTGGAGTTCAGCGCGCTACGCAAACGGATCGCCGAACACATGCTGCGCTCCAAGCTCACCAGCGCTCATGTGCTCCAAGCCGTCGAAGTCGATTTTTCGGGCGTCGAGGCGGCGCGCGGCGCGCTCAAGAAAGCGTGGAAGGAGCGCGAGCACACATCGCTTACCTATCTTCCCTTCATCGCCCGCGCAGTAGCGTTGGCGTTACCGGAATTTCCGCATTTGAATGCTCATGTGGCGGGCGACTCCCTCACCGTGTACAAGGCGATCAATCTTTCGGTGGCGGTCGATCTCGATCGCGGCGGGTTGGTTGCGCCGGTGATCAAGGATGTCGCCATGCTGCGGGTGCCGGAAATTGCAAGGATTATCGCCAAGATCGCCGAGCGGGCGCGCACCAATGCGCTCAAGCCCGACGACATGACCGAGGGCACCTATTCACTCACCAACAATGGCAGCTTTGGCACGTACCTCACGGCACCCATCATCAATCAGCCCCAGGTTGCTATTTTGTCCATCGACGGGGTGCACCGACGGCCGTGGGTGGTCACCGATGACAAGGGTGAGCGGATTGAAATTCGCCCGGTGGGCATACTCGCTCATAGTTTCGACCACCGCGCGGTGGACGGCGCCTATTCGGGCGCCTATTTGCGGCGGGTGAAGCAAATCCTTGAATCGCGGGAGTGGATAGGCGAGTTCTTGGGTTAGCTCCGCGCGGATGCGAATGAGGCCCAAAATCGCCGATCAAGGCCTCCCCCGGGTCAGACGGGTACTGGTGGAAGGAGGCCCACGATTACTGGCCGATTTCTTCAAGCAGCGGCTGGTGTCGGAGCAGTTCTTGACACTGGCGCCGCAGATTGCAGGTCGCGTGGAGGGCCATGGCAGGCTGGGTATGGTCATGGGCAAGGTGTTTGCGCCGCGTGATCCGTTGTGGGGCAAGTTGACTGACGTGCGGCAGGGCGCCAGTCATTTGTTCCTGCGCTATTCCTTTGCTTGACCGCCGAGGCGGCCCGACGCATCAATAGATTGCGTCGTCTTACAACACTACGAGAACGTCGAGGGACGTCCGCCAAATAAGAAAAAAACACTGTAATTCAAGGCGTTTTTCATCGAATCTTGTCCAAATTCTCTTCTTGATATCCCGACCACAATGGGGGCATAACTGCAGGCATCGTCACTCCTCGTAAGGTCCATGCCCCCAAATGCTGACCGATACCGCGATACGTGCCGCCAAACCGCGCGAGAAAGCATACAGGCTGTTCGATGGTCTCGGCCTCCGGATGGATCTGATTTGTGTCATCCCGCACTACCCCAAATCGTAGCTTGTAGGCTACAATGGCCACCATAGAAGTCCGCGAGTACCAGACGGCCGAGAGCAAGACCCCGCTGACTCAGTGGTTGAAGGGGTTACGTGATGGCGCGACTCGCGCCCGCATCGTGGCCCGCCTCGATCGGCTCAAGGCAGGCCTGCTCGGCGACTGGAAGACTGTGGGCGGCGGTGTCTGTGAATTGCGGATCGATCACGGCCCCGGATTCCGGGTGTACTACGGGCAGGAGGGGAAAGCACTCATCCTGCTGTTATGCGGTGGTGAGAAGACCACACAAGCAAAGGATATCGAGATAGCCCATGCGTACTGGAAGGACTACAAAGCCCGCCTCCCCAAGCCGCCTGTTCAAAGCAGCGGAACACCTGCGAAGCGAGGCCGAGGTCGCGGCGTACATTGAAGCAATGCTTGAGGACGGTGACGCACGCGCGGTTCCCGTTGCGCTGCGCACCGTGGTCGACGCCGTGGGCGGTATGGCCGCACTGGCCGACAAGACCGGACTCTCCCGCGAGACGCTATACCGGACACTTTCCGAGCGTGGCAATCCTCGGCTCGATACCCTCGCGGTGATCCTGGCGGCTTTTGGATTACGCCTGACGGTACAGCCGGCGCGGAAGTCTCGTGCGCGCCGTAGTGAGCCACGCCCCGCACTTGCGTGATCATCGATACAGACAACAACTTTGCCAATTCGGCCGACATTCCATCAATGTGCGGTTGCCTGCCGCCGGGCCTTCCAGCTGCGGGACCAAGAATAAGGAATGCGCGCTTCACGTCAGAGGGCGCTATTTCTGGATGCTTGCAGTCGAACCTCGAACCACGAGGACGGGCTCGAGGTGCATGGACGGAACGATGACCGAGGGGTCGCGCATCATTCGCAACAACAGCAGGCTACTGTGCACGCCGATTTGATCGTGCGGAATTCGTAACGTCGTCAGCGGTGGATTGAAGCGATCGGCGAACGGCATGTCGTTATAGCCCGTGATCGATATGTCCTTCGGACATGCGAGGCCGACCTCGGGCTGCTTGTCTTTTTCCGGCATTCGACGTACGTTACGAATACGAACATTTGTTCGAAATGGTGCTTACCAAATGATGCATGAGGAGGCGCAAGTGCGCTGGATATGGCGTTGCCGTGGCACGCCGTGCTACCCATCCGCCGAGACGGTGCGCTGGGTCGGCGGGTTAATCCTGGCCCTATCGGGTAGTGCTTCGGCGGGTCAGCCGGCGGATTTCGTGTTCAGAAACGGCGCCGTGTACACGGTGGAGAACGAACAACCCTGGGCAGCGGCAGTGGCGGTGACAGGCGATCACATCGTTTTCGTGGGTACCGAAGCAGGCGTGGCCAAGTACGTTGGGAATCGGACGCGGGTGGTCGATTTGGCAGGAGGCATGTTACTGCCAGGATTCATCGACTCTCACGCACATATCACCGCCTCGGAAACCTTGCCCGATGCGGCACTCACCTTTCGCGGGCAGCCACCCGAGACCGTGGTCGCCGAGTTGAAGCGTTACGTGGAGCAACATCCGAATGACCGCATTATTCGTGGCGGGGGCTGGATTTACGAAGCGTTTCCCACCGAGGGCCCCACCAAGGAATTGATCGATCCCTTCATACCCGACCGGCCCGCGGTGCTCAAAGCCATTGATGGGCATAACATGTGGGTAAATTCCAAGGCGCTGGAAATCGCCGGGATCACGCGCGATACGCCGGATCCGCTGCCGGGTAAGAGCTGGTTTCAGCGCGACTCTCACGGCGAACCCACCGGCTTCATCGTCGAGCATGCCGCGATGGAAATGCTATGGAACCGCCTGGGGGCGCACGGTTATCCGTTCGATTCGCGGGAACGCCTCACGAAGGGATTGGAGCAGGGTGTTCCGACGCTTGCCGCGGCGGGCATCACGACGATGTTCGATGCCGGAATGAGCGATCCCTACGCGACCTTTGCGATTCTGCACGATATGGAGAAGCACGGTGCGCTAACAGTGCGGATCTATGGCTCCTATATCTATGCGCCGGAAAGTAAGGACCCCGTCGAAGTGTTCAAGGATCTCAAACGTAGATACCACACCGAGAATTTATCGGTCGAAATGCTCAAGTTCTTTCTGGACGGCACCGAAACCAACTACACGGCATTCATGTTGCGGCCCTTTGCCGATCGCCCGGAGTCACGAGGCGAGCCGTTGATCGATCCGGCGACCCTGGACGATCTCGTGCAACGTGCCGACGCGGCCGGAATCGACGTGCACATGCATGTCGTCGGTGACGCGGGCGCACGTGAAGGGCTTGATGCCATCGAACGCGCGATACTCCGCAACGGTCCGCGGGATCGACGGCATACGCTTGCGCACACCATTCTGGTCGACCCAGTAGATATCCCGCGGTTCCGGAAGCTCGGTGTCATCTGGCAAAGTACGCCGTCGTGGGCCGTGATGAACAGCCGCAATCTGACGGTGCGGCGCCTGGTCGGCGAACAGAGATTTTCCGGTATTTACGCGTTCCAGGCGGCCGTCGATCAGGGGGTGATCCTCGCCAGCGGTTCGGATCTCACCGGGCTTCATCCCGGGGACATCTACAAACCCCTGGACCAGATGGACATTGGCCATAATCGGCAGCCCATCGATCACCCTGATGACGAGATCATGCCAAAGCCAAGTCAGCGGCTGAACATCGCCGATTTGATTCGAAGCTACACCATCAATGGCGCGTATATGCTGCGACGCGAGCATCGGATTGGGTCGATCAAGGTGGGCAAGGAGGCTGATCTTGTCGTGCTCGACCGGAATCTGTTCGATGTCGCGGACCACGACATTCACAAGGTACGGGTGCTACTGACCATGATGGGTGGCAAAGTGACATATCATGAACCGCTTGACTGGGTCAGTCCGCGACCCGAATGATGAACTTGATTGAGCCGCATCGATCGATGATATTTGGTGCTCGCGCATCCCGATCCGCATTCCATGGTTCGCGGCGGGTTCTGTGAATAGTACGACCGGCGTCGCCGCCGTGGACTTCGAGCCGACGCCAGTATACTCGTGGTACGTTCTCTCGCTGCTGCTCGCGACGTACACCTTCAATTGGATGGACCGGTATGTTCTGGTCATTCTGATCGAGCCGATCAAGCACAGTCTTCACCTGTCCGACACCGTGCTCGGACTCATTACGGGCTTTGCGTTCGCGACCACTTACTCTGTGGCTGGAATTCCGATCGCACGCCTCGCCGACACCCGGTCGCGCCGCTCAATAGTTGCGCTGGGATTGACGGTGTGGAGTGCAATGACCTTCGCATCCGGCTTTGCGCGGAACGGGTTGCAGCTGGTCTGCGCGCGACTCGGCGTCGGATTGGGCGAGTCGGCCTGCAGCCCCTCGGCACATTCACTGATATCCGATTATTTTCCGACGCCTCGCCGCGCTACCGCATTGTCCATCTATCAGCTTGGTATAGTCTTCGGTATCGCGCTGGGTTTGGCTGTGGGCGGGTGGGCCAATGACCTCTATGGTTGGCGAGCCGCCTTCATGATCGTCGGTCTGCCGGGCTTGCTGCTGGCGCTGTTGATGCGCTTGACGCTGCGCGAGCCAAGGCGCGGCCAGTCGGATGGTGCGGCGGTGGATACGACGTACTACTCGCTACGGGATGCGCTTCGCGTGATGCTCGCTAAGAAGTCGTTCCTGGCTTATGCCGTCGCCCTTGGCCTGTGTTCTTTCTCCGATACGGCCTTTGAAATGTGGTCGCCGACCTATCTCATGCGGGTCTATCACATGAGTACCGGCGTGGTGGGTACCTGGACCGGTGCGTTGGAGGCTCCGGCGGGAATTATCGGGACACTGGCGGGAGGCATTCTCGCGGACCGGTTGGGAACCCGCGACGCCCGGTGGTATCTGTGGGCGCCGGTTGCCTCGGTGGTGATCATGATGGCGTGCATCCTGATGTTTTTGAGCGTGAGCGGCACCTTGGTGTTCGTTTGGTACTTCCTGACCATCGTTGCCGCAAGTTCCTACATGGGTCCCATGATCGCGTTGACCCAGCGCCTGATGCCGGTGCGAATGCGGGCGCTGGCCGCGTCGATTCAATTTTTCATCCTGAATCTGCTGGGGCCCGGTGCGGGTACCTCGGCGGTGGGTGCCTTGAACGATGCCATGGCTCCCCGTTACGGCGACCTGGGTATACGGTATTCGATCAGCATTGCTCAGGCGGGCGCGATCGTGGGAATCGCTCTGGCCCTCTACGCCGCCTCGCGTCTGCGTTCGGATCTCGGTCAGGCATGATTGATCTGCGACCCAAGGTACCGGACGACCTCCCCTTCGCGGTGACGGAGTACCGCGATCGGCATGCCCGGGTCCGCGTCGAGATGGCTGCCCGCGGCATGGACCTGCTCTATGTGACGAGTCCGGCCAATTTGTTCTATCTCACGGGCTACGAGGCTATCTGGTATCCCAACCGGCTTCCCCTGGGGGCCGTCATTGATCGGTTGCGCCCCGATGTGATCTTCTTCGACTGGTCGCGTCACGCGGGTTACGTGAATACCCGCGTGCTCTGCGATGAGGTTGTCCTGATCGACTACGGACATGCGCCTGAACAGGTTGCCGACGCCTTCGCGGAACTCGGCTGGAGGCATCGGATCGTCGGCATCGAATGGGGTAGCTCGAACCCCGCGGCGCCCGTGATGTCGTCAGTGGCGGATTTGCTGCGGCAGAGGGGGGCGACGTTGGTGTCCGGTGATTGGGTGGTCGACCAGGTCAGACTCTACAAGTCCCCTGCGGAGATCGAACGGATTCGCCGTGCCGCGGTCATGGCCGATGGCGCGATGCTTCAGTTACAAGGGGATCTGCGCCCGGGAATGACAGAGCTCGAGGTGTCCGCTCGACTTGCAGCTCTCCTCGCAGGACTCGGCAGCGAAGTTGCGGCGATGGCGCCGCTCGTCAACTCCGGACCGACGGCCTGGTCGGCCACGCACGGTTTCCCGACGCGCCGCCGGCTGGAAGCGGGCGACGTCGTTGCCGTCGATTGCTGCGCAGTGGTCGATCGCTACCACGCGAATCTGGGCCGCACATTTGCCGTGGGCGCCCCGAATCGACGCGCTGCGCAAATGTTGGAGCACGCCGCCGGCAGCATTGTCGAATTGCAAAGGGCTGCGCGCCTCGGCGACGGGCCCGAGATGGCCGCCGCCGCGGCCGATCGCTCCGTACGCGAGGGCATCTCCGCCGAGAACGTGTGGTGGATCGGTGGTTATTCGTTGGGTATCGCGTTTCCGCCGAGCTGGGTGGGGCATACCTATCTCGCCAATGATGGCCTGGAAAAATGCCGATTACTGCCGGGCTACGTCTCGAACTACGAGACGGTATTCATCGATGAGCATGATGGGTTCGAGGCAGGCAGCATTGATACCGTTCTCATGACTGAGCAGGGTTTGGAAGTTCTTTCCAACATGCCCAGGGGTTTATTGCCCAGCGCCGTGTGACTCGCGGCCGGCACCGCGGCATGCAGCGGTGCGTTGCGCCCACGATGTACATCGAGCGGGCCCGCGATGCGCGGGCCCGCTCGATCAGTCAGTTGATGCTCAGTACTTGTAGAAAAAGTCCAGGCCGATGGTGCGGGGCTGATTGGTGACGATGCGCGGTCGACCAACTACTTCCGCGCCCAGTGAGGCGTTGTCGGCGAGATTGGCGTGCGTGTTTTGCAGATTCTTACCCACCAGCGCCAGCTGGTAATTGTCCCACTTGAGGCCGAATCGCACGTCGAATAGCCCATAAGCGGAGCGAATGCGCGGATCGAACGGGTTGTTGTTGGCGCTAAAGCTGTGCCCTACGTATGCGTAGGTCAGGTTGCTGACCAGGCTCATTCCCTCCTTCAGGGGCTGCGTCTGAGTGGCGGAGGCGTTCGCAGTCCAGTCGGGCACTTGATAGACGGGCGAACCCGGCTGCTGGGGCGAGGTTGCGCTCGAGTTCGTAATCACGGCGTGGACGTAGCCGACTCCGGCGGAGAGATCCACGGAGTTCGTCGGCCGGGCGTGGGTTTCGAGCTCGAAACCTTCGCTCTTGGCGGATCCGACGTTGCCGGTGTAGCCGAAGCCGCAGGACAACAGCACGTTCTGCTGCAGGTTCTTCCAATCGATGTAGTAGACCGCGCCATCGACCGTCAGACGCTGGTCGAGCCATGAAGTCTTGGCTCCGATTTCATAGTTCCACAGCGAGTCGGACTTGAAGCGGTTCGCTTCGGCCGATGTCACGCCGAGCTGCGCCAGCGAATCGCCGCAGCCGAACGCCGAGGGTATGGCGGGGTTTATCCCGCCCGGTCGGAAGCCCTTCGAGGCCGTCGCATAGACCATCTGCTGGGACGTCAGCTGGTCCTGGAGTTCGATCTTCGGATTGACCCCGCTCTGTGTCAATGTTTGCGGCGTATCGGTAACTCGAGGGCCGCCGACGACCAATCCCTCCTGCCAGGAGTAACTCGTATTCTCGTTGCGGTACAGTCGGGCACCGGTGATGAGTTTGAGCGGCTCGCTCAATTGATACGACAGTTCGCCGTACAGCGCGGGCTCGGTGGTTCTCTCATGCTGGTACGTGGCCACGACCTCGTTCGGGTCGAGTGGATTCAATCCCCCCGCGGGATTTGCGGCCGTACCGCCGAAATAGGTGTTCAGTCCCGAGATGTGCACCGGGGGCTCGAATAACGGCGAGCCGTCGGTGGCTTCAAAATACACACCGCCGACGAATTGCGCGGGACCGTCGAACTGCGAGGCGAAGCGAATCTCTTGTACGAACTGATGCACCGTGGTGCCGGCGGCGACCGGCGTCTCGAACGGTGACTCCAGGATCTGGTAGTTATAGTCCGACACATCCTCGGTTTCGAACACGTCACGGTCGAAATACGAGGTCGACGATACGAATTCGCCGAAGCCGGTCTTATAGGACATCGTCAGGGATGCCAGCGACCAACGGTCGTGGCCGCCTTCGGCAACATCGTAGAGCCGAGTCTGAACGAAGTTGTTCGGATCGAGATTCAAGTTGGTGGGCGCGACCGCCGGCGCGGGGACCGAATAGGTCGTGTGGTCGGAATAAGGGAAACCGTTGTACTCGTCGTTCTGGTACAACATTCTCGGTGTCACCGTGAGCGCGTCGTTCACCTTCCACGTAAGTGATATGGAGCCCCCTGTCGTCTGGTTGGCCGCCACGTTTCGCACGGTCTGGTAGTCGGAACCGAGCACGGTCGTCGGGAATGTTCGCCGAAAGAAGCCGGCCTCGTAGTCGTATAGCGCGACGATTCGCAGATCCAGGGTTTGTGGGATCAGCGGCACGTTGATCGTGGCATCGGCGGCACGGTTCGGCTCGACGGTGCTCCAGGTGTCGGAACTGCCGACATGAGTCTTGATCGAGAAATCGTCCGAGGGTTGTTCGGTGATCAGCCGGACGGTACCGCCTTCGGAACGCGCCCCGTACAGTGTGCCCTGCGGTCCCCGCAGAACTTCGATGCGATCGATATCGACGACACGGGGATCGATGGTGTCAGGGAGCGGCGTGTCGTCCAAATAGAACCCAGTGGTGTTGTCGCCGGCGATGCCACGAATGGCGATGGTGCGCGCATTGGAAAAGCCGATGCCCGAATACCCGAAACTCAAGTTCGGTATGGTCGTTCCGTAGTCGATGAAGGACTTAACGTCACGTTGTTCGAGATCGGTGGCATCGAGAACGGTCAGCGACATGGGAACGGACTGCACGTCCTCGGCGCGTCTCTGCGCAGTAACCGTGACCGGTTCGAGAGCCTCCTGGGCGCCTGCCGTACCGGTCGCAAGAACCGCCGCGACGGCCAAACGCAGAACGGCGCCGGTGCGGGCCTGCCGGCGGTGTGACCGCCCTCGTGAATCTCTGGGTAACGCGGTGATAGTGGTGAGGGCGGTTGATGCAATTGCGGTCAACATCATCTCCATGGTGGCGACTCCAAATGGTTCGGCGATCGAGCGGGCAAGACGGTACGAAGTCGATTTGAGCATGGTTTCATATCAGGAACAACTGTTCGATATACGAACATTTTGCTATGCTCCTGGTATTGAACGCTCTAAAACGAAGCGCGGCGAGCACCACGGCTGTGCGAAACTAGGTTCGGATGAAGTAATATCGAGTTCGAGAATATTTCCAAGGCTCCAGACGATGGCAACCAAAAGAGAAAACAAGCCTCCGCGTGACTTTGTCGGATCGGTGAGTCATGTGCTCGACGTGCTCAAGGCGTTCGACCGGGATCATCCGCAAATGACGTTGTCCTCGGTATCCGAGCGCACCGCAATGACGCGCGCCGGTGCACGGCGTTATCTGCTGACGCTCGAGCATCTAGGCTATATCCGCAAGGACGATCGCCAGTTTCGCCTCACGGCGAAAGTTCTGGAGCTGGGCTTCGCCTTTCTGTCTACCGCGCCTCTGTCGGATGTGGCGCGGCCCTATCTGCAGTGGATCACGCGCGAAACGGGAGAGATCACTGGCCTCGCGGTGCTCGACCAAAGCGATATCGTGCACATTGCAGGCTCGACGGTGGAGCGGATGTTGGCGCCGACCCTTACCATAGGCAGGCGATTCAATGCACTTTACGCATCGTCGGGGCGGGCGATAGCCGCCTTTCTCGAGCCGCCCCAGGTCGAGGAAATGCTCAGGACCTGCGAGATCGCCGCTTTGACTCCGCATAGTCTCAAGACCAAAGAAGAAATCCGGACGGAGCTCAAGCTAATCCGTCGGCAAGGCTATGCCATCGTGGACCAGGAAGTGGAGGGAGGCGTACGTTCTATCGCGGTTCCGGTGCTCAATCGCCAGGGTGTTCCTCTGGCGGCAGTGACGGTGCTGACAAATGTCGCCACCATCTCCAAAAAACAGCTCGTCGATGAGATCCTGCCGGTGCTGCAGCGAATCGTCCCCGAAATCCCCATACAGGCGTTGTAGCTCTGCGCAGCCTGCTCAGAGGAACATGGGGGTTTGGGACAGCAGCTCCGAGCCGTTCCGTGTGACGATGACGTTGTTTTCGAATCCGGCGTGTCCTACTTCCGCCCGGCTGAAAAACACCTCGATGCTCACGACCATGTTCTCGCGCAGTACGAAGTTCGCGTCGTTTCCGACTCGGATCGAAATGGTCGGCGCCTCGAAGAAGAGTCCATTGCCGTGGCCGTACAAGGGCCACTGTTTTGCCAGCTCACTGATCTCTCCGTCGAATGCCGCGGTCTGGCGGTCGCCGATTTCAACCAGCTCACGCACCATTACCCCGGGACGAATGGCCGCAACGATCGTGTCGACGGCCGCGGCGTTTGCCTCGAGTAGCTTGCGCTGTGCTGTTGTGGGGCGTGCGCTGCATACGACCGTTCTTCCGGGTCCGAGCCAGTAGCCCTGAAACATGGGACCGGTGATCCACGCGCGCGCGAGTTCGCCGGCGCTCGGACGCTCCTGACTGAACCCCACCAGCGGATCCGAGGCAAGATGCCTCAGGTGCGGTCCGTGGCTGATCGCGAGCATGTGGACGTGGCCACCGCCGCGCAGCACGAGGCTACCCGCTTCCGCCGCCGCCTCGGCCTCCGAATTTCCCGCGATGAGTGATTGCATCAACCGGGTGAGGGCGGTGCTGACGATTTCGCCGGCACGCCGGAACGCGGTGAGTTCGCACTCGCTTTTGATGAGGCGCGCTTCGCGCACCAGTTCGTCCACGATGACCCATTGGGTGTCGGGAGTTTGTGCCTGCAGCCGCGACCAGTACTTCATGGGAATTAGGTCGCTTCCGACCAGTCCCACTCGGCGGCTGCCTAGGGCGCGCACGACCTGGGCGACCGACTCGAAGGTATCGGCGCACGGTCTCGCGCGATCCGTTGCGATGAGTTCGGGACGCGGGTCGTGCACGTCCGCGAAAAGCTCCGGAGCTTCGTCCCGTCGCAGGATGAGCGCCGCGAAACCTTGCGGCCCGCGGCGGCCCTGGCCTGGTTGGTTGCCATAGTAATTGGCAAGGTAGAGGAGATCAGCGCAACGATCATAGGTGCCGGCCGAACGGCTCCAGACGACGGCTACGTCCAATGACTGCGCGCGCATCGACTCGTCCACTCGCTGCCAGCGCGCTGCATATTCCTCGAGCGGAAAATATCGTGTCGTCATGTCGCGGCCGTGGCCAGTGGAGCGGCTCGGCTAGCCGCGATATGCAGATCGCACGGCAGTTGTCGTGCCGCATAGAGCATGAACGCGATTCCGCCGAGCGCTCCCAGCAGCGTCGCCGTCAACGATACGCGGATGGCCTCGACGCCGTAGGCGCCGACCAAGGCGTCGTTCAGTATGCCGGCCACCACTGGGCCGGCACCCGGGCCAATGAGATTCAAGAGCAGGTACAGAAGCGCGGTTGCCAGTGCTCGCATACGGACGGGTATGATTCGCTGTGAAATCGCCACCACCGGTGCCATAAAGGATGAGGAGAACAGGATGGTCGCGAAGTAGGATACGAACATCGAGGTCTGACTGTTGTTGGTGTGGAGAAACACCCACATCGAAAGGACCATGACGCCGGCCGCGGTTGCCGGCATCCACAAATACCATCGTATGTCATGCCTGCCCAGGCGGTCGGCAAGGAGGCCGCCGGCCATTGTACCGATGATACCGCCCACCCCTTCGATGGGCCCCATCCACGCGCCGATCGTGCCGGTGTTCATGTGATAGAGGCGCATGAGATAAACCGGCGTCCAGGTTTCGAAAGCATTTCCGGAGAACGAGAAGAGCCCGATGCCGATTGCCGCGGCGAGAAACGACTTGCGTGACAGAATAATCCGCAGTGTGTCCGTCACGGAATAGAATGTCGTGTCGGCCGAAAGCTCCTCGGTCTGTCCACGGCGCGGCTCACGAATCGTATACCGTACGGCGACGGCGAGGATCAACCCGGGTAGACCGGCGATCATGAAAGCGACGCGCCAACCGTACACTTCGTTGGCCCACCCTCCTACCGCCAAGCCGAGCGCGATGCCGATGGAGATCCCAACGCCATAGACCGCGAAAGCGGTGGCTCTGCGATGGGCGGGAAAATAGTCGGCAATCAGGGAGCTTGCCGGCGGACTGCAGGCTGATTCTCCCAATGCCACGCCGAAACGCGCCACGGTCAGCTGCGCGAAAGTCGCCGCGAAACCGGATAGTCCAGTCATCAAGCTCCAGATGACCAGTCCGAGGGAGATCAGCGATCGGCGCGTGCCGCGATCGGCCCAGCGCGCGATCGGGATACCCGCCAAGGAATAGACCAAGGCGAAAGCAAAGCCCGACAGCAGGCCCAACGCCGTATCAGAAAGCCGCAGGTCACGTTTGATCGGCTCGAGAATGATGACTAGCACGTACCGATCCATCCAATTGACGCTGTATACGCACAACAGGAGAGCGAGCACGTACCAAGGATAGTAGCGCCGGATGACGGTGCGCGAGGTCGCGGTGGCGAGGGTCACGCGCGCCGCAGGCGAAACGGCGTTCTTCACCATACCGAGGGTCCGATAAGTTTCGATTCCATCCAGTCGAGTTGCGGGACGCGATATGTCGAGCGCGTATGCGGTCCGGTGGAAGAGAAGTGCATGACTGACTCCTTCGCCGGCTCGAAAGCCACCCAGAGAGGTCTGTTCTCTCCGTTTGGATCGCCCCGTTCGGCGAAGGTCACCCAATACCCCATCATTTGGGCGCTGAGACGATGGTCCGCGGCATTGACGGGGGCATGGGGGTGCGTCATCCCAGGAAACGCGGCCCGGGCCGTTAGATTCATCACTCGATACAGCGGCAGCGCGCGAAGCAGGGCGGCCGCCACGGTGGTGGATCCGCTGATCCCCTGTTGCGTGGCGAACTCCACGCCGATATCCTCCGCTGAGTTCGGTGCACCTCGTAGAGGCTTGCCGCCCCAGCGCCTTGCGCCGCGCATGACTCCGGACGCGGATCGGATTTCGGGTTGGCCGGCTCCCGCGGGGGCATTGCTCATGCACAGACAGACCGCGAGGAGCAGTGCAACAGCGTCGCGCCGTTCTCCGAAAACCGCGTCAATCATCCGACTTCGCACGTTCGCTCGAACTCATACGCCACGATGCGGCAGAGTGTCGATTTAGCATGCTTTTCGATGACGAAACAACTGTTCGATATGCGAACATCTGCTTTGACGTGACGCCCTGAAACGAAGCGCGGCGGGCACCACATGCGTGCGATACGTGCTGCTTGAACGGACCGGGCCTTACGCCTACAATTACGAACAGACGTTCGCAATACGAACTATTTGCCTCGTCACGACGAGCCCCTTAAGTTTCATCAAGAAAATCCGAGTGCCACAGCCATGCCAACTTTGAGCCCATCAGAGCTAGAAACCGCAGCGCTCGATCACGTCTGGTTCCACGTATCCACGCGCGATTCGCTGACCTCACCCGGTGGAATGGTGGTGTTCGAAAGCGGGGAGGGGTGCTATCTGACGGATGTTCATGGCCGCACCTATCTCGACGGACTATCCGGTGGAGCGTTCGTCACGAATATAGGCCATGGGCGCAAAGAGGTGGCGGATGCGTTCGCGGCACAAGCTGCGCGCCTGGCCTACGTCGCCCCTTACAACTTTGTCGGTACGCCGACGGTCGAACTCGCGCAGAAGGTGTCGCAGTTGGCGCCCGGCGACCTGAACCGCGTGTTCTTCACATCCGGCGGTTCGGAGGCGGTCGAAACGGCGCTCAAGATCGCGAAGCAATATCATGTGTTGAACGGCGAGAAGAAGCGCACCAAAGTCATCAGCCGCCACGGTTCTTATCATGGCTCGACGTATCTCGCCATGAGCATCAGCGGGGCGAGCCATGACTACAACAGCCGCATGTTCGAGCCGCTGGCTCCCGGCTGCGTGCAAGTACCCTGGCACAACTGTTATCGATGCGAATTCGGCTTGACCCGCCCGCAGTGTCAGACGCTGTGCGTTCAAACGGTGGAGCAAGCGATTCTGCACGAGGGGCCGGAAACGATTGCGGCCATCATCGCAGAGCCCGTGCCGGCCGCCGCAACCATTCATGCCGCGCCGCCGGACTATCTGCCGAGGTTGCGCGAGATTGCGGACAAGTACGGGATTTTGCTGATCATCGATGAGGTCATCAACGGCTTCGGACGTACCGGAAAACTCTTCGCTTGCGAGCACTGGGGCGTGATTCCCGACATCATGACGGTGGCAAAGGGCATCACCAGTGGTTATGCGCCGATGGGTGCGGCCATCGCCGGCCCGAAGGTAACCGCGAAGTTCTCGGCGGCCCAAGGGCGCGAGGCCGGACTCAATCACGTGCTCAGTTTCGGCGGGCATGCGGCGGCGGCGGCGGCGGCCCTAAAGAACATCGAGATCATGGAGCGTGAGCGCTTGGTTGAAAATTCCGCGGCGATGGGAGCGTATCTTCTCGACGGCTTATCGGCGCTCAAGAAATATCCGATCGTCGGAGACGTTCGCGGATTGGGACTGCTTGCGGCGGTCGAACTCGTGCGATCCAAGGAGACTCGCGAGCCCTTCAGGCCGAGCGACCAGATGCAGACCAAGGTCACGGCATTCATGCGGGAACAAGGGTTGCTGGCGCGGGTTTACCAGGTCATCGAAGTCGGACCTCCGTTGGTGGCCGGGCGCAAGGAGGTCGAGAAGATCGTCGACGTCATCGAACGTGCGGTGCACTGGTTTGCCGCCGAGGCAGGTCTCGCATGAAACAGGCCGTCATCATCGGCGCGGGTGTCATCGGCTGCGCCATCGCGCTGCAATTGTCGCGTAAGGGGTATCGCACCACGAACGTCGACAAGAATGCCGAAGTCGGCTCGGGGTCGACGGCGAATTCTTGTGCAATCGTACGCTTCTCCTATTCGACCGTGGAAGGCGTCCTGCTGGCGCAGGAGGGTTGCCATTACTGGCTGAACTGGCCGCAATTCCTCGGTGCTTCCGATGAACGCGGCTATGCGGAGTTCGTTCAGTGCGGCCACTTGATGCTGCGCATCGACCCCGCGGATCGTGCACAGGTCATAGAGCGTTATCGGGAACTCGGTATTCGCTTCGAGACCTGGGATAACGAGACCATTCGCAAGCGCCTGCCGTTCATGACGACGGGGTCGTTCTTTCCGCCGAAGCCCGTCGATGATCCGCAATTCTGGGTGGATTCGGCGGGCGAGATCGCGGGCGGCGTATTCACGCCCGACGCCGGTTACATCCCGGACCCGTTGCTTGCCACTCACAACCTGCGTCGCGCCGTCGAGGCGGCGGGCGGACACTTCGTCATGCGGCGCGAAGTCGTCGCGATCGAGCGCGGTGATGGACGCGTCGCGGCTGTATTGCTCGACGATGAAACGCGCCTCGATGCCGACGTGATCGTCAATGTCGCCGGTCCTTACTCCGCGCTGGTCAATCGCATGGCCGGCGTGGAAGCCGACATGTCGATCAAGACCCGCGCATTGCGGCGCGAGGTGCATCATCTGGCGGCGCCGACGGGCGTCGACTTCGAGCGACAGGGCGTCATGACGTCGGACTCGGATGTCGGTGTTTATTTTAGGCCCGGTTCGGGCAATAGCATCACGCTGGGCTCCACCGACCCAGCCTGCGACCCGAAGACCTGGGTGGACGATCCGGACCACTGCGATCGCGAAATCACGGAGCGGCAATGGAAGGCCCAGGTGTATCGTCTGGGGCGGCGAATGCCGGATCTGGCGATCCCCAACCAGGCGCAAGGCGTAGTCGACATGTACGATGTCGCCGACGACTGGATTCCGATCTACGACAAGTCCAGTCTGCCCGGCTTCTACATGGCGATAGGAACCAGCGGACATCAGTTCAAGAACGCAGGCGCCGCCGCGACGTTGATGTCCGAGCTGATAGTCGCATGCGAGAGCGGGCTCGATCACGACCACAGTCCGCTCCAGCACCGGATGCCGTACACCGGTCGCACGCTGAATGCCGGCGCTTTTTCTCGCTTGCGCGCCGTGAATCGCAATAGCAGTTTCAGCGTGCGGGGCTAGCGAGCATGGCCACGCGTGCCGACAACGAGTTCATGACGCGAATCACGCCTGGGACGCCCGCCGGCGCGTTGCTTCGAGAATACTGGCAGCCGGCGGCGCTGTCCGAGGAACTCGATTCCGCGCGACCCGTGTTACCCGTCAGGCTGCTGGGCGAGGATCTGGTGCTGTTTCGGGACGTCAACGCGCGTCTCGGTCTCATGGCCCGGCGCTGCCCGCATCGCGGCGCCGATTTGAGTTTCGGTCGCCTGGAGGATGGCGGCTTGCGCTGCGCGTTCCATGGCTGGCTGTTCGATGCGACCGGGCAGTGCTTGGAGCAGCCGGCGGAGCCCGCGCAGAGCATAGCGCATCATCATCTGCGGCATCGCGCCTATCCCTGCGAGGAGCGCAACGGCGTCATCTTTGCGTACCTTGGTCGGGGGACGCCGCCCGCATTCCCGGCTTTCGATTGCTTCCAGGCGCCGGAAGCGCAGACCTTTGCCTTCAAGGGGCTGTGGCAGTGCAATTGGTTGCAGGCTCTGGAGGTGGGAATCGATCCTGCGCACGCATCCTATCTGCATCGGTTTCTGGAAGATGAGTCAATGGACGCCGCCTACGGGCGCCAATTTCGCGGTGCCGCCGCCGATTCCGCGTTGCCCTTGACGCAGATTCTGCGCGAATATTCGCGTCCTACCATCAGGACGGAGGACACGGCGTTCGGCTTTCGCCTGATTACCACGCGCGTGCTCGCCGACGCGCGCATGCACTATCGCATTACGAATCTCGTCTTTCCGAATGCCATCGTCATACCCATGAGCGGCGAGATGACCATCACGCAATGGCACGTGCCCATCGACGATGTCAGCTGCTATTGGTATTCGATGTTCACGAGTTTTGGCGCCGCGGTCGATCGTGAGACCATGCGCCGCCAGCGTCTCGAGCATCACACATTGCCTGAATACCGGCCGATCACCGGTCGTGCCAACGATTGGGGTTTCAACGCCGCGGAGCAGGCGACCAAGACGTACACCGGAATGGGGATGGACATCAACGTTCATGACCAGTGGGCCGTCGAGTCGCCAGGCGCCATACTCGACCGCACTGAGGAACATCTCGGCAAGTCCGATGTGGGAATCGTCGAGTATCGCACGCTGCTGCGTTCGGGGATTCGGACGCTGCAGGAGGGGTCGCGCGCGCCCTATGTTTTCGACGCGGCGACCGCGCCTGCGATACGAGGGCCCATTGCGGTCGATGCCATTGGACCGGCGAGCGAGCAGAACGATGTTTGGATGCAGCGCGATCGCGAACGCCGCGAATCATGCGGATGGGCGCGCCTCGATGAGTAGCGCGATCCGCGGCTCGAGTCGGCGCCTATGAATTCAGCCGCGATCGGCGGCATCGGGAGCAGCGGGAATATTTCGAGCTGTTGTAGTCACCGAGCGGTGCGATCTTGCTGCGCTCTCCGTGATGCACTACCATGGCATCGTTGACGAACACAAGTTCGTATGTCGAACAACGCCTCGATGGCGTCGCAGTGAGGAAGTACAGTGATCTGCATGACCATTGATGGCCGCCGGGTTTCTGGCACGGACAGGGATGAGGTCGTGAATCCCGCTTCGGGTGAGATCTTTGCAACGGCTCCCCGATGCAGCAAGGCCGAATTCGAGGCCGCGATGGCCGCTGCGAGCGGTGCCTTCCGGAGTTGGCGGCGCGACGAGGGCTTGCGCCGCGCCGCTCTGTTACGCGCCGCCGAGATTATCACCGCCCACGTCGACGAACTGGCGCGTCTCGTTACGTTGGAACAGGGCAAGACTCTGGCCAATGCGACACGCGAAGTCAACGGTGCGGCCGCGAGGTTTCGCTACACCGCCGGGCTCGACATTCCCACCGATATCGTTCACGACCAGGATGCGGTCCGGGTCGAGGTGGGGCGGAGCCCCTATGGCGTCGTAGCTGCGATTACTCCTTGGAATTACCCAGTAATCGTTGCGGCCGGGAAGATCGCGGGCCCGGTCCGCGCCGGGAATACCGTGGTTCTGAAGCCTTCTCCCTTTACACCGCTGGCGACCTTGCGATTGGGCGAGCTGCTGCAGGTAGCTTTTCCGCCGGGTGTGGTCAACGTGATTTCCGGCGGCGATGAACTCGGTAAGTCGATGGTCACCCACCCGGTCGTGCGCAAGATCTCCTTCACCGGCTCCACCGAGGCGGGTAAGCACATTCTCGCCGCCTCCGTTCCGGACTTGAAGCGCGTGACGCTGGAACTCGGCGGAAATGACGCGGCCATCGTGCTCGGTGATGTCGATCCCGCCGCCATTGCGCTGAAGCTTTTCTGGGGCGCCTTCCAAAATAGCGGACAGGTTTGCACCGCCATCAAGAGGGTCTATGTTCACGAGCGGGTGTACGCGCCCTTGGCGCAGGCGTTGACCGACCTCGCGCGGACCGTGCGTCTCGGCGACGGACTGGATCCCGCTTCCGAGCTTGGCCCAGTCAGCACCGAGCCGCAACTGCGACGCGTGGAGGAGTTGGTCGCCGACGCCAAAGCGGCCGGAGGGCGCATTCGCGTTGGTGGCGGCCGCGTTGGAGCGCGCGGGTACTTTTTCCAGCCCACCGTTGTCGAGGAGCTTTCCGATGACTCCCGGCTGGTAGCCGAGGAACAATTCGGGCCCGTGCTGCCGTTGCTGCCGTTTACCGACGTCGAGGATGCCATTGATCGCGCCAACGCGACGCCATACGGCCTATCAGGGTCCGTGTGGAGTGCCAGCGTCGAGAGGGCGCGGGCCATTGCGGGCGAGCTCGATTGCGGCACGGTTTGGATCAACCAGCACCTCGTAGTCGTTTCCGCATCACCCATCGCCGGTCATAAATGGTCCGGCCTGGGTATCGAGAACGGCAACCTGGGTCTGCTGGAGCTCACCCAAGTACAGACCGTGACGCTTCCCCGATCATGATTGCCGCCTGTCTCCGGAAACCATGATTCGCGCTCGATCGATCATTGCCGATCTGCCGCGTCTGCGATTGGCGCAACTACCCACTCCACTAGAAGACGCGCACCGTCTGACCAAGGCTTTGGGAGGCCCGAGAATCCTGCTCAAACGCGACGATTTGACCGGCGTGGGGCTGGGTGGTAACAAGGTGCGCAAGCTCGAGTACGTCATCGGTCGCGCGATCGCCGAGGGCGTGGATTCCCTGGTGGTCAGTGGCGGATTTCAGTCGAACCTTGCCCGCATCGCCGCCGCCATCGGCAATCGTCTGGGACTCGAAGTGGTTCTCGTGCTGGGAGGCGAACCCGATGAACCCCGTCTCCCGGTGGGGAATCTCTTGTTGGATCGTCTCCACGGCGTCACGATTCATACGGTCGATACCTCGCCCCGCTGGGACTTCGGCACGGCGATCGAGGATGTCGCCGAAGGCCTTCGACGCAAGGGAAGGCACCCGTTCGTCGTGCCCCTGGGTGGATCCGGCCCCGAAGGCATGGCCGGCTATGTCAACGCGACCGAAGAATTGCTGAATCAGCTCGAGGAACTGAAGCAGGAGCCGTCTCGGCTGTACGTTGCCGTGGGCTCGGGGGGGACCTTCTCCGGCCTCGTTCTGGGCGCGCTCAACCAACACGCGTCGTACCAGGTCATCGGAATCAGCGTCAGCCGCACGCGCGAATACTTGCTGGAGCAGATTCCCGCCGCCGCCAGTGGCGCCGCCGAAGCGCTTGGACTGGAGCTGCGACCCACAGCGGAGGATTTACATATGGACGATGAGTACATCGGAGCAGGGTATGGAGCGATGACGGAAGGCTGCCGCGATGCGATTTCGCTCGTTGCTCGCACGGAGGGCGTGATGCTCGATCCGGTATATTCGGGCAAGGCGATGCATGGTTTGATCGATCACATACGAACCGGCAAAATCGGCTCGCATGAGACGGTGATATTTCTTCACACGGGTGGGTGGCCGGCGCTGTTTGCATACGGCGCCGCAGCCCTGGGGGTCGATTGAAAGTCATGAATAGACCTGTTCGCAGCCTATTGGAGGGCAAACCGGTGCTGGTGGTCATCAACACGCACCATGCGTCCTTCGCGCGCCTGCCGTCCTTGATCGCGGCGGCCCGGCAGCGCGACATCCCCGTCGTATTCGCGAACGGTAGCGCCACCGAGACCGCGATTCCGGACGGCCTGCGTAAGAACGAATATCTGATCCGCCAGCGGCGCCACTCGGTGTTCTACGGGACAGAGCTGCCGATTCTGCTGCGGGAATTCGGCGCGAGCACGGTGATCCTGGCGGGTGGCGAGACCAGCGTCGGTGTGCACTACAGTTTTGTGGACGCGCATCAGTATGACTATTTCTGCCGAGTGGTCGAGGACTGCATGGCCGGCACGTCGCCGCTCGCGCATGAAGCGGCGCTGCGTGCCATGGAATACATGCAAACCGGTGCGCGTCGCAAGAGCGACGAGGTGATCGCGACCTTCGGTAACGCGCCGGCGTCGCTCGCGGCGACGGGAGATAATTTATGACGACGCGGAAGGCGACTCCTCATTCATTGATCGTCGGTAAACCAGCATTGCTCGTCATCGATGTCCAAGGGGACATCTCGGCGTCGCGGCATGATGAGGCGCGGAACTTTCCCATGCCGCACTACGAAGACTACATGCGGAAGATACCGGCGCTCATCGCCACCGCGCGTGCGGGCGACGTGCCCATCATCTACATGCAGGAAGTACACCATCCGAGCATGATCGATTTCGGCCGTGAACTGGACGGCTTCGAACGCGTTCACTGCCTGGAAGACTCGCCTCGCACGGCGATCGTCCCCGAGGTCGACCGGCGACCCACGGACTACTGGGTTCGCAAACGCCGCTACTCGTCGTTCTTCGACACCGATCTAGATATTCTCCTCCGCGGTCTCGAGGCCAGAACCTTGCTGATGGTGGGCGGGTTCACGGACGTCTGCGTACATTACGCTTTCGCGGACGCGCATCAGCGCGACTATGTGTGCCGCGTCGTCGAAGATTGCGTCGCTGGATCTTCGTACTCGGCGCATGAAGCGGCACTTGCCGCCATGGAATATTTGCAGGCCGACTCCCGCTGTGTGCGAGATGATCTGATCGAGGCGTTGCGGGCGCGGTCGGCGGCCGCCGCTTCTGGGTAAATCGGATACCTTGAATACCGAAGCGGCAATGCTCGCTGCGCCGGGGAAAACGACGACTCGCAGTGGCTACGCGTGGTTCGTGCTGCTGGTGCTGGTTGCCGTCTACGGCGCGAACTTCGCCGATCGCTACATTTTCATCATCATGATGGAACCCATCAAACGGGATTTGCACCTGTCCGATACGCAGCTTGGGCTCATCAGTGGTCTGGCGTTCTCCGCCATCTACTCCGTGGCCGGTCTCGCCGTCGCTCGCTGGGCCGATATCGGCAATCGACGTTCGATCATCGCGGCGGCACTCGCGGCATGGAGCGCGCTCACCGCGCTATGCGGCCTCACCAGCAGCTTCTTCCAACTCCTCATCGCGAGAATGGGTGTTGGAGTGGCCGAGTCCGCCTGCAGCCCACCCGCGTACTCCCTGATTTCCGACTACTTCCCACAGCGGATGCGTGCGCTGGCGTTTTCCATATACTCGGTCGGTTTGTCGGTCGGTCTCGCATTGGGGTTCATCGTCGGCGGGTGGATCGGTGAGCACTACGGCTGGCGAGCGGCGTTCATTGCGGTGGGAGTGCCCGGGATACTGCTCGCCGCTGTGACCCGCCTGTCGGTGCGCGAGCCTCAGCGCGGCGCGTCTGACATGGGTATCGTCGATGCCACGAGATATTCCGCCCGCGAGGCCGTCGCGTACATGTTGAGGCGTCCGTCTTTCATGGCCTACATGTTGGGCTCCGCACTTTTCGTGTTCGCCGGGACGGCTATCGATTCCTGGGCGCCACTGTTTCTCATGCGTGTCCACGGTCTGCCGGAGGGGGAAGTGGGGCTCTGGACGGGTGTTCTGGGCGCGAGTGCCGGTCTGACTGGCGCGGTCACGGCCGGATGGCTGGCCGATCGCCTCTCGATACGGGACTTGCGCTGGCATCTTTGGGTTGCATTGGGGGGAGTTGCGCTGGAAGTTCCGGCGACTTTGTTTTTTCTATTCTCCAAGACGCACATGGTGCCTCCGTTCTATTTCGCCTCCGTGTTTCTGGATGCGGTGTACATGCCGCCCACCATTGCCATTACCCACGCCATCATGCCGGTAAGGATGCGTGCTCTGGCATCGGCTGTCCTGCTGCTCGGATACAACTTGATAGGCACCGCCGGTTGCAATTTCGTCATTGGCTACTTCAGCGATCGATGGGCTGCGTCGTTGAACGTCAATTCCGTTCGGTACGCCATGGCGATCACCCAATTTGCGGCTCTGGCCGGCGCGATTTTCACGATCTACGCCATCGTTCGTCTGCCGCGGGATTTTCGCGATAAATTTGGGAGCTAGGCGTGGGTGTCGAAACCATCATCCGCAATGCGCACGTGATTACCATGGACGGAGATGGCGAGGGCAGTCGCGTGCAGGCCATCGCCATCGACGGAGGACGCGTCCGTGCGATCGGATCGAATGAAGCGATCAATCCGCTGGCCGGTGCCGACACGCGCGTGCTCGATCTGTCCGGAAGGACGGTTCTACCGGGATTCATCGACTCGCACGTTCACTTCATGCAGACCGGGTTGGGGAATCTCGGCCCGCAGGTTTATGGTGTCACATCGCGTAACGCCGTTCTCGATATCGCCGCGGATGCCGCCGGAAAGGCGACACCGGGTCAGCCCCTGCTCTTGCATGGGTGCTGTCTTCACGATCTGGACGTGCCGCTCACCCTGGATGATTTGGATCGGATCGCGCCACGAAATCCTCTGGCGGTCATGGATCTTGGTGCCCATGCGAGCGTCTTCAATTCGGCCGCTTGGGAATTGCTGCATCTGCCATCCGGTACCCCGGGCATCGGCGTCTCGAGCGAGGGTACGCTCTCCGGTCTATTGCACGGCAGTGCGAATACGCGCGCCCGCTACGTCTATTACAACGAGGTAATCGACGACGAGACGCGGGTTGCCGCCTTACATCGAGCTTCGCGAATGGCGCTTGAGCTCGGCATAACCACCGTGCACGCTCTCGACGGTGGCAGCGACGACGGACGCGGTTGGCTACCGCAGCGGGATGTCGAAGTGCTGATGGACGTACAAAGCAGGCTGCCCGTGCGAACTGTAGTGTATTTCCAGTCCACCCGGGTTGATCTGGCGCGACGCTGGGGTCTGCCGCGCATCGGGGGCTGCGTGTGGGTTGACGGCAGCTACTTCGAACACACCGCGGGACTGCTGGAACCATACGACGATCAGCCTTGCAACTGCGGCAATTTGTATTTTGCGCAACGAGAGCTCGACACGTTTGTCTGGGAAGCGCATCGCGCGGGTTTGCAAGTAAGCATGCACGCCATCGGAGACGCGGCAATCGACCAGCTTTTGGTGGCCTTCGAACGCGCACTGCAGAAAGACCCCCGCACCGATCATCGCCACCGAATCGAACACTTCAGTCTGCCGACCCCGGGTCACATCGAGCGGGCGGCCCGACTGGGCGTCGTCGCCTCCATGCAGCCCAATTTTGCCGCGCACCCGCCGATGGACGAATCCGGGCGAAGAATCAGGCGGGGATTGGAAGCGCTGTTGGGCGCCGAGCGATTCGAGCGCCGCCATCCCTATCGCCGACTCCTCGATGCCGGGATTCTCGTGGCGGGCGGCTCCGACTCCGATCCGGAACCCATGGGGCCGCTGATCGGCGTGCAGCAGCTCGCCAGTCATCCCGAAACCGCGCGCCGCTTGACTCCCTATGAGGCTCTCCGGCTGTATACCGTGAACGGGGCTCGTGCCGCGTTCGAGGAGACCGACAAGGGCAGCATTGGGGTCGGCAAGTTTGCCGACCTGGTCGTACTAGCGGACGATCCACTCTCGGCGGACCCGACCACTCTTGCGAATATTCCCGTCGAGCTGACGATGGTCTCCGGTGTTGCCAGGTACTGCGCATCGAATTTGGAACATATTCTCGGCCGCTTCGCGCCGTATTCAACGGGATACATGCAATCCCGCCCCATCAATCAGGAGTGAAGCCTGTGTCCAATTATCCCGAAGCCCTAGGGCGTCCTATCGTTTGCGACATGACTCTGCCGCAGGCCCCCGCCGGAGCGCATGAAACTCCTGATTTCGATGCCGTGCTGACGGATCGTGCTGAGCACGGTGTCACGTTTACATCGGTCACGATTGCCAGCGATGAGCTGTCGGTTGGCGATACCGTCCGCTGGATTGCCGCCGCGCGAGGTTACTTCGCGGCACGATCCGAGCAAGTGGATTTCGTCGACTCCGTCGCGGACATTCGCGCCGCCCACGCGGCGGGGAAGATCGCATTCAATCTGCACTTTCAAGGCAGCAATCCGATCGCGGGCGATCTACGTCTCGTGGAGACCTATCGTCGTCTGGGCATCGGCCATATGCTGCTTGCGTACAACTACCGCAATTTGACCGGCGACGGCTGCCACGAACCCGGGGATGCGGGCCTGAGCATTTTCGGCAGGGAACTGATCGCTGAAATGAATCGGGTAAAGATGATCGTTGATGTGGCGCACACCGGAACTCGCACTGCGCTGGACGCGGTCGCGGCAAGTACCCAGCCAGTGATCGTCTCTCATTCGAACTCCAAAGCGGTGTGGGACCATCAGCGCAACATCCCCGATGAGCTGGCCAAAGCGGTGGCCGCGACCGGGGGTGTTATTGGAGTGAATGGAGTGGGGCTGTTCCTGAGCAGCGCCCGCAGCGATGCCTCGGCAGAAGCCATCGCAAGGCACGTCAATCACTATGCGGAACTCGTCGGCCCGGAACACGTCGGTATCGGACTCGATTCGGTCCACGATTTGAAGTTTTACATGGAGGGATTCGCCCGCAAGAACATGGACCGCTACCGCACGGGTGGTTACTTCAAGGGCACGCCGCAATTCGCGGGGGTGAGCGTCATCCCGCGCATCGCCGGCTTGCTCCTGGAGTCAGGCTGGAAAGCGGTCGATGTTAAGGGCTTTTTGGGTGAAAACTGGCTAAGGGTGCTGGAGCGGGTTTGGCAAAACTGACCTCAGGAATAGCCAAAGACCCGCAGCGTTCACCCTGCCCGACTGCACGCGTTCGGCCACGGCCCACAAGGCATCGCTCCAATCCTGATATTGAGCCGGGGCAATGTGGAATTGCCTGGAGATCTGCCGGAAAAATTCCGCCAATTGATGTTCGGCGGTCGTGTTCTTTTCCGGCGGTAGTCCCGCAAACACGTAATAGTGGTCGAATTGCCTGGCAAACTCCTGGATCAGGCGGCTCTTTCCGACCCGCCGCCCCTTCACAATGACGAACGACGCCGATTTCTTCCGAGTCGTTTCTACAAGCCGGCTGAGTTCCGCTTGTCGACCGACAAATTTAGACTCGCCGTGGAAGTGTAAATCGACATTTGTCGATTGTGACTTCCATACCAGTCTTCATTTGGGGAGTGGTAAAGAGACAAATGTCGATTTGTACTTCCGGACCAGTCGTTGCGGACGCCGCCTTTCAACGCTCCAGGCGATCGGAACATTTTGACCCTGGGCCGTCGGACGAACGCTCAGTTCGTTGAGGCCGGATCAAAGGGTGCTATTTCTGGATGCTTGAAGTCGAACCTCGAACCACGAGGACGGGCTCGAGGTGCATGGACGGAACGATGACCGAAGGGTCGCGCATCATTCGCAGCAACAGCAGGCTACTCTGCACGCCGATTTGATCGTGCGGAATTCGCAACGTCGTCAGCGGTGGATTGAAGCGATCGGCGAACGGCATGTCGTTATAGCCCGTGATGGAGATGTCCTTTGGACATGCGAGGCCGGCCTCGGTGAGAGCGTCGTAGCATCCAAGTGCCAGCATATCGTTGGCGGCAACGATCGCCGTGAAAGAGCGATTCGCAGTCGCCAGAAGCTCGCGCGCCGCGGCCACGCCGGCCTGCACCGTGAATGATGGGCAATCGGCGACGAGCTTATCTCGCACGCTCAGGCGGTAGGCTTTGAGCGCGGCGATGAATCCCTCCCGGCGTCCCTTCGCCGTCGACGTGTTGAGCGGTCCACCCACATAGGCCAACTTGCGGTGTCCGAGCTGGAGAAGATGATCGACAGCCAGGCGAATACCGTAGGCATCATTGGTGACGACGCTGGTCACGCTTTCGTCGAGTACCGTGCGGTTCACCAGCACAAAGGGAATGTTCTGCTCCTGGCATCTCGTGACGATGTCATCCTGGAGCCATGCGGTAGCAAGGATCAGTCCATCAACCTGTCGCGCCCGCAGCGAGTCGAGAATGGCGGATTCCGTTTCCCTGCTATTGTCCGAGTCCGCCAGCATGGTCACGTAACCCTCTTTCCCGAGAGTGCGCTCGACTGCCCGCACGATCGGAGGAAATAGGGGATTCGTGAGATCCGGGACGATGACGCCGACCGTGAATGAGCGGCGCGTCTTCAGTCCAAAGGCGAGCGGATTACGCGTGTAACTGAGGTTACTGGCTATTCTCAGAATGCGCGTCGCCACTTCCTGCGACACCATGGTGCGCGTTTGCGGATTGAGTGCTCGCGAAACCGTCGAGACGTGCACTCCCGCTCGCTGTGCGATCTGCTTGATTCCCGATGGCGGTTTGCTCATGGCGGTGAGAGTAGGTGATGGTGCGCGACACCGCAAGCAACCACGTTGTCTTCCGGTCAGAGCGGGGGCGCCTTTCGTACCAGGCTGGGTCGTGTTGGCTGCGTCGTCAACGACTCATCTCGAGGGGTGGGTATGGGTGCATTGGGCGCGGTCGAGGTATCACCATCGGGGCCCAGGCTGAGGCGGCGATTCAGCTCCGCAACGTCCAAGTCCTTTTCCCAGGCGGCGATGGCAATGGCCGCGATGCCGTTGCCGATGTAGTTGACGAGGCCCCGGCCGCGCTGCATGAACGGATCGATGCCGAGTAGCAGGGCAAGGCCGGCCATGGGGATGTCCGGTATCGCCGACAGGGTGCCAGCCAGCACGACGAAGCCCGCGCCGGTAAAGCCGGTAGCTCCTTTCGACATCAGCAGCGCAACCAGGAGAATCACCAGTTGACGATCGAGCGGCAGCGCCGTGTTGGTAGCCTGCGCGATGAAGATTATGCACAAGGTGAAGTAGATGCTGCTGCCGGCGAGATTGAAGGAATAGCCCGTGGGCACAACCAAGCCAACCACCGACTTGGGGACTCCCATGCGTTCGAGCTTCTCCATCAGGCGCGGCAGCAGCGCCTCAGAGTTGGCGATGCTGAGGAAAATCAGTATCTCGTCGAGAATGTAGCGGCAGAATTTGAGGACGCTGAAGCCGACGCGCCGGGCGATTGGCACCAACACGATGAGTACAAACGCGAAGCAGGCACCGTAGAACACGAGAATGAGTTTCAACAGAGGCAGCAGGGCGTGCAGACCGAATCGCCCGACGGTGAAGGCCATGGCGCCGAAAGCTCCGACAGGCGACAGCTTTATGATCATTTCGACTATCGAGAACACCACCTTTGTGAGCTGGTCCACCAACTCCTTGACGGCACGCGCGCGATCACCCAGGAAAATGAGCGCCACGCCGAACAGCGCAGCAATCAGAACGACCTGCAGAATGGCGCCCTTTGCGAAGGCGTCCATCATGGTGACCGGGATGATGTTCAACAAAAACGTCACGACGCCTTGGTCTTTGGCGGCAGTGACGTAGCCGGCGATGCTGGACGTGTCGATGGAGCGAGGATCGATGTTGAGCCCGGTACCGGTCGGAATCAGGTTGGCCGCAATCATACCGAGCAGCAGCGCCAGCGCGGAGACCACGTAGAAGTACACCATGGATTTGACGCTGATGCGGCCGACCTGGCGGGCGCTCCCCATGCCCGAGATTCCCGACACGATGATACAAAACACGATGGGGGCGATCATCATCCCGATCAGCTTGATGAAACCGTCGCCCAGGGGCTTCATCTTCACCGCGGTATCCGGCCATACGGCGCCCATGATGATCGCGGCAGCGATGGCGATGATCACTTGATTGTGAAGTTTCGCGTAGAACGGCTTGGCCTTGGGAATCAGTGCCTGCATTCGATCTCCGACGGGTAGCGAGCTTCCAGCGACCAAGCCCACGCCGGTTATAAACCATAGTGCAATCGTTTGCAATTCGGGGATTCTCGGTGCTTGTATTTGGGCGGGTGAGAATGTATAAACGTGCAAACGTTTGCATTCTTGGGCTGGAAGATCGAAAATATGGCGCGACTGTAGCGGAAGAGTACGGAAGTGCGAGTGCAACGATCTGGATTCGCGTACCAAACAAGCAGCGCAATTTCAAGCAAGGGTGAGAAGGAAACTAAGATGACCAAGGCGAACCTCAAAGAATATCGGCTGGGC
>Ga0179596_10000027_pt1 | contig 187971 bp, 175 predicted proteins | sample CZODoug1_1_08_16_FD_155494 | JGI IMG/M metagenome (GOLD analysis project Ga0179596, IMG submission 155494) | Vadose zone soil fungal communities from Angelo Coast Range Reserve, California, USA - CZODoug1_1_08_16fungal (Illumina Assembly) | ecosystem: Environmental > Terrestrial > Soil >... | reverse complement strand
TTGGGTCCAGCCGGCTGCATGTCTTCGGTTCCGTGACGCTGCCTCTGTCGATGCCGGGTATCCTGGCGGGCTCGATCCTGGTCTTCGTCCTGACGATCAGCGCCCTGGTGACGCCGCGCATGCTGGGCGGGCCGACCTACAAGGTCATGGCGACGCTGATCTACGACGAATACATGCAGTTGCTCGACTGGCCGAGCGGTTCGGCGCTCGCCTTCGCGCTGACCCTCATGGCGATCGGCGTGATCTGGCTGTCGAGCCGGCTGACGAAGCGTTGGGCGGGCATGGCATGAACGGGGCAGCCGACAGCGACGCCCGACCCGGCTGGGCCGTCATCACGGCGGCGCTGGCTGTCATCGTCTTCTTGCAGGTGCCGGTGATCGTCGTCGTGTTGGCGGCTTTCTCGACGACCTCCTATCTCACCATTCCGCCGCAAGGGCTGACGCTCGCCTGGTTCGGCAAGGTGCTGAGCGACCCGACCTATCTCGCCGCCATCCGCATGAGCCTGATCCTGGCCTGCGGCTCGACGGTGATCTCACTCGCGCTCGGCGTCGCCGCCGCCTACGCGCTGTACCGCAAGGCGCTGCCCGGCGCGGAGGCCATCACCGCGTTCCTGATGGCGCCGCTGATCCTGCCGGCCGTGGTGATCAGCGTAGCACTCCTGCAATATTACAGCCTGACCGGCCTGCGCGGCAGTCTGTTCGGCCTGTTGATGGCCCATGTCGTCATCACCGTGCCCTATATCGTGCGCTCGTCGCTCGCCAGCCTGTCCGGTCTCGATCTCGCTGTCGAGGAAGCCGCGCGCGTGCTCGGCGCCAGCGGCCTCGATGCCTTCCGCCTCGTCACGCTGCCGCTGATCCAGCCGGGGCTGGTGGCGGGCGCGCTCTTCGCCTTCATCACCTCGTTCGACAACGTCCCGGTGACGATCTTCCTGATCGGCGCCGACCAGACCACGCTTCCGGTGCTGATGTTCTCCTCGGTCGAGATGGGCATCGACCCGAGTGTCGCCGCCGTCTCGACGCTGCTGATCGTCGTCACCGGCATCATCCTGCTCATCGCCGAGCGCCGCGCCGGCTTCCACCGCTTCGTCTGAAACCGCCGCTTCGTCTGAAACCGCCGCTTCGTCTGAAAAGAGACTCCGCTATGCCGTTGACCAGCAAGGGTTTCCCGCTCTTCCTAACCTTCGATCTCGATGCCGAGACGATGTGGACCGGCCGCGACCCGGCCTATGCCAACCGTCCGATCCTGATGTCGCAGGGCGCCTATGGCTGGAAGGTCGGTACGGGCCGCGTGCTCGATCTGCTCGACCGCTACGGCATCAAGGCGACCTTCTTCGTGCCGGGACTGATCATCGACCAGCGCGAGGGGCTGATGGCGGAAATCCTCCGGCGCGGCCACGAGATCGCGCATCACAGCTACAGCCACACCTGGATCCTCAACCTCACGCCCGAGCAGGAGCGCGAGGAGATGGAGAAAGGCTTCCAATCGATCAAAAGGGTCACCGGCGGGGCGCCGCGCGGCTGGCGCTCACCGGCGGCCGAGATCAGCCCGATCACCATGCCGATGCTGGTCGAGTACGGCTTTGACTATTCCTCCAACTTCTTCGACGACGACTCGCCCTATCTCCACGAGGTCGACGGCGAGCGGACGAAGATCGTCGAACTGCCCTTCCGCTGGGTGCTCGATGATGCGCCATTCTTCCAATATTCGATCGTGCTGCCCGGCCGCACCATGCAGGCGCCCTCGGCGCTGCTCGAAGCCTGGAAGGGCGAGTTCGACGTGCTCTATGCCGAGGACCGGATGATGATGGTCGGGATGCATCCCGAGATAATCGGCCAGCCTTCGCGCATCAAGGCGCTGGAAGGGTTGATCGAGCACGCGCTGAAGCATCCCAATGTCTGGATCGGGCGCTGCGACGAGATGGTCGACGACATGCGCCCCGCTCTCGAACGCGCCCGCGCCGGCGCGTCGCAATGAGCGGCGGGCTCGCCGGTCGGCGCATCCTCATCACCGGAGCGGCCAAGGGGATCGGCCTGGCGAGCGTGGCACGGTTTCTGTCCGAAGGGGCCAGCCTGGCGGCCCTCGATCGGGACGAGCAGGCGCTCGCCGTGCTGCGCGGTCGTTTCGGTGGCTCGCCGCTTCATATCGTCGGTGCCGATGTCGCGGAGCCGGCTTCCGTGGCGTCGGCGGTCGCGGAATGCGCCGCGGCACTCGGCGGGCTCGACGGTATCGTCAACGCGGCGGGGATCGATCTCGTCGCCGATGTCGAGACGATGGCGTTGGGCCAATGGCACCGCGTTCTCGCCGTCAACCTGACCGGTCCGATGCTGGTGATACAGGCGGCCTTCCCGCATCTGCGCGCGGCCGGCGGCGGCACGATCGTCAATGTCTCGTCCGGCGCCGGCCTCTCGCCGCTGAAGCACCGCACCGCCTATTGCGCGTCCAAGGCCGGGCTGCAGATGGCGTCGAAGGCGCTCGCGATGGAGGCGGCGGAGTTCGGCATCCGCGTCAATACGGTCTGCCCCGGCGCGGTCGAGACCGAGCTGTTCCGCTCCGGCATCGACGCATCGCCCGACCCGCGAGCGGCCTATGAGAGCGTCCGCGCCCGCTATGCCCTGAAGCGCATCGCGGCGCCCGAGGAGATCGCCGCCGCGATCCTCTGGTTGACGAGCGCCGAGTCCTCGTATGTCACCGGCACCGCCATCGCCGTCGATGGCGGGCGAACTTTCCACTGAGGGGGCATGATGACCGTCGGCGAAGGACGCTTCTCGGGAAAGGTCGTGGTCGTCACCGGCGCCGCCCACGGCATCGGTGCCGTCACGGCCCGGCGCTTTCTTGCGGAAGGTGCCCGCGTCGCCGTAATCGACCGGGAGGCGGATGGGTTCGCGGAGCATTTCTCCGATATGCCTGCGGAGTGCCTGCTCGCGGTGACGGGGGACTGCACCGATGCGACCATGCTCGCGGACTTCCACGCGCGGGTGATCGCCGCCTTCGGGCCGGTCGACATTCTGTTCAACAACGTCGGCCAGAGCGGGCGCGAGCGGGCGAGCCCGTTTCACGAATCCGAGGAAGAGGTATGGCGCTTCGTGCTCGAGGTCTCGCTTCTTACGACCATGCGCATGTCGCGTCTGGTGGTCCCCGCGATGCGCGAGCGCGGCGGGCGCGTCATCAACATGTCGAGCGATGCCGCCTTCGTCGGCGATGCCGGCTTGACCGACTATGCCACCGCCAAGATGGGGATCGTCGGTTTCACCCGCGCGCTGGCCCGCGAACTGGCGCCGCATCGCGTCACCGTCAATGCCGTGGCGCCCGGCGCCATCCGCACCCGCGCCCATGATCGGCTGACACCGGCCGTGATCGACCGAATCGTGGCCACGACGCCGGCGGGCTTCATCGCCGAGCCGGAAGATGTCGCGGGCTGCGTCGCCTTTCTCGCCAGCGAGGATGCCCGCTACATCACCGGCCAGACGCTGCTGATCGACGGCGGCCGCTGGATGATCTGAAGGACGAATGCCATGACCGCCATCGCCGACTTATCCGCCACGGACCTCGCCGCCGCGATCCGCGCCCGTCAGATCTCGCCGGTCGATGCGGTCGAGGCAGCACTCGGCCGCATCGAGGAGCGCCGGGACCTGAACGCCTTCATGGCGATCCCGGCTGACCGCGCCCGAGCCGAGGCTCGGGCCGCGGAAGCGGCCGTGATGAGCGGAGCGCCATTGGGTCCGCTCCACGGCATCCCCTTTTCGGTGAAGGACCTCACCAATACCGAGGGCGTCGCCACCACGCAGGGCTCGGCGCTCTTCGCCGATACGGTGCCGGCGGCCGACGCCATCGCCGTGGCACGAGCCCGCGCGGCCGGCGCCATCCTGATCGGCAAGACCACGACGCCGGAATTCGGCCACAAGCCCTTCACCGAGGGGCCCTTGTTCGGACGCACGCTCAATCCCTGGAGCCACGCCCATACTTGCGGAGGGTCCAGCGGCGGTGCCGCCGTCGCGGTCGCGTCCGGAATGGGGCCGATCGCGCTCGGCTCGGACGGCGGTGGCTCGATCCGCATTCCCGCCGCCTGCTGCGGCGTCGTCGGCCTCAAGGCGACGCTGGGCGCTATCCCCAATCTTCAGGCTCCCGACCTGTTCGGCGCCAATTCCTATGTCGGCCCGATGGCGCGCGACGTCGCCGATACGCGGCTGCTGTTCGACATCCTCGCCGGGCCGGACCGGCGCGATCCCTATGGCCAGGTCGAAGCCGTCCGCCGCCGCGCCCTCGCGGTGGGGGAGCGGCCGCGTATCGCCTTCCTGCTCCGGTGCGGCAATAGTCTCGACGCGGAGGTCGAGGCCTCCGTCAAGGCCGCCATGGCGAAGGCCGAAGCGCTCGGCATGGTCGTCGAGCCGGTCGACCTCGATCTCGTCTCGCTCGAACCGTATTTCCTGGTGATGCTGCGTGCCCTGCTGCTGGCGCGTCTCGGCGCCCATGCCGCGCGCTCGCCCGAGCTGCTTGATCCAACCCTGATCGCGACGATCGAGGCGGGCCGCGATTACAGCGCCGCCGATCTCTATGAGGCGCAATTCGCCCGGACCACCTGCTTCGGCAAGGTCCAGGAGATCCTGTCGCGCTTCGATCTCATCGCCTCGCCGACGCTCTCGGCGCCAGCCCTGCCTGTCGGGGTCGATCCGCTTGGGTCGGTGGAGATCGCGGGGCGGGAGGCCGGCACCATTCGCGGCGCTTGGTACCCCTACACCTTCCCCTTCAACCTAACGGGGCATCCGGCGCTTTCGATGCCCTGTGGGCTGTCGGCGATCGGCCTGCCGATCGGGCTCCAGCTTGTCGGCCGTTGGCATGAGGACGCTTACCTGCTCGACGTCGCCGGGCTTCTCGAAACGGCACTCCGTTTTCGACCGCTTGCTTGCTAGTCCGGCGCCGTAACCCTTACGGGAATGGAACGTCGGCGCATTAGTATTGGCGTTCGGAGGATCGTGATCATATAACGCGAGATCATGGAATCGCTCACCTTCACCAAGATGCACGGCATCGGCAACGACTTCGTCGTGTTGGATGCCCGCGACCAGTCGCTGCCGCTGAATGACGCGGCCGTGCGCGCGATTTCCGATCGCCATACCGGTGTCGGCTGCGACCAGTTGATCGTCATGGAACGTCCCCGGCACCAATCGGCCGAGGTGTTCATGCGCATCCATAACGCCGATGGCGGCGAGGTCGAGGCCTGCGGCAATGCCACCCGCTGCGTCGCGACCTTGCTGATGGCCGAGACGGGTAATAGCCACACGGTGGTCGAGACCGTCGCAGGCATCCTGCCGGCCCGCCGCGCGGTCAGCGGGCTCGTCGAGGTCGATATGGGGCCGGCGCGGATTGGCTGGCGGGAAATCCCTGTGGCGCGGGAACTCGATACGCTGGCCGTGCCGACCGGTATCGGCGGGCTGGGCGATGCGGTCTGCACCAATATGGGCAACCCCCATGCGACATTCTTCGTGGCCAACGCGGCGGCGGTCGATCTCGCCATGCTGGGTCCGGCGCTCGAACATCATCCGCTGTTTCCCGAGCGCGCCAATATCGGCATCGTGCAGATCCTCAGCCCCGAGCGCCTGCGCCTCAGGGTGTGGGAGCGTGGTGTGGGTATCACCCAGGCCTGCGGCAGCGGGGCCTGCGCCGCCTTGGTCGCGGCCGCCCGGCGCGGCCTCACCGGCCGGGTGGGCGAGGTGGTTCTGGATGGCGGGTCGCTCGGCATCACCTGGCGCGAGGACGGCCATGTCCTGATGTCCGGTCCGGTGGCCATCGCCTTTTCCGGCTGGCTCGATCCGTCGCTGCTGCCGCCCGGCACCTGATTTTCCCTCATCGTTGACTCGGGGCCGATGCCGCTCGAAATCCTGACCTTTGGCTGCCGGCTCAACCTCTATGAATCGGAGGTGATGCGCGGCTTGGCGCGCGACGCGCGGCTGGAGGACGCGGTGTTGGTCAACACCTGCGCCGTCACCGCCGAGGCCGAACGCCAGGCCCGCCAGGCGATCCGCCGCGCCGGCCGCGCCCAACCGGGCCGGCCGATCATCGTCACCGGCTGCGCCGCCCAGCTCGACCCCGCGGGTTTCGCCGCTTTGCCCGGCGTCACCCGTGTCCTGGGCAATGCCGAAAAGCTGCGGGCCGAGAGCTGGGATGCCGCCGGACCCGCCGTCGCCGTGGGTGACATCATGGCCGTGCGCGATGTCGCCAGTCATCTGGTCGAGAGCTTCGACGGGCATGCCCGCGCCTTCGTGCAGGTCCAGCAGGGCTGCGACCACCGGTGCAGCTTCTGCGTCATACCGCTGGCGCGCGGCAATAGCCGGTCGGTGCCGCTCGGCGCCTTGGTGCGGGAAGTCGCCGGGCTGGTCGATCGCGGCTATCGCGAGGTGGTGCTGACGGGGGTCGACCTCGCCTCCTATGGCGCCGACCTGCCCGGCGCGCCCAGCCTGGGACAGCTCGTGCGCCGCTTGCTGGCCCAGGTGCCGGCGCTGCCCCGGCTGCGCCTGTCGTCTCTGGATCCGGCCCGGCTGGATGAGGAATTCTGGACGTTGCTGGCGGATGAGCCGCGGCTGATGCCGCATCTGCATCTATCGGCGCAGGCGGGAGACGATCTCACGTTGAAGCGGATGAAGCGTCGCCATCGCCGCGCCGATCTCCTGGCGATCGCCGATCGGGTCGCGGGCATGGGGCGGCCGATCGTGCTGGGCGCGGATCTGATCGCCGGCTTTCCGACCGAGACCGAAGCGATGTTCGAGGCGACGCTGTCGCTCGCCGAGGCGTGCGGCCTGACCTATCTGCATGTGTTCCCGTATAGCCCACGGCCCGGGACGCCGGCGGCGCGGATGCCGCAGGTGCCGGTGGCGACCGCCCGCGCCCGCGCGGCGCTGTTGCGCGACATGGGTACGGCGGCGGTGACGCGCTTCCTGGCAAGCCGGGTCGGCTCGACCGCCGATGCCTTGATGGAACAGACCGGCATCGCCCGGACCGAGCATTACGCGCCGATCCGGCTCGACCGGCCGGTCGCGGTCGGCGCCGTTGTGCCGGTGAAAATCACTGGCGTTACCGGCGATTGTCTCGATGGCATGGTGCTGGCGTGAGCGAGGATACGGGTGCCGCCCAGGGCGGCTGGCTGAAGCGGCTTCGCGCCGGGCTCAGCCGGTCTTCAGCGCGGCTGGGCGAGGGCATCGGCGCCATCTTTACAAAGCGGCGGCTGGATGACGAGACGCTGGCCGAGCTGGAGGAACTGCTGATTTCCGCCGATATGGGCGTCGGTCTCGCCGCCCAGGTGACCACCAAGCTGCGCAAGAGCCGGTTCGGCCAGGAAGTGACCGCCGAGGAGGTGCGTGCGTCGCTGGCCGAGGAAATCGCCCGGTTGCTGGAGCCGGTGGCGAAACCGCTGGTCATCGATCCGAATTTGAAGCCGCATGTGATCCTGGTGGTCGGCGTCAACGGTAGCGGCAAGACCACGACGATCGGCAAGCTCGGCAAGCAGTTTCGCGATGCGGGCCATTCGGTCGTGCTGGCGGCCGGCGATACGTTCCGCGCGGCGGCGGTCGAGCAGTTGAAGATCTGGGGCGATCGCATCGGCGCCCCGGTGGTCACCCGCCCGACCGGCAGCGACGCGGCCGGCCTGGCATTCGATGCTTTGACCGCCGCCCGGCGCGATGGGACCGACGTGCTCCTGATCGACACCGCCGGCCGGCTGCAAAACCGCGCCGATCTCATGGCCGAGCTGCAGAAGGTGATCCGGGTCATGAAAAAAATGGATCCCGGCGTGCCCCATTCGGTGCTGCTGGTGCTCGACGCCACGACCGGTCAGAACGCCCATGCCCAGGTGCGGATCTTCAGTGACATGGCCGGTGTTACAGGTCTGGTGATGACCAAGCTGGACGGCACGGCACGGGGCGGCGTGGTCGTTGCCCTGGCCGAGAAATACGGCGTCCCGGTGCATGCCCTCGGTGTCGGTGAGACCGCCGAGGACCTGCGCCCGTTCGAGGCCCGCGCCTTCGCTCGCGGCATTGTCGGGCTTGAGCCGTAACCGGTAGAGGGTCTCTATCGGTTATAGGCCCTCGGTCGCGGTGTTGGTCCTTGGGATCAGGACGGCTTCGGTTAGGCTTTCGCGATAATGGTCGAGCGCCCAGTGGACCGACGGAAAGGCCAGGTCATGCCAAGGGATATCGTCCCAGGCGAATAGCTCGACTTCCAGGCTTTCCGGACCGGGCGCGTAGACGCCTTGCTTCAGGCGTGCGCGGTAGATCAGCTGCACTTGGCTGATGCGCGGGATGGAGTAGATCGCGAGCAGGCCGTCGATCGCGATATCCGCCTGCGCCTCCTCCATCGCCTCGCGCGCCGCCCCGGCTTCGGTCGTCTCGTTCAGTTCCAGATAGCCGGCCGGCAGTGTCCAATAGCCGCGACGCGGCTCGATCGCGCGCCGGCATAGCAGGATCCGTCCGTCCCAGCCGACCACCGAGCCGACGACGATTTTGGGGTTCTCGTAGAAAATGAAGCCACAGGCGTCGCAGGTCAGGCGCGGCCGGTCTTCGCCTTCGGGGATGCGCCGGTCGACGGGGCCGCGTGGCGGCAAGGGCTGAACCGACTCGGGATCGGAGTCATCGGACGGGGGTTGGCTGGACATCGCCCTAATGTCGCTACCATCGCGGCCGATCGCAAGCCGCGACATCAGCCGGTCAAATGGTGACGTCGACCAAGGTGCCGCGGCGGGCGGAGGCCGCCAAATTCGACGCATTGTTTTGTTGCGGTTCGGCGGCGTCATTCCGATCGGATGTTGAGGCATCGACAGGTCGGACAGGCGACAATGCCGTTGACCGTGTCTGCGTCACAGCCGGCAGTTGGATCGGATAACCCGCGTTTATCAATATGTTCCAATCCCTTTATGTGACCGAACCGTAACATCACTTCCAAAGAATTACAACTTAGGCCGAGCGGCGACCTTTTTGCTGCCGAGGGCGCTTCTGGCGAGCGCCCTTAACTGTTTGGCAAGGCAGTCTGATTTACTTTCGTGAGGCTATTCGGCAATTTCAGTTGGCTGCCAGAACATTCAGTGATTTGGAAAAAAGTTCCGGAATAAAAATCGTTGTTCTGCAGGTTTGTACAATGACAAGACTTCGCGATGACGATGAGAATTTTAGTAATCGTGGTGGGATCGGGCGGATGGAGTTGAAGTCTGTGACGAGTTCGCCCGAAGATCTTGACTATCTCTACAAGCTGGCACGAACCAAGACTGTGTCCGGGCGCCGCACGCTGATCGCGACGATCGGCGACCTGTTTTTTTCCCAAAATCAGGTGCTGACGGATCGCGAACGCGTCCTGATGAGCGAAATCCTGCGCAATCTCATCAATGATGTGGAGGTTTCCGTCCGGCGTGCCTTGGCCGATCGCCTGGCGGCGCTGCCTGACGCGCCACACGATCTGGTGCTGGCCCTCGCCAATGATCAGATTGAAGTAGCGCACCCGCTGCTGCTGCGATCCGAGGTGTTGCAGGACATCGAACTGATCGAGATCATTCGCAACCGTACGCTCGAACATCAGCTCGCGATCGCGATGCGCAAATCGCTCAGCCAGCAGGTCGCCGATGCGCTGGTCGAGACGCAGAATGTGGACGTGATCAAGACGTTATTGGAGAATCACAGCGCCCAGATCTCTCGAAGCACCATGGAATATCTGGTCGAACAATCGCAACGGGTTGATACCTACCAGAATCCTCTGTTGCGGCGACCCGAACTCGATCCCTCGCTGGCCAAGCGGATGTATTGGTGGGTTTCCGCCGCTCTGCGGCGTCATATTTTGGATCATTTCGAAGTCGATCCGGTCGAGCTGGACCATGCCATGGAAGATGCGGTGTCCGATCTCGCCGACGCCGTCGGCGATGCCGAGCTGAAATCCACGGAACTCGCCGAGCGGCTTTCCGGCCAGGGGGCCATTACGCCCGCTTTGTTGGTTCAAGCCCTGCGCGAGGGCGAAGTGTCCTTGTTCGTGGCGTGCTTCGCGAAATACACCGGCATCCGCCCCAAGCTGGTTCAGCGCCTGTTGTTCGAAGATGGCGGCGAGGGCCTGGCGGTTGCCTGCAAGGCGCGTAACATCGAGAAATCGGTCTTCGCTTGGATCTATCTGCTAAGCCGCAAAGCCCATGCGACGGAAAGCACGCCGGGCGGTTCGGATACCGCGCGGCTGATGGCGTTGTACGACCGTATCAAGCCGTCGGCGGCCAACGTGCTGGTGAAGAAATGGCAACGCAACCCCGACTTTCTCAAGGCGATCTGGCAGATCGAAGGCATCGAGCATATCGAGAGCGCGCTATGAGGCGGTTCCATCCCCCGCATTGGCGATCTTTCGAGCGCTGCGTTGACGCTTTGGCGGCCGCGATGCCGGCCCAAGCGCATACGCGGATAGCACGATGAAGGCGGTGAAACGCGCGACCTCTACCGCCGATAGCACCCATTCCTATGCGCCGATCGTGGCTGCCCTGGGCTTGGATTTCGTGGCTGGTTCGGGGGCTGCCTATATCGCCAACCTCGATGGTCAGGTCATCTGGAACAACGCCGATTATCGCCGATTCGCGGTCAGCATCGTGCCCGATGGCTACCCCGCGGTGTTTTCGATGCCCTGGCCGGTCGAAGAAATCATCGCCGCGCTGGTGAAGACGCGCCGGCCGGTGACGCGTGTCGATCGGTTCGAGATCAGGGGCACCGCTTACGAGATCAGTTCGACCCATTACGGCGCGTGGCGGGGCAGCAGTCTGATTGGCCTGGCGGGCAGCTTTCCAGATACGTGGTCGCCGGAACGCACCACCAATCACCAATTGAGCCAAGCGCAGGAGCGGCTCGAAGATTTGACGCGCCTGGTCTCCGACTGGATCTGGGAGACCGACGCGGAGATGGTCCTGACCTACGTGACCCCCCGGGTCAGCGAGGTGTTAGGCTTCCATCCCCGCGAGTTGATCGGTCGCAATCTGGTCTCTCTGGGAAGGTTCATGCACGACGATCCGGGGGAGGATGCCAACCCGCTGATCGCCACCCACCAGCGGCCGTTCCGCGACCGTGGTTTCGTGATGCGTCACGCCAACGGCTCGGACCGGCAGTTCCGGATGGCCGGTCTGCCGGTCTATGCATCGATCGGCGGCCGCTTCTGCGGTTATCGCGGGACCGCGCGCGACATCACCAGCGAGGCGACGGCCCTCGATCTCGCGGCCCAGTCGCAGGGCCAGCTTATCCAGGCGATCGACAGCATCGGCGAAGGCTTCGCTCTGTTCGACGGCGACGATCGGATGGTACTCCGCAACGATCGCTTCGTCGCGATGTACCCCAAGGCGGCGTCGCTGCTTCAGGCCGGCATCACGGTCACGGAACTGCGTCAGGCCTTGATGGCGTCCGGCGATCTTTCGCCGGACACGGTCGAACGGATGCGAAACCCGGCTATGTGGGCGCGACGGCGCGCGGTCGAGGATGTGGCGTTCGTCTACCAATTGGCGGATGGACGCTGGATTCGCGCCACGGACAGCTTGACCGCCGATGGCGGTATCGTCGGCATCAGGACCGACATCACCGAGATCAAGGAACGCGAGCGTGCGCTTTACGAGGCGAAGGAGGCGGCTGAAGCCGCGAACCGGGCCAAAAGCGAATTCCTGGCGAATGTCAGCCACGAACTGCGCACGCCGCTCAACGCCATCATCGGGTTTTCCGAACTGATCCTGGGCGAGACGTTCGGGCCGATCGGCAATCCGCAGTATCGCGAATATCTCAACGATGTGCTCGAAAGCGGACGGCATCTGCTGAACGTCATCAACGACATCCTCGACCTCGCCAAGGCGGAGGCCGGCATGCTCGACCTCCGGGCGGAATTGATGACGCTGGACGAGGTGATCGACAGCGTGCTGCGCCTGATGCGCGAGCGCGCGATGCACGGCAACCTGGTGCTTTCGGCGGTGATCGATCCGGCGATGCCGCCGCTCTTCGCCGATCCGCGCAAGCTGAAGCAGGTGCTGCTGAACCTCGTCAGCAACGCGGTGAAGTTCACGCCGGCGAACGGCACCGTCACCATCCGCACCCTCTGCGCACCCGATGGCGATATCCTGCTGCAGGTCGAAGATACCGGCATCGGCATCGCCCCGGCGCAAATCCAGACGGCGCTATCGCCCTTCGGTCAGGTCGATGGCCGGCTCAACCGGAAATATGAAGGCACCGGTCTGGGATTGCCGTTGACCCGCGCCATGGTGGAACTGCATGGCGGGCACTTGTCGATCGAAAGCACTCTCGGCATCGGAACGACGGTGACCGCCCATTTGCCGGGCCAGCTCGTCCGGGCTTAGAGCGTGGCCCGAAACGGCGCTAGTCCTGGGTCAACGCCGCCACGCCGGGCAAGACCCGCCCTTCCAGCCATTCCAGGAAAGCGCCGCCCGCGGTCGAGACATAGGTCAGCCGGTCGGTGACGCCGGCGGCGGCCACCGCCGCCAGCGTATCGCCGCCACCGGCCACGCTCATCACCGTGCCGGCTTCGGTCAGCTCGGCGAGGCGTATCGCGATCGCCATCGTGGCCTTGTCGAAGGGCTTGGTCTCGAAGGCGCCGACCGGCCCGTTCCAGACCACCGTGCGGCATTTCGTCAGCCGATCGGTGATGACGTCCACCGATCGCGGCCCGATATCCAGCACCATGCGGTCCGTCGGTATGGCGTCGATCGGCACCACCTCGGTCGGCATGTTCGGCGCCAGTTTTTCGGCGATCACGGCGTCTTCCGGCAGGATGATGGCGCAGCTGGCGCGTTCCGCCGCGGCGAAGATGTCCTTCGCGGTGCCGAGCAGATCGCGCTCGGCCAAGGATTTGCCGACCTCGATGCCGCGCGCCAGCAGCATGGTGTTCGCCATGGCGCCGCCGATCACCAGGAAATCGACCTTGCTCACCAGCGAATTCAACAGATCGAGCTTGGTCGATACCTTGGAACCGCCGACCAGGGCCAAGACCGGGCGCTGCGGGTGTTCCAGCGCCGCTGTCAGCGCATCGAGCTCCGCCTGCATCAGCATCCCGGCGGCGGCCGGCAGCAGCCGGGCGATCGCCTCGGTCGAGGCATGAGCGCGGTGGGCGGCCGAGAAGGCGTCATTGACGTAGAGGTCGCCGAGCGAGGCGAGCTCTTGGGCGAAAGCCGGGTCGTTCGCTTCTTCCCCCGCGTGAAAGCGCAGGTTTTCCAGCAAGGCGATGTCGCCATCGGCCAGCCGATCTATGACCGCCCGCGCCGCCGGACCGACGCAATCCTCGGCGAAGGCGACCGGCTTGCCGGCCAGTGCCGCGGACAGCGGACCGACCAGCGGGCGCAGCGAATAGGCCGGGTCCGGCTTGCCCTTGGGGCGTCCGAAATGCGACAACAGAACGACCTTGGCGCCGGCGCGCTGGAGCCGTTCGATGGTCGGTACCAGCCGCTCGATCCGCGTCGTATCGGATACCCTGCCGTCCTGCATCGGCACGTTGAGATCGACCCGGACCAGCACCCGCTTGCCAGCTACGGTCACGTCGTCGAGTGTCTTGAATCGGCGCATGGTCGACCTCGTTCCCCTAAGCTGAAGGCCCCGACGTTACGGGCGTCGCACACGGGGATAGAGACCACCCCCATGGCTGTCAACGCCGCTGGACAGGAGATCCTTATGAGCTTCAACGCAGCCCTTGTAACCGGCTCGACCAGCGGCATCGGCGCCAGCTTCGCCCGGATGCTGCCAGCCTCGACCGATCTGTTGCTGACCGGGCGCGACACCGGCCGCCTGGTGGCGCTGCAGGCCGAATTGGCGCGGCCCGGCCGGCGGGTCGAGGTGCTCGCGGTCGATCTCGCCGCACCGGGCGGCCCGGAACGGCTCGCCGACGCGGCTAATGCGTTCGGCATCGATCTTCTGGTCAACAATGCCGGCCTCGGCCGGTTCGGTATGGTCAAGGACAATCCGATCGACGCCGAGCGGGCGATGGTGATGACCAATGTCGTGGCACCGCTGCTGCTGACCCGCCTGCTGCTGCCCGGCATGATCGAGCGCGCGGAGCCGGGGGGCCAGCGCGCCGGCATCATCCTGGTCGCCAGCGTCGTCGCCTTCGCCGGCTTGCCGTATGTCGCGACTTATAGTGCGACGAAGGCGTTCGATTTGCGTCTGGCCGAAGGCTTGACCGCTGAGTTGCGCGGCTTGCCGATCGATGTGCTGGCGTTGTGTCCGGGCACGACCGATACCGAATTCTTCAACCGGTCGGGGCTGCGCCGCCGGGGCGGAGCGCATTCGCCGGACCAGGTCGCCAAGGCCGGTCTCGCCGCCCTTGGCCGCCGCACCGTGCAGGTGGTGGGGGCGGGCAATCAGGCGTTGACCCTCGCCTTTCATTTGCTGCCGCGTGGCCTGCTCGGTTTCGCCGCCCGCTTCGTGCTCAGCCCTCGCTAACCCGCCGCTGGACCAAGCAGGCTTGCCATCGCCGATGGGGGGCGTAGCTTTGTCGGCATGATTTCGTCGCTCGATCGCTTCGTCTATCGCGCCAGCCAAGGCGCACGGTTCTCGTGGTTCTTCGGCCAAAAGCTGCTGGCAGCGCGCCTCACCGATAAGACGCCGACGCCGCCCGAGATCAAGGCGCGGATGCCGTCGACGCGGCGGCTGCTCGCCGATCTACGCGCCTTGCTGCGCCGCGACCTCGACAACATCGCGGCCGGATTGTACCGGCTGCCGGCCGTCCTCGGGGAGAACCCGCTGGAGGCATTCGCCAAGGCTCGGCAGTTTTTCGCCGATCTCGCGGTGGTGAACGAGCGGCGCCAGGCCGGGCGCAACAGCGAGGTGAGGGAGCAGCAGCCGGCCGGAAAGTTTCCGCGGTATTACCTGCAGAATTTCCATTACCAGACCGACGGATATCTCAGCGAGCAATCGGCGGCGCTTTACGATCATCAGGTCGAGGTGTTGTTCAGCGGGGGCGCCGATGCGATGCGCCGCCAGGCCCTGGTACCGCTGGCCGAGGCCGTGCGCCGGCGCGGCATCCGTGCCAGCCGGTTGCTCGATATCGGCTGCGGCACCGGGCGCTTCCTGCGCGAGGTCAAGGCGAATTATCCGCGGTTGGCGGTCACCGCCCTCGACCTCAGCCCGTTCTACCTGGCCGAGGCGCGCAAGACCCTGGCGCCCTGGTCGCGCACCCGGTTTATCGAGGCGCCGGCCGAAGCGGTGCCGGAGCCCGATGCCAGCTACGACATCGTGACCTCGGTCTATCTGTTTCACGAGTTGCCGGCCAAGCCACGGCGGCTGGCGGCGGCGGAGATGGCGCGGCTGCTGGCGCCCGGCGGCACGCTGATCCTGGTCGACAGCCTGCAGATCGGCGACGTGCCGGATTACGATGCCCTGTTGGAGTATTTTCCGGTCAGCTTCCACGAGCCCTATTTCGCGAATTATGCGCGCGACGATCTCGCCGCGCTGTTCGCACCGGTCGGCCTGACGCTGGAGCGGGTCGACCTCGCCTATTTGTCCAAGGTCGTGACCTTTCGAAAAGAACCATCCTCGCCGTCATCCGGCACAGACTTCATGGGAGGCTCGATTGAGTGAGTCCGACGATACTCCGCTCGATGCGGTAAGACCCAAGCTGGTTGAGACCAAGCAGCGCTGGGCGGCCGAGGGTCGGTTGCTGACCGACAAGCCGGTGAAGCCGCACCGGTTGCCCGACCAAAGACTGCCGCCCGGGCAGCATTTGGTGCAGGACTGGCCGGTGCTGGATCTCGGCGTGCAGCCGGACGTCCCCCCGGAACGCTGGCGCCTCCAGATCGACGGCCTGGTCGACCGGCCGATCGCCCTGGACTGGGCGGCGTTCAAGGGGCAGCCGCGGTTCCATGACGTCTCCGACATGCATTGCGTGACCTCGTGGTCGCGCTACGACAATGCTTGGGAAGGCGTCGGCGCCAAGCATCTTCTCGCCCTGGTTCAGCCCAAGCCCGAGGCGCGCTTCATCGTCTTCCACAGCTATGACGGATACACGACCAACCTGCCGCTGGCCGAGTTCGATCGCGACGATGCGTTGCTGGCCGATAGCTGGCAGGGGGAGCCGCTCACCCGCGTGCATGGCGGGCCGGTGCGGGCCATCGTGCCGCAATTGTATCTCTGGAAAAGCGCCAAATGGATCAACCGGATCGAGTTCATCGCCGCCGACCGATCCGGGTTCTGGGAAGTTCGTGGCTATCACGACCACGGCGATCCCTGGACCGAGGAGCGTTATAGCTGACGTTTGCGCGCTTAGATCGCCGGGAGCGGCAGCGTGGTCCCAGCGATCGGCAGGTCACGGGCATAAGTGAGCGTGCGAATCACCATAGGCGCGTCCCGGCCGCGGATTTCGATCTCGTGGCTGGGAACATCGCCGAGATCGATCGAGGCGCGGTCGATCAGCTCCTGGGACACGACTAGTTCGCATTGGTAGGTCTTGGTCAAGACCTCCAGCCGGCTCGCGGTATTCACCGCGTCGCCGATCGCGGTGAGCGAGATGGCCGGGCCATAGCCCATCTCGCCGACGATGACGGGCCCCGTGTGGATGCCGATGCCCATCCGCAGCGGCTCCTTGAGATCATGCCCGAGGGTTTCGTTGAGATGCGCCAATCGGCCCGCCATCGCGCGGGCAGCCTCCAGAGATTGCTGGCAGCCCCGTTCCGGGCCGCTTTCGACGCCGAACAAGGCCATCACGCCGTCGCCGATGAACTTGTCGATCCGGCCGCCGGCACTCTCGACCGCGTGGCCCATTTCCTCGAAATACCGGTTGAGTAGAAAGACGACGTCGTACGGCAGCCTGGTCTCGGCCAGCCGGGTGAACGCGCGCAGATCGGCGAACAGGATCGCGATCTCGCGCTCGCTGCCCCGCAGATAGGACGGCTTGGCGAAGCCGTCCCGAACGGTGGCCCCGGGGGCGAGCAGGGGGGTGACGGCGATGTTGCCGGTCGGTCGAAGCTGGCACGCCAGCCGAACCATCGGCGGGGAGCCGATGCGCTGCAGCACCTTGAGCTCGTCCGAATGTGGCGGCGGGATCGCCAGATCGGGTCCGACAACCCGGACGCGGCAGGTCGAGCATCGGCCGCGCCCCCCGCAGATCGCAGCATGCGGTATGGCGGCGCCCCGGCTCGCCTCCAGCACCGTGGCGCCGCGCAGGATCCTGATGCGCCTACCGTCCGGATAGCTGATCGTGACGAGGCCGAGCCGCCGCAGGTAAAGGCTGCGGAGCCCCCGTGCCAGCAGCGTGGCACCGATGGCGGCGACAAAGGTGCCGAGCAGCAGATAGCCGATCATCTGCAGCCGCTCCGTCTGCGCCTGCGCCGTGGGATTGCTGATCGCCAGCGGAGAGTCGGGACTGGTCGCCAGGGCGAGGATGCTGCGTCCGGCCTCGATATAACCGAGCAGGGCGAGCACCGGCATCAGCAAGGCGATGGCCGAGAGGGGCGTCTTCCAGCGAACGAACCAGGGTCGTTGTCCGAACGCGTAGTTCAACCCGATGCAGCCATGGATCCAGGCGATCACCAGCAGACCGCCCTGTATCAGCCCCCGCGCGGGCGAGCGGTACCAGAACAGGGTCAGCTCGACGGTATAGGTGGGGCTCACGCCATAGAGGAGATGGGCGATGCGCGTGCCGGTGATATGCAGGAGCAACGCGATCGGGATGAGAAAACCGAGGATGAGCTGCGCCGCCTCGCGCGGCGGCATCTTCAGGGAGCGGCGCCGGTACAACGACCAAAATGCCAGCGACACATGAGTGCAAAGACCGGCATACAGGATGAGGTTGCCCGGCCCGCTGGCCCAGAGGACGACGACCACGCGCAGCACCCGCTCCATCGCGCCGACCGATATCAAGCCCGCCGCGTGGTTGACGAAATGGCTGAAGATATAGGCGAAGAGCACCAGTCCCGAGATGTATCGCAGCCGTTTGACCAAACCACTCCCCCCAGCCGATTTTTCCTCTCAGGCCGTCTCTCCCATAGCATGATCCCGGCAGCGCGCATCCCCCGACATCTCCCGACATCTCTGGGGGGAGGCGGCACGCGGCTATTTCCATGCGCGGTGGTTTCTGCTACTCGACCCCGGCCTTAATGCGGCCGTGTTTTTGAGGATAGTGACGCCTGTGGCGCCTTTGATCGAAATCGATGGCTTGGTGAAACGCTTCGGCCCGATCGAAGCGGTTCGCGGTATCAGCTTCACTGTGGAGCGGGGTGAGGTGCTGGGATTTCTCGGTCCGAACGGCGCCGGTAAATCGACGACCATGAAAATGATCGCCGGGTTTCTCGCCCCCACAGCCGGCCGCGCCGTCCTGTGCGGTGCCGATGTCTCGGTCGAACCGCTGAAGGCGAAGCGCGTGCTGGGTTACCTGCCCGAGGGGGCACCGGCCTATCCGGACATGACCCCGGCGGCTTTTCTCACTTTCGTCGGACGCATCCGTGGTTTCTCCGGGTCGGAGTTGGCGCGGCGGGTCGGCCTCGCGGTGGAGCGTGTCGATCTCGCTTCCGTGCTGCATCAGCCGATCGAGACCCTGTCGAAGGGCTATAAGCGTCGGGTCGGCCTCGCCCAAGCCCTGCTGCACGATCCGGAAGTGCTGATCCTCGACGAGCCGACCGATGGTCTCGATCCCAATCAGAAGCATCAGGTCCGCACGCTGATCCAGGGAATGGCGGCGGATAAGGCGATCATCATCTCGACCCATATCCTCGAGGAGGTCGACGCCGTGTGCACCCGCGCCATGGTGATCGCGCGCGGCACGGTGCTGGCGGACGGCACCCCGGCCGAACTGGTGGCGCGGTCGCGCTATCACAACGCCGTCTACATGCGTGCCGCCGGGCCGATGCCACGCGGCGTGCTCGACTACATCGCCGGCCACCCGCATGTCGCCGGCATCGAACCGTCGGACCGGGCCGGCGATACCGGCGTGCTCGTGCTGTCGATCGATGGCCGGATGATCGATGACGTGGTCCGTTCGGTGGTCGCCAGCGAGGGCGCGCAGATCGCCGAGCTGCGTGTCGAACGCGGCCGTCTGGACGGTGTGTTCCGCGATATCACCATGCCGCCGGCACCGTCCCGACCGGCGGACCCGGTGCCGTCCGCCGCCATCGCCTGACCGATCGGGGTAACCGTCACGATGCGTGCCATCGCCATCATCTTTCGCCGGGAGCTCGCGAGCTATTTCGCGACGCCGCTCGCCTACGTGTTCATTGTCATCTTCCTGGTGATGGCGGGCGCGCTCACGTTCTTCGTCGGCAACTTCTTCGATCGCGGGCAGGCGGATCTGCAGTCGTTCTTCACCTTCCACCCGTGGCTCTATCTGTTCCTGATCCCCGCGCTGTCGATGCGGCTCTGGGCGGAAGAACGCAAGACCGGCACGATCGAGCTGTTCCTGACCCTGCCGGTGACGACCGCCCAGGCGGTCATCGGCAAGTTCCTCGCCGCCTGGGCGTTCACCGGCATCGCCCTGGCGCTCACCTTCCCGCTATGGCTCACCGTGCTGTTCCTGGGCTCGCCGGATAATGGGGTGATCGTCGCCAGCTATCTCGGTAGCTTCCTGATGGCCGGCGCGTTCCTCGCGGTCGGCGCCGCCGTTTCGGCTTTGACGAAGAACCAGGTGATCGCCTTCGTCCTGGCCGCGGCGGTGTCGTTCCTGTTCATCGCCAGCGGGACCCCGATCGTGCTGGCGCCGTTGCAGGCATGGCTGCCGGCCGGCATCGTCTCGATGATCGGTTCGTACAGTTTTCTCAGTCATTTCCTCGGCATTACGCGCGGCGTGCTGGAACTGCCGGATGTCATCTTCTTCGCCTCGATCATCGGTGTGTTCCTCTTCGCCAACACGCTGCTGGTCGAGTGGAAGAAAGCGGATTAGGCCCCTGACGATGAACCGATCCGTCTCGCGTACGACCGCCATAGGTCTGCTCCTCGCCCTCGTTCTGCTGGTGTCGATCAATGCGCTCGCGAACCGGCTGACCGCCGGTGTGCGGGTCGATCTCACCGAGCAGGGGCTCTACACCCTGTCGCGCGGCACCCGGGCGATCCTGGGTAAGCTCGACGAGCCGATCACCCTGAAGTTCTATGTCTCGAAACGCCTCGCCGAGGAGGTGCCGAGCTTCGCGATCTACGGCCAGCGCGTCCGCGAGATGCTGCAGGAATATGCCGCCCGGTCGAAAGGCAAGATCCGTCTTCAGTTGCTTGATCCGACGCCGTTTTCCGATGTCGAGGATCAGGCCGTCGCGGCGGGGTTGCAGGGCGTTCCGCTCGACCAGGTCAGCGACGAACAGGTCTATTTCGGGTTGGTCGGCAGCAATTCGACGGATGACACGCAGGTCATCCCGTTCTTCCAGCCCGAGCGCGAACGTTTCCTCGAGTTCGATCTCAGCAAGCTGGTCCAGAACCTTGCCTTTCCAAAGCGCAAGGTGATCGGCGTCGCGACCAACCTGCCGCTCGATGGCGATCAGATGGCGGCGATGCAGGGCCGCCCCGTCACGCCGCAGACCGTGATGGATCAGTTACGCCAGACCTTCGACGTGCATGAGATCGGTGTCGGCTTCGACAAGGTGCCGGCCGATGTCGATGTGCTGATGATCGTCCAGCCGCAGAACCTGTCGCCGAAGACGTTGTTCGCGATCGATCAGTTCGTGCTGAATGGCGGTCGCGCGCTGGTGTTCGTCGATCCCTATTCCGAATTCCAGACCGCTCGCCCCACCATGCTGACGCCCCCCGGCAGCCCGACCGACAGCGATCTGGAACCGTTGTTCAAGGCTTGGGGGATCGAGCTGGTCAAGGGCAAGGTAGCCGCCGACCAGGCGACCGCCCGGAAGGTGAATGCCGGCTCGAGCGGGCGCCAGCAACCCATCGATTACGTCGCCTGGCTCAACCTGCAATCGGCGAATTTCAACCGTGACGACCCGGTGACGAGCGAACTGGGCTCCCTGCATTTCGCGACTCCCGGGGTGATTCAACGCCTCCCGGAGGCTCCCGCCTCGGCAGGCGGGGATGCCAAGCCGCGCCCGAACATCGAGTTCACGCCGCTGGTCATGACCTCGCCGGCATCGGAGTTGCTCGATGTCGCCCAGGTCAAAGGCATACCGGACGTCGTCGGCTTGCTGCAGACCTTCAAGCCGTCGGGCGAGCGACTGACCCTCGCCGCCCGCGTCTCCGGCATCGTCGACAGCGCTTATCCCGATGGTCCGCCCGTGGAGGCCAAGCCGGCCGATGCTAAATCAGCCGATGCTAAATCAGCCGACGCCAAACCAGCCGACGCCAAACCAGCCGATGCCAAGTCAGACGAACCGCCGGCGGGCGGCTGGCTCAAAGTCGCCGCCAAGCCGATCAATGTCATCGTGGTCGGCGATACGGATCTGCTGGACGATCGGTTCTGGGTGCAGACGCAGGATTTCTTCGGTCAAACCGTTGCCGTACCGAACGCGAATAACGGTGATTTCGTCATCAACGCGGCCGATAGCCTGTCCGGTTCGGGCGATCTCATCGGCCTCCGCTCACGCGGGACCGCCGCCCGGCCGTTCGAATTGGTCCAGAACATTCAGCGCGAGGCCGAAGACCACTACCGCACGACCGAGAAACAGCTGCAGGACAAGCTGAAGGCGACCGAAACCAAGATCGCCGACCTCAAATCCAAGGACACCGCGTCCGGTACCGCCAGCACCGGCGTCGATCAGGTACAGGCGATCGAGACCTTCCGAGGCGAGTTGGTGCAGACCCGCCAACAGCTGCGGCAGGTGCAACTGGCCCTGCGTCAGAACATCGATCTGCTGAAGAACGTGCTGGTGGTGATCAATGTCGGGCTGGTACCGCTCGGCGTCGCGATCGTGGCACTTATCGTCGGGATCGTCCGGCTACGGCGCCGCAAACGGCGAGCGGCGGCGCTGTGATCATCGCCCTCGCTCCGCTGCTCGCTGCCTAGCGCCCTTCTGCCGAGGAAATTCCGTCCATGCGCCAGAAGACCCTGATCCTCCTTTCCGTCGCGACGCTGATCCTGCTCCTCGCGGCGATCTTCATGCCTTCGACGGGAACCACGCGGACACCGCCGGCGACCGGGGCGGGGCCGGTCTTTCCGACGCTGAAGGACTGGGTCGGCACGGCCGCGCGGATCGTGATCAAAGGGGCGGACGGCACGGTGACGCTCGACCGCGGGAGTGCCGCCCCCGGTGCCGGTGAGCCCCAGGCGGCTTGGACGGTGGCGGAAAAGTCCGGATATCCGGCATCGGCCGCCTCGGTGCAGCAATTGGTCAACAGCCTGCAAACATTGCGGTATGTCGAACCGAAGACGCGCCGGCCCGACCTGTTTCCCCGGCTGGAGGTCGAGGAGGCCGGCAAGCCGGAGGCGAAGTCGCGGCAGGTCGAGGTGTTCGACGGCAATGGTGCCCGTATCGCCGGCGTCATCATCGGCAAGGCGCATTATGGCGGCGCCTTGGGTGGCGATGACGGCGTCTATATTCGGTTGCCGGAAGACGCGCAGAGCTGGCTGGCCCAGCCGCCAGTCACCGTCTCAAGCGATGTGCTGGGCTGGATCGACCGGCGGGTCACGGATATCGATCCTGGCCGTGTGCAGTCGGTGGCGCTGACCGGCCCGGACGGCAAGACGCTGACCATCGGCCGGGCGACGGCGACCGACATGCTGTCCGTGCGCGAGTTGCCGCCCAACACGAAGTTGAAAAGCGGCGATCCCGTGGTGGCGATCGGTGCCGCCTTTCGCGGCGTCGAGCTTACCGATGTGCGTCCGGCGACCCAGCTCGGCACGACCGGTGCGAGCAGCGCCCAGCTGGTGACGTTGGACGGTTTGACGGTAAATCTGGCGTTGGTCGATCAGGATGGCGGTACCTGGGCTATCGTCACGGCCAGCGGAACCGGTGATGCCGCCAAGGAGGCCGCCGACCTTGCCGCCGCGACCAAAGGCTGGGCGTATAAGCTGCCGACCGGCAAAGCCAGCGTGCTCAAGACCCGGCTGGCGGAACTGATCGAGGCGCCGGCCAAGCCGTCGTGACCGAACTGCCGTAGAAGAGGGCGGGTGTAGGGTAGGCTCACGCCCAATGCCGTTGCGGGTCGTTATTGGATGAGTCCATGACCGTCATAGCCGAAACCGTGCCGCTCGACCTTGTGGGCTCCGAGCCTGCCACCGTCCCCGAACCTCTGGCGCTCGCCGAGGTCTCGGGCTCGAATGGTGTCGCCGTGATCGGCGCCGGCATTGCCGGGCTGGCCTGCGCGCGCCGGCTGGCCGGGGCGGGTATTCCGGTGCGCCTGTTCGACAAGGGGCGGGAGGTCGGCGGCCGCGTCGCCACTCATTGGGCCGAACCCCATCACTTCGATCACGGTGCGCAGTATTTCACTGCCCGTGACGAGCGGTTCCAGCCGCTGGTCGAGGGCTGGATCGCCGCCGGGATCGTGGCCTCCTGGACCGGTCCGATTGTCGTCTTGGGCAGCACGCCTAACGCCGCCGGCGCCTCGTCGCACGCCGCCGGCGGCGACACGCGCTATGTCGGCGTGCCCGGGATGAGCGCCATCGGTCGGGCCCTCGCCGTCGGCTTGACGGTCGAGACCGGCATACGGGTGACCGGCCTCGCCTGCGACGAGGATCGCTGGCGGCTCGTCGGCGTGGAGGGCGCCGCGACGGAACCGCGCGATCTAGGCGTCTTCGGTCGCGTCGTCGTCGCGATTCCATCGCCGCTGGCGGCGGATCTGCTGCGCTCGGTGGCTCCCGACCTCGCGGCGCGGGCGGCGGTGGCCCGCATGGAAGCGTGTTGGGCCGTCATGGCGGTCTACGATCAGCCGCTCGCTCTCGATTTCGCCGGCGCGTTCGTCGAAAGGTCGCCGCTCGCCTGGGTGGCAAGGGACGCGACCAAGCCGCGACGCGCCGCGACCGAGACCGTGATCCTGCATGGTGCCGGGGATTGGTCCGAGGCGCATCTGGAAGATCCGCCGGAACGGGTGGTCGAGGCGCTGCTGGATGCCTTCGCCGCGGCGATCGGCCGACCGCTTCCTCGCCCGACCTCGGTCATGGCGCATCGCTGGCGCTATTCCAGGTCGTTGGCGCCGCTCGGTGTCGCGGCGATGGTCGATCCGCATCTGGGGCTGGCGCTGTGTGGTGATTGGGTGCTGGGCGGTCGGGTCGAGGAAGCGTATCTCAGCGGCCTCGCCGCGGCCGATCAGCTGATTGTCGGATCAGGTGACGGCGTAGCACCGTGATGGAAGCCACCGGGATCGTCTCGCCCTGCAGCGGTGTTTGTGTGCTTAACGTGGAAAGCGGGCTGTGCCGTGGCTGCTGGCGTCAACTCGACGAGATTGCCGGCTGGGCCGCGATGACCGATCCTGAACGCCTTCGTGTCATGCGGAATGTCGAACAGCGGCGAACCGCCGAGTCGGAATGACCGAGATTTCAGGGATAGGTTCCGGTGAACCCGGACCGCTCCGGCTGAGGCTGCGCGAAGCATTCGTTGGAGGCCAAGCTGCGATAGCAATACCGCGTCGGGGTCGGCGGCGCCTCGGCGGTTTTCGTCGGGCAGGCCAGCAATTGGCGCGACGGCGGCGCCGCGAACTCGTCGCAAGGTAGGGCGGCGCAACCGCTGAGCGGCAGGACGGCCGCGATCAGCAGGCCGGTGATCACGAGAGCGCGGGGGATCGGATACATATGCAACAGAGAACATCAAACTGGTTAAGTTTTACTTGCCGGATCCCACGCCGGTTATCGATCGCCGTCGTTTTAGGTCTCGCCGGCTGCGGCGGCGGCGATGGCGGCTGGACGCGGGGGAATACCCCGCCCTCCGACGCCGCGGCGGCGCTGTCGGCGTGCAACAGCGAAACCCGCGCGGCGCTCAATCCCGACTACGGCGTCGACAGCGATATCATCGCCAGCCGCGCTGATGATTGGCGGAAAGCCGGTATCTACTCCATGGCGACCGAGCAGACCCGCGCATCGAACGGCGCACGGGCCGATCGCATGGTCGCCGAATGCATGGCCGCCAAAGGCTTCACCCAGCGGACGCGATGATTTTTGACGCCGCCATGGCCGACCACCAAGCTTGCCAGACGGGGTGAATCCGTCCCATTGGTGTGCGGATTCGACAGCCGGACCGCTCTCGCAGCCGACAACAGAGGCCAGCCTTGCCCGTCATCTTCCAGCCGCGCGCACTTACCCCGATCCAGCATTTCGATGAGCTGACAGTCGACCAGACGTTCGAACTCGGTGATGTCGTCATCAGCCGCGACGCGATCCTCGATTTCGCCGGCACATATGATCCGCAGCCGTTTCACCTGGATGATGCCGCCGCGGCCACATCGATCTTCGGGGGGCTGGTCGCCAGCGGCATGCAGACGATATCGGCCTGCCTGGGTCTCGCCGTCAGGGCCGGAGTGCTTGGTGCGCTCAACCTCGCGGGCAGCAATATGGATGACGTGCGCTGGCGTCGGCCGGTACGGCCGGGCGACCGGTTATCGGTCATGTGGACGGTCCTATCGGTCGCCCCATCGATCACCAGGCCCGATCGCGGCACCGCGCGGATCCGCAGTGACGTCACCAATCAAAACGGCGAACCCGTGTTGACGCTGTCGATCACCCATGTGCTGAGGCGCTGACCTGAATGGAGTTCGGTATTACGCTGCCAGAGTATCGGCCTCGGAATTTTCCCGAGCGATGGGCAACGTCATTGCGAAAACGCATCCCTGACCGGGCTCGCTCGCGACGCTGATCGTCCCGCCATGGGCACTGACGATCCCATGGACGACGGATAGACCGAGGCCAGTTCCTTCGTTGACCGGCTTGGTGGTGAAGAACGGCTCGAAGATACGCGCCCGTGTCGCCTCGTCCATGCCGCAGCCGGAATCCTGAACCGTCAGCCGAATGGCTGCTGGATCGTCGGGGGCCGGTCCCAAGGTGATGGTGATGACGCCTCCGGTACCGCTGCCGATCGCCTGCGCCGCGTTGGTTATCAGATTGACCAGCACCTGATGGAATTGGCCTTCATCACCATCCACCAGCGGGATGTCCTGGATATTGTGATCGATCTGGATGGTCGCCGGAATCGCGGAGCGCGTCATGGTCAGGGCCTCACGCACCAATGCCGCGAAGTCGAACACCTTGCGGTGGCCTTGTTCTTTCCGGCTGAACGCGAGGATCTGGCGCACCAATCCCTTGGCGCGCGTGGCGGCATCGACGATGACGCCGAGGATTTCTCTCTCTCCGCCGGTTTCCGGCAGCATCTCGCCCATCAATTGGGTAAGGCCGAGGATCGGAACCAGCGTGTTGTTGAGGTCGTGAGCGATGCCGCCCGCCATGGTGCCGAGTGCTTCCAGCCGTTGCGAGTGCTGCAACTGCATCTCCAACGCGCGCTGCTGCGCCTCGGCGGCTTTGAGGGTGGTGATATCTGTCCACACATTGATGACTGTCTCATCCGGCGTGTGCCGGTTGTCTATCTGCATCCAGCGCCCGTCGGAGAGCAGTATCACGGCGCAATCCGATATACCGTGGAACCGGATGAGGCGGTCGGCGATGAACTGTTCCCTATCGTCAACGTCGCCATAAATGCCAGTGTCGAGCCGGATCTCCAGCGCCTGCTGAAATGTCAGCCCGATGATCGATGACCGCTCCGGGCTTTTGCCCGAGCGGTCTTTGTGCAGATCGACATAAGGTGCGTTGCAGGCCACTAGCCGATCCTCGGTATCGAAGAGCGCTATCGCCTGTCGAGTGCTGTCTATGGCCATGTCGAAATGGTGGCGCAGCTCCTGTACCTTCGTTTCGGCCCGGTGCCGCTCCTGTTCGACCGACAGCCGCTGGACTTCGGCGGCGTTCCGCTTGAATACCTCGACGGCCCGCGCCATGGCGCCGATCTCGTCGCCGCGGGCGGCCCCCACCACGGCGACGCCGGCGTCACCTCCGGCCAGCTTTTGCATCAGCCCGGCCATCTGACCCAACGGTCGGGTAATCGATCTCGCATAGAGAATGCCCGCCAAGGCTATGATGATCAGGCTGGCTATCGCGGTCACGGCCAGTTCTTTTGCAAGATGCCGCGCCGTCGCGAACGCTTCCTCGTTCTCCAACGATACGATCAAGGCAACTCTCTGGCCGCCCAGGCTGATCGGCTGATAGGCCAGCAGGGCCGGCCGTCCAAGGTGATCATCCCCCAGCATCGTGCCCGACGCGCCGGACAGCGCCCGAGTGGCGGCTTCGCTCCCCTCCACCTTGGTCAATAGGGTGGACGACCCGTTACTCAGCCGGCTTTCCGACCGCAGCAATCCGTCAGGGCCGACCAGGATAGCGTCGCCGGTCCGCGCCAGGCCGGTCGGGTCCTGCATGATGGTTTTCAGAAGAGTGTTCGAGAGGCGGAACACAGCCGTGCCGATGACCCGTCCGCTCTCCGTCTTCACGGCGCGGCCAATGAACATCGCCGGCTCGCGGATCGGCACATGGAACTGGAAATCCTGCGTCGTCATGCCGGGCTTGTCCGGCATGCCGGGTCTGCTGAATGCGAGGGCGTCGGCGGCGGCCATGGCCCGCGCATGGACGGCGCTTAGGGGCCCGTCAACCAGAGTCGGATCGGCGAGGGATGCCGCGAAATCAGCCGATTTTTGCACGGTGTAGATGATTTCGCCCTGTCGATCGATCAGATAGAGATCGGCCACCTTCGCGGCATCCGCGGTTAGTCGGAGACTCGGGTGGAAGCGTGTATGGGAAGCGGCGTAAAGCGAGCCGTCATCGGGCTCCCCCAACTCACCCCGCTGATCGATGGGGATGGTTGCGCGCTCGATGAAGGCGTGCTGCAGAACGGCGCGGACATCGCCGTCGATCGCCATATAGGAGCTGGTGAACGAGCTCATGACGAATGCCGTGGCCGGGTTATCCGCGAAGATCTCCAACTGGCGGCTGGCGTCGTCGATATAGTCGTTCAACAGCACTTGACGGTTCTGGGCGATGACCTGCAGCCGCTCGCCGGTTATCGCGGCGACCTGTTCGCTCGACCGCAAATAGCTCAGCAACCCCACGCATCCGACGGCGATCGCCACCAGGCTGACGATCAACAAGGGTAGGTGCACCGCCACTGGCAGCTGTCGGAAAAGCAGCGAAGGCGAGAGGAGCCAACGGCGCCAAGGGGGAGCCTCCGATTGGGCGGCTGAACCTTCAGCCTCTGTGTCACGCATCGAAATCTCCTGGGATGCCGGCTCAGGGATGATTGTCGATGAATTGGGCGACGTTTTCCCGGGTGGTCAGCGTCGTCTGCTGCAATTGCACCGGGGGCACCGGCTTATGGGCGATGAGGTCCAGCGCCGAATGCAGGGCCATGCGGCCGATCTGCTGCGGGCGCTGCGTCATGGTGGCGTCCAGCACGCCGTTCTGGATGGCCTTGAGGCCGGTGACGTCGCCGTCGAAACCCACCACGAGCACTTTGTGATCGAGATGGGCCAGCTTCACGGCTTGTGCGGCACCCAGGGCCAGGGCATCGGCGCGGCCGAAGATCACCGTGATCGACGGGTCGCGTTGCAGTATGTCCTGGGTGATTGCGAAGCCTTCATCCTGCTGCCACGCGGCGCTTGCCTGCTTGGTCACGACCTGCATGCCTGGCGCCTCCGCCAATGCCTCGTTGAAGCCCTGATCGCGATCCAACTCGGGCGTGGTGCCGAGCTGGCCCTGTATGATGGCGACCTTGCCGATGCCGCCGACTTGTTGCACCACCCAAGCCCCCAGCGTCCGGGCTCCGGTGACACTGTCGCTGGCGATGAAGGTATCGGCGGGTGATCCCGGTGGATTGCGGTCGATCGCAACGGTGGGAATGCCGACCGCTTTGGCGGCCACCAGCGGCAACGCCGCGGAAATGCTTCCGGTCGGGATGTAGATCAGGGCGGCGATGTTCGGGTCTATCAGCAGGTTGAGGACCTGATTGACCTGGGTGGCCGGATCGCCATCGGCGTCGACGGTGATCACCGTCACGCCGGCTTCCTTGCCGGCCTTTTCGATCGATTCCTTGATTTGATGGAAGAAATTCGCCCGTAAATTAGCAACGGCAAAACCAATTTTAATCTCGGCATCGGCCGCCGACGCGGTGAGCGGGGTGATCGCGATGGCCCAGACGATGCCGATCGCCGCGAAGAGAGAACGTGTCATCACAGTCTTTGAACCTCCCTGTTCAAAGGTTGTGGCGCGAGTGGCTATCGATCCGCCTGACATGGGTTACGATCCGGTCGTACGTTGGCCGAAATAGAGTTCTTTCCAGCTGATGTGCAGCATGTGCTCCGGCACCTCGACGCATTTGCCGATGCGGTCGCCGGAGATGAAGCCGATGCCCGCCCCCTTCGCGGCGAGCGCCAGACTGGATGTGCCGACGCCTTCGATCGAACTTTGCAACCCGGCTTTCTCCGCGGCGCGTGCGAACCGATCCATATCGGCGAGGACGGTCTTTTCGTCGGCGGTCGGTGGAATGACCGCGTTGACCACGCTGATACCGGCATTGGCGTATGGCGTAAGATCCGCCCGGTACCAATCGGTGGTGGCGAGGATCAGGCCGCTGAACGGCCGCAGCGGAGTCGTCACTTCCGACAGCCGCACATAGGGAATGCCGGCCGGCAGATCCACCAGTTCAAAGGCGGCCAGCTTGCGAACATGCTCCGGTATCATTTGGCATATCGAGACATAGCTGCGGCGGCCGGTCGCGAATGCCATCGTCTCGAAATTCACCGGAAAGGAGAGTCTCAGGCGAAACTTGTTCTCGAAAAGCTCGGTCAGCAGATCGATGCCCGAGCGCAGGACTTCCACGTCGATCAGGGTGTGTTCTTCGGCCGTCAACCGCTCGATGGCGGATTTGGGATCCCGCGGGCTCGCCTCGGTCAGGCTATAGCGGGTGAAATAGGTCGATAGAACTTCGCGACGCACGTCCCAGACAGGGCGATGCGTCACCACGGGGATACCCAATTTCCGCGGCCCGGTGGCGGGCGCCGCCGAGGGCTCGATCGCTTCATCCGCTGCCGGGTCGACGGACGCACCGCGCAGCAGATCGCCGACGGTCATTTCTTCCAGATGGACGGATCCGTCGACCTCGCCGACGGCGACGCGAACCGTGATTTCGCGCGTATCGCTGTCGCCGAACAGTTTCAGGTGCAGTTCCTGAATGATTTTGGCGCAAAAGAACTGCGCCGCTGTCTTATCCATCGACGCGAATACCAGGACATAGTCTTCGTCGCCGCAGGGGAAATAGACGTCCCGCGGCGATAGATGGCGCTCGATGATGCGTTGGGTATAGAGATGAACCTTATCCTGAACGCGCGACCAATCGTCGCCCAGCCTCTCGCGGACCTCGGCAAGGCCGATCAGATGGAAAGCGCCGGTGACGACCTGCTTTTGACCCTGCAGGACGCCGCGCAGCTTGGCCGTCAAGGCGGCCGCCTGAGCCTCGGCACTCGGCCGCGCCACCCCCGCCTTGGGGGCCGTCGCCTTGGCCGCCGGTTGGGTCGGCTTGCTCTCGGGCTCGCGGCGGGTAAAGAGATTAAGGGCGGCTTCGCGAATGGACATGGCGGGGGATTGTCTCTGGCTATCGGGCGCTGTCAGGGGTGATCAGTCGGCCAGCAGGCGGCGAACGGCGGCGGTCAGGTGATCTCGTTCGAATGGCTTCGGCAGCACTTCGTTCGCGCCGATCGTCTCGGCCATCTTCAGGAAATCCATGTTGCCCGTGCGACCGCCACCCGACATGGCGATGATCGGCGTCTTGGTGTCGTGCGCCCGGATCTCCATGATGGTCGCGAGCCCTTCCTTGTTCGGCATGATGATGTCGGTGATGATCAGATGAGGGTTGACCCGCTCCAGCGCGCGCAGACCCTGGTCGCCGTCACTCGCGCAGACGACCTCATAACCTTCCCGCTGCAGAATGGCCTGGATGGTGAAGCGCACGGCTTGGTCGTCATCGATGATCAGAATACGCGGCATATCGGTTCCCCCATTACGTCCGTCTGTTCCGATCGGGAGCCGGGGATCTCCCCGGATGCAGAACTCGACCGTATGGAACCTACTGCTCGACAGTATGGAGCACGGTCGATGAAGAAGGCGTAAAGTCCGGGCGTCATGCCCGTGGGGAAATGTCGGCGCGCGACGCCCTGGGGGAAGGTCGGCGGTCGTGCTTAAGCGCGGCCAGCTTCACCAGAGAGGAGGGTGGCATCGACGCCCAGCTTGGCGATTGCCCGCTGCCATTTGCTGTCTATTGCGTCATCGAACACGATGGCTTCGTCGGCCGGCGCGTTCAGCCAGCTATTGGCCTGGATTTCCGCATCCAGCTGCCCCGGTTCCCAACCGGCGAAGCCGAGCGCCAGCAGATTTTGGCGCGGGCCGTCGCCGCGCCCGATCGCCTTTAGGATTTCCAGCGTCGCGGTCAGCGCCAGATCATGCCCGATAACCATCGTATCGTTTTCGATATAATCGCAGCTGTGCAGGACAAAGCCGCGTGCGGTATCCACCGGACCCCCAAAATGGATTCGGTTCGGCGGTAGCTCGATCGTGGTCGGAACCGATAGATGTTCCATCAATTCCGGCAGGGTCAGATTGTCCAGGACCTTATTGACGACAATGCCCATGGCGCCCTTGGCGCTGTGCGAACAGATGTACAGAACCGACCGCGCGAATCGCGGATCCCGCATCTGCGGCATCGCGATCAGCAATTGGCCGGTCAGATAGCCGGCCTTGCCGACGCCTCCGTCGGGAATCTGACGAAACGGGTCGCTCTCGGGATCGAGATCGTGGGAAGGTGGCTTGGAGGGCGGCGATTTAGGCATGTCTCTTGAAATAACCTCCGACCGGCGCTCCCGCAAGGTCGGCGCGGCCGTGATCTTCCATTGAACGATCCGGAGGCAGATACAGAGATCGCGTGGCGGGTGATTTTTTCCATCATTGGCGATATTGTCCGCCCTCAGCTCATTCCCCCCGCGAACAAACCAGAAGGGTTTTTCAGATGACCATCAAGGTTGGCGACAAGATCCCGTCGGCGAAGTTGAAACATATGAGCGCCGACGGCATGAAAGAACTGCTGACCGACGAGCTGTTCGCCGGCAAGAAAGTCGTGCTGTTCGCCGTGCCCGGCGCATTCACCCCGACCTGCTCGGCAAAGCATCTGCCTGGTTTCGTCGCTCAGGAGCAGGCGCTTAAGGCCAAGGGCGTCGATCTGGTCGCCTGCGTCTCGGTGAACGATGCCTTCGTCATGGGCGCCTGGGGCAAGGACCAGAAGGTCGAAGACAAGGTCATGCTGCTGGCCGATGGCAATGGCGATTTCACCAAGGAGCTTGGCCTGGTGATGGATGGCACGGGCTATGGCATGGGCCTGCGCTCGCAACGCTATGCCATGGTCGTCGAGAACGGCGTGGTGAAGAAGCTCAATGTCGAGCAGCCCGGCGCCTTTGAGGTTTCCACGGCCGACGCGGTGCTGCAGGCCCTCTGAGCGGGAACTTAAGGAAGAGGCGTCAAGGGGCCGCCGCGCGTGCCGCGGCGACCCCTTGACGCGCCAGCGCGTCGGCACGTTCGTTCTCCGGGTGGCCGGCATGGCCTTTGACCCAAAGCCACTCGACCTGATGGGGTGCCATCGCCGCCTCGAGCCGGACCCATAGGTCGATATTCTTGACCGGCTTGTTGTCGGCGGTTTTCCATCCGCGACGCTTCCAGGCATGGATGTATTTGGTGATGCCGTCGCGCAGATACTGGCTATCGGTGTGCAACCGCACCTGGGCCGGGCGCTTCAAGGCTTCCAGACCGCTGATCGCCGCCAACAACTCCATGCGGTTGTTGGTGGTCGGCGATTCATAACCGAACAGCTCCTTTTCGACGGCGCCGAAGCGCAGGATGGTGCCCCAGCCGCCAGGCCCCGGATTGCCGCTGCACGCGCCATCGGTGAAGATCTCGACGAGCGGCGGCGCTGCCTCCGCCGCCGTCACAGCCCGTATCCCTCGGGTCCGGGGATGGTCCGGTGGAACCGCAGCTTCATCAGGTATTCGCGTGGGTCCTTCGGCTGGACCAGCGCGCCGGGTGGTCGGTTCAACCAGTCATGGAGCCGGGTCAGCAGGAAGCGTAGTGCGCCGCCGCGGGCCAGCAGCGGCATGGCGGCCCGCTCGGCGGCGGTGAATGGCCGGACCTCTTGATACGCGCTCAGCAGCGCGCGGGCGCGGCTCGGCACGAAATGGTGCTGGTCGTCGAAACACCAGGCGTTGAGGCAGATCGCGACGTCATAGGCATAGGCGTCGGTGCAGGCGAAATAAAAGTCGATCAGGCCGGTGACCTCCGTCCCCTTGAAGAACACATTGTCCGGGAACAGATCGGCATGGATGACCCCGGTCGGCAGATCGGTCGGCCACGCACGCTCGATCGTGGCGAGTTCGCCGGCCAATTCCTCGGCCAGGCCGGGTTCCACCTCATGCGCCCGCTCGCGGCAGGCATCGAGTTCCCGATGCCACCCGGCGACGGAAAGCGCATTGGGGCGGGTCATGGTAAAATCCGAGCCGGCGACATGCAGTGTGGCAAGCGCCTTGCCCACGCCGGGGCAATGCGCGTCGGTCAGTTGGCGCGGCCACAGGCCGTCGAGGAATTCGATGATCGCCGCGGGTTTGCCGCAGAGGCTGCGCAGCACGACGCCGTCACGGCCCGCCATCGGTCTTGGGCAGGCGAGACCGCGTGCCGCCAGATGATCCATGAGACCCAGGAAGAACGGCAGGTCGCGCGGCGCGACGCGCTTTTCATAGATCGTCAGGATGAAGGTGCCGCGCTCCGTCCCGATCAGGAAATTGGAGTTCTCGACACCCTCGGCGATGCCCTTGCAGGACAGCACCGCGCCGATATCGTATTCGGCGATGAATCGCCGCAGATCGACATCCGAAACCTCGGTATAAACCGCCATCGTGCTTGGATGACCTCTAGGCCGAGAGGGCGTTGGGCAGGGTGAAGCGCACGTCTTCGCGGGTCACCTCGATGGCCTCTATGGTGACCGCGAACCGGCTGTGACAGGCCTCCAGCAAGGCCTCCACCAGCACCTCGGGCGCCGAGGCACCGGCGGTCACGCCCAGCCGCTCGACCCCATCCAGAAAATCCCAATCCAGCGCGTCGACGCTGGGCAACAGGATGGCGCGCGGACAGCCGCTTTGCTGGGCGACTTCGACCAGCCGGCGCGAGTTCGACGAATTGCTGGCGCCGATCACGATCAGTGCGTCGACCTGGTTGGCGATCGTCTTGACCGCATGCTGGCGATTGGTCGTGGCATAGCAGATGTCTTCGCGCTTCGGACCGTGGATCTCCGGGAAACGGGCGCGCAACGCGGCGACGGTCTCCGCCGTATCGGTCACCGACAAGGTCGTCTGAGTGACGAAGGCCAAGCCCCAATCGGTGGGCGGCATCAAATCCGCGACATCCGCCGCGGTTTCGATGAGGGTGACCGAACCGGCCGGCAATTGCCCCATCGTGCCGACGACCTCCGGGTGCCCGTCATGGCCGATCAGAATGACATGGTCGCCCTTGGCGTGATGCCGCTCGGCCTCGCGATGCACCTTGGTCACCAGCGGGCAGGTCGCGTCCAGCGCCACGAGCTGCCGCCGGCCGGCCTCGTCGGTGACTGATTTCGGTACGCCATGGGCCGAGAACACGACGGTCGCATCGGCCGGCACCTCGTTCAGCTCCTGAACGAAGATGGCACCCTTGGCTTCCAAGGTCTGCACGACATGGCGGTTATGGACGATTTCGTGCCGGACATAGACCGGTGTACCGAACCGCTCGATCGCCCGCTCGACGATCTGAATCGCCCGATCGACCCCGGCGCAAAAGCCGCGGGGGCTGGCCAGCAGGATGGTCAGCGCCGGTCTGGGCATCTCTCGAACTTCCTTATCGGTACGACCAACCCGATCGAAGACGCACCCACCGCCGATCATCGCGCCGGCAGCCCTTGTGCGATCCGGGGCTGGCTCATACTATCGCCGCGCTTCAGGGCATTCCTGAAACGACGACCGACAGATAACTAGTACACGCTCGCCAGCAAAGGAAGGGGTCATGACCCAAGCGGTACCTGCCCAGGTGGGGCCTTACGGCTTCACGGTCGAGGCGGGAAAGAAGTATTTCTGGTGTGCGTGCGGCCGGAGCAAGACTCAGCCTTTCTGCGATGGCGCCCATGCCGGCACCGGTTTTTCGCCGGTGCTGTACACCGCGCCGAAGACGGAGGAGGTCTGGTTCTGCGGCTGCAAGGTTAGCGCCTCTCAGCCGTTCTGCGACGGCAGCCATAACGATCTTTGATGGGTACACACATGGAGCGTAAGGGACGGGAATGCCGTCCGGTTCGGATCCCGCGCGGCCCCATTCGCGCGGCGTTGGGCATCAAGGCTCTGACCCCCACGGCTTTGGGCATGGCTCTCGCGATAGGGCTCGGCGGTTGTTCGATGTTCAGCAGCGGCCCGGATCGCGGCGCCTGCCCAAGATTGGCGGTCGCCGGGGATCTCGCTCAATTGACCGAGTTCAAGGGACCGGGACAGGGCGTCGGCGATGTCGCGGTGACCGGGCAGATCCGCAGTTTCGAAGGAACCTGCTCATTCGACGGCAAGGGTGTCACCATCAACAGCACGGTCACCATCGTTGGCCGGATGGGACCGGCGGCGCAGGGGCGTAGTCACGACTACACCTACTTCATCGCGATCACCGATCCCAAGAACACGATCGTGACGGAGCAGACCTTTACCTCGCCGATCCAATTTCCCAATGGCGAGGTCGTCGGCGGTATCGCTGAACAGCTCACCGAGCGGATTCCGTTGCCCAAGGACGGCAAGGCGCAAGGCTATCGGGTCATCATCGGCTTCCGCCTGACGCCGGAGCAATTGGCCTATAACCGGCAGCAACGGGGCAGCTGACCGAGAAGGTCGGCGGCCAAGGCCGCGACATGAAAAAGGGCGGATCCGATCGGATCCGCCCTTTTCTCTTGGCGATGGTTACGCTTGGCGTTTATGCGGCCCTGGAGTGTCTCAGTGCAGCCGTTTCGGTAGGTCGTCGATGGCGTGATCGATGAGCGCCGCCGACCGCTTGGCGTCGAGCACCTGGACCAGCACCGCCCGGGTCGCCTCGATCGCGACGTCGACGGCCAGGTTGCGCACCTCGGCCAGGGCCTTCTGCTCCGCCTGGGCGATCTTCTCGACCGATTGCTCCTCGCGGCGTTTCAGCGCCACTTCCAGATCGAGCGCCGCTTGCTTGCCGAACTGTTCGGCATCGGCCTGGGCGTTGGCGATGATCTGCTGCGCCTCGGCCAGGGCGTCACGCTGCTTCAGCTGATAGCTGGCCAGTGTCGATTCGGCTTCCTCGCGCAGGCGGCGCGCCTCCTCGAGCTCTTCCTTGATCTTGGTGGCACGGGCGTCGAGGCCGCTGAGGATCGGCTGTTTGCCCTTTTGCCAGGCGACCGCCATGGCGAGGACGAACGAAACGGCGATCCAGAATTCGACGTCGTGGAACAACTCCATCAGACACGCCCCTTCAGGATGCGGTCGACCACCGGGGCGACCTGCGCCTCATCGACCTCGGTATCGACCAGTTTCGCCGTCGCGGCGCGGGCAGCTTCGATCGCGACGGCTCGGATATTGCCGATCGCCGAGGCCTTGGCGGCCGCGATGCGCTGCTCGGCGAGCTTGGCTTGCTCGGCGAGACTGGCCGATGCTTGCCGCTGCCGTTCGGTCGCGATCGCGGCGAGCTTTTCCTGCGTCGCCTTGACCGTGGCACCGGCTTGGGTGCGGGCCTCGGTCAGCGCCCGCTCATAGGCCGCGATCACCATGTCGATCTCGGCCTTGAGATTGGCGGCCCGGGTGAGATCGTCGTCGAGCCGATGCTGACGAAGCTCCAGCACCGCGGCGACGCGCGGCAAAGCAAGCTTCGCCATCAGCAGGTATAAGACGATAAAACTCAGCACCAGCCAGACGAGCTGTGGCGCGAAGTCATGGAAATCTAATTGCGGCATGGGCCTATGCGCTCCTCGACCACCCGTCGCGGCCACCGCTCTGTCGTGCGGGGCCAAGTATCGTCATCGGTCAGTCGGACGTCGCCAGCCAATCGGCGCCAACCAATCGGCCGCGTCCGGTCGACCGACTTGGTATCAGACGAACAGGATGAGGAACGCGATCAGCAGAGCGAACAGCGCCACGGCTTCGGTCAGAGCGAAGCCCAGAATGCCGATACCGAACACCTGGTTGCGCGCGGCCGGATTGCGGGCGATCGAGCTGATCAGCGTCGCGAAGATATTGCCAATGCCGACACCGACGCCCATGAGCGCGATTACCGCAAGGCCGGCGCCGATCATTTTGGCGGCTTGAACGTCCATTTTCTTGTCCTCTGCAGGGGGTTGGTTGAAGTGATGGGTATCGTTAAGGCAGGCCGGTGCCGCGCACCGGCCCTATTAAATTCGGAGCCCGGTCAACCCGGTGATGCGGTCAATGCAGATCGATCGCGTCTTTGAGATAGAGGCAGGTCAGGATGGTGAACACATAGGCCTGCAGCACGGCGACCAGGACCTCGAATAAGGTGAGGCCGATATTGACCACCAGCGGCATGAAGCCCAACAGGCCGAGGCTGACGGTGAAGGCGCCGAACACCTTCAGCATGGTGTGCCCGGCCATCATGTTGGCAAACAACCGGATGGACAGGCTGACCGGCCTCGACAGGTAGGACAGGATCTCGATCGGGATCAGCAGCGGCGCCATCACGACGGGCGCGCCGGCTGGAAAGAAGAATGTGAAGAAATGCAGGCCGTGGCGCACCAGGGCCACGATGGTCACCAGCACGAACACCGTCAGCGCCAGCGCGAAGGTGACGATGATGTGGCTGGTATAGGTGAACGAGAACGGGATCATGCCCAACAGATTGCCGAACAGGATGAACATGAACAGCGAAAACACGAATGGGAAATACTTGCGGCCTTCGCTACCGACATTCTCGCGGATCATCGTCGCGATGAACTCGTAACAAAGTTCCGCCATCGATTGCCAGCGGCCCGGAACCATCTGCGCACGGCGCATGCTGAGCGTCAGGAACAGCGTGATGACGACGATCGCCGCCACCATCATCAACGATGAATTGGTGAACGAGGCGTCCAGACCGCCCAGCTTGATGGGCGCCAGGCGCTCGATCTTGAATTGTTCGAGAGGGCTCTCAGCCACGGTTCATCCTACCCAGGAACTCGACATTTACACCACACGGCGCCACTTAGGCGCCCGACATTCACGACACGGTGCCGCTTAGGCGCCCAACATCCAACAAACGGCGCCGGTTCGGCTTTCAACGCCGATCGTCGCCACGATCTTGCCCATTTTGGCCGTCATCATCGGGTTCGCCCCGACGATAACCCACCGCCAATCCCATCCCGCTCGCGGCACGGTAGACGTTCAGCATGCCGGCGGCTGAACCGGCAAAGAAAAACGCGACCATCAGCCATGGCCGCGTCCCAAGCCAACGATCCAGCAACCAGCCGATCGTCAACGACACCACCAGAGCCGCCACCAGCTCGACACCGATCCGAAAGGCCAGCCCCAACGCCCCTTTTGGCAAATCGCTGCCAAGGGCGTCATCGCCTGACTGACGGGCACGCGCCGATTTCGCTTTCGCGATCCGCGCCTCGAGACCCGCCAACGGATCCGGTGTTTCCGGCCCGGTCATGGACCTGTTACTCCCCCGGACGGGTATCCAATCTGCCGGCAAACCCCTCGTACCGGCGCCGATGGACGGCCCGAAACGCCGGGGAAAATAGGTGTCCATTCCGGCGCATGTCAAGGCGAAACCCATCGATTACGCCGCGGCCACCCCATGAAAGGGCCACTCGGCGTCGCATCGATGCGTCAAGCCGTCTGCCGCAGCCGGTCGGCGGTGCCGAGTTCGACCGAAACCAGCTGCGAAATGCCCTTTTCGGCCATAGTGACGCCATAGAGCCGGTCCATCCGCGCCATGGTCACCCGATGATGGGTGATCACCAGGAATCGGGTGCCGGTCCGCTCGCCGATCTCGCGCACCAGTTGGCAGAAGCGCTCGACATTCGCGTCGTCGAGCGGTGCGTCGACCTCATCGAGCACGCAGACCGGCGCCGGGTTGGTCAGGAACACCGCGAACAGCAGGGCGAGGGCCGTCAGCGCGCGCTCCCCGCCGGACAACAGCGAGAGCGCCTGCAGCTTCTTGCCCGGCGGGCTCGCCATGATCTCCAAGCCGGCTTCCAGGGGATCCTCGTGATCGGTGAGCTCCAGATGCGCCTTGCCGCCGCCATAGAGGCGGACATAGAGCTCAGCGAAATGGCCGTTGACGATGTCGAATGCCTTTAGCAGCCGTTCGCGGCCTTCGCGATTGAGCTGGGCGATGCCTTGGCGCAGCCGCGCGATCGCCGTCACCAGATCGTCCGTCTCGGCGTTCAGTGTCGCCAGTTCGGTCTCCAGTGCCGCCATTTCGGTCTCGGCCATGAGATTGACCGGCCCGATCGCCTCGCGCTCCCGGCGCAGCCTGTCGTGCCGCGCCTCCAAGGCGGCGGCTGTGTCGCCGGGCGGTTCGGCGGAGATATCGGTCTGCGCCGGCAGGTCTTCCGGCACCACCTCGAAGCGCTCGGCGATGCGGGTGACATGGGCGGCCAGCAATTCGGCGGCCTGCTCATGGGCGGCCTCGGCGCGCACGCGGTCTTCGCGCAATCCGCCCAATATCGCGACGGCCGCCGCATAGGCTTGCTCGGCGGCCACGGCGGCCGCCTCGGCGGCTTGCAGCCGGCCAGTGGCCTCGCTCGCCGCCAGCCGAGCCTCGGCGATCACCCGTGTCAGCTCCTCGCGCTGGCGCTCGATCTCGGCCGGCCTGGCTTGGATCTGCGCGATCTCCTCCAGCACCGTGGCGCCGCGCTGTTGCAGGGTGGCGCGTTGCGTCGCCGCGGCGACGCCGCGGTCGCGCCACACCTTGACCTCGATATCGAGCGAGGCGCGTCGTGCGCGCCGTGCCGCCGCGTCGCGTGTCAGCCGGTCGAGCTCGCCTTGCGCCGCCGCCTCATGCTGCCGGGCGGTGACCAAATCCGCGCGATGGCGTTCGGCCGCCGCCCGGTCGGCTGACGGATCGGGCAGGGCGGCTTGCTCGGCTGTGGCCTCGGCCGCCTGGGCATCCATCTCGGCGAGATCGGCGGTCAGGCGGTTGCCCGCATCGAGGGCGCTCTGATGGCGGGCGGCGGCGGCGGCGGCGCGCTGGATCAGGGTCGTCTCGGCCGTCCGTACCGTACCGATTCGGGTGGTCAGCGCGCGCACCGTTTCCTGGCACGTCCTGGCCGTGGCGGCGGCGCCGGCGGTCGCCGCTTGGGCAGCGGCGCGCCGGGCGGTCGCCTCGGCCAGGGTCGTCTCCGCCGCCAGACGGGCCGTGTCGAGCTGGGCCAGACGGTTGCGCTGCCCCAGGCGCACCGCCGCCGCGGTCGGCGTGCCGGCGGCGACGGCGAGCCCGTCCCATCGCCACAGGGCGCCGTCCCGCGTCACCAGCCTTTGGCCGGTCCGCAGGGCGGCCTGGAGCGCGTTCCCCGCCGCGGTATCCTCGACGAACCCGATCTGTGCCAGTCGGGCGCCGAGCAGGGCGGGTGCCGTCACATGCCGCGCGAGCGGTTGGGCACCCGTCGGCAAGGATGCGTCCGTCTCAACCGGCCGCTCGACCGTCGCCCAGTGGCTCGGGGCGGCCGGATCGGTCGAGGCAAGCAAATCATCGCCAAGGGCGGCACCCAGGGCGGCCTCGAAGCCTGGCTCGACGGTCAACGCGTCGATCAGCGGCGGATAGCCATCGGCGGCGCCGGTCGCCAGCACCCGGCGCAGCGCATCGGCTTCGGCGCCGAGTTCGAGCGCCTGCCGCTCCGCCGCGCGGGCCGGCTCCACGGTCTCGCGTTCCGCCGCGACGGCGGCCGCGGCCAGCCGGTCGGCCGTCTCGACCGACTCGCGCGCGGCGGCGAGCTCGGCCTCGGCACTGGCGACATCGGCGGCGGCGGCGGCGAGCGCCTCGGGGGTGACGGTCAACAGATCCAACTCGTTGGTCTTGGCGACAGCTTCCGCGAGCTGGCGGCGGGCGCGGCCACGGCGCTCCTCGATGGCGGCGATCCGGCGCTGCAGGGCGACCCGTTCGGCCTCGTGCCGTGCCAAAGCGGCGGTCGCCTGGTTGGTCGCGGTTTCGGCCGCGACAAAACGCGCCTTCGCCGCCCGCAGCCGCTCGGCGGCGGCCTGCTGGTCGCGCACCTCGTCGGTTTGCGCCGCTTCAAGCTGCCGACGTTCCTCGCCCAGGCGCTCGGCCACCCCATCGGCCTCCACGGCGAGAGCCAATTCCCGCCGCAGATCCTGCTCGATTTGGGCGGCACGCTCCCGGCCCTGCGCCAGGGCGGCGGCGATGCGCTTGCCTTCTTGCTCCAGCGTGCCGAGCGCCGATGCCGCCCGCTCGACCGCCGAACCGGAGGTCGCGGCCGCATCCCGCGCCGGGCCGATCAGACGAGCCGCTTCGTCGCGCGCGTGCTGGGCCGTCGCGGCGGCATCGGCGGCGATGCTCACTTGGGCCGTCGCTTCGGCCAGCCGCTCGGCCGCGGCGGCACCGCGCGCGACGAGGTCATGCCAATGGCGATAAAGCGCCAGCGCCTCGGCCTTGCGGATCGAGTCGCTCAGCCGCCGATAGCGCTCCGCCTGTTTGGCTTGGCCGCGCAATCGGCCAATCTGCGATGCCAGGGCGGCGGCGATATCCTTCAGCCGGGCAAGGTTCGTGTCGGCGGCGGAAAGCTTCAGCTCGGCCTCGTGCCGGCGCTGATGCAACCCGCCGATACCGGCGGCTTCCTCCAGGATATGCCGCCGATCCGTCGGCTTCGCATTTATCAACGCCCCGATGCGGCCCTGACCTACCAGGGCGGTCGATTGCGCGCCGCTGGCTGCGTCGGCGAACAGCAATTGGACGTCGCGCGCCCGCGTCTCCCGCCCATTGACCCGATAGGTCGATCCCTTCGACCGGTCGATGCGCCGCTCGATCTCGATCTCCGGCTGGTCGGCCAGCAGAATCGACTCGGCCGTACCATTGCCTTTGGTCGAACCGTCGCCTTTGTCAGGCGTGTCGTTTTCGACCGACAGCGTCACCGCCGCGACATTGCGCGCGGGGCGGCTCGACGTGCCGCCGAAGATCACATCGTCCATGTCGCCGCCGCGCAGACGGCGCGCCGAGGTCTCGCCCATTACCCATTGCAGCGCCTCGACCAGGTTCGATTTGCCACAGCCATTGGGGCCGACGATCCCGGTCATGCCGGGTTCGATCAGCAGATCGGTCGGATCGACGAAGGATTTGAAGCCGGCGAGGCGGAGTTTGGCAAATTGCACCGGAGCCGCCTCGTCGGGGGCCGGCTAGGATGCGGAGGCGGCGGCGAGCGCCGAATCGAATTCGGAATAGGGCTGATCGCCGACAAGGCGCTGACCGTTGATGAAGAAAGTCGGGGTCGACGACACGTCGTATTGCTTCTCGGCGGCCAGTCGGCTGGCGATCACCGCGTTGGTCGCCTTCTCATCCGCCAGGCAGGCATTGACCTGGGTATCGCTCAGGCCCCCCAACTTGGCCAGCCGCGTCAGGGCGGCTACCGGGTCGCTCGCCTGTGCCCAGCTGGTCTGCGAGGCGAAGAACACTTCGACGAAGCCGAAGAACCGCTCCGGGCCGCCGCAATGAGCGATCACCGCGGCCTTCACGGCGACGGCGTCCAGCGGGTAATCCCGGAACACCAGCTTGGCCTTGCCGGTATCGATCCAGTTCTTCTTGACGTCAGGCAGCGTGTTCTTGGTGAAATCGGCGCAATGCGGACAGGTCAGCGAGGCGTATTCGACAATCGTCACCGGTGCGGACCGATCGCCCAGCACGATGTCGCCGTCCAGGATCGGGATCTTGGTGCCGCCCGACGTCTTGGTCGTGGAAGCCGTGCCGGCGGCGGCCAGCACAGGTGGGGCACCGCGCGTCATGGCGGTATAACCGATCCCGCCAGCCACTACGATGACCGCCGCGATAATCAATAGGATGCGCCGCATTTACTTCTCCACTACCAGATATAGATCTAACGAGTTTGCGGTCGCGACGCAAGGCGCACTCCCGGCACAGCGGGACGCTCGGCCGCTTGGCCTAAAACTGCCTCGCCCAACCGGCGCAACGCGGCCTTGAGCTCAGGATCGGCGACCGTCGCGAGCCGATCGTCGAGCGCCTGCGCCTCCGAGATGGGCAGGGGGGCGGGTGCGACCCGCCGCGCGACGGTGCGTCCGGGGATCGGTCCTTGAGTGAGCGTCAGGCGGCCGACCATGTGATAGCCGGCGAAACCATTGATCCGCTCGACGATCTGCGGTTCCCGATGCTGCACTTCCGGGGCGGCGGCGCCGGCGACGCGCAGATGCAGCGTACCGTCCTGGCGCAGCCCCTTGGCGAAGGTAAGCTTGACGGGAATCGTCTGCCGGGCGAGATCCTCGCCGACGATCGCCGGCCATTCGGTGATAATCTGCGCCTCGCCCAAGCCGCGCTTGCCCAGCACTGGCGCGGCGATCTTGGACACCGAACTGCCCAGGGATTTCATGACACCCTCTTCCCGCGAAATACCCACCGGCGATTTGTCCCCCGGCGATTTAGCCCCGGGCGATTTAGCCGGCCGCCTGCTCGCCTGGTACGATCGACAGCATCGCGATCTGCCCTGGCGCGCGGCACCCGGCGTCCTGGCGGATCCCTACGGCGTCTGGCTGAGCGAGATTATGCTGCAGCAGACGACCGTAGCAACCGTCGGCCCGTATTATCGCAAATTTATGGCGGCTTGGCCGCGAGTCGAAGACCTTGCCGCCGCCGACCGCGATGCGGTGCTGCGGGCCTGGGCCGGTCTCGGCTACTACGCCCGGGCGCGCAATCTCCATGCCTGTGCGATCGAGGTGGCGCAACAATGCGGCGGCCGGTTTCCCGATACGGAGGCGGGGTTGCGCGCCTTGCCGGGTGTCGGGGCCTACACCGCGGCGGCGGTCGCGGCGATCGCCTTCGATCGGCCGGCGACGGTGGTCGACGGCAATGTCGAACGGGTGATCGCCCGGCTGTTCGCCGTCGACACCCCGCTGCCCGGCGCCAAACCCGAACTGTGCCGCCTGGCCGAGACGCTGACGCCGACCAAGCGGCCGGGCGATTATGCCCAGGCGATCATGGATCTGGGGGCGACTGTCTGCACGCCGCGCAAGCCGCTCTGCATCCTCTGCCCGTGGTCGGCGGGCTGTGCCGCGCGCCGGGCCGGGATCGCCGCCACGCTGCCGGCGCGGCGGCCGAAGCCGGACAAGCCGACCCGACTCGGCTGGGCCTTCTGGCTGACCCGCGCCGATGGCTCGGTGTTGCTGCGCCGCCGGCCCGATCGGGGCTTGCTGGGCGGCATGATGGAGGTCCCCTCGACGCCGTGGCGGGTCGCCGCCTGGACCGAGGCCGAGGCGATCGGCCTGGCACCCTCGCCGGCACCCTGGCGCCCGGTCGCTGGCTCCATCCGCCACACCTTCACCCATTTCCACCTGGACATGCAGGTCTTCGTCGCCCGGCTGCCGGCCGGCGCGGTCGCCATCGAGGGCATCTGGGTCAGTCCCGAGGATTTAGCGGGCCAAGCCCTGCCGACGGTGATGCGGAAACTGGCAAGCCATGCGTTGGGGCGTCGAGCTTAAATAGGTAAGTTCGTTTATGATGGAGTAGGGCATCTCTGCGCAATCAGATCTTGAAGGACCGCGTCGCGCTTGTTTAAAGCATCTATTTCTTTCTGCTCCGCATGCGAGACGTCAATCATGATCGGAAGGGCCAACGCAACTGGGGCAGCCGCAAACAGGGCGGCGTTGTTATTGTTGCTGTGAGTTTTTTCCTGTCCTAATTCGACGATCCGTGCCTGATTAACCCTAAGTTCAGCACTTAGATGATTGCAGGTCAGTTGCCCATCGAGCGGTGTGGTGGCGGCAATCGGGCGCGCCACTCTTCCCCCACATCCAGAAAGTACGAGACTGGCCAACAATATTGTGGCGATGCCATACCCGGAGCGCAAATTCTGATTAACCATATTGCAATGTGGACTCAGTCTAAAAGAGCTTATAATTTTCTATTGTCGTTCGATTTTAGGTGTTAAATCAATGATTTTTGATAAAAAAATTCGCTTTTGGCATATTTTTTTCATGTTATCAGCCTCGGTACTTTCCGGATGCTCATCTCCAGCCAGTCCTGGTGCTATGACTGTCGGCGTTACGCAATATACATTGTCCTCAGCGTCGTCACAGTTTCAGGAGGCGATTCAAATTGGCCTAATAACCGGCGGATCTGAAACAAACCCTATTTTAAAATCCAATGTTTCTAATAACGATTTTAAGACGGCTTTGAGTCAATCCCTTTCATTGAATGATTTTCTTTCCAGGGGCAACCCAAAATACGTGATTAGTGCCGATTTGGTTGATTTGGATCAGCCATCTATAGGTTTCGACGTGACCGTAACGGCGAAAATTCACTATCATCTTCTGGATCTTAATCGCCAGAGGTCGATTTTTGATCAAATATTGGAAACGCCATATACGGCGAATTTTACGGACCACCTTCTTGGCGTCGAACGTCTTCGCTTGGCCAATGAAGGTGCTATCAGGGAGAACATTGGCGCGGTCTTGAAGAAGATCGCCGCACTTGCTTCTCCGTCCAATGGCGGTAACGTTCCAGCCGTCGCCGCTGTTGCACCGAATGGATCATTTGTTCCCGCGCGATCCACAATGCCTCAACCAGCAGCGGCCTCACCCATCTTCACGCCTCAGTCGGCTATGGCGCCGCCCCCAAGTCAGGTGATCGCCGCCAACTCGCCAGGCACGGGCGGGTTCAGCGGGCGTTATGTGGGCCGGCTTGACCTCGTTTCGGGAAATTGCGGTTCAGGCGCGGAAAGGGTGCTGTCGGTCGACGGCTCGAATGCCGAGATGCTGATCTACCCGGTGAACGGACTGATGCTGCGCGGCACCGTCGATGCGGAGGGCCGGGTCGTTCTGGAGAACATCCCCGGCACCCAGTCGATGGTACTGCAGGGTAAGATTGCCAACGGCGCTTTCCATGGCCAGACAGCGAACAATGCCTGTACCTACGAGATGACCATGAGGAAGAGCTGAAGCTTCCCAAGCCAACCAACTGTCCCCCGCAGAACCAGTTGTAGCCCTCCCAAAGCGGTAGCCATTGAGGGAAATCCGCATGGGCCGCGAAGCGGATGATCGGCGATGGACATGGTGGCTCCAGGCTCCAGTGCCGACGCCTAGGCCACTACCGCCCCTGTCGCCTCCGTATCGGCGAGGAAGCGCCGGCCTTCCTCCAGGGCCCAGTTGCGAAACGCCGTGACGGCGGGGCGGGTCATGCTGGCTTCGGGGGCGACGACCCAATAGCTGTAGGGGCTGCTCATCACCTCGGGGAAGGGCCGAACCAGCCGGCCGGTCGCCAGGCCGTCGCCGACCAGCACGCTGCTGCACAGCGCCACACCCTGGCCGGCGGCGGCGGCCTGCAGCGTCATATGGGTATAGGTGAAGCTGGGTCCGGCCAGCGGATCGAAGCCGGTGACGCCGAAATGCCGGAGCCAGACCTCCCAATCCAGTTGCTGCAGCCTGTCGACGCCGCGCTCGTCGTGCAGCAAGGTATGGTGTGCCAGATCGGCGAGGCAGGTGAGGGGCCGCGACCCGGCGAGCAGCCGCGGACTGCACACCGGGAAGACCTCCTCGGCGAACATCAACTCGCAGCGTAGCCCGGGATAGACGCCGCTGCCGAAGCGGATCGCCATGTCGACATCGTCGGTGGTGAAGTCGGATAGGCCGGGGGCCGCGTCGACCCGCACGCTCAACGCCGGATAGGCCTCATTGAAGCTGCCCAGGCGCGGGATCAGCCATTGGGCGGCGAAGGACGGCATCACGCCGACGGTCAGGATCTGGGTGGAGTTGGCGTGCCGCTGGACCTGCAGCGTCTCCTCTGCCAGTTGGTCGAGCAGGGCGCGCAGCCGCAGGCCATAGAGCTGCCCCGCGTCGGTCAGCAGCACACCGCGCGGCAGCCGCTTGAACAGCGGTATGGTCAACCATTCTTCCAGCGCGCGGATCTGCTGGCTGATGGCACCGGGCGTTACCGCGAGCTCGTCCGCGGCCTTCAGGAAACTCAAATGCCGTGCCGCGGCCTCGAAGGCGCGGACGGCGTTGAGCGGTGGCAGGCGTCGGCGCATGGTCGTGGCTCCAGAACCCCGCGGGGTCTCTATGGCTTAGTTTTCCTATCCCAGGGTAACAGAAACACTGGTTTGTCGAGCACACGGCAAAAGCGCATCTCTTGGTTGCGCCGGACGAGTTCCCAAGGGGAGCTTCCGGTTAGCCAAGATGGAGACGAAAATGTTCGATACCAGAACCGCGAACCGTGTCTCGGTCGGCCATGTGGGCCCGACCTCGGTGTCTCAGTGGGTCGTGCGGATGTTCGACCGGCTGGGCGAATGGGCCGATGCCCATCAGCAGCGCCATGCCCTGGCCTTGCTGGATGACGAGCTGTTGCGCGACATCGGCATCGATCGCGCGACCGCGCAGACGGAAATTCAGAAGCCGTTCTGGCGCGCCTAGTGGCCTCGCGCCGCCTTGGGTCTTCCGCCGCTATCGTTCCGTCAGTTTAATCTCGATGCGACGATTGCGGCGGAATGCCGCTTCGTCGCTACCCTTGTCGAGGGGCTGGAATTCGCCAAATCCGGTGGCCGCTAAGCGGTCCGCCGGAATGCCCTGTTCGACCAGATATTTGACGACGGAAATCGCGCGCGCGGTCGACAGCTCCCAGTTCGACGGAAAACCGGCTGTGTTGATCGGCCGGCGATCGGTATGTCCGTCGATCCGCAAGATCCAGTTCAGATCCGGCGGGATCTTGCCGATCAATTCCTTGATGGCGGTGGCGAGCGGCTTCAGCCGGGCCTTGGCCTCGTCGCTGAGTTCCGCCGAGCTCTGATCGAACAGCACCTCGGATTGAAACACGAAGCGGTCGCCGACCACCCGGATATCCGGCCGATCGCCCAGGATCTGGCGCAGCCGACCAAAGAATTCCGACCGGTAACGCGCCAATTCCTCGACCTTGTTGGCGAGCGCCGCATTCAACCGCTGCCCCAGATCCGCCAACTTCACCTGCTGGTCCTTGCTGGTTTTCTCCGATAGATCGAGTGCCGCCGCGAGGGCCGTCAGCTGATCGCGCAGCGCTTGGATGTTCTGATTCAGGACGCTGATCCGCTGATCGCTGTCGCCGATCCGGATATCCTTCTCGTCGATCGTCTTTTGCGCCAGGGCGGTGCGCTCCTCGGCGGTCGATAGCCGGGCTTCCAATTCCTTGGAGCGGTCGCGCGCGGCGGTCAGATCCTTGCCGGCCTGATCGTTCGCCGCGGCCAATTGGCCGATCTGAGCCTCCAACTGATCCTTGACCTGGCGCAGCGTATCGACGTCGCGGCGCAGGCTTTCCAGATCCTTCAATTGCATATCGACCTTCTCGCGGTCGGCCTGGATGCTGGTGAGGGCGTCGACCTTGTCGCGATCGGCGCGGCTCGCCTGGGCGGTCGCCTCATCCGCCTTGGCGGCCAGCTCCGCCACCCTCGTGGTCAGCGCGTCGCGCGCGGCCGTGGCACTTTGCAATTGCGAGGAAAGTTGCGACGTGTTCAGCCGCAGATCGGCATTGGCTTGCTTTTCCAGTGCCAGCAGGTCCGACAGATCATTCAGCTGTTGCGTCACCTTTTTCAAGGTGGCGTCGCGATCGCTGACGATGCCCGACAGGTAGAACTGCCCGACCGTGAAGATCAGCAACACGAAGATGATGACCATCAGCAATTGGGCGAGCGCGTCGACGAAACCCGGCCAGATGTTGAACGGGTTCGATCGCTGCCGACGGGACAGGGCCATGATGCCGGCTTAGCCGCGCAGGGTCCGGGACACGGGTGCCGGGCTCATCGCTGCTCGGACTCCTCGGCGAGAGCCGCGATGGTGCGGGCCAGCAGACGGATCTCGCTGCGGATTTCCTGAACGGTATGGTCGCGGCCCTGACTCAACTCGTCGCCCAGCCGGGCGAGCCGCGTATCCATGTTGCGGATATGCGTCTTGGTCGTCTCGTCCAGCCCGCCGCCGCTCCGCGTCGTCGCATCGGCCAGCCGGGCCAGAACCGGCTGCAGATCGCGTTGGTTTTCGGCGAGGCGGATCAACAGGGTCTGTTCGGCGCGCATCTGGTCGGTCAAGGTGCCCAGCTTGTCCGCGAATTGGGTGAACCCTTGATTCGCCGCGATGCGGCTTTCCTCGCCCCGGCTCATGATGCGCTGCAGGTTTTCCAGGCTGTCGGCGGTCTGCTCCAGCAGGGCCTGGATGAAGGCGGGAACCGGCTGGTCGCCACCTTCCGACAGCGAGCCGGAGCCCAGCCGCGTGAGGCCGGACAGCCATTCTTCCAATTCGTTGAAGAACCGGTTCTGCGCCTGCCCGGCTTGCAGGTCGAGAAAGCCCAGCACCAGCGAACCGGCCAAGCCGAACAGCGACGAGCTGAATGCCGTGCCCATGCCGCGCAGCGGCGCCTCCAGATTGGCTTTGAGGTCGTTCATGGCGCGCGCGATATCGTTGCCGCCGACATTCAGCCCATTGATGACGCCGGCGACCGAGCGCACGGTTTCCAGCAGGCCGTAGAACGTGCCGAGCAAGCCCAGAAACACCAGCACGCCGATGAGATAGCGCGAGGTCTCGCGGCTTTCGTCGAGCCGTGCGCCGATGCCGTCGAGCAGGGTGCGCATCGAGGTCGCCGACAGGCTCATCCGATGGCCGCCGCGATCGCCCAGCATATTGGCCATCGGCGACAGCAGTTGCGGCAGCTTGTCCGTCGGCGGTCGCTTGTTGACGCGGAAGGCTTCGATCCAGGCGACTTCCGGGTTCAGCCGCCAAACCTGGCGGAAGATGAAGCCGATGCCGATCAGCAGGACCGCCGCGATGATGCCGTTCAGCGCCGCGTTGGCCAGGAATGCCGAGGCGAGAAAGCCCCCCAGGCTGACGGCGATGACCGCCACGACCACCAAGAAGATGGCCATGCGGATCAGATAGCGCTGCGGGCGGCTCATGATGCAGCCTTAACGATCGCGGCCTTAACGGTCAATAACCGCGATATCGACCCTGTCCGCGGGACCGCTGCCCGAAGCGGTGGAATTGCCCAGCGCCCGGACGTCGATGCGCGAGCTGTGGATGCCCTGATCGACCAGGAAGCTGCGCACGGCCAAGGCGCGCGCGAGCGACAGGCGCCGCGCCGGACTGGCCGAGTCGGGCGTACCGCCGGCATAGGCGGAGAGCTGCAGGCGCAGCGACGCGCGACCGCCCAAATCCTTGGCCAGGCTCACCAATTGCGCCTTCGCGGTATCCGGCACATCCGTCGCCCCGGCCGCGAACAGCAGGCGGCTAACCCCCGGCTCGGGCAGCGAGGCGAGTTGGTCGCCGGGAATGGCGGTCGTCGATGCGGGTGGGGGCGCCGAGCCGGTGGTCGACGGTGCCGGCTGCGGCGCCGGGGCGCTGCCCTGGGCCGCCACGACCGGCGGGGTCTGCGGTTGCGGTGCCGCGGCTGGTGGCGCGGGACGGGGAGCCGCCGCCTGCTGCACCGGCACGGCCTTGCCGGCGGGGGCCGTGCTCCGTGGCGCGCTAGCTTGCGGCTTGTCTTGCGGTTTTTCTGGCGGATTATTGCCGGGCTGTGGGGTATTGGCGGCCAGCTGCGTCGCGCCGGGATCCGGGTTGGGCGTTACGATCGATTTGCCTTTCACGGCGCCATGCGGTGCTGCCTTCGGCAACGTCGCCGTCGCTTGTTCGATCGGCACCGAGGGTGCTGCGTGCCGGACTTCTCCGTGTGCCTGCCTGGTTGTCCCCGAGCGTTCGGCCAATTGAGTCTTGGCGTGACCATGCCGGTGGTGGGGCGGCAGACCGGCCACCTTGACCGACCGTTCGGTCGATCGGGGCCGCGACTTGTTCGATGCGAGGGCGGCGGTTTGGCCGGTCGGCTTCACCAAGACGATCCGGTCATGCGGCGGTGGGGTCGGTTCGTGCTGGGCTTGCGTGGTCGTCGGTGGGCGCAGCTTGAGGCCACGGGTTTTTACCGGTGGCGCCGGCTCGTCCAGGACACTGAGATCGACCTCGACGGAAGCGGCCGAGGTGGTGGTCGATCGCGCGGCATAGGGCGAATATTGCGCCGCCGCCGGCATGGCCGAGAACCCGGCGAACAGCAAAACTAGGAAGACCTGTTTGCGGCGGAGGGAGGCTGTACCAGATTTACACCCGACGGGCGCGCCGCGCCGCGCGAGATTGCCCAGCTTGCCGAGTCGCAAGCGACGAGATCCGGAGGGCGGAAGGCCGCTCCTCGCGATGCTGCTCGTCATCCAGTCAATCTCCCTCAAATATGACACGCCCATTGCCGCCCGACATGTCATAAAGTTCAACGTGCTACAAACCCACCTTAGCAAGACGAGGGTAACGCAACATCGCGCGCGGTTACAATTATCTTGAGAGTCGCCTCAAGATAATCAAAGACCCTCGAGATAATTAAAGACCCCGCGCCGAGGTCGAAGACCGGGGATCAGTCGGGGCTGGTCAGCCGGGGCGGCACCGGGGTGACCGGAAGCTTGACCAGCCGGCCCAGCGGCAGATGCAGATGATCGTTGGCGGCCAAGACATTGCCCGTCCGCATCATGTCATGGCCGCCGAGGGGCTCGCTGACATAGCCGCCGGCCTCGCGCACCAGCAGGATGCCCGCGGCGATGTCCCAGGGCTGTAGCCCATATTCCCAATAACCGTCGAATCGACCGGCGGCGACATAAGCGAGATCGAGGGCCGCCGCGCCGAATCGGCGCACGCCGCTGGTCGCCGCCATCACCGCTTCGAGGGTTTTCAAATAGGGCTGGTGGTCGCCCTTGCCGCGAAACGGCAGGCCGGTGCCGATCACCGCCTCGCCCAGATTGCGCCGGCCGCTGATGCGCAGCCGCCGATCATTGGCCCAGGCACCGCTGCCCTTCTCGGCCCAATAGGCCTCGTCCTTCAGTGGCTCGTAGATGACGCCGGCGAGAATCTCGCCGTTGCGTTCCAGCGCGATCGAGATCGCGAAATGCGGGATGCCGTGCAGGAAATTGGTCGTGCCGTCGAGCGGATCGACGATCCAGCGGTTATGCGGATCGGTCCCCTCGGAGAGGCCGCTTTCCTCCATCAGAAAGCCGTAACCGGGCCGCGCCCGTTCCAGCTCGTTGCGCAACGTCTTCTCCGACTTCAGATCGGCGGTCGATACGAAGTCGGACGGCCCCTTTTGCGAGACCTGCAATTGCTCGACTTCACCGAAGTCGCGGATGAGGCCACGGCCGGCCTTGCGGGCGGCCATCACCATGACGTTGATCAGCGCGGAGCGGACGGCCATCGGGTGGGCGACCCTAGTCCTTGGCTCGTTCGAGATACGTGCCGTCGGATGTATTCACGACGATCCGCGTGCCCGCTTCCAGATGCGGCGGCACCATGACCCGGCGGCCATTCTCCAGCTTGCCCGGCTTGTAGGACGACGAGGCCGTCTGGCCCTTCACCACCGGGTCGGCCTCGACCACTTGCATCACCACGGTCTGCGGCAGCTCGACCGAGAGCGGCTCGTTCTCGTGCAGCAGCACGGTCACCGTCATGCCGTCGCGCAGGAAATCCGCAGCATCGCCGATCAGCTCGCGATTGATCGACAATTGCTCGAAATTCTCGTTGTCCATGAAAGTCGCGATGCCGTCCTCGATATACAGGAACTGCATCTCCTTTTCGTCCAGCCGGGCGCGCTCGACCGTTTCCTGGGTGCGGAAGCGTTCGACCGTCTTGGTCCCGGTGCGCACGTCCTTCATCTCGACCTGGGCGAAGGCGCCGCCCTTGCCGGGCTGGACGGTATCGCGCTTTAGGACGAAATAGAGCTTGCCGTTCATTTCAAGGACGACGCCCGGCCTGATATCGTTGGCACTGATCTTCATGGCTGCACGGCAGTCCGCTATAGCTTGGGGTTCAGGATGGCGCGTTTCCTAGCAGGTTGGTCCTATCGGGGGAAGCCCGCTGTCACGGATGGCAGGGTTGCCCGTCCCGTGGCGGGTGAATGGGCAGGTGTCTGGACGGGATCGGCACTGTGACCGAGGTGCCGTGGTGGCGTCCCGATCGGTTCGCCCTGCGCCGCGACCGGTTGATGCGCCGAGCCGAGATCGTGCGGGCGACCCGCGCCTGGTTCGCCGAGGCCGATTTCGTCGAGGTGACCACCCCCGCCTTGCAGGTCAGTCCGGGGCTGGAGCCGCATCTCTCGGCCTTCGAGACGGTGCTGGCGGCACCGGAGGGGGGCGTCGGCCCGCGCTTTCTCCACACCTCGCCCGAATTCGCCATGAAAAAGCTGCTCGTCGCGGGGATCGAGCGGCCTTACCAACTGGCGTCGGTATTCCGCAACGGCGAGCGCGGCGCCACCCATCATCCCGAATTCACCATGTTGGAATGGTACCGGGCCCATGCCGGCTACGAGCAGTTGATCGAGGATTGCGAGGCACTGCTGCGCGCCGCCCTGCGCGCGGCCGGACGGCCGGCGTTCAGCCGCGCCGGCTTGACCGCGAAGCCCTGGGAGCCGTTCGAGCGACTGACCGTCGCGGATGCCTTCCAGCGCCATTGCGGCATCGACCTGTTGTCGACGGCGCCCGACCCGACCCGGCCGAACCTGGCGCTGCTGGCGGCGGCGAGCGCCCCGCTCGGCATCCGGCCCCATGACGGCGATAGCTGGGACGATCTGTTCTTCCGCATCATGCTGGAGCGGATCGAGCCGCTGCTGGGCATCGGCCGGCCGACCGTGTTGCTGGAATATCCGGTCTCGATGGCGGCCCTGGCCCGGGCCAAACCCTCGGACCCACGTGTCGCCGAACGATTCGAGCTTTATGTCTGCGGCGTCGAACTCGCCAATGCCTTCGGCGAACTGACCGACGCCACGGTGCAGCGCGCCCGGTTCGAGGCCGATACCGAGCTGAAACAGCGCCTCTACGGCCGGCGCTATCCGATCGACGAGGATTTCCTGGCGGCCCTGGACCACGGCCTACCCGACAGCGCCGGCATCGCCCTGGGCTTTGACCGGCTGGTCATGCTGGCGACCGGCGCCGATCGGATCGATGACGTGTTGTGGGCGCCGGTGGTGTAGGTAACGTGGGACGGAAAAGCGCAGCGTACTCCGCCTCTTTTCTCCGCCTCTATCCCTAACCCCGCTCCACCGCGTCGATCGCCGCGTTGAACGCGCGCACCGCGGCGCCGGGTCCGTCCGGGTGTTGCCACACGGCGCTGACCACCGCGATGAACTCGGCACCGGCCTCGACCAGCGGGGCGCAGTTTTCCGGGGTAATGCCGCCGATCGCGACGGCGGGAACGGTCATCATTTCGGCCCACCAGGCCAGGATGTCCGGCGTCGGTCGGTATTCCGACGGTTTGGTCGTGGTCGGATAGAAGGCGCCGAAGGCGACGTAATCGGCACCGGCCTCGGCGGCTTCGATCGCCAGATGCCGGCTGTCGTGACAGGTGACGCCGACGATCCGATCGGGGCCGAGCAGCTTGCGGGCCTTGTCATAAGGCGTGTCGGTCTGACCGATATGGACGCCGTCGCAGCCCATCTCCCCCGCCAGATCCGGCCGGTCGTTCAGCAGGAAGGCGACGCCGCGTTCGGTCGCCACCGGCAGCAGAGCCTCGCAGGCCCGCCGGATGGTATCGTCGTCGACATCCTTGAGGCGCAGCTGCAGGCAGGCGACATCGCCGGCGTCGAGGGCCGCCGCCAAGAGCGGCTGAAAGCTTGCCGGATCGAGGGCGGCCGGTGTCACCAGATAGAGCCGGCAGCGCGGTGCTTCACCGGCTGCCGGTTTCGAGGAACTCATCCCTTTGGACTGTCGAGGGCCTAGCCCCCTTTCGTCAGCTCTTGCCCAGATAGATGTCGATGATCTGGGCCAGCATGGCCAGCGCATCGGCCTTCGGGCGCTGGAAGGTGTTGCGGCCGATGATCGAGCCATTGCCGCCGCCATCGCGGATCGCCCGCGCCTCGTTCAGCACGGCATCGATATCCTTGGCGTCGCCGCCGGAGAACACGACGATGCGGCGGCCGTTGAAGCAGGATTGCACGACATGCTTGTAGCGGGCGGTCTGGTTCGAGATGTCGATCTTCTGCTTCTCGTAGACGGCCTTGGCGGCGGCGAGTTCGAGCACGCCGGTCGGCGGCTTGACCTTGATGATATGGGCGCCGAGCAGGGCCGCCATATGCGCCGCGTAGGCGCAGATGTCGATCGCCGTCTCGCCTTCCTTGCTGATGTCGCCACCGCGCGGATAGGACCAGATGACGACGGCGAGGCCGACCGACTTGGCCTCCTCGGCCATCTCGCGGATTTCCTCCATCATGCCGAACTGCGCGTCCGAGCCCGGATAGATGGTGAAGCCGATCGCCGAGCAGCCGAGCCGCAGCGCGTCGCCGACCGAGCCGGTGATCGCCTGGCTCGGCGCGCGCTTCTCGGTCGAGAGGCTGTTCGACGAGTTGACCTTGAGGATCGTCGGGATGCAGCCGGCATAGCTCGACGCTCCCGCCTCGATCATGCCGAGCGGGGCGGCATAAGCCGACAGACCGGCCTCGATCGCCAGCTCGTAATGATAATGCGGGTCATAGCCCGCCGGGTTCGGGGCGAAGCTGCGCGCCGGGCCATGCTCGAAGCCCTGATCGACCGGCAGGATGACCAGCTTGCCGGTGCCGCCGAGCCGTCCCTGCATCAGGATGCGGGCGAGATTGGCCTTGGTTCCGGGATTGTCGCTCTCGTAATTCGCGAGGATCCGCTTGACGGGTTCGGTCAACAGCATGGGGCTTCACTCCGGGAGAGGGGGACAAAGGCGGAAAGACAAAGTACGCCGGCGCCTATCCTAATTATGGCGCCTGTCCTAACGCACGACCGGGGCCATTGCAACGCCAGCCATCTTGCCGAGCATGCGACTTATCGTTGCGCCAGCCACCGCCGGATCGCCGTCGCCGGATCGGTTTCGCCGGCGAGATCGAGCGCCTGACCGAAATCGGGTCGGACCACTTCGGCGCCGCCGGCGGTTGCAACCGCCGCGAGTTTGGCCGCGACCTCCGCCGGGCCGTCATAACCGATCACCTTGATACCGCGCCGCAGAGCGCCCAGCGCCACCCCGGCCTGATCGGCGCAATCCAGCACCAGACGCAATCGAGCGGTCGGATGACGTTCCGCCACCACCTCGGTAAGCGCGACCCACCAGCCGACCCCGGCAGCCGACGCGGCCCCCGAAGCGCTGAGCATCGTCACGGGACGGTCGAGCTCGACCGCCGCGGCGGCGGTGTCGAGCGCTTGGGTCAGCGAGTGCACGATCACGGCGGGTTGCCTTTCGGGCCTACCCGCCATGATTGTTTGCCTTGGATTAACCGGACTGGATCAGCCGAGCTGGCCGATCGCCGCCGCCGCCTCGACCATGCGGTTGGAGAAGCCCCACTCATTATCGTACCAGGACAGGACCCGGCACAGCCGCTTGTCGAGCACGGCGGTCTGGGTGGCGTCGAAGGTCGAGGAATGGCTGTCGTGGTTGAAGTCGCTCGACACCAGCGGGGCATGGTTGATGCCGAGAATGCCCTTGAACCGGCTCGAACCGGCGGCCTCGGCCATCGCCTCGTTGATTTCCTGAACCGAGGTGTCGCGCGCCGCCGAGAAGGTGAGGTCGACCATCGAGACGTTCGCCGTCGGCACGCGGATCGCTGTGCCGTCCAGCTTGCCCTTCAGGGCCGGCAGGACCAGCCCGACCGCCTTGGCGGCGCCGGTCGAGGTCGGGATCATCGACAGCGCCGCGGCGCGGCCCCGGTGCAGGTCCTTGTGCAGCGTGTCCACGGTCGGCTGATCGCCGGTATAGGAATGGACCGTCGTCATGTAGCCGAGTTCGATGCCGATCGCGTTGTGCAGCACATAGGCGATCGGCGCCAGGCAGTTGGTCGTGCAGGACGCGTTGGAGATGATCGTCTGCGCGGCGTTCAGCGCCTCGTGGTTGACGCCCATCACCAGGGTAAGGTCGGCGCCATCGGCCGGCGCCGAGACCAGGACCCGCTTGGCGCCCGCCTCCAGATGCTTCGACGCGGCTTCGCGCTTGGTGAAGATACCGGTGCATTCCAGTGCCACATCGACGCCCAGATTGGACCAGGGCAGCTTCGCCGGGTCGCGCTCGGCGGTCACCGCGATGCGGCCCTGGCCGACATCCATCCAGCCATCGCCGGTCGTCACCGGCGTCGGCAGCCTGCCATGGACGCTGTCGAAGCGCAGCAGATGGGCGTTGGTATCGACCGGCCCCAGATCGTTGATGCCGACCACGACCACATCGGAACGCTTGGATTCGATCAGCGCCCGTAAGACCAGCCGCCCGATCCGCCCGAACCCGTTGATCGCCACTCTGATCGCCATCACATCCTCCGTATCGAGAGATCTACGGCCGTCGCCCGTCGCTCGGGATCGTCACCGCGAATAAGATTATCCGTACTTACCGTCCCTGCCGTGTCTTGGCGAGTGTTCAACTGTCGCACAGCACCTTGACCGCGGCATCGACCACCGCCTCGACCGTGATGCCGAAATGGGCGTAGAGCGCGTCGCCGGGCGCCGAGGCGCCGAAGCCGGTCATGCCGACGAAATGGCTGCCCGGCGGCACCTGCCGGCCGAGATACCGCTCCCAGCCGAAGCCGGTGGCGGCCTCGACCGCGATGCGCGGCGCTTCGCCCAGGACCTCTTCCTGGTACGCCGCGTCCTGCTGGTCGAACAAGGCCCAGCACGGCATCGAGACCACGGCCGTTGGCACGCCGCGGCCTTCCAGCTCGTCACGGGCCGCGAGCGCCAACGACACCTCGGTTCCGCTGGCCAGGAGCGTCACGCCGCGTGCCCCCGACGCGTCCGCCAGCACATAGCCGCCGCGCGCCGAGAGATTCTCGGCCGTATGCTCGAGCCGGACCGCCGGTACCGCCTGGCGCGACAGCGCCATGACCGACGGTACTTTGGGCGAGTTGAGCGCCGCCGCCCAGCACTCCGCCGCCTCGACCGCGTCGGCCGGGCGGAATACCTGCAGATGCGGGATGGCGCGCAGGGCCGCCAAATGCTCGATCGGCTGGTGGGTCGGTCCGTCCTCGCCGAGCCCGATCGAATCATGGGTCATGACCGAGACGATGCGCAGGCCCATCAAGGCGGCGAGGCGGATCGCAGGGCGCGCGTAATCGGCGAATACCAGGAACGTGCCGCCATAGGGGATCAACCCGCCATGCACGGCGATGCCGTTCATCGCGGCGGTCATGCCGTGTTCGCGCACGCCGTAATGCAGATAGGTACCGGTGAAATCCTCCGGCGTTACCGGTACCTGGCTCTTCGCCTTGGTGTTGTTCGACGGCGTCAAATCGGCGGAACCGCCGAGGAGTTCCGGTAGGATCGGCGCCAGCGTATCCAGCACCAGACCCGAGGCCTGCCGTGTCGCGAGAGCCGGCGCTTCCGACGCCAGCTTTTGCTTCAGGGCGAGGATCGCCGGGTCGAATTCGGCGGGCAGGCGGCCTTCGACCTGTCGGTCGAACAGCGCGGCCTTGGCCGAGGCGTCATGTCGGCCCTGCCAGGCGGTATGCGTCGCGGCACCTCGGTCGCCGATCTGCTGCCAGGCGCGGGCGACGTCGTCGGGGATCTCGAAGGGTGGGTAGGGCCAGCCCAGCGCCTCGCGGGCGGCCGCGATCTCCACTGCACCCAGCGGCGAGCCATGGGCGCTGGCCGTGCCGCCCTTGGTCGGCGCGCCGAAGGCGATGGTCGTCCGGCAGGCGATCAGCGACGGTGTCGCGGTCGATTTCGCGACGTCGAGGGCGGCCGAGACCGCCGCCGGGTCATGGCCGTCGACCCGCTGGACGTCCCAGCCGCTGGCAGCGAAGCGCGCCAGCTGATCGTCGGAGACCGACAGGCTGGTCGGGCCGTCGATCGAGATATGGTTGTCGTCCCACAGCACGATCAGCTTGCCGAGCTTGAGATGCCCGGCCAGCGAGATCGCCTCGTGGCTGATCCCTTCCATCAGGCAGCCGTCGCCGGCGATCACATAGGTCCGATGGTCGACCAGTTCGGTACCGAAACGAGCCGCCATCAGCCGCTCGGCGATAGCCATGCCGACCGCTGTCGCCAACCCTTGGCCCAGCGGCCCGGTGGTCGTCTCGACCCCCGGCGTATGGCGATATTCCGGATGACCCGGCGTCAGGCTGCCCAATTGGCGAAACCGCTTTAGCTGGTCGATCGTCATCTCCGGATAGCCCGTGAGATGGAGCAAGCCGTACAGCAGCATCGAGCCGTGACCGGCCGACAAGACGAACCTGTCGCGGTCCGGCCAATGCGGCGCCGCCGGGTCGAACTTCAGATGGCGTGCCCAGAGAACGGTCGCGGCGTCCGCCATGCCCATCGGCATGCCGGGATGACCGGATTTCGCCCGCTCGACCGCATCCATGGCCAGCGCCCGAAGGGCGTTCGCCAGGCGACGGTAGGTCGCGGGCGGCAGTTCGCCGTCATGATCCGCCGTGGAGGAGTACGAGACTGCTGATTCGGACATATCGGCTTCGCTGCTTCTTGTTTAAATTCATGTGTCGCACGCACCTTGCCGAGCCCGCTCCGGGTGGTCAACCGCCCTGCTTGGCACCCCTCCGATACCCGGAGGGCACGGGGCGGACAAGGGGGCGAACCGGTGGTTCGTTTGGTCGCCGACGGTGCCGAACGGGCCAACCGGAGCCGAACAATGACCTAACCATGGATTGACGGACCGGGTTCTAACGGGTTTAACGGATTTGCGTTTGGCGACGGACGCTCGAAGGCGAAGAGGATTGGCAAGGCATGGTCGAGTTGGCGGCAGCAGTGGATCGATTGGCCCGGGCGGTCAATCGGCTGGAAGCGGCGGCGCTGCGACGGGATCGGCACCATCGGGAGGATCGCACCCGATTGGCCGCCGAGCTGGCCCAGGCCCAGGCTGACTATACGGCGTTGTCGGCGGTGACCGATCGGGTTTCCAGCCGGCTCGACGGCGCGGTCGATCGGTTGAAAAGCGTGCTGGAGGCATGAGCGAGATGTCCGAAGTCCAGGTCACCATCAATGGTCGCGACTATCTGGTCGGCTGCGACGATGGTCAGGAGGCGCATGTCGGCCGGCTCGGCCGCTACGTCGATCAAAAGGTCGGTGGGTTGGTGAAGTCCGTCGGCCAGATCGGCGATGCGCGGCTGTTGGTCATGGCGAGCCTGGTGATCGCCGACGAACTCGCCGAGACCGATCAGGCGCTCAGCGAAATGAAGGCCGAAACCGGCGGCGCGGCGCCGTCGCGCACCCAGCAAGCCGAGGAAGCGGCGATGGCGACGGCGCTGGACGGCTTGGCGGCGCGGCTCGAAGCCATTGCGGAAGCCTTGGAGCGTGACTAATTATAGCGCTCCAGGGTGGGGCTGCGGGGCGCGTTAGGTCGCTTGATACCCCGGGGCCAATGTCCACCTCGAGGGGGCTGTCGCTGTCGGTGCCTTGGTGCCGGTATATGGCTCCCACCTGCAAAAGCAGGCCACGAGGGTACAACCACGCCGACGGTCAGGTGGCTCCACCCTGGGTCTTCCTCAAAAAGTCTGGGTCTTTCTCAAAATAAGGATCGGCGTCCCGATGGCTTTTTCGACTGAGCCACCCGCCGATCTTGCGACCCTTAAGGTCGTGGCGCGACGCCAGGCCCAGCGGCAACGGGCCGAGGCGCATGCCGCCGGTGCGGCCTCGGCGGCCGAGGCCGTGGCGCTGCACGCCGCTCGCTGGCTGGCCGATCGGCCGGGCATCGTCTCGGGCTATTGGCCGATGCGGACGGAATTGGATTGCCGGCCCTTGCTCCACGGCCTCGCCGCGGCGGGGCGCGGGTTGGCGCTGCCGGTGGTGCTGTCCCCCGCCATGCCGCTCGGCTTTCGGCGCTGGCAGCCGGGCGTGGCGCTGGTGCCCGGCGGGTTCGGCACCCTGGTCCCGCCGCCGGAAGCCGAGACGGTCGAGCCCGACGTGCTGCTGGTGCCGCTGCTCGCCTTCGACCGGCAGGGCCGGCGGCTCGGCTACGGCGGCGGCTTCTATGACCGGACCCTGGCGGCGCTGCGCAGACACCGGCCGGTCGTGGCCTTGGGCGTCGCCTATGCGATGCAGGAGATGCCGGATCTGCCGTCCGATGCGCTCGACCAGCCGCTCGACGCGGTGGTGACCGAGCAGGGCATCTGCGCATAACGGGGCGGGCGATGTTGTCCATGGCCATCGAGCGGCATACGGATCTGGTGGGGTAGGGAAACGACGATGCGACTGCTGTTTCTGGGCGACATCCTGGGCCGCGCCGGCCGGGATGCGGTGATTGCCGAACTGCCCGGGCTGAAACGCGATCTGGCGGTCGATTTCACCGTGGTCAACGCCGAGAACGCGGCGGGCGGCTTCGGCGTCACCGAGAAGATCTGCCAATCGCTTTATGAGGTCGGCGTCGATGCGATCACCACCGGCAACCATGTCTGGGATCAGCGCGAGCTGATCGGCACGATCGATGGCGATGCGCGGCTGCTGCGTCCGGCGAATTATCCGACCGGTACCCCTGGCAAGGGGGCACGGGTGTTCGCGCTCGCCGATGGCCGCCGGGTGCTGGTGATAAACGTCATGTGCCGGCTGTTCATGGACGCGCTGGACGACCCTTTCGCCTGCCTGGAGCGGGAATTTTCCAGCCGGTCGCTCGGCGGCTCGGTCCAGGCGGCGCTGGTCGACGTGCATGGCGAGGCGACGTCGGAAAAGATGGCGATCGGCCATTTCCTCGATGGCCGCGCCTCCCTGGTGGTCGGCACCCACAGCCATATCCCGACCGCCGACGCGCAGATCCTGCCCAAGGGCACGGCGTACCAGACCGATGCGGGCATGTGCGGCGATTACGACAGCGTCATCGGCATGCAGAAGGCACCGGCGATCGCCCGCTTCGTCCGCAAGATGCCCGGCGAACGGCTGACCCCCGCCGAGGGCGAGGCGACGGTGTGCGGCGTGTTCGTCGAAACCGATGACGCGACCGGCCTGGCCCGCCACGTGGCGCCCCTGAGGGTGGGCGGTCGCCTGTCGCGGGCTTGGCCGGTGTAGACTTCAGCTGCTGACGGTGTCAGCTCCCCTCGATCGGGGATACTGAAAGGCGTAGTCCAAGGGCCTCGACTACTTTCATCACCGTGGTGAATTCTGGGCGCCCTTCCGCGGATAGAGCCTTATAGAGACTAGTCCGCCCCAATCCTGTCTCGCGGGAGACAGCCCGCATTCCGCGAGATCGAGCGACATCGCCCAAGGCAGCCGCGATCAAGGCAGGATCGCCATCTTCAAGCACCGCATTCAAATACGCTGCGATGGCAGCTTGGCTGTCCAGGTGGTCCGCCGCATCCCAGGGCAGCGTTTCGGTCTTCGGCATGGTCGTCGCCTCCTAAACGAGGTTGGCAGCAAGTTGCTTGGCCTCACGAATATCCTGGTCCTGCGATCGGTTATCTCCGCCCGCTAACACGACGATGAGCGTATCGCCCCGCTGCACGAAGTAGATGCGGTAGCCAGGGCCATAATCGACTCGAAGCTCGCTAAGACCCTCGCCTACTGGCTTCACATCGCCGGGATTGCCGAGTGACAGGCGACGTATACGGGCGGTGATCCGCGCCTTGGCGTTCTGACCCCAAAGCTTGGCAAACCATTTCTCGTAATGGAGTGTCTGACGTGTCTCTATCAAGCCCAAATGTATCCCATGGGAGACTTCCGTGTCAATGTGAGCGGGCCGGTACCGATCGCCTTCTCAATTCAGCGGTTAAATCCCACGGGCGGTAAGTACGATACTAACCGCGACCCGGCCGGTTATCGGCGGCGGCGTTCCCCAACCGTCAAATTCCCGCCATATTGGGCTGCTATGTCCACCATGTCGCTGGGTGTCCGCCACCACATGTGGTATGCACGCGACGAAATCATTCAGCAGCTAGGCAACCCCTCCTCATGGCTGGTCATTCCCAGTTCAAGAACATCATGCACCGCAAGGGTGCGCAGGATAAGAAGCGCGGCAAGATCTTCACCAAGATCATCCGGGAGCTGACGGTGGCCGCGCGTGCCGGGTTGCCCGACCCCAACGCCAATCCGCGGCTGCGCGCCGCGGTGCTGGCGGCGCGCCAGGCGAATATGCCCAAGGACACGGTCGAGCGGGCGATCAAGCGCGGCGCCGGCGGCGAGGATGGCGAGAATTACGAGGAGGTCCGCTACGAGGGTTATGCCCCGGGCGGCGTCGCGGTGATCGTCGAGGCGCTGACCGACAACCGCAACCGCACCGCCGGCGAGGTGCGCACCGCCTTCACCAAATCGGGCGGCAGCTTGGGCGAGACCAACAGCGTCAGCTTCATGTTCGATCGGTTGGGCCAGGTGACCTACCCGCTCGCCGCGACGAGTGCCGAGGCGATGTTCGAGGCGGCGCTGGAGGCCGGTGCCGACGATGTCGAGACGAATGACGAGGAGCATGTGGTGACCTGCGCGCCCGACGATCTGTCGACGGTGCGCGACGCGCTGGAGGCCAAGTTCGGTCCGGGCTCGGGCTTTCACCTGATCTGGCGGCCCTCGACCACCACGCCGGTCGCCGAGGACGCGGTGCCGACCCTGTTCAAGCTGCTCGAAACGCTCGAAGACAGCGATGATGTGCAGAACGTCTACGCCAATTTCGATGTCGCCGAGGATGTTCTCGCCCGGGTCGGGGCGTAGCGACCTGATGGTGACCGCTCCCCGGACCCTGCGGCTCATCGGCCTTGATCCGGGGTTGCGGCATACCGGCTGGGGCGTGCTCGACGTCACCGGCCAGCACCTTCGCCATGTCGCCGACGGCGTCGTCAACAGCGACGGCACCTTGTCCCTGGCCGAACGGCTGGTCGAGCTGTTTCGCGGGCTGAACGCCGTGCTGGATCAATGGACGCCGGACGAGGCGGCGGTCGAGGAGACCTTCGTCAACAAGAACCCGGCCTCGACTTTGAAGCTGGGTGTCGCGCGCGGCGTGGTGCTGCTGGTCCCGGCGGAGCGCGGCCTGCCGGTCGCCGAATATTCCGCCAACCTCATCAAGAAATCGGTGGTCGGCGCCGGTCACGCGGCCAAGGAACAGGTCCAGATGATGGTCCGCCGGCTGCTGCCCGGCTGCGTGCTGGGCAGCGCCGACGCGGCCGATGCGCTGGCCGTCGCGATCTGCCATGCCCATCACGCGGCGACCCGCCGGGTCTGGCTGGGCGGTGGCGCGCCGATTGTCGATCGGATCGGCCGAGCATGAGTGTCCCCCTGTCATGATCGCTCGATTAACAGGACGGCTCGACGAGATCGCGGCCGATGGCATCGTCATCGATGTCGGCGGGGTCGGTTACCTGGTGCATACCTCCGCGCGCACCGCCGCCCGGCTGCCGGAGCCGGGCGCGGCGGTGCGTTTGGTGATCGAGACCCATGTCCGGGAAGACGCGATCAATCTCTACGGCTTCCTCGACGGGGCGGAGCGCGACTGGTTCCGGCTGCTGACGACGGTGCAGGGCGTCGGTGCCAAGGTCGCCCTGGCGATCCTGGGCGTGCTCGATCCCGGCGGTCTGGCCAAGGCGATCTTCGCCCAGGACAAGGCGGCCTTGGCGCGCGCCGATGGCGTCGGGCCGAAACTGGCGGCGCGGATCACGAACGAGCTGCGCGACAAGGCGGCGGGGCTGCCGACCGGCGCTCCGGCCTCGCTCGGCGGGGTGTTGGCCGCGTCCGGCGCCGCGAGCGACGTGGACGGCCCGATCGGCGAAGCGGTCTCAGCCCTGGTCAATCTGGGCTATCGCCGCGCCGAGGCGCTGGGTGCGGTCTCGGTCGCCGCCAAGCAATTGGGCTCGACCGCCAAGGTCGAGCAACTGATCGTCAGCGGTCTTAACGAGATGGCGCGATGACCCCATCCGACCAGAATGACGCCGGCCAGGCAGGTTTCGATCCGGAGGACCCCGACCGGATCGTCGCGGCGACAAGCCAGGAGGGCGACGCGCCGGATCAGTCGCTGCGGCCGCTCAGCCTCGATGATTTCGTCGGCCAGCGGCAGGTCCGCGAGAATTTGCGGGTGTTCATCGCCGCCGCGCGCGGCCGGGCGGAGGCGCTCGACCATGTGCTGTTCTTCGGGCCGCCCGGCCTCGGCAAGACCACGCTGGCGCAGATCGTCGCGCGCGAGATGGGGGTGGGGTTTCGCGCGACCTCCGGCCCGGTGATCCAGCGCGCGGGGGATCTGGCGGCCCTGCTGACCAATCTGCAGCCGCGCGACGTGCTGTTCATCGACGAGATCCACCGCCTGAACCCGGCGGTCGAGGAGATCCTCTATCCGGCGATGGAGGATTTCCAGCTCGACCTGATCATCGGCGAGGGGCCGGCCGCGCGCTCGATCCGGATCGATCTGCCGCCCTTCACGCTGGTCGGCGCCACGACCCGGTCCGGCCTCATCACCAGGCCGCTGCGCGAACGGTTCGGCATCCCGCTTCGCCTGATGTTCTACGAGCCGGCGGAGCTGGAATTGATCATCGGCCGCTCGGCCCGGTTGCTCGGCATGGCGCTCGGCGCCGATGGGGCCGGGGAAATCGCCCGCCGGTCGCGCGGCACGCCGCGGGTCGCCGGCCGGCTGACCCGCCGGGTGCGCGATTTCGGCGCGGTCGCGGGGCTCGACCATATCGATGCGCGGGCGGCCGACGCGGCCCTAACCCGGCTGGAGGTCGATCGGCGCGGGCTCGATGCGATGGATCGGCGCTATCTCGGCGCCATCGCCGAGCATTATGCCGGCGGCCCGGTCGGCGTCGAGACCATGGCGGCGATATTGTCGGAGCAACGCGACGTGATCGAGGAGGTGATCGAGCCTTACCTCATTCAGCAGGGCTTTATCCAGCGCACGCCGCGCGGCCGGATGCTGACCGATCAGGCCTTCGCCCATCTGGGCCTCGCCGTGCCCCGCCGCGCTCTGGTGCCGGGGCAGCTCGACCTGCTGGCGGGCGGTGGCGAGTCCGATAGGGTAGGGGAGCCCGACGGGGTGGGGGAGCCGATATGACGACAAGTCCGGGGATGGATCTGGTGGTCGGCTCCGGCGTTGTCGATGGCATGACGCATCGCCTGCCGATCCGGGTTTACTACGAGGACACCGATGCGGGCGGCATCGTCTATCACGCCAATTATCTGCGCTTCGCCGAGCGCGCCCGGTCCGAGCTGCTGCGCCTGATCGGCTGGGGGCACGAGCATCTCATCGCCGAATACGGGCTTGGCTGGGTGGTGCGGCGGCTCGATGTCGATTACCGGCGGCCGGCGCGGCTCGGCGACGATCTCACCGTGGTTACCAGTCTCACCCGTCTGCAGGGCGCCAGCGTCGAGGCGCTGCAGCGGATCTGCCGTGGCGCCGAGGAATTGGTGCGGATCAAGTTACAATTGGTGCTGTTGACGGCGGCCGGCCGGCCGGGTCGATTGCCCGCTGGTCTGCGGGATGCGCTGCAGCCGTTTCAGCCGCCATAAGCCTCGGGCGCCATAAGAAAGCCGCTCTTTCCAGGAAAGTTAATCCTCCCATGCAAGGTCAAGTCGTCGATACGGTCAATTTGGGTGCCCAGGCCGCTTCGAGCCTCTCGATTTGGGGCCTGTTCCTGCAGGCCGATCTCATCGTCAAGGCGGTCATGCTGCTGTTGCTCGCCGCGTCCTTTTGGACGTGGGCGATCATTTTCGACAAGGTCATCCGGATGCGCCGGCTGAACCGCGACGCCGAGGCGTTCGAGGAAAGCTTTTGGTCGGGTGGCTCGATCGACGATCTCTATGATCGGATCGGCGCCCGGCCGCTCGATCCGATGTCGGCGACGTTCTCGGCGGCGATGCGCGAGTGGCGGCGCTCGGCCGCGCGCGGCACGCTGACCGCGGCACCGCTGCAAGCCAGCCTGCGCGAGCGGATCGAGCGCATCATGGGCGTCACGGTCGGTCGCGAGATGGAGCGGCTGGAGCGGTATATGACCTTCCTCGCTACGGTTGGCTCGATCGCCCCGTTCGTCGGCTTGTTCGGCACGGTCTGGGGCATCATCAACAGCTTCCAATCGATCGCGGCGACCAAGAACACCAGCCTCGCGGTGGTGGCGCCGGGTATCGCCGAGGCGCTGTTCGCGACGGCGCTGGGCCTCGTCGCGGCGATCCCGGCGGTCGTCGCCTACAACAAGCTGTCGAGCGATTTCGGCCGCTACGGCAATCGCCTGGACAATTTCGCGTCGGAATTCTCCGCGATCCTGTCGCGCCAGCTCGAAGAGCGGACCTGATCCATGGCGTCTTCGCTGCTATCGCGTCAAACCGGCCGGGGCGGGCGCCGATCCTATCGGCCGATGGCCGAGATCAACGTCACGCCGATGGTCGATGTGATGCTGGTCCTGCTCATCGTGTTCATGGTGGCGGCGCCGCTGCTGACCGTCGGCGTGCCGGTCGACCTGCCGAAAAGCCAGGCGCCGACGATTTCCGAGCAGAAGGAGCCGCTGGTCGTCACGGTCAACGCCGATGGCCAGGTGTTCCTGCAGGAAACCACGATCCCGGCCGAGCAACTGGTCGCCCGGCTGCAGGCGATCACCAACAACAACCCGGATGCCAGCATCTATGTGCGCGGCGACAAGGCGATCAATTACGGCCGGGTGATGGAGGTGATGGGCCTGATCGCCTCGGCCGGCTTCACCAAGGTTTCGCTGATCGCGGAATTGCCTCAAGGAGCGGGGGCGGGTGCAAAACGCTGAACAGATGAGCCCCGCCGGCCTGGCTCTATCCGGCGGCTTGCATCTGATGCTTGCCCTCGTGCTGGTGCTGGGTCTGCCTGAGCTGTTCACCCATAAGCCGCCGGAGGAAATGCCGGTGGCGGTGAAGCTGGTGAACCTCGCGGATGTGACGCGGGCGACGCAGGTCAATCCGAAGCCGGTGGCGGATGCCCCGTTGGACACGCCACCACCGCCGGTCCCGCCCGTCGAGCCGCCCAAGCCCGAGCCGCCGAAGCCACCCCCGCCGCCGGCACCACCCCCGCCACCGGCTCCGCCGCCACCGCCCGTGCCGGAGCCTCCGACACCGCCGAAACCACCCGAGCCTCCCAAACCACCGCCGCCGCTCCCGGCGCCGGCCGAGGTGCCGCGTCCGCCGATCGCCACACCCCAGCCGACTCCGGAGCCGCCGAAGCCGCCCAAACCGGAACCGCCCAAGCCGACGCCGCCGAAGCCGGTCGATCAGAAACCCGACCAGAAAAAGCCGCCGACGGATACCTCGTTCGATCAGTTGCTGAAGAACCTGACCAGCAAGCCGGCCAACACGACGCAAGCGGATAAGACGCCGCCTGCGAAACCGGCGCCGCAACAGCAGGCGCAGGCCTCGTCACAACCGAACGCGCCGCTGGGCTCGAAGCTCTCGACCAACGAACTCGATACGTTGCGCGATCAGTTTAGGAAGTGCTGGGCGGTGCCGGCCGGAGCCAAGGACGCGGCGAATCTAAAGATCGAGATTCGCATCGAGGTGAATCCGGACGGTACCGTCAATACAGCGCGGATCGTCGATCAGGGGCGTTATGCCAGCGACCCGTTCTGGCGGGCGGCCGCCGATTCGGCCTACCGGGCGGTCAAGAATCCGGCCTGCAACAAGCTCGATGTGCCGGCCAACAAGTACGACGACTGGAAGACCATCACTCTCTTCTTCGACCCAAAGGACGCCCTATGACCGAAACCAATTCGCAGTCAGGTCGCCGGACTACACTCTTCGCGTTGGCCGTGGCGGTGTTTGCCATGGCCATGCCGGCGTCGCCCTTGCCGGCGCGTGCCGAAGTCACCCTCGATATTACCAAGGGTACGGTGCAGCCGCTGCCCATAGCGCTACCGGATTTTTCAGGCACCAACCCGGCCGAAACGCAGACTGGGCGCGACATGACCTCGGTGATCTCCGCCGATCTGGAGCGCTCCGGTCTGTTCCGACCGATCGACCCGCACGCCTTCATTCAAGACGCGGCCTCGCTCCAGGCGCAGCCCCGCTTCGGCGATTGGCGGCAGATCAACGCCCAGGCGCTGGTCAGCGGCGCGGTGGCAGCCCAGCCCGATGGGCGGCTGCGCGTCGAGTTCCGGCTGTGGGACGTGTTCGCCGAGCAGCAGATGACCGGTCTCGCCTATTTCACGACGCCGCAGAATTGGCGCCGGATCTCGCACATCATCGCCGATGCGATCTACAAGCGGGTTACCGGCGAGGACGGCTATTTCGATACGCGGGTCGTCTATATCTCGGAAAGCGGCCCGGCCGATCGGCGGGTCAAGCGGCTGGCGATCATGGATCAGGACGGCGCCAACCAGCGCTATCTGACCGATGGGCGGGCGCTGGTGCTGACCCCGCGCTTCTCGCCCACCGCGCAGGAGATCACCTATCTCTCCTACGAGCGCGGCAAGCCCCGGGTCTATCTCTTCAACATCGATACCGGGCAGCAGGAGGTGCTGGGCGAGTTTCCCGGCATGACCTTCGCTCCGCGCTTCTCGCCGGACGGCAACAAGGTGATCATGAGCCTGTCGACCGAGGGGGCGACTCGGATCTATTCGATGGACCTGCACACCCGCAAGGCGACCCGGGTGACCGACACGCTGGCCATCGATACCTCGCCCTCCTATTCGCCGGATGGCCAGCGGATCGTGTTCAATTCCGACCGGGGCGGGCAGCAGCAGCTCTACACGATGACGGCCGATGGCGGGGACATCAAACGTATTAGTTTTGGTAGTGGCCGTTATGCCACACCCGTTTGGTCGCCGCGGGGCGACCTCGTCGCCTTCACCAAATTCGATGCCAACAAGTTCTATATCGGCGTCATGCGGCCGGATGGCTCGGGGGAGCGGATCCTGACGGAAGCTTTCCTAGTCGAGGGCCCGACTTGGGCGCCGAACGGTCGAGTACTGATGTATTACCGTCAAACGCCGACGGATAGTAAGGGACGCGGAGGGTCGACCAGGCTCTATTCAATTGACCTTACCGGCGCTAATGAGCGAGAGGTATTAACTCCGCAAGATGCTTCGGATCCAGCTTGGTCCCCCTTGATCCCCTGATAAACACTGGGTATGTTTTCGGCGGTTTTTACCAACGGCCTGGTTGTGGCAGGAACGTTGCTGCGCACTGGGCGTTACGTCGCTTAGCTCATCTATACAAAGTCGTCGGTCTTAAATTCCCGGTTACGCTGAAGGATCACAAAATGCGTTTAAAATATCTGGCGATGTTCGCGGCCATGACTGTTCTGGCGGCCTGCAGCTCTTCCGATCAGAATACTGGCACGACTGGCGCCACCTCGGCGACCACGCCCACGGCATCGTCGATGACGCCGCAGTCGGAATTGCAGAGCGTTGGCGATCGCGTGTTCTTCGCGTTCGACAAGTCGGACATCTCTTCGGAAGGCACGGCGGTTCTGCAGCGCCAGGCCGATTTCATGAAGAAGTATCCGTCGTTGACCTTCACGGTCGAAGGCCATTGCGACGAGCGCGGTACGCGTGAATACAACTTGGCGTTGGGCGAGCGTCGCGCCACCTCCGTGAAGAAGGCCCTGGTCGCCCTCGGCGTGCCGGCCAGCCGCGTCAACACGATCAGCTACGGCAAAGAGCGTCCGGCCGTTGTCGGCTCGAACGAGGCCGCCTATGCCCAGAACCGTCGCGGCGTGACGGTCATCAACTAAGGCGCCCTCTCACCAAGGTGCCTTACGCTATCGCGTCGCGATGGGCCGGCCTGACCGGCGTCACCCTGATCGACGCGTATTGTGATTGCCGGACCGGACGGTCTCTCGAAGGCCGTCCGGCGGCATTGTTACCCCGGCACCGCGTCTCTGCGTTTGAGACTGGGGCTTGAGACTGGCGATAAATCAGGCGCGTCGGGAAATCCGCGTGATGCGGCCGTTCCCGGCGCCCTTTTTTTGACGAATTCAGCGATATAGTGTGTGGTGTGGTAGTGCCCGCACCAGCGATTTCCGCCACAACTACCCTATCGGTCCGCCGTGATCGCCGACGCGTTCGTGCAGACTTTTTTATTCGCGGGATCTCTATGCCTAACACGGCCTTCCGCTCTTTAGCCGTCGCTTTCATTCTCTCGATGCCGCTCATCGCGGCGCCTGGCCTCTCCGGTCCGCGGCATGCCATGGCGCAGGATCAGAATGTGCGGTCGCTGCAGGATCGGGTCGATCGCATGGAGCGCGATCTCAATCAGGTACAAAGGCAGGTCTACCGCGGTGGGGCCGCGGCCCCCGGCGGGGCCGTGCCGGCCCAGGGCGACAACACCGCTGCGCTCAATGCCGAGATCCGGATGGATCAGTTGGAAAACCAGATGCGCCAGCTGACCGGTAAGCTCGAAGAAGTCCAATACGGTATCGATCAGCTGAAATCCCGGATGGATAAGCAGCAAGCCGATGACGAGGTGCGCTTCGGTCAGTTGGAGCATCCCGACAATCCCGCACCTCCGGCAAAAGGCGGCAAGCCGCCGGTGGGCGCCGCGGCACCCGGTCCGGCCCCATCCACGTCGGCCGCGCCCAGTTCCGCCGCGAGCCCCGGAGCCGGCAATCCGCAGGTGTCGGCCAGCGCGTCGGGAACCCTCGGTACCATGCCCGTCGGCCCCGCCGGCGCGGCGCCGCCCGCCCCCTCGGCTCCCGCATCGGCCCCTGCCGGCTTGTCGAACGGGTCGGCGCAGGATCAATACAACTATGCCTTCACCCTGCTGCGGCAGTCGGACTATGCCGGGGCTGAGCAGGCTTTGAAGGCGTTCCTGCAAAAGCATCCCACCGACGCGCTCGCCGGCAACGCGCAGTATTGGCTGGGCGAAAGCTATTTCGCGCGCAAGGACTTCCAATCCGCGGCGGCGGCCTTCGCCGAGGGCTATCAGAAATATCCGCAAAGCGCGAAATCATCGGACAATCTGCTGAAGCTCGGCATTTCCCTCGGCAATGTCGGCCGCAAGCAGGATGCGTGCTTCAGCTTCGCCCGGTTGGAGCGTGATTTCCCGAATATGAACTCGACGATGAAGGATCGGGAATCCCAGGAAAAGCAGCGCCTGGGGTGCTCCTGAGTTCCGCCCCTTTGGGTCTCCGGCTGATCGTCTCCCCTCCTGATCGCCCTGGGCCTGATCACCCCCCGCCCGATCGGGGCGTCACCGACGCGGAATTCGACGCGACGATGACAGCCTTGGCGCCCTTCGAGCCGGCACCGCTGCTCGCGGTGGCGGTGTCGGGCGGGCGCGATTCCCTGGCGCTGGCCCTGCTGGCCGATCGCTGGGCGCGGGCGCGCGGCGGCCGCGTCATCGGTTTCACCGTCGATCACGGCTTGCGGCCCGAGGCGGCGGCGGAGGCGGCCCAGGTCGGTGCCTGGCTGACCGCGCGCGGCATCGCGCATCATATCCTCACCCGCGAGGGGCCGGTGCCGGTCAGCGATATCCAGGCGGCGGCGCGACAGGCACGCTATGCGTTGCTGCGGGCCGCCTGCCGCGATCACGGCATTCTGCATCTGCTGGTGGCCCACCATCTGGAGGATCAGGCCGAAACGCTGTTGCTGCGCCTCGCCCGGGGCAGTGGCGTCGCCGGGCTCGCCGGCATGGCGAGCCTGGTGGAGACCGGCGACTGCCGGCTGCTGCGTCCCTTGCTCGGCGTATCGCGCCGGCGTCTTGAAGCCACCTTGCGCGGTTGCGGCCAGCCCTGGATCGACGATCCCAGCAATCGGAATCCGGCTTATGCCCGCGTGCGGCTGCGGGATCAGGCGGCCGGTCTCGCGGCGCTCGGGCTCGATCCGCCGCGGCTCGCCGGAACGGCGCGTCAACTCGGCATGGCCCGCGCGGCGCTGGAGAGAGCCGCCGATCGGTTGCTGGCCGAGGCGGTGTCGATCCATCCCGCCGGTTTCGCCCGCATGGACCATGCCGTGCTGGCGCGCGCGCCCATCGAACTGGCGCTGCGCGCCGTGGCGGCCGTGCTGGCCACGATCGGCGGTACCGAGTATCCGCCGCGCTTCGATCGGTTGGAGCGGTTGTGGCGGCGCTTGTCCGGGCCCGAGCCGGCGCGGGCGGCTACCCTGGGCGGCTGCCGGTTGCTGCCGATGGGCGAGGGCATTCTGGTGCTGCGCGAGGCGGCGGCGATCGCCGGGCCGGCGCCGCTGGAGACGGCTGGCATCCTCTGGGACGGCCGTTTCACGGCGAAACTTGTAACGGGATCGTCGGGCGCCGGCACTTTCCGGATCGCGGCGCTCGGCCCGGCCGGCGTGGCGTCGATCGGTGTGGCGGCGGGTCACTGTTCGGGCATTCCGCGCCGGATTCGGCCGGTGCTGCCGGGCGTGTGGTCCGATCGTGGGCTCGTCGCGGTACCTCATCTTGGTTGGGCGGTACCGGACGCGCCGGTCGTCATGCTAAGATTTCAGCCGAAACGGGCGATTACGAGTACCGGCTTTACAGTTGTTTAAATCGCGCGGCATCTTATGTGTTTGCAGGGGACAGCCGCCGGTCTCCCGCTTCCTGGTCACGCGTCATGGCGGGCGAGGCGACTTAGGCGCGCGTGTACCAATGAAAGGCCTCTAAACGTGAACAACTTCGGCAAAAACCTGGCGCTATGGATCGTCATCGTCCTGTTGCTGGTTGCCTTGTTCAACCTCTTCCAGAGTTCGTCGAACAAAGGCCCGCAGGCCAGCCTCGCCTTTTCCGACTTTTTGGCTGAGGTCAATCGCGGTCAGGTTTCCGATGTCACGATTCAGGGCAGCAACATCAACGGCCATTTCAGCGATGGCCGGCCGTTCTCGACCTACACGCCGAACGACCCGGGCTTGGTCGGCAAGCTGACCGACAAGGGCGTGCGGATCACCGCGGCCCCGGTCGACGACAATGTGCCGTCGCTGTTCGGGATCCTGATCTCGTGGTTCCCGATGCTGCTGCTGATCGGCGTCTGGATCTTCTTCATGCGCCAGATGCAGGGCGGCGGTGGCCGTGCCATGGGCTTCGGTAAGTCCCGAGCGCGCTTGCTGACCGAGAAGGTCGGCCGCATCACCTTCGACGACGTCGCCGGCATCGACGAGGCAAAGCAGGAACTCGAGGAGATCGTCGAGTACCTGAAGGACCCGCAGAAATTCCAGCGGCTGGGCGGCAAGATCCCCAAGGGTTGCTTGCTCGTCGGCCCGCCGGGTACCGGTAAGACGCTGCTGGCGCGCGCCATCGCCGGTGAGGCGAACGTACCGTTCTTCACCATCTCCGGCTCGGATTTCGTCGAGATGTTCGTCGGCGTCGGCGCCAGCCGGGTGCGCGACATGTTCGAACAGGGCAAGAAGAACGCGCCCTGCATCATCTTCATCGACGAAATCGACGCGGTCGGCCGGCATCGCGGTGCCGGTCTGGGCGGCGGCAATGACGAGCGCGAGCAGACGCTGAATCAGTTGCTGGTCGAGATGGACGGCTTCGAGGCGAATGAGGGCGTGATCCTGATCGCCGCGACCAACCGCCCCGACGTGCTCGATCCGGCGCTGCTGCGTCCGGGCCGCTTCGACCGTCAGGTCGTCGTCCCCAACCCGGATGTGCTGGGCCGCGAGAAGATCCTCAAGGTGCATATGCGCAAGGTGCCGCTGGCGGCCGACGTGGACGCCAAGGTGATCGCGCGCGGCACGCCGGGCTTCTCCGGTGCGGATCTGGCGAACCTGGTGAACGAGGCCGCCTTGATGGCCGCCCGCAAGGGCAAGCGCTCGGTCTCGATGAACGATTTCGAGCAGGCCAAGGACAAGGTCATGATGGGGGCCGAACGGCGCTCCATGGTGATGACCGAGAAGGAAAAGGAGACGACCGCCTATCACGAGGGCGGTCACGCGCTGCTGGCGTTGTACATGCCTGGGCATGACCCGCTGCACAAGGTGACGATCATCCCGCGCGGTCGCGCTCTGGGCGTCACCATGAGCTTGCCGGAAAAGGATCGGTACGGCTTCGCCAAGCAGGAATTGACCTCCAAGATCGCCATGATGTTCGGCGGCCGGGTGGCCGAGGAATTGATCTACGGTCCCGAGAATGTGACGACGGGTGCCTCGGACGACATCCGCCAGGCGACCAATCTCGCCCGGCGCATGGTCACCGAGTGGGGCATGTCGGAAAAGCTGGGGTCGATCCGCTACACCGAGAACGAGGAGGAAGTGTTCCTCGGCCACTCGGTAACCCAGCGCAAGAACGTCTCGGACGCGACCGCCAAGCTGATCGATGAGGAAATCCGCCGCATCATCGACGATGGCGAGACGACGGCGCGCAGCGTCCTGACCCAACGGATCGACGAACTCCATGCGATCGCCAAGGGCTTGCTGGAATACGAGACGCTGTCCGGCGACGAGGTGCGGTCGCTGATCAAGGGTGAGTCGATCACCCGCGATATCGGGTCCGATGACCAGCCTCGGCCGACGCCGCGCCGTTCCTCGATCCCGCCGACGGGCGGCATCCGCAAGGAAAAGCCGCCCTCCGGCCTGGAGCCCGAACCACAGCCGGGCAGTTGACCCAGGCTGATCGATGGCGTCTGGCGCCTCTCTGAACGACATCGACCAAAGCCCCACCCTCCGGTGGGGCTTTGGTGCATTGGCCCGTTTGGCCGAGGCCGATCCCGCTTCGGTCTATCTGCGCCCCAGCGGCCGCCTGACCCGTTCCGCGGCGCGTGGGGCGGTCGCAGGGGAGGCCGCTCTAGCGCTCAGCGACGGGACGGCGGCGCTGACGGTCGAGGTACTGATCCGCCGTTCCGGTGGCGGGGCCGATCGGTTGTCCGTCGGGGCGGCGGATTTTCGAACCTGGCTGTCCCGTCATGCCCCGTCCGATATCGGCCGCCGGCTGACATTGTTGAGCGAGCGCCTGTCAACGCCCCGTCCGCCCTGGGCGGGGTTTCCGGCTGACCGGACTCTGGTCATGGGCATCGTCAATGTGACGCCGGATAGTTTCTCCGATGGCGGCGATCACGATCGGCCCGACGCGGCCATCGCCCATGCCCGCGCCCTTAGGGCAGCCGGCGCCGATATCCTCGATATCGGCGGCGAGTCGACCCGTCCGGGCTCCGCCCCTGTCGACCCGGCCGAGGAACTGGCCCGGGTTCTGCCGGTGATCCGGGCGTTGGTCGCCGAGGGGGCGGTGGTGTCGATCGATACACGGCGGGCCCTGGTGATGGCCGCCGCGATCGAGGCTGGTGCCGCGATCATCAACGACGTGACGGCGCTGGCCGGCGATCCCGACAGCCTCGCCGTTGTCGGCGACAGCTCGGCCGCGGTTGTGTTGATGCATATGCGGGGCGAACCCAGGACGATGCAGCAGGCGCCGCATTATGACGCGGCACCGCTCGATGTCTTCGACATGCTGGAGACCCGTATCGCGGCGACCGAGTCGGTGGGGGTGCCGCGCGACCGAATCGCCGTCGATCCGGGCATCGGCTTTGGCAAGACGGTCGAGCATAATTTGGAGATCCTGCGCGACCTGTCGCTCTACCAGGCGACCGGCTGCGGCGTTCTCCTGGGCGTCTCGCGCAAAGGTTTCATCGGCCGGCTTGGCGAGGCCGCCGATCCCAAGGATCGGCTGGGCGGTTCGCTCGCGGTGGGGTTGATGGGGCTCGATCAAGGCGCCTCGATCCTGCGCGTTCATGACGTGGCGGAGACCGCTCAGGCGCTGCGCCTGCGCCGCGCGATCGAGGATGGCGTCCCCACCGAAACACCGTGATGCTGGACCGCCGGTGCCTCTAAGGGGTAAATGCCTCAAAGCGGCGGGTCATCCGGTGCCGCGGCGGGAGTGACATGGCGCGTAAGCTATTTGGGACCGACGGCATCCGTGGGCTGGCGAATACCGAGCCGATGACGGCCGAGACGGCGTTGAAAGTGGCGATCGCCGCCGCCCGCCAATTTCGCCGGGGCGATCATCGTCATCTGGTGGTGATCGGCAAGGACACCAGGCTATCGGGGTATCTGTTGGAGCCGGCGATGACCGCGGGCTTCATCGCGATGGGCATGGATGTGGTGCTGGTCGGGCCGCTGCCGACCCCGGCGATCGCCATGCTGACGCGCAGCCTGCGCGCCGATCTGGGCGTGATGATCTCGGCCTCCCACAATCCCTATGAGGATAACGGCATTAAGCTGTTCGGCCCGGACGGCTTCAAGCTCAATGACGAGGTCGAGGCGGCGATCGAGGCATCGGCGGCGACCGATAACGGGGCGGGGCGGTCGCCCCCCGACCGGTTGGGCCGCGCGCGGCGCCTGGATGACGCGGCGGGTCGGTATATCGAGTTCGCCAAGAACACCTTCCCGCGCGGTATGCGGCTCGACGGCCTGCGCATCGTCGTGGACTGCGCCCATGGTGCCGCCTATCGGGTGGCCCCCAGCGTGCTCTACGAGCTTGGCGCCGAGGTCATTCCGCTGGGCGTCACGCCGGACGGCTTCAACATCAACCGCGACAGCGGTGCCATGTCGACCGCGGCGATGCAGCAGGCGGTGGTGGCGCAGGGCGCCCATCTGGGTATCGCGCTGGATGGCGATGCCGATCGGTTGCTGATCGCCGACGAACATGGCCATCTCTTGGATGGCGACCAGTTGATGGCGCTGATCGCCACCAGCTGGCATCGCGGCGGCGCGCTGAAGGGCGGCGCCATCGTCTCGACGGTCATGTCCAATCTCGGCCTCGAACGATATCTCGATGGCCTCGGCCTCGGGCTGCTGCGGACCAGTGTCGGCGATCGCTATGTGGTCGAGCGGATGCGCGAAAGCGGCTGCAATCTGGGTGGCGAGCAATCCGGGCATATCATCCTGCTGGATCATTCGACGACCGGGGATGGGCTGATCGCCGGCTTGCAGGTGCTCGCCGCCATCCGCGAGCGGAACTGCCCGGCGAGCGAGGTCGGTCGGGTGTTCACACCTTTCCCGCAACTGCTCAAAAGCATCCGCTTCACCGGGCCGAACCCGCTCGACGCGGCGCCGGTCAAGCGGGCCATCGCGGCGGCGACCCAGCATCTCGGCGATACCGGCCGGCTGGTGATCCGCAAATCCGGCACCGAGCCCAAGATCCGCGTCATGATCGAGGCGGAGGATGCGACCCTGGTCGCGACGCTGGTCGATGAGCTGTGTTCGGTGATCACCGCCGCCACCGATACTCATCGGCAGTCGCAACCGGCGGCCGAATAGGGTCGCTTCTCCATGAACGGGCGCGTGCTGATCGTCGCCGGCTCCGACTCGGGTGGCGGCGCCGGTATCCAGGCGGATATCAAGACCGTCACGGCGCTGGGCGGTTACGCGGCCACGGCGATCACCGCGCTGACGGCGCAGAACACACTGGGCGTGTTCGGCGTCGTCCCGATCGATCCCAGGTTCATCGCCCAGCAGATGCGGCTGGTGCTTGAGGATATCGGGGCCGATTGCCTGAAGACCGGGATGCTGCACGACGCCGCGACGATCGAGGCGGTCGCCGCCGTGATCGAGCAAGCCGCGGCGACCCTGCCGCTGGTCGTCGACCCGGTGATGATCGCCAAGGGCGGGGCGGCCTTGCTCGATCCGGCCGCGGTCGACGGGCTGATCCATCGCCTGATCCCGCTCGCGACTGTGCTGACACCCAACCTGCCGGAGGCGGCGGTGCTGACCGGTGGCGCCATCGATGATCTGGCCGACATGTGTCGAGCGGCCGAGGCCCTTCTGACGCTGGGCGCCAGTGCGGTGCTGGTCAAGGGTGGCCACCTCGAAGGGCCGGTGGTCCGCGACGTGCTGGCGACGTCGGCGGGTGTTGAGGTGTTCGAGGCGCCCCGGATCGACTCGCGGCACACCCATGGCACCGGCTGCACGCTCGCCTCGGCGATTGCCACCGGCCTCGCTCAACACCTCGATCTGCGCGCCGCCGTGACCCGCGCCCGCGCCTATGTGCGGGAGGCGATCCGCCAGGCGCCGGGCTATGGCAAGGGCCATGGGCCGCTCAATCACGGCCATACGGTCCGGCCGGATTAGGCCCCGCTCACACGACCGACAGACACGGGTCCGGCTGCTCGCGCAGCAGGTCCGCGATCAGCCGCAAGCCGCGCTCCACCGTGGCGGCCTCGGCCGGCGCACCGAGGCAGAGGCGCACGCCCTGTGGGATGCCGTGGCGCATGACGGCGAAGGCGCTGGACGCGGTGACGCCGACGCCGCGCCGGCGTGCCTCGGCGGCGAAATCCTCGGCGCGCCAGGCCTCGGGCATCGGCAGCCATAGATGATAGGCGCTCGGCTGGCTGACGAAGCGATTGCCGAGGATCTGCCGTGCCAAAGTCTGCCGGCGCGTCGCTTCGGCACGTTTGGTCGTTGCCAGTTGTGCGATCGTGCCGTCGCGCAGCCAGCGCGTCGCGATCTCGACCATCAGCGGGGCCGCCATCCAGATCGTCGAGCGGATCGCCGCCGCCAGCCGGTCATAGCGGTCGCGCGGCGCCAGCACATAGCCCACCCGAAGTCCCGGCGCGGTGCTTTTCGACAGGCTGGTAATATAGATGCTGCGCTCAGGCGCCAGGGTCGTGAAGGCCGGCGGCGCGTCGATCAGGAAGCCATAGACATCGTCCTCGACGATCGTGACGTCGTGGGCGCGGGCGATCTCGACGATGGCGTTGCGCCGGTCGAGCGGCAACACACCGGCGGTCGGGTTGTGCAGGTTCGGTGTTAGATACAGCATGCGCAGCGGCGTTGCTCGGCATGCCGCCGCGAAGGCATCCGGCAGGATGCCGATCTCGTCCATGGCGATGCCTTCCAGGCGGACATGGTGCAGATGACAGGCCGCCCGGACGCCAGGATACGTCAACGCCTCGGCGGCGGCGGTCTCGCCGGGGTTGACGATCGCCGCCAGCACGGTCGTCAGCGCATGCTGGCCGCCGCCGGTGATCAGCAGGCGGTCGGGATCAGCCTCGATACCGGCGCGGCGCAGCCATAGCGCCCCGGCTTCCTTGTCCGCCGGCCGGCCGCCATGCGGCTGATAGCGCAGCAACTCGCCAAGATCGGCCTCCGCCGCGATGTCGCGCAGGATACCGCCCAGAAGCTCCGCCTCGGCCCCCGGGACCGGGTAATTGTTGCTGAAATTGATGACCTCGCGGGTCGACGTCGTTAGGTCGGTCGTTGTCGGACCCGCCGCCGCACGCGGAACAGGGTCGTTCGAGGCGAAGGGCGGTGACCGAATAAAGGTGCCGCGACCGACTTCGCCGGCGATCAAGCCGCGCCGCTGCGCCTCGTCATAGGCACGGCTCACCGTGCCGACGGTGACGCCCAGCCGCCAGGCGAGATCGCGATGGGTCGGCAACCGATCGCCGGGCCGCAGCCTGCCCTCCCGCACATCCGCCGTCAGCGCATCCGCGATGGCTCGATACCGGGGACCGGTCCAGTGGGTGAGATCGGGTTGCCAAATTGTCATGGAACAATGTTCGGATTGACACCGTATGTTTGTCAAGTTGTTCTTATCAACAGTGAGATTGTTGAGACAATAGATGCAATAAGGAGTGTTATTGTATGGGTACGATATCGAAATGGGCCGGGCGGTTGACGCCCGCCGCGCAGCCGTCTTCGCCGCGGGGATCGCCGCTGGTCTGGTTGCACGAGGTGCTGGCGGGCTGCATCGAGCGCGCGGCGCAGCGGCATCACCTGGCCAATCTGGACGAGCATTCGCTGCGCGATCTGGGTTTGACCCGGAGCGATGTCGTGCGCGAAGTCGACAAGCCGTTCTGGCGCCGCTGACCACCCCCGAGAACCATCCCGAGATCTCATGTCATCGGAGCCTAAGATCATGCAGGAACTGCCGATCTATCAAGTGGACGCCTTCGCCGAAGCGGTGTTCGGCGGCAATCCGGCGGCGGTCTGTCCGTTGCCGGCTTGGTTGCCCGATGCGACGTTGCAGGCGATCGCCGCCGAGAACAACCTGGCCGAGACGGCGTTCTTCGTGCGGGACGGCGCCGATTACGCGCTGCGCTGGTTCACCCCGGCGAGCGAGGTCGATCTCTGCGGCCATGCGACGCTCGCCTCCGCCCATGTGCTGTTCGAACATCTGCAGCCCGGCCGGCGGTCGGTTACGTTCTCGACCCGCAAGGCCGGGCCGTTGACCGTGACGGCGGCTGGGGATCTCCTGACCCTGGACTTTCCGGCCCGGCCGGCGGAACGGGTCGCTGCTCCGACCGGTTTCGATGCCGCGCTGGGGCGGGCTCCGGCCGAGGTCTGGGCGGCGCGCGATCTGATCGCGGTCTATGCCACCGCCGACGAGGTGGCGGCCCTGCGTCCCGACATGCGCGCCATCGCGGCACTGGAATGCTGGGCGGTTGTCGCCACGGCGCCGGGCGAGGACGGGACCGACTTCGTCTCGCGCTTCTTCGCGCCGGGCCATGGTGTGGACGAAGATCCGGTGACCGGGTCGTCGCATTGCACCCTGATCCCGTTCTGGTCCGGCCGCCTGGACAAGCGGCACCTCGTCGCCCGCCAGCTGTCGCGGCGTGGCGGCACGTTGGTCTGCGAGGATCGCGGGCCCAGGGTTTCCATCGGCGGCCGTGCCGTGCTTTACCTGGAAGGTCGGATTTTCGTGCCGTGACGGCCGAGGTCGCATAAGCTCCGCCCGATGACGGGCAGGGAGACATCATGATGAAGGCTGACTTTAAAATCGCGGTCATTCCAGGCGACGGGATCGGCCTGGAGGTCGTGTCGGAGGGAATCCGCGTTCTGGAGGCGGCGGCGCGGCGTTTCGACCTCGCCTTCGACTGGACCGACTTCGACTGGAGCTGCGAGCGCTACACCAGGACCGGCAGCATGATGCCGGAGGATGGGCTGGCGCAGCTCGCCGGGTACGACAGCATCTTCCTAGGGGCGGTCGGCTATCCGGGGGTGCCCGATCACGTCTCGCTCTGGGGCTTGCTGATCCCGATCCGGCGCGGTTTCCGGCAATACGTCAATCTGCGTCCGGTGAAGCTGCTGCCCGGCATCACGTCGCCGCTGGCCGATCGCCGCCCCGGCGATATCGACATGCTCATCGTGCGCGAGAACAACGAGGGGGAGTATTCCGAGATCGGCGGCCGGCTCTATGTCGGGACCGACCAGGAACTCGCGGTGCAGCAGGCGGTGTTCACCCGTCAGGGCTGCGATCGGGTGATGCGCTATGCGTTTCGCCGGGCCGCCGGCCGCCGCCGCAAGGTCACCTCGGCGACCAAGTCCAACGGCATCATCCATTCCATGCCCTATTGGGATGAGCGTTTCGCCGCCATGGCCAAGGAATTTCCCGAGATCGCGACCGACCAGTTCCACATCGACATCCTGACCGCGCATTTCGTGCGCCATCCCGACTGGTTCGACGTCGTCGTCGCCAGCAACCTGTTCGGCGATATCCTCAGCGATCTTGGGCCCGCCGTGGTCGGGTCGATCGGCATCGCCCCCTCGGCGAACATCAATCCGGAGCGGCAGTTTCCGTCGATGTTCGAGCCGGTGCACGGCTCGGCCCCCGACATCGCCGGCAAAGGGATCGCCAACCCGATCGGCCAGATCTGGTCGGGCGCCATGATGCTCGATCATCTGGGCGCCCCCGAAGCGGCCGAGGCGGTCGAGCGGGCGATCGAGACCGTGCTGGCCGATGGCGGCGTGCTGACCCCGGATCTCGGCGGCACCGCCACGACCAGCGAACTCGGCGCCGCCATCGCCGAGGCGGTGGCAGCCTCCTGAGGCGCGGCACCTCCTTCTTTTCACCACGAGAGCAGAGCCCATGAAGCCGAATACCCGTCCCGCCTCACCGAATTTTTCGTCCGGTCCCTGCACCAAGCGTCCGGGCTGGACGCCGTCGGTGCTCACCGATGCCACGATCGGCCGCTCGCACCGCTCGGCGGCTGGCAAGGCGAAGCTGAAGGCGGTCATCGACCGTACCCGCGCCGTGCTGCAAGTGCCCGAGGATTACCGGACCGGCATCGTGCCGGCCTCCGACACCGGGGCGATGGAACTGGCCATGTGGTCGCTGCTGGGGACCCGGCCCGTCGATATGCTGTCCTGGGAGAGCTTCGGCGAGACCTGGATCGCCGATGTCGCCAAGCAGCTGAAGCTCGGCGACGTCCGGCAGATCAAGGCGCCCTATGGCCAGTTGGCCGATCTCTCGGCGGTCGATCCGGACCATGATGTGGTGTTCACCTGGAACGGCACGACCTCGGGTGTGCGCGTGCCGAATGGCGATTGGATCGCGGCGGACCGGCGCGGCCTCACCATTTGCGACGCGACCTCGGCCGCCTTCGCCATGGACCTGCCTTGGCCGAAGCTCGATGTCACGACTTATAGCTGGCAGAAGGTGCTGGGCGGCGAGGCGGCGCATGGCATGCTGATCCTCAGCCCGCGCGCGGTCGAGCGGTTGGAAAGCACGGTGCCGCCCTGGCCGATGCCCAAGATCTTCCGGCTGACCGCCGGGGGGAAGCTCAACGAGGCGATCTTTCGCGGCGAGACCATCAACACCCCCTCGATGCTGTGCGTCGAGGATGCGCTGGACAGCCTGGACTGGGCGCGTCGGGTCGGCGGGTTGCCGGCGCTGATGGCCCGATCGCAGTCCAATTTCGCGGTGATCGAGCGCTGGGTGACGCGTACCCCCTGGGTCGATTTCCTGGCGCAAGTGCCGGCAACCCGCTCCTGCACCAGCGTCTGCCTGATCTTCGTCGATCCGTGGTTCAACGGCTTGGCGACCGAGCGACAAAAGGCGGTCGTGAAGGAGCTTGCCGGGCGGCTGGAGGCGGAAGGTGTCGCGTTCGATATCGCCAATCACATGAACGCCCCCGCCGGCCTCCGGATCTGGGCCGGCGCCACGGTCGAAACCGCGGATCTGGAGGCCTTGTGTCCCTGGCTCGACTGGGCTTGGGGAACGATTCGCGAAGCGGCGGCGGCCTGACATGGGGGAGGGTCCCCCGATGGTCGCGATACGGGTCTGCTTTCTGGGCGACAGCCTGACCAACGGCACCAGCGACACAAGCTATCTGGGCTGGACCGGGCGGGTCTGTGCCGCGGCGGCCGGGCGCGGCCATGACGTCACCCAGTACAATCTGGGCATCCGGCGCGAGACCAGCGTCGAGATCGCCCGGCGCTGGCTGGCGGAGGTGACGCCACGGCTGGTGCCCGGGCCGAACGCGCCCGCCGGCATCGATGGGCGGCTGGTCTTCGCGTTCGGCAACAACGACGCGGTGATCGATGCGGGCACCCGCCGCGTGTCGGTCGATGAGACGCTGGCGACCGCGGCCGCGATGCTGGGTGCCGCCAAGCGGCTCTATCCGACCTTGTGCGTCGGCCCGGCACCCTCGGCCGATCCGGAACACACCGCGCGCGTGCTGGCGCTGTGCGAGGCACTCGCCCCGTGCTGCGCCCGGATCGACATCCCCTATCTCGCCGTCGCCAAGCGGCTGAGCGAGACGCCGGCCTGGATGGACGGCGTACGCGCCGGCGACGGCGCGCATCCGGCGGCGGCGGGCTATGCAGCGTTGGCGGAAATGGTCGAAGCCTGGCCGGCTTGGCGTGCCTGGCTGCCCTGAGCTTCAAGGGACTGTCCCGAGTTTCAATTCTCAGCGATGGACTTCTCGCCTGTTTCCGACACGGGCCACAACGATCCGAACGATCGCATCGACGCGATAATCCCCGATGCGGTATTTCCAAAATGCCGCGAGCTTGGAGCCTTTCAACGCTTCGCCAATTGCACGGGGGTCATCAAGCTGAGCGACGCGGTCGTGAAGGAAGCGCAAAATGCGCTTTGCGGCGTCGACGCCGAGCTTGTTCAATTCTCGTTCGGCTGATCGCTCAAACTCAATCGTCCAGGCCATGCTGCTTCATTACATCGGCCAGAGGCACGGTGTCGCTGCGACCGGCGCGGAGATCCGCAAGGCGCTGTTCGGCAAGGTAGATATCTTCCAGATTATCGAGGTGTTCGAGGATCGCCTCGCGGGCGTAATAGCTCTTGCTCCGTCCCGTCAATCTGGACAGAGCTTCGAGACGATCTTCGATCTCAGGGGGAAGACGCAGGGCGAGCATCGGCAACGGCTCCATTTGACTTGCTATCGCCTTGTAGGGCGCCACGCTAGATATGCTGCTCCATCTTCGAGGCGGCCTTGGTGTCCTTCAGCGAGATGTAGAACAGCAGCGAAACGAAGATGCAGCCGGTGGCGTACCAGTAGAATCCCTGCTCGTTGCCCGCCTGCTTGAACCATAGGGCGACGCTGTCGATCGAGCCGCCGAAGATCGCCGCGGTCAGGGCGTAGGGGATGCCGACGCCCATGGCGCGCACGGCGGTCGGGAACATCTCCGCCTTCACGATCGCGGTCAGGGCCGTATAGCCGCTGACGATCGCCCAGGCGGCGCAGATCAGCAGGAAGGCGATGAACGGGCTCTTGGTGCCCTGCAGGGTGGTCAGCAGCGGATAGGTGCCGAGGGTGCCCAGCACGCCGAACGCGACCAGCATCGGCTTGCGTCCGATCTTGTCGGATAGGGCACCGTAAATTGGCTGAAGGATGATCGCGAACAGCAGGGCGCCGGCGGTGACCGTGGTCGTCTGGTTGTCGGTCAGGCCGACCGACAGCTTGAGGAATTTCTGCATATAGGTGGTGTAGGTATAGAACGCCGAGGTGCCGCCGATCGTGATGCCGATCACCATCAGCATGGGCTTCCAGTTGCGGGCGAGCGCCACCCAGCGGCTTTCGGTCCGGACCACCTTGTTGGCCGCCTTGAACAGCTCGGATTCATGCATGTCGCGGCGCATGAAAAACGCGAACAGCGACACGACGGCGCCGATGATGAAGGGAATCCGCCAACCCCAGGCCCGCAACTCATCCCCGGTCAGAAAGACTTTCTGCAGAACCAGCAGCACCAGGAGGGCCGCCAGCTGACCGCCGATCAGGGTCGTATACCAGACGCCCGAATAGAAACCGCGCCGGTTGGGGTGGGCGACCTCGGCGAGATAGGTCGTGCTGGTGCCGTATTCGCCGCCCTGGCTCAGGCCCTGCAGGATCCGTGCGAGGGCCAATATAGCGGGTGCCCAGACGCCGATCGTCGCATAGGTCGGCACCACCGCGATCATCAGCGAGCCAAAGCACATCAACAGCACCGAGACGGTGAGCGAGGTGCGCCGGCCGTACCGGTCGGCGAAGTAGCCGAAGATGACGCTGCCGATCGGCCGGACCAGAAACGCCACGGCGAACAGCGACGCCGCCGCCAGCTGCTGCGCCGCCGGGTCGCCTTGCGGGAAGAACGAGCCGGCGAAATACAGCGCGAAGGCCGCATAGGCGTAGACATCGTACCATTCGATGAGATTGCCGACCGAGCCGACCAGGATGGCTTTCACCCGTTTGCGCATATCCTCGGCGTCATAGCCATCGGTGGTGACGGCGAAGTTCGGCTTTCGGGCGATGTCGGTCATGGTGTTTCCCTGGCTTGTATCTTTTTATAACGCGCAACTTTCTTATCGTGATTGGATGGCGGAGGGAAGCGACGCGCACACTCCCGGTTTTGTCGCCGGACATCCCCCGAACCACTCTTAACCTTGAATTTCGTTTGCCGGCTTCGCGCAAACCCGGTATCCCCCGACCATCATGGACGAGACATTGCACCCGGCGCTGCTTCCCGACGGCCTGCGCGACATCCTGCCGCCGGATGCCGAGATCGAGGCGACGCATGTCGAACGCCTGATGACAGTCCTCGGCAGCCACGGCTATGAGCGCGTGAAGCCGCCGCTGATCGAATTCGAGGAAAGCCTGCTGGGCGGGCCGGGCAGCGGCATGGCGTCGGATACGTTCCGCCTGATGGATCCGATTTCCCGGCGCATGATCGGCGTGCGGGCCGATATGACCTTGCAGGTGGCGCGGATCGCGACGACCCGGCTGGTCATGTCGCCACGGCCGCTGCGGCTCGGCTATGCCGGTCAGGTGCTGCGCGTGCACGGCACCCAGATCCGCCCGGAACGGCAAGTCGGCCAGGTCGGCGGCGAACTGATCGGTTCCGCGGCCCCGGCCGCCGATGCGGAGGTCGTGACCCTGGCGGCGGAGGCGCTGACGACGATCGGCGTCGCCGGATTGTCGGTCGATCTCACCCTGCCGACCCTGGTGCCGGCGGTGCTGGCGGCGCTCGACGTGCCGGACCGCAAGGTGGCATTGCTCCGCTCGGCGCTGGACCGCAAGGATGCGGCGGCGATCGCGGCGATCGGCGGTGCCGCGGGTGATCTGCTCGGCCGCCTGTTGATGGCCGCCGGACCCGCGGCGCGAGCGCTGGCGGCCCTGAAGGCGATCGATCTGCCGGGCGAGGCGGCGGTGGCGCGCGACCGTCTCGTCGAGGTGGTGGCCCTGATCCAGGCGACGGCGCCGGCCCTGGCGATGACCATCGATCCCGTTGAAAATCGTGGCTTCGAATATCATTCGGGCATCAGTTTCACGGTGTTCGCCCGCGGCATTCGCGGCGAACTCGGTCGAGGTGGACGGTATTTCGCCGGCGAGTTGATGGCCGAGATGGGCGATGGCCGGACCGGCGCGGCGGCGCAGCCCGAACCGGCGACCGGTTTCACGCTGTATACCGATACGGTGATCAAGGCCGCGCCCAAGCCGATCGCCGGCCGGCGGGTTCTGCTGCCGATCGAGGTGTCGCCCGCCGCCGCCCGGGAATTGCGGAGTGCCGGGTGGATCACCGTCGCGGCCCTGGCGGCCGTGGCGGATCCGGTCGTCGAGGCGAGGCGGCTCGGCTGTGGCCATGTGTTGCTCGACGGAAAGCTTCGCGAGCTTTAAAACCGGACGGCGGATTGATGCCTAGGCGCCGCTCAAAGCTAAAGGACCGATAGATGGGAAACGTCGCCGTGATCGGCGCCCAATGGGGCGACGAGGGCAAGGGTAAGATCGTCGATTGGCTGTCCAATCGGGCCGAGATCGTCGTCCGGTTCCAGGGCGGCCACAATGCCGGGCATACCCTGGTCATCGGCAATGTCACGCATAAGCTCAGCCTGCTGCCCTCCGGCGTCGTCCGACCGGACAAGCTGTCGCTGATCGGCAACGGCGTCGTCGTCGATCCCTGGGCCTTGCTCAACGAGATCGATGCGATCCGAAAGAATGGCGTCGATGTCACGCCCGACCGGCTGAAGCTCGCCGAGACCGCCGTGCTGATCCTGCCGCTGCATGCGGCCCTCGACCGGCTGCGGGAGGCCCTGCGCGGGGCAGCCAAGATCGGCACCACCGGCCGAGGCATCGGCCCCGCCTATGAGGACAAGGTCGGTCGCCGGGCGATCCGGGTCTGCGATCTGGCGCAGCCGGAGACCTTGGGCAGCAAGATCGACCACCTGCTGGCGCATCACAACGCGCTGTTGCGCGGCATGGGCGAACCCGAGATCGACCGCGACGAGGTGCTGCGCTCGCTCTCGGAGATAGCGCCGCGCCTGCTGCCTTACGTCACGTCGGTCTGGCAGGTGCTGGACGACGCCAAACGCGCGGGCAAGCGCATCCTGTTCGAAGGCGCCCAGGGCGCCATGCTGGATGTGGATCACGGCACCTATCCCTATGTCACGTCATCGAACACGCTCGCGGGCCAGGCGGCGGCGGGTTCCGGCGTTGGGCCGCGCGCCGTGGGCTATGTGCTGGGCATCACCAAGGCCTATACCACGCGGGTCGGCAGCGGCCCGTTCCCCACCGAGTTGACCGACGAGATCGGCCAGCGGCTGGGCGAGCGGGGGCGTGAATTCGGCACGGTGACGGGGCGCAAGCGGCGCTGCGGCTGGTTCGACGCGGTGCTGGTGCGTCAGGCGGTGAAGGTCGGTGGCATCGACGGCATTGCGCTGACCAAGCTCGACGTGCTCGATGGTTTCGACGAACTCAAGGTCTGCACAGGCTACCAATATCAGGGCCGGACCTATGATCATTTGCCGGCCGGCGTGCTCGATGGCGACGCGGTGACCCCGATCTACGAGCATTTCGAGGGATGGCAGGAAAGCACCCGTGGCGCCCGGTCATGGGCCGATCTGCCGGCGACCTCGATCAAGTATATCCGGCGCATCGAGGAACTGATCGAGGCCCCGGTGGCGATGCTGTCGACCAGCCCGGAGCGCGACGACACGGTCCTGGTGCGCGATCCGTTCGCCGACTAAGCCAAAAATCTGCCCGCCCTCGCTTGGGATCGCCATCCGTTAACCGTGGGCCCGTTAACCGTGAATTGACGAGACGCCACTATTGTCGGTTCTCGGTTCAGCGGTTTTGCGGGATAGACGACGATGGCCCCACCCGATGGGGCGGGTGGAGCGCCCGCCGCGACAGCACGGTTACACGACCGCTACGATATTCATTTCGAGACGCCGGCGCCCGAATTGCGCCTGCCGAACGCGCCGGCCTATACGGTCGACGACACCAAATCGCTGGGTACGCAAAGCTTCGCTCTGGTCCCCGACCCTAAGCTGCCGACCCGCACCCACCTGATCGGCGATATCCGCAAACTACAGAATATCGGCCTGCTGACCCCGTTGGATATCGGCGTGGTCGATTGGCCGAAAGAGGCTCGGCGTTGCCTTGTCATGATTTACGAGCGCCCGGCCGGCGGCCGGTTGGTCACCTCGCTGGACCAGACCATCCCCTCGATCGGCGAGGACGATATCCTGCGCCGCTTCTTCGTGCCGATCATCACGACGCTGAAGGACATGTTCGGCGAGAACCTGACCCATCGCGGCATCCGTCCGACCAACCTGCTGTTCCGTGACGCGGGACAGCGCACCATCTTGCTCGGCGACTGCCTCGCGGCGGCACCGGGCGCCAATCAACCTTTCGCCTGGGAGACCATTGAAGGGGCGACCTGTGGGATACAGGGGCGCGGCGAGGGGATGCCGTCGGACGATCTTTATGCCCTGGGCGTCACCATCCTGTTCTTGTATTTCGGCAGCAATCCGGCAGCCGGCTTGAGCGATGCGCAGATCCTCGATCGCAAGCTGACCCGCGGCTCCTTCGCGACCCTGGTGGGGGAACGGCGGTTGCCCACGACCTTGGGGGAACTGTGTCGTGGCCTGCTGACCGACGATCCGCGCGAACGCTGGACTACCGGCGACATCGAATTGTGGATGACCGGCCGTGGCTTCATGCTGAAGCAGCAATCCAATGCCAAGCGGTCGACCCGCCCCTTCGAAGTGTCCGGTGAAAGCTTTTACACAGCTAAGACCCTGGCGCATGGCTTGGCGCGGCAAGGTGATCGCGCGATCACCGCCGTTACGGGGCGTTTGCTGCAGGTCTGGCTGGAACGCTCACTCGCCGATAAGGAAAGGCTGGCCGCCGTCGAGGTCGCCGGTGCGCACAGCGAAGACTCCGCGCGCAACGCGGTACAGGATGCCCGGACCATCGCCCGGGTCGTCATGGCGTTGGATCCGGATGGCCCGATCCGGTACCGCGGCGCCGCGACCATGGTCAGTGGGATCGGCCCGTCGCTGGCGGCGGTTCTGATGGAGGGTTCCGACATCAAGCCGTTCGCCGAGATGCTCCTCGGCCGGCTGCCGCAGTTTTGGATCGCGGTGCAGATCGATCAGCGGCCCGAGAACGCGTCGCTCGCCAAACGGTTCGATGGGCTGCGTCGGCTGCTCGAAGACACGCGGCCGGGGTTCGGCATAGAGCGGTTGGTCTACGAATTGAACCCGACGCTGCGCTGCCTCAGCCCGATGGTCGATTCGCACCATGTCGTCGAGATGTACGAGCTGCTGCCGGCACTGGAACGCGCGGTCGTAGCAGGCGAGGCCAAGGGCCTGCCGGTCGATCGCCACATCGCGGCATTCCTTGGGCATCGGTTCAAGGGCAGCGAAGATGCTGCGCTGATCAAGCTGGCGCAGAGCGATGGCGCGGGCCGCGTCCTGGCGCTGTTGCAGATCTTGGCGCGGTTGCAGGGCGAACGCGGACCGGAAAGCCTGCCGGCGCTCGCCGCCTTGTTCAGCAAGCAGGTCGCCCCGGCGGTGGACCAGTATCGCAACCGGAAGACCCGTGCCGAGATCAGCGCGCGGCTCGGCCGCGTCTCCAAGAACGGCAACCTGGTGGAACTGCTGAATAGCGTTGATAATCAGGCGGAGCGAACGAACGACGCCACCATGTTCAAACGCGCCCGCATCCAGTTCAGCCGGTCGCGTAAATATTTGGCCGCGCTCGACACGGATGACAGCAATGTTCAATCGGATGGCATCGAGGCAGGGGCTTCGGTCGCCGTCGGGTTATCCAGTGTGCTGGCCTGCGCCACCGTGATCATCGCCCTTTTCGTTCTGGGCGGCTTCTGATGGCACGCCCGGTCGCCAACCAGCGCGCACTGGCCGCGAAACAGGCGAACGCCCGCAGGCTCAAGGGACGGCCGCCCAAAGGCCGTGGGTCCATGGGCCTGGTGGTCGGTACTTTGTCATTGGTGCTGTTGGCCGGGTTTGCGTTGCCGACCTGCGTGCTGTTTGTCGCAGGGATGCTGCCCTCCGGCGTCGCCATGGTCGTCGATCGGCATCCGCGCAAGTTTTTGGCGATTAGCGTCTCGATCATGAACCTCGCCGGCGTGCTGCCGGTCGCGATCAAGCTGTGGACCGGCGTCAATACGATGGTCGGGCTGACGGCCTTGCTGGCCAATGTGTTCGTCTGGCTGGCCTTCTACGGTGCCGCCGGAGTTGGTTGGCTGCTGCATTTCGGCATGCCGATCATCGCCACCGCCGTCCTGAAAAAATCCCTCGCGAACCGCCGGAAAGCGCTCGGCACGTTTCAGCAAAAGCTCGTCGAGGAATGGGGCGAGGAAGTCATGATGCCGGGGGAGGAATAAGCAACGGGGAGAGCTGATCTCGGCGCATCAGGCCGCCTTGCGCTGCTGGATGCCCATGCCGGCCAAGGCCTCGTCCATGGCGCATACCGCTGCCCGCATGTCGTCGGGTGTGATGGCGCCGATGCAGCCGACACGGAAGCTGGGCGCCTCGGTGTTGTAGAAATTGCTGATCAGGAAGCCTTTGGCCTTCAGCGCGTCGACGAAGACCTGCAGATTCCAGGCCGGGTCGGCGGGGGCATGAACGTTGACGACGATTGGCCCCTGCGCCGCCCGCGCCAGATACGGTGCCAGCCCGAGTTCGCATACCCCGTCGTAGAGCGCGCGCATATTGGCGGTGTAGCGGGCCAGCCGGACCGGTTGGCCCCCTTCGGCGTCGTATAGGTCCAACGCTGTGCTGAACGCCACCATCGCTTGCGCGGAGGGTGTGAAGCGGGAAGTGCCCCAGCCGGCCCGCAGCGCGTGCTGATAGATATCCGCCAGATCCAGCGACCAACTTCCGGCCTGATTCTGGCAGGCGACCAGGCGGTCGATCCGCGCCACGGCGAAGGCCAGTCCGGGAAGGCCCTCCAGGCATTTGTTCGACGTGAACACCACGGCATCCACCATCGGCAGCGCACTCAGGTCCAGCGGCAAGGCGCCGAAGGCGGACACGGCATCGACGATCACCCGGCGCCCGGCGCGTCCGGCAGCCTGGGCCAAGGCCGGCACGTCGTGGATCACCCCGCTGCCGGTTTCGCTGTAGACGATGGCCACATGGCCGATCGCCGGGTCGTCCATCAGGGCGGCCTCCAGAGCGTCCGGGGCGGTCGGCGCATCATGCGGCACGGGGATGGTCACCACGTCGCAGCCCACCTCCCGCGCCAGGCGGGTGGCCCGGTCGGCATAGGCGCCGGTGGCAGGGATCAACAGCTTACCGCCGCGCGGCACGAAGGTGCGGATGGCCGCTTCGACGGCGAAATGGCCGCAGCCCTGCAGCGGTAGGGTGGCGTGCTCCGCCTCGTTCGTGCCGGCGATTTTCAGTACCCGGGCACGGTTGCTGGCGTTTATCGGGCGGAAATCATTATCCCACGGTGCGTAGTCCTGCGCCGCCGCCGCCCGTACGGAAGCATGGGTCGAGACGGGACCGGGGATCAGCAACTTCATGGGATTACCTCGATAGAACGGCACATAAGGGGCTCACGATCAGGTGGCGTGGCGCCGGAACTCAGCGCCCCGGAACTCAAGCGCAACGGGGTGCGAATTGCGGGCCAGCTTTGCTCCAAGGCGCGTTCTGACCTCGCCGTAATTCCTCCCTGCTTTATCGCTTGATATGCCGGTTGGCGGCCAGCGCTCGTCGTGCAGGCCAGTTCTGCGACATCTCGAGCGAAATAGCCGGCTTATTTGATGAGGCGTGCGAGTCATGATCCGGTCGATGGAGGCGGATCTTGAGGGGCGAAGCCCATCCCGGGGATAAAGCTACTGGGCCAAAAACCCGCCATCGACCCCGACGACCTGACCGGTAACGAACGAGGCGGCATCCGAGGCCAGCCAGATGACGGTCTCGGCGATTTCCTCGGGCCGGCCCAGGCGGCGCATCGGCAAACCGTTCGCAAAGCTCTCCAGGTCTTGCACCCCCGCATTGGCCAGCATGTCGGTCAGGATGCGGCCGGGTGCCACCGCGTTGATGCGGATGCCCTTGGCCGCGTATTCCATCGCCGCGGACCGGGTCAGGGAATGCAGGGCGCATTTGGCGGCGGAATAGGCGGAAATGCCGGGATTGGCGTTGCGGATGCCGCTGACCGATCCGCAATTCACGATGACACCGCCGCCGCCTTTCAGCATCTGGTCGATCTCCGACCGCATGCACAGGAACACGCCGCGGACATTGGTGTCGAAGACCATGTCGAACATCTCCAGCGTCTGCTCGTGCAGCAATGCCCTGGGTTCCATGGCACCGGCATTGTTGAAGGCGATATCCAGGCGGCCGAACCGGTCGACGGTGAAGTCGACGAGCGTCTGGACATCCTCCGGGCGCGTCACATCGGCGGCCTGGAAGGCGCCGCTACGGCCGGCGGCGTGGATCATATCGACCGTCTCCTGGCCGAGCGAGGCACGACGATTGCTGACCACGACAGCGGCCCCCTCACCGGCGAGGACAAGGGCGGTCGCCCGTCCGATGCCGGACCCACCGCCCGTGACCAACGCCACCTTGCCCGTCAGGCGCCCGTCTCTGCTCGTCATCGTCGCCCCACGGCATCGCCAAGCATGGCGACCTTGGTTGTCGCGGAGGAGCGGGCTTCATGGCTGGCTTGCCCGGCGACGGCGCGGACGCAGAAAGTAGCGATCGCTTCCGCCAGAGTGGCGCCGCCATCTTCGATACGATCGGCGTCCGGGGCGAGGGGCGAGACCAACCCCTCTATCAAGGCACCAACGACGCAGGCGGCACTGGCCGCAACGTTCTGGCGGGGAAACTCGCCGCGCCGGACACCTTCCTCGATCAGCCCTTCGAAGACCCGGCCCAGTGCCCGTCGATAGTCCAGCCGGGCTTTGTCGATCTCGGGATCGACCGGTTCTGCGATCAGGGCATAGGCCAACCGGCGGCCGCGCACCGCGCGGCTGGCAAAGGCATGGGCCGCATCGGCGAGGCGTTGGGCGGCACTGCCCTCGGTGGCGGCGATCGACGCGGCGACAGTCACCTCGCGCTCCGAGGTGGCGGCCAGGACCTCGGTGAACAGGTCCGCCTTGGACGGAAAATATCGATAGACGGTGCCGGTTGCCACTCCGGCGGCGGTGGCGATGGCGGCGATCTGCGCCTCGCGGAAACCGCGTTCGGCGACGATCCTGCGTGCGGCCTCGATGATCTCGCCGCGTTTTTCAGCGAGCCGGCTGGTGATCTCGTCGGTACGTCGATACGCCATGAAACTCATCCTTGTTCCAATGAAGTGAACAGGGATTCATTTCATGCGTCAAGCGAGTCTGGTCCAGCCGTCCTCGATCAGAGGTCGCCGCCGGCGGCGACGACGATGCAGGCGACTTGCTCGCGCGCCAGCTTGTCGCAGGCATTGCTGGCGGCATCGGCGGTGATACCCGCCAGCCGGGCCCGATAAAGCACCGAGCCATCCGTGCGCGTCGTGGTGACGACGGCGGTCTGTGCGCGGTCGAGCGCGCCATGAGCCAGGCTTCGGGCGCTGTTGGCGCGCGCCTGGGCCTGTGCAGGGCTGCTGAACGCACCGACCTGGACGGCCCATTGGCCGGCTTGTCCCGAGGATGCGACGACGACCGGGGCGGGGGCGCTGACCGGCGCAACGGCGATGGGTTGGGCAACGACGACAGGTTGAGTGGGGGCAGATTGAAGTGGGGCAGATTGAACGGGCACCGGCGGAGCGGCGACGCTGGGGCCGACGCTGAAGGGCAGACGGGCGGGTGGTGCCGCCGGCGTATTCCACACGGCTTCGAGCGTCCTGCCGCCTATGGTGCCGCTGCTATCCGATGCACCGACGGTTTCGACCGCCGCGGACATCACGGGTGCCGCGGGGGCGGGAGCCGGTTGAACCTGCGCCACGGCGATCGGTCCCGACGACATCGCCGGGCCAAGGCGCGGGGCGACGGCTGCCATATAGGCGACGGTCTCGCTCGGCAGCGGCCGAGCACCGGACATGAAATCGGCCAGGCGTTGCGGGCCCGCGTTATAGGCCCCTAGAAAAGCCGGCGAGCCGAACCGCTGATACATGTCGCGGATATAGGCGGTACCGGCCAGGATGTTGTCATGCGGATCGTAGGGATCGGGGCCTAGGTTATGGGCGTTCCGCAGATCCTCGTAAGTGCTTGGCATTACTTGCATCAGCCCGATGGCGCCGGCTCCGGAGGTGGTCAGGCGTCCGTTAATGTATTGTTGGCCGCCGGATTCACGCCGCATCACTTCCCTGATCCAGCGATCCGGAATGGAGAAGCGGTTCGATGCTTCCATGATATACGGTCCCCAGGGATCGCTTGGCGGACCTGGCGGCGCATAATTGCGTGCCGCGGTACTGGAATCGGGGCTCGGTCGATAGCTCGCCTGGCGCGGCGTGCGCCCGGCGCAGGCCGATACGGCGCAGAGCAGACCGACGCAAGCGACCATACGCCATGAACCGGACAGGACTACCGGCACGAAATAGACATCCGGCGGCGCCCCCCGGCACCGGTCTCTGCTGACATCGTGATCTCCCCCTGAACCGAACCCGCCCCGGTGTCAGACGCGCTGCGGCAGCAACCCGTGGATCGTTTAATACGCAACTTTGACTAAATGGTAAACGCCGTTGATTCAACGGGGCCATTTTGCATTCCGCTTCTTTGGTCTTAAGGGTTGTGGATTGAAGCGTCGGACTGCTCTGTGTCAGGCTGACGCGCGGGCTGATCTTGGCCCGAACAGTTGGCGACGGAGAGCGCACCCGATGGTCGACCCTTCCCTTTACGCGACCTTCGTCCTGGCGGTGGTCATCCTGATCCTGATCCCCGGGCCGAACGTCGCCTTGATCGTCGCCAACAGCGTCGCCTCTGGCACGCGGTTCGGGCTGCTGACGGTCGCCGGCACCGGTTCGGCTATGGTGGTGCAGCTCGGCCTGACCGGCTTGGGCATGACGGCGCTGCTGGGCGCCATCGCCGTATGGTTCGAGTGGGTCCGCTGGGTGGGGGTCGCTTACCTCGTCTATCTGGGGGTCAAGCAGTGGCGGTCGCCGCCGACCGACCTCACCAAGGTAAGACCGCAGCCAAAATCGGTCAGCGAGATCTATTGGCGCGGTTTTCTGGTGTCGCTGACGAACCCCAAGACGCTGCTGTTCTATGGCGCTTTCTTCCCGCAATTCATCAGTCTCGGCGGGGACACCACGACGCAGATCGCCGTGCTGTCGCTGACCTTCATCGTCCTTGCCGTGCTGTTGGACGGCGCCTGGGCGGTCGCCGCGGGGCGTGCTCGGGGGGTGCTCGCGGCGCGCGGCCGATTGCGGAACCGGGTTTCCGGCGGCTTATTGGTCGGCGCGGGGGTCGGCCTCGCCCTGGCGCATCGGCGTTAGCTCGGGTTTAACGAAACAAAATGGGCCGCCTCGATCGGAGGCGGCCCATGATGGATCGATCGCGGGAGACGGCTTAAGACGCCGGCAGCAGACGCCGCTCCAAGGCTGCGGATTTGATCGATTTCTGCAGTTTCTCGAAGGCTCGCACCTCGATCTGCCGGACCCGTTCGCGCGAGATGTTGTACTCGCGCGACAGATCTTCCAGCGTCACCGGTTCGTCCTTCAACCGCCGTTCGGTCAGGATATGCCGCTCGCGGTCGTTCAGCGTCTTCATGGCGTCGCGCAGCAGGTCGCGGCGCAGACCCAGCTCCTCCCGGTCGCCGAGCTTGATCTCCTGGCTGTCCTCGGTATCGACCAGCCAATCCATCCACTCCCCTTCGCCTTCCGCCTTCAGCGGCGCGTTCAGCGAGTGATCGGGGCTGGCGAGGCGCCGATTCATGTTGACGACCTCGGTCTCCGGCACTTCAAGCTTGGTCGCGATCTGGTGCACGATCTCGGGCGACATGTCGCCCTCGTCGATCGCCTGAAGCTGGCCTTTCAATCGGCGCAGGTTGAAAAACAGCTTCTTCTGCGCCGCCGTCGTGCCCATCTTTACCAGGGACCAGGAATGCAGGATGTATTCCTGGATCGCCGCGCGGATCCACCACATCGCATAGGTTGCGAGGCGGAAGCCGCGATCCGGCTCGAACCGCTTGACCGCCTGCATCATCCCGACATTGCCTTCGGAAATCAGTTCGGACAGGGGCAGGCCATAGCCGCGATAGCCCATCGCGATCTTCGCGACGAGCCGCAGGTGGCTGGTTACCAGCTTTTGCGCCGCGTCCGGATCGGCATGCTCCTTCCAACTTTTCGCCAGCATGAATTCCTCATCGGCGGCCAGCATGGGGAACTTGCGGATCTCCTGAAGATATCGCGACAGATTGCCATCGGCACTGATGCTTGGAACGTTAGAGATCCCAGCCATCTTTACACTCCGTTCTGGGTGGTGACGGTCCTCCTGCCGCTGCCGGCAGAAATCATGACCTGTCGCCAAATACCCGAATACTTAAAGGTTAAGGCTCGCGACGCTACCTGTCTACTTTGAAATCATTCTAAAAGTGTTACCAGATGTGCGATATCCGCAGGGATCGGGCTCTTGAAGTCGAGCATCTCCCCCGACGCCGGATGGATGAACCCCAGTGTCGTCGCATGCAGCGCTTGCCGGGGAAACCCGGTCAATTCAGCCGCGACGCTTTCAGATAGCCCCTGTGTCCGCCCCCGCCGAACCCGGCCGTAGGTTTGGTCCCCGATCAGCGGGGTGCCGAGCTCTGTTAGATGAACGCGAATTTGATGGGTTCGTCCCGTTGCAAGACGACATCGCACCAGCGAGGCCGTGGTGCCGAATGTCCGCTCAACCATATAGTGCGTTTTCGCCGATTTACCGCCCCTCGTGACGACGGCCATTTTCTTGCGGTTCACCGGGCTGCGGCCGATCGACCCGGTGAGCTCGCCCTCCCGCTGGGGCGGCAGGCCCCAGACCAGCGCCAGATAGGCGCGGTTGATGGTTCGATCGGCAAACGCCTTGCTCAGCACCGCGTGGGCGTGCCCGGTCTTGGCGACGACCATCAACCCGCTGGTGTCCTTGTCCAACCGATGCACGATGCCGGGGCGCCGAACCCCGCCGATGCCGGCGAGGCTGTCGCCGCAATGCGCCAGCAGGGCATTGACCAGGGTCGCGTCCGGATTGCCCGGTGCCGGGTGAACGACCAGCCCGGCCGGCTTGTCGATGACGATCAACTCGGCATCTTCGTAGACGACATCGAGGTCGATCGCCTGGGGTGCCGGCCGGTCGTCGATCGGGGGCGGCGGCTCGACGACGAAATGCTGGCCGGGTTTGACCCGTTGGGACGGGTTGGTTATGGTCGCGCCGTCGGCCGTGACATGGCCTTCTTCGATGAGCGCCTTGAGACGGCTGCGCGACAGCTCGGGCAGCCGCGCCGCCAGCAGCCGATCCAGCCTGAGACCGGTATCGGTCGGCAGGCTGACCACGCTGCTGGATTTGCCGATCATACCGTCCATCGTCGTGAAGCCTTCATCCGTAAAAATTCGAGCAGCATAACCCCGAGGGTGGACCGATCCATGCGCGCGCTCAAGGTTTTGGTGGTTTTGATGACCGCCCTGATCATCGCCGGCGTCGTCGGGATCGTCGTCGTCATCGCCGGCCGGCTGGCGGCGTCGGGTAAGCCCCGGCCGCTCGCGACCACTGACGGCCCGGTGGTGGTCGCCCTGCCGCCGGCCGGCCGGGTCACCGGCATGACCGGTGTCGGCGAGCGTCTGGTGCTGCATGTCGAACGGCCCGGTGCCGCCGATATGCTGCTGATGATCGACCCCGCCAGCGGCGCGGTGCTGCGGACGATCGAGCTGTCGCCCACCGACAAACCCCCACAATAGCTGACAAACCCGAGTCTTTGCGGCATGTCTCGGTAAGCCGATAGCGTCCGCTTGGGAGAGATCCACCATGAATTTCAGCAGCGACAATGTGACCGGGGCCTCGCCCGAGGTGATCGCCGCCCTGGCCGCGGCGAATGGCGGCAGCGTGCCGTCCTATGGTGCCGATCCGTTGACCCAACGGGTCGAGGCCAGGCTCGCCGCCATCTTCGAGCGGGAGGTCGCGGTCTTCCCGGTGGCGACCGGCTCGGCTGCCAACGCCTTGTCGCTCGCCGCCATCACGCCGCCCTGGGGCTCGATCTATTGCCACGAGCTGGCGCATATCGCGGTCGACGAGTGCGGGGCGCCGGAATTCTACACGGCGGGTGCCAAGCTGGTGCCGCTGGCTGGGCCTGACGGCAAGCTGACCGCCGAGATCCTGGCCGGGCACCTGCCGGGCGGCGCCGGCGTCGTTCACCATGTGCAGCCATCGGCGATCAGCCTCACTCAAGCGACCGAGGCCGGAACCATCTACCGGCCCGACGAGATCGCCGCGATCGCGACATTGGCGCATCGCCATGACCTCAAGCTGCATATGGATGGCGCCCGGTTCGCCAATGCGCTGGTGACGCTCGGCTGTTCGCCGGCCGAGATGACCTGGCAGGCGGGTATCGACGTGCTGAGCTTCGGCGCCACCAAGAACGGCGCCATGGGGGCCGAGGCGGTGGTGTTTTTCGATCCCGCATTGGCTCGGGATTTCGCTTTCCGGCGCAAGCGGGCGGGGCATCTCTTTTCGAAGCTGCGTTTTCTGTCGGCCCAGCTCGACGCCTATCTCGCCGACGATCTGTGGCTCCGCAACGCGCGGCACGCCAATGCCATGGCCCGGCGGCTCGCCGGCGGCCTGGCCGAATTGCCGGGCGTCACGCTGCGTCACCCGGTCGAGGCGAACGAGATCTTCGTCGAGTTGAGCGAGCCGATGATCCTTGGATTATTCGAGGCTGGGTTCCAGTTCTATCGCTGGGACGGGCCGACCAGCACCTGCATCAGGCTGGTCACCGCGTTCAACACGGTGCGCGCGGATGTCGACGCGTTCATCGCGACCGCGGCGCGGCTCGGCAACGGCGCCCTGGCATAAGGGCGCGCCTGAAGGGAGGACGGGATGGATTATCGGCGGTTAGGGGCGAGCGGCGTATCGGTGTCGCCGCTGTGTCTTGGCACCATGATGTTCGGCCAGCGCACCGAGGCCGCCGAGGCCAACCGGATCATCGGCATGGCGCGCGATGCGGGGGTCAATTTCATCGACACCGCGGATCAATACGCCAAGGGTGAGTCCGAACGGATCGTCGGCGCCGCCGTCGCCGGCAGCCGCGGCGATTGGGTCATCGCCACCAAGGTGGGTAACCCGATGGGCCCGGGACCCAACGAAGGCGGGCTCGGCCGGGTCTGGATCAGCCGCGCGATCGATTTCAGCCTGCGGCGGCTCGGCACCGATTATATCGATCTCTATTACCTGCATCTGGACGATCCGGCGACGCCGCTCGCCGAGACGGTGGGGGTGATGGGCGATCTCATCCGCCAGGGCAAGATCCGCTATTGGGGTTTCAGCAATTTCCGGGCTTGGAAGATCGCCGAGATGATCCGGCTCTGCGGCGAACTCGGCGTGCCGAACCCGGTCGTGGCGCAGCCCTATTACAACGCCATGAACCGCATGCCCGAGGTGGAATATCTGCCGGCCTGCGCGCATTACGGCATCGGCGTGGTGCCCTATAGCCCGCTCGCGCGCGGCGTGTTGACCGGCAAGTACCGGCCGGATGCGGATCCAGATCCGGAAAGCCGCGCCGGCAAGGGCGATCAGCGGATGATGGAGACGGAGTTCCGCGCCGAATCGATCGCCATGGCGGAGACCATCAAGCGGCATGCCGAGGCCAAGGGTGGCACCGCCGTCGGGTTCGCCATGCGCTGGGTGCTGGCCAATCCGCTCGTCACCTCGGTGATCGGCGGGCCGCGCACCGAGGCTCAATGGCAGGCCTATCTCGACGGACTGAACGAGCCGTTCGACGCCGACGACGAGGCGTTGATCGACAGTCTGGTGCCGAGCGGCCACCCCTCCACGCCAGGCTACAACGACCCGCGCTATCCGATCACCGGACGGCCCATTCCGAGCGTTTGAGCGGCCTCGGGAGAGTCAAAAAAAGGTTAATGAAATCCGAGGCTTTGCTCAAAAATAAAAGCTGCGCTGCAAACTTCGCACAGAGGTATCGAAAACGCATAAAAAATGGGTTGGGTGCCCAAAAATTCACTTGCATCACCCTGAATGTGGCGTATGTAACGCGTGTTCTGACGCACTCGCACGTGCCTATGGCCCTTGGTGGTTATGCAACGACGTAACGCGTCCTTTTTGGCAGATCCGGTCTTGTGGGCCGGTCCCGAGAGGGAGGTCGATATGGTTGCTACCTGGTACGGGGCCGAGCGGTCCTGCGCCCAACGATTGGACGGTCCGATGTTCTCGGGCCGGATTAGTCCCGGGACCCGGTTTTCATCTCGAAGACCGCTTGAGCTTAGGCTCGCTTAACTAACTTCCGAATATACTGCTCCGGTCGATCGTTTGACCGGGGGGTTCACGTCTCTCAGCCGTCGCTGTTTCTGGCGAGCCGTGCTGACGGAAAGGGTGCGTCATGACCAAGGTTCGTTCCCGCGGCGCGGTGACTCCGCTGCGCCGTCACCAATCCATCCCTCCAGGAGCGGTCTTGCCGCGCCTGGGCGCCTTGCCGCGCGTCGCCGACATGGTGGCGGCGCAGCGCCCGACCGAGCCGATGCATTGCATCCGCCCGTCGACCCTCCGCACCACCGCCGAGCGTTTCGTTTCCGGCTTTCCGGGCCATGTCCTCTACGCGGTGAAGTGCAATCCCGAGCCGGCCGTGCTGCGCGCCCTCCATCGGGGCGGCATCCGGCATTTCGATGCGGCCTCGCCCGGCGAAATCCGCCTGATCCGGCAGTTGTTCCCGGAGGCGGCGATCCATTACATGCACCCGATCAAGGCGCCGAGCGCCATCCGCGCCGCGTATTTCGATCATGGTGTGCGCGATTTCTCGCTCGATTCGATCGAAGAGATCGACAAGATCCTGGAGGCCACGGACCACGCGGCCGATCTCGGCCTGCATGTGCGCCTCGCCATGCCCAAGGGCCAGGCGGTCTATGATCTTTCCGGCAAGTTCGGCGCCGCTCCCGAGCAGGCGGCCGAGTTGCTGCGCCGCGCCGACGCGGTCGCCGCCCATCTGGGGCTGTGCTTCCATGTCGGCTCGCAATGCCTTGATCCCATGGTCTATGAGCGGGCGCTGGCTCTGGCCGGCACGGTCCTCGCCGCCGCCGGCGTCGACCTCGACAGCCTGGATGTCGGCGGCGGTTTCCCGGTCAGCTATCCGGGCGTCACCCCGCCGGATCTCGATCTCTATTTCGCCGCGATCTCGCGTGGCGTGGCGGCACTCGGCTTGCCGGCCGGTTGCCAGCTGTGGTGCGAGCCCGGCCGTGCGCTGGTGGCGCAGGGCGGCTCGCTCGTGGTCCAGGTCGAAGCGCGCCGGAAAGTCGGGGGCGGCGATGTGCTCTACATCAATGACGGCATCTACGGCAGCCTGTCCGATGCGGGCGTTCCGGCCTTCCGCTTTCCGGCTCGGGTGATCCGCGCCGAGCCGGCTCGTGCCGAGTTGGGCGATGGCCCCGCCGAGCTCACCGGCTTCGCATTTTATGGCCCGACCTGCGACAGCGCTGATTTCATGGCCGGCCCGTTCGATCTGCCGTCCGATATCAAGGTCGGCGATTGGATCGAGATCGGTCAGCTCGGCGCCTATAGCGCCTGCCTGCGGACCGCGTTCAACGGCTTCGATCGCGCGTTGATCGTCGAGGTCGCCGATCAGCCGCTGCTGGAGACCCCGGGCCACCTCGACCTCGCGGGGCCGCCGCTTCGCATGCCCGCCCGGCCGCCTCGCCGCATCGCCGCCTAAACTCAGGCCTTCGTTACCCTCAAAAAAACTCTGCTCACCAAAATCGGTAACCCCCGCGTGGGGTACCGCAGGGAAGGACTTTCGCGATGACCACCAAGATCGAGCGCTTCCTCGCCGATACCCAGCCCGCGACGCCGTGCCTGGTGATTGATCTCGACGTGGTCGAGGAAAATTACACCATGCTGCGGCATGTCCTGCCGCTCGCGCGGATTTTCTATGCCGTGAAGGCGAACCCGGCGATGCCGGTGCTCGATCGGCTGACCCTGCTGGGCTCCAGCTTCGATACCGCCAGCCGCGGCGAGATCGACATGGCCCTGTCCGCCGGCGCCACGCCCGATCGCATCTCGTTCGGCAACACGATCAAGAAGCAGCGCGACATCGCCTATGCCTATGAGCAGGGTGTGCGCCTGTTCGCGTTCGACAGCGTCGCCGAGCTGCAAAAGCTCGCCCAGTCGGCGCCGGGCGCCAAGGTGTTCTGCCGTATCCTGGTGGATAGCGAGGGGGCTGAATGGCCTCTGTCGCGCAAATTCGGCTGCTCGCCCGAGATGGCGACCGACCTCCTGCGCCAGGCGAAGGATTACGGTCTCGACCCCTATGGCGTGTCGTTCCATGTCGGCTCGCAGCAGACCGACGTCAATCAATGGGACAGCGCCGTCGGTCGCGCCGCGCGGATGTTCTCGGTGCTGGCGGAAAGCAATATCAGCCTGCGCATGGTCAATATCGGCGGCGGCTTCCCGGCGCAGTACCGCGCCGCGATCGAGCCGGTCGAGCGCTATGCCGCGGCCGTGATGGGGGCCATCACGCGGCATTTCGGCAACGACCTGCCCGAGATCATCATCGAGCCGGGCCGGTCGATGGTCGGCGATGCCGGCGTGATCCAGAGCGAGGTCGTGCTGATCTCCAAGAAGGGCGTCGACGAGGAGAAGCGCTGGGTCTATCTCGATATCGGCAAGTTCAGCGGCCTGGCGGAAACCCAGGACGAGAGCATCAAATACGTCATCCGAACGCCGCGCGATGGCGGCGCACTCGGTCCGACGGTGATCGCCGGGCCGACCTGCGACAGCGCCGATATCCTGTACGAAAAGACGGATTACCGCCTGCCGCTCGATCTCGATGTCGGCGACAAGGTCGAGATCCTGTCGACCGGTGCCTATACCTCGACCTATTCGTCGGTCGCCTTCAACGGCTTCGAGCCGCTGAAGACCTACTGCGTCTGAGCCGACCGCCCTCTGGTATCGGCCTGATTTGACCCCCGGTCGGCAGATTGCCGGCCGGGGCGAGTCCCTTTCGCGGCTTTTTGCGTTAAGCTAGAGAGACAGGCCGGTATCTTGCCAAGGTACCGAGGCCGCCCCGTCACTTCGAAGGAAGGGATCCCGTTCGATAGCGAGGGCTGAAAAGCCGCGCCTCGAGCGAGAGCGCTCGCTTCAAGGCGGTAGTCGATGAGGTGTCGAGATGATTGAGAAAGTTCCCTTTGCCGGCCGGATCGTGATGCTGGGATATGGCAGCGTCGGGCAATGTGTTCTGCCGGTCATTCCACGGCATTTCGATATGTCGTTATCCCGCGTGACCGTGCTGGAACTCGATGACCACCCCAGGCAGTTCAAACCCTTCGCCGAGATGGGGATGAGCTATGTCCGGCAGCGCCTGACGCCCGAGAATCTGACGGAGGTGCTGGGCAAATATCTTGCCGCGGGTGACCTGGTGCTGAACCTGACCGCCGGTGTCGATGCGATCTCGATCATGGATTGGTGCCAGAGCCACGGAGTCCTCTATGTGGACACGTCGTTGGAGCCTTGGGCCGACAAGTACGAAGACACCAACCTGCCGGTCTGGGCCCGCACCCATTACGAAAGTCACGAGGTCACGCGCAAGATGGCGCGCACGCGCTGGCACCCGGATGGTCCGACCACGATCGTGACCCATGGCGCCAACCCCGGCATGGTCAACCACTTCGTCAAAAGCGCGCTGCTCGAAGTCGGCCGCGCCATGGGGCTGGCCGATCGGTCGCCCGCCACCCAGGCGGAGTGGGCGGCACTCGCCCATGCGACCGGCACCAAGGTCATCCATATCGCCGAACGCGACACCCAGCGCTCCTCGATCCCGAAGGGGCCGAACGAGTTCGTCAATACCTGGAGCGTGCTGGGCTATTGGGGCGAGGCGTATTACCCGGCGGAGCTCGGCTGGGGCACCCATGAAAAGGCGCTGCCGCCGCGCGGCCAGCATTACACCTATGGCCCGGGCAATTGCATCTATCTGCAACAGCCGGGCGGTGCCACCGAGGTCCGGTCCTGGGTGCCGAAGGGTGGCCCGATCTATGGCTTCGTCATCTCCCATTCGGAGAGCGTGACGCTCAGCGATTATTTCACTGATTACGAGGATGGCCGGGCGGTCTATCGGCCGACCGTGCATTACGCCTATCACCCGACGACCGATGCGATCGTCTCGCTGCGCGAGTTGATGATGCGCAATTGGCAGCCGCCGACCGAGATGCGGATCATGCAGGACGACATCGTCGACGGTATCGACGAGTTGGGCGTGTTGCTGCTGGGGCATGGCCTGAACGGCTTGTGGCACGGTTCGCAGCTGTCGATCGCCGAGGCGCGGGAGATCATCCCGGGTCAAAACGCGACGGCGGTTCAGGTTTGCGCCGGCGTGATCTCGGCGGCGGTCTGGGCGGTGCGCAATCCGCGCGCCGGTTATCGCGAGCCCGAGCATCTGCCCCATGAGGAAATTCTGGCGATCGCCAAGCCGTATCTCGGCGCACTGGCCAGCGTCCGCACCGATTGGACGCCGCTGAAGGGCCGCAGTCCGATGTTCCGCGAACCGCATCTGGATCATGGCGATCCGTGGCAGTTCACGAATTTCCTGGTCCAGTAAGGGAAATTTCCGGCAGGTCTCAGCCGAACTGCCAAACCGCCCAGGCGGCGGCTGTGCCGGCGAAGATGGCGGCACTCAAGCTGCGCATCGCCAGCATCGCCGCCACGGCGGCGGCGGCGCCGACCCATTGCTGCAACCCGCCGCGGACCAGTGCCGGCACCACATATGCCGCGAACAGCGTTCCGGGCACGTAGCCCAACAGGGTGCGCATGAACGGCGTGGGCCGGATCTGGCGGAACAGCCAGTAACCGCCGGCACGGCAGGCATAGGTGGCGAGCGCCATGCCGATGATCACCGCCAGGGTGGGTGCATCGATGCCGAGAGTCAGGCCGGTCATGCCCTATCCCCGGGGATGCTTTGGTCGACGGCAACATCTGGCCCGTCTCGATACCGGTCACGGAGGGCGCCCGCCAGACTGCCTGCCAGGGCGCCGGCGATGATGTGCCACGAGGTTCCGGGCAGCAGCCAGGCCACGCCGACCGCGACCAGGGCGGCGACCATCCAGGGCATCGCATCGCCGTACCCGCGCCACATGCCGACCAGCATCGCCACGAACACCGCGAGGGCGGCGAAGAACAGGGGATGCCCCGGCGATGGATGCAGGGTGGCACCCACCAAATGCCCCAGTGCCGTGCCGGATACCCAGACGACCCACAGGGTCAGGCCGCTGCCCATGAGAAAGGCGGCATCCCTGCCGCCGGACCGCATGTCGGTCACCGACAACGCCCAGTTTTGATCGGTTAGAAAGAACAGGCTGCCCCACAGCCGCCAGCCGCGCAGACGGTCGAGCCAAGGGGCCAGGACCGGTCCCATCAAGGCCAGGCGCAGATTGACCACAAAGGCGGCGAAGCTGGCGGCGAGGATCGGCGCCGGGTGTGTCCAGGCCGCCAGGACCAGAAGCTGCGCCGAGCCGGCGAAGACGATCACGCTCATCAGCACCGCATCGGTGAGGCTCAGGCCCTGGCCTTGTGCCGCGATGCCGGCGACCAGGCCGAACGGTATGGTCGCGATGACGATCGGACCGGAAGCACGGGCGCCGCGGAGCACCCCAGCGCCCGTGAAGACAGCGGTCTCCCCCATCGGCGACCTCAATCCTATTATTTTTCAGATCGATCGCGTCGACCTGTTGTTGAGATCGCGACGAGCGAGCCGACGCTCGTCAAGAGCGTCGGCTCGTCGCCGTTTTATCGATGCTATGGAATGTCGGCGATGAACCGAGGTTAGCTCTTGCCGAGCTTTTGCTTCAGCAGGGCGATCAGGGCATCGACGTTTCCGCCGCCGCGCTCGATGATCGACGAGAATTCCGAACGCTGGGTGATGGCCATGCTGAGGTTTTCCACGATGACATCCGTGATCTTGTAGCCATCGGCGCCATTGGTCACCCGCCAGTCGATCTTGATCGGCGGCCCGCCGTTCGGGCGGTCGATCTCCGAGCTGACCGTGTTGTTGGTGTCGTCATCCTTGCGGGTGCCGGTCACCTTGAACTTTTCGCCCGAATAATCGGTGAAGCGGTCCGAATAGACGGATACGACATATTCCCCGAACAGCTGCAGATACTCGCTCTGCTGCTGGGGCGTGGCGGTCCGCCAATAGCGGCCGAGCACGAACCTACCGATCGACGGGACGTCGAAGCTGGCCGTGAACAGCTTGGTGAACTGCTCGCGCCTGGCCTCTCGGGTAAGCGACTTATCGGTGATCAGCTTGATCGCCTGGTCGCCCAATCCCTGGATGAAAGCCGTCGGATCGCTGGCTGCCGCCCGCGCGGGAGAGAGTGCCGAGGCGGTGAGGGCCGCCAGCAGGCAGAAGGCCAGTATGATCCGGCCAAGCGGAACGATCCTTGTCAAACGAGCAGCCGACATGCCTTAGAACGCCTTTTGTGGAGCGACGGAGGGAGTGACTTGCGCGGCATTTTCGGATTTGCCGGCATCATCTGGATTGTAGGAGATGGAGGGTTGCGGCGACTTGCCGCCCGCCGCCCGCACATCCCCTGCGCGCTTCTGCTGATATAAGCTGCGAACCGTGGCGTAAAAATCGAGCGAGCCGCGGCGGAGTTCATCGAGTTCGTCGATGTTTTGCGCCCGATTGCTGACGATGCTGACGCCGGCCCGCACATAATTCGCGATGTCGTGATTGGCGGCGGACATGCCTTGCGTGAACGGATCGGCAAAGCTGTCGACACCGTAGCCGACGGCGTCGCGCGGGTTCGACGGCCCAAGCAGCGGCAGCATCAGATACGGGCCGGTGCCCATCCCATAGACGCCCAAGGTCTGGCCGAAATCGGCGTCATGATACGGCACGCCCAGCGCGGTGCCGACATCGATAAGGCCGCCGACGCCGAGGAACGTGTTGTACCAGAAGCGCAGGAAGGTCTGCCCGGCGCGCTCGCCATTGCCTTGGAGAGCGTCATTGGCAAGCCGGACCGGCGTGCCGAGGTTGCTCAGGAAATTGCTGACCCCCTTGCGGATCGGCAGGGGCGTCACGGTCCGATAGCCCTTGGCGACAGGCTTCAGGACATAGTCGTCCAGCGTGATGTTAAAGTCGAACACCGCGCGGTTGACGTTCTCGAACGGATCGTTGGGACCCTCTTCCATGTCCGCCGCGGCGGTGTCCGTCGCCGAGGTTTTCGGAGGGGTGCTGGCGCAGGCGCCAAGCATCAACAAGCCACAGATCAACGCGGCTTGAACAAAGCCTTGATTCAATCGGGGAAGCATTCAGAACGCCCGCCTATTTTGAGGAAGTGGCCGTATCGGTTCAACCAAGGTAGCTGGTTTCTCCGCGCCGTCGAGCGCGGATCGCCGGCAGGTCGTATCGACCAGTCGAACCCGATAGTAAGGAGGCAATCGTTACGGTGCGATGAAAATCCTACCCCGCGGCTATAGCACAAGTTCGTTGAAAAACCATCGTTTGGCAACGATGCCCCTTGGGACACGCCCCAGGGTGGTCGTTGCGGGCGAGCAGCTATGTCGCAGCAACGCCAGCCGGGGCCAAGGACAATCGTGCAACACGCGTGGCACAAGAGCTCGCCCGATACGGGTGGGGGGCCGGTCGAATTCACTTGCCAAAAGACATAAAGATATATTTATATCGTTCTGTTAGTTTTGGAGGGCGTGTGGAGAGAGTGCTCACGGGATTGCGCGCGGTGGCTGAGCCGACACGGCTGCGGCTGTTGGCGCTGTGCCGTGAGAACGAACTCACGGTCAGCGAACTGACCCAGATTCTTGGGCAAAGCCAGCCACGGGTGTCGCGTCATCTGAAGCTGCTCTGCGATGGCGGCGTGCTCGACCGGCTGCGCGAGGGGAATTGGGTATTTTACCGCCTGTCCCGTGCCCCGGTGCATCGCACCTTGGGCGAGCGGCTGGCCGATTTGCTGCCGATGGACGATCCGGTATTGTCGCGCGACCGCGCCAGGCTGGCCGAGATCAAGCACGAGCGCGCCCGGCTCGCGGTGGCGTATTTCGACAAGAATGCCCGGCAATGGAACGAGATCAGGCGGCTGCACGTGGCCGATGAACAGGTCGAGGCCGAAATTCTGCGCCGTGTCGGCCCCGCCCCGGCGCAGGACCTGTTGGATATCGGGACCGGTACCGGCCGCATGCTGGAAATCCTGGGCCCCCGGGTCACGCGGGCGATCGGTATCGATGCCTCGCGGGAGATGCTGGCGGTGGCCCGCGTCAATCTCGAGGCGGCGGCGCTGCGGAATTGTTCGGTCCGGCACGCGGATATGTATCATTTGCCCTTCGCCGCGCCGCAATTCGATCTGGTGGTGATCCACCAGGTGCTGCATTACGCCGACCGGCCTCAGGCTGTGGTGGCGGAGGCGGCACGGATCCTGCGGCCTCACGGACGATTGTTGATCGTCGATTTCGCGCCTCACACCCTGGAGGTGCTGCGCGACGAGCAGGCGCATCGCCGGTTGGGTTTCGCCACGCAGGAGATCGCCGGTTGGCTGACCGAAGCCGGTTTCGCGGTCGAGCCAACGGCGCAATTGCCCGGCGACCCCTTGACCGTGACGATTTGGTCGGCCGTGAAACCGGGGCTTGCCCCGGGGGTCGCCGACGGAATCTCCGATATGCCCACAGCTTCAATCGAGCGCGCCGTTGGCGCGACTATGGTAAGGGAATACCTATCGTGACCATGTCCACCCCGTTTGCCTCCCCCTCCGCCAGCCGCGCCAAGGCCGCTGCTGTCGAGCGTCTGGGCGATCAGAGTTTGGGCGATCGAGGCGGCGCGGCCCCATGCCAGGTGTCGTTCGAGTTCTTTCCGCCCAAGACCGCCGAGATGGAGGAAAAGCTGTGGGCGGCGGTGCAGCGCCTGGCGCCGCTGAAGCCGCGCTTTGTCTCGGTGACCTATGGCGCCGGCGGGACGACGCGCGAACGCACCCATGCCACGGTGCGGCGCATCCGTACCGAGACCAGCTTGGAGCCGGCAGCCCATCTGACCTGTGTCGGTGCCTCGGTCGACGAGATCGATGCGGTGGTCCGCGCCTATGGCGAGGCGGGCATCCGCCACATCGTGGCGCTGCGTGGCGACCCGCCGGCCGGTGCCGCGGGCTATGTGGCGCATCCCGAGGGCTATGCCTCGGCGGCCGATCTGGTGGCCGGCCTGCATCGCCTCGGTGGTTTCGAGATCAGCGTCGGCGCCTATCCGGAAACCCATCCGGAGGCGACCAGCCCCGCCGCCGATCTCGACAATTTGAAGCGCAAGATCGACGCCGGTGCCACCCGGGCGATCACCCAGTTCTTTTTCGACGTGGATGTCTATTTTCGCTTCATGGACCGGGTGCGCGCGGCGGGCATCACCGTGCCGATCGTGCCGGGCATCCTGCCGGTCACCAATTTCGGCCAGGTGAAGAAATTCGCAGCTCCTTGCGGCACCAACGTGCCGGTCTGGATGGGGGAGTTGTTCGAGGGGTTGGATGACGATCCGGACACGCGTCGTCTGGTCGCGGCATCGGTGGCGGTCGAGCAATGCCGGCATTTGCAGGCGAACGGCGTCGACGAGTTTCATTTCTATACGCTGAACCGGGCGGACCTCACCGTTGCGATCTGCCACATGCTGGGGGTGCGCGGTGCGGCACCCCGGCCGGCCGACCCAAAGCATGCTGCCTAACGGAGCCAAAATGAACGTCCAGAAAATATCCGCCTTTTCCGATGGCGAGGTCGGCGGCAACCCCGCTGGTGTGGTGATTGGCGGGGAGTTGCCGGAGGCCTCGGTGATGCAGGCCGTCGCGGCACAGGTTGGGTATTCTGAAACGGCGTTCGCCGCGCCGATCGATGGCGGCTGGCGTGTGCGTTATTTCTCACCGGAGACGGAGGTCCCGTTCTGCGGGCATGCCACGATCGCCTTGGGTGCCGCCCTTGCGTTGAAGCATGGCGACGGCGTTTTTCCGCTTACGCTCAACCATGCGACCATCACCGTGGAGGGGCGGCGGGACGGAACCATGATCGCCGCGGCGCTGCAATCGCCGCCGACGCGCAGTGATCCGGCCGACGCTCGGCTGGTGGCTGAAGCCCTGGCGCTGTTCTCCTACGCTCAGGAGGATTTGGACCGGAGAATACCGCCGGCGATCGCCAATGCCGGGGCTCGGCATTTGGTGCTGGCGCTCAAGAGTCGTGAACGGCTGAGCGCAATGACTTATGATCTTGCCGCGGGCCGGAGACTCATGAACGAGGCTGGTCTCGTGACGATCATCTTGGCTTACGCCGAAACGCCGCGGCTCTTTCACACACGCAATCCCTTCGCTTCGGGGGGCGTCTACGAGGATCCGGCGACCGGGGCCGCGACGGCCGCTTTCGCCGGTTACCTGCGCGACCTCGACTGGCCCCATGGGGGCGCCATCGACATCGTGCAGGGTGAGGACATGGGAATGCGGTCGCGCCTCCGGGCGGAAATCCCGTCCACGCAGGGGGCGACTATTCGGGTGTCCGGCACCGCGCGTCTCCTGCAACCGGAGCCGGCTTCCGTCTGAGGGACAACCGGCAACCACCGGTATTTTTCGATCTCGCTGTGTTTTTCGATCACGTTTTCAAGTTTGGGATAAACCGTTTATGGCCGATTTTCTCGATGTGCTCGCGTCCCGGGTTCTGCTGTGCGATGGCGGTATGGGCAGCCGCGTGCAGGCGACGGATCTCGATGTCGAACGGGATTATCTCGGCAACGAGAACTGCACCGAGATCCTGACGGTCAGCCGCCCGGACCTCGTCCGCTCGATCCATATGGGCTACATCGAAGCCGGCGCCGATATGGTCGAGACCAACACCTTCGGCGGTTCGCCGATCACGCTCGCGGAATTCGGGCTGCAGGACCGGACGCATGAGCTGAACAAGCGGGCGGCGGAGCTGGCGCGCGAGGCGGTCGAGGAGTTTCGGCATGATGGGCGTCCGCGCTTCGTGCTGGGCTCGGTCGGCCCGGGCACCCGTCTGCCGACATTGGGCCATATTCCCTACCAGCCGCTGGAGGATGCCCTGGCGCAGCAATGCGCCGGGCTGATCGAGGGCGGCATCGACGCCTTCCTGATCGAGACCTGCCAGGATCCGTTGCAGATCAAGGCGGCGGTCAACGGGGCGAAGCGGGCACGTCTCGCGGCCGGCACCGATACGCCGATCATGGTGCAGGTGACGGTCGAGACGACTGGTACGCTGCTGGTCGGCGCCGATATCGCCGCCGCGGCGACCATCATCCATTCCCTCGACGTGCCGGTGATCGGTCTCAACTGCGCCACCGGCCCGCAGGAGATGGCCGAGCATGTGAAGTATCTCAGCGAGGCCTGGCCGGGGCTGATCTCGCTGCAGCCAAATGCCGGTCTGCCGGAATTGGTCGACGGCAAGACCCGCTACCCGCTGACCCCGAACGAGCTGGCGCAGTGGCTGAAGCGCTTCATCGTCGAGGACGGCATCAATCTGATCGGCGGTTGCTGCGGTACCGACGTGCCGCATATCCAGGCGCTCGACGCCATGCTGCGCGACCTGGGCGGTTCGGCGGCGCGCCCGGCGCCGGTGCGGCGCAGCTCGGTCTGGATCCCGTCCGTCGCCTCGCTCTACGGCCAGGTGCCGTTGCGCCAGGAGAACGCGTATCTGTCGATCGGCGAGCGTTGCAACGCCAATGGCAGCCGTAAATTCAAGCTGCTGCAGGAACAGGGCGACTGGGACGGCTGTGTCGAAATGGGCCGGGAGCAGCTCAAGGAGGGGTCGCATACCCTCGATATCTGCACCGCCTTCGTCGGCCGTGACGAGATCGCCGACATGACCGAGGTGGTGAGCCGGATGCGCGGTTCGGTCGCGGCCCCGCTGGTGATCGATTCCACCGAACTGCCGGTGCTCGAAGCCGCCCTCAAGCTCTATGGCGGCAAGCCGATCCTGAACTCGATCAATTTCGAGGATGGCGAGGAGGCGGCCGAGCATCGCATGGTGCTGGCCCGGCGCTTCGGCACGGCGGTGATCGCCCTCACCATCGACGAGGAGGGTATGGCCAAGGATGTCGATCGCAAGATCGAAGTCGCCAAGCGGCTCTACGAGTTCGCCTGCGTCAAGCATGGCCTGCCGCCCGCCGATCTCATGTTCGACCCGCTGACCTTCACCATCTGCACCGGCAACGAGGATGACCGCAAGCTCGGGCTCTGGACCCTGGAGGCGATCGAGCGGATCGCCAAGGAACTGCCGGAATGCCAGATCATCCTCGGCCTGTCGAACATCTCGTTCGGCCTCAACCCGGCGGCGCGGCACGTGCTGAACTCGGTATACCTGGATCACGCCCTGAAGCGCGGGCTGACCGGCGCGATCGTCCATGTCTCCAAGATCATGCCGCTGCATAAGATCCCCGAGGAGGAGGTGCGGGTCGCCGAGGATCTGATCTTCGACCGTCGCCGTGAGGGCTATGAGCCGCTGCATGCCTTCATGGCGCTGTTCGAGGGCCGCACCGTCGAGAAGACGGCGAAGAAGTCGCGGCCCGAAGCCGTGGAGGACAGGCTGAAGCAGCGCATCGTCGATGGCGATCGGATCGGCCTCGAAGACGATCTGGCGCTCGCCATGCAGTCCCATCCGCCGCTCGACATCATCAACACCTTCCTGCTCGACGGCATGAAGGTGGTCGGCGAACTGTTCGGCGCCGGCAAGATGCAGCTTCCGTTCGTGCTGCAATCCGCCGAAACCATGAAGGGTGCCGTGGGCTATCTGGAACCGCATATGGAGCGGGTCGAGGGCCAGCAGAAGGGCACGATCGTGCTCGCCACGGTGAAGGGCGACGTTCACGACATCGGCAAGAACCTGGTCGACATCATCCTCACCAACAATGGCTACAAGGTCGTCAATCTGGGCATCAAGCAACCGATCGCCTCGATCATGCAGGCGGCGGTCGAGCACAAGGCCAACGCCGTCGGCATGTCCGGGCTGCTGGTGAAGTCGACCGTGGTGATGCGCGAGAATCTGGCGGAGATGACCCGCGCCGGGATCGAGGTTCCAGTCGTACTGGGCGGTGCCGCTCTGACCCGACGCTATGTCGAGGAAGATTGTGTGCGCGCTTATGGCTGCGGCCGGGTGGCCTATGCGCGCGATGCCTTCGACGGGCTGGATTTCATGCAGAAGGTGGTCGACGGCAAGATCGACACGCATTTTATGACTGTGCAGGAAAAGCGCCTGGGCAAGCCGTCGAATGATCGGCGCAAGCTCGGCCAGGCGGCCGATGCGAAGCCGCTGCGTCCCGTCGATGTCGAGGAGATCCGCCTGCGCCGGACCGAATTGTCACGCGGCGTGCCGGTACCGGTGCCGCCCTTCTGGGGGAGCCGGACCATCGCGCGCGTTCCGGTCAAGGCGCTGGTGCCGTTCCTCAACGAACGCATGCTCTACCAATTCCAGTGGGGCTATCGCAAAGACGGCCGCAGTTTGGAGGAGTTCAAGATCTGGGCGCAGAAGGAGTTGCGGCCGACCTTGCACCGCATGCTGCAACTCGTGCTGGCCGACGATATCCTGGTGCCGCAGGCGGCTTACGGCTTCTGGAAATGCGCCGCCGACGGTAACGACGTCATCTTGTTCGACGAGGATGGCACGACCGAACGCACCCGGTTCAGCTTCCCGCGCCAGAATAAGGAGGGTGGGCTGTGCATCTCGGATTTCTTCCGGGATGTGAGCTCCGACGAGCGCGACGTGATCGGCTTGCAGGTCGTGACGATGGGCGAGCGCGCCTCGAGCGTGGCGCGTGACTGGTTCGCCCAGGACCGCTACCAGGACTACCTCTACCTGCATGGCTTGTCGGTCGAGATGGCCGAGGCGATGGCCGAGTATCTGCACAAGCGGATCCGAGCGGAGCTGGGTTTCGCCGGGGATGAGGCGCGCGATCTGGAAGGCATGCTGAACCAGGGTTATCGCGGTTCGCGCTATTCGTTCGGTTATCCGGCCTGCCCGAACGTCGCCGATCAGAAGCAATTGCTGGAGCTGCTCGGCGCCGATCAGATCGGCCTCCATTTGACCGACGAGGATCAGCTGGATCCCGAGCAATCGACCAGTGCGATCGTCGTACACCACCCCCAGGCGAAATATTTCTCGGTTTAACGTATCGCGACGGGCCAAGCTTGCCGTCGCCGCGTTAGTATAGAAGAGGCGTGCGGGTCTGCCGGCGCGGGAAGCGACAGGAGATTTTATATGGCCGTGGGTTCAGCGCGTAATTGGGTTTTCGGTGCCTTCGGTATCGCCGGTACGGCGCTGCTGACGCTATCGGCGCTGCCGGCGGGCGCGGTGCCGTTGATGTCAGGCAACTCCGCCGTGTCGCCATCGGCCGCTCAGAGCGCTATCCAGGATGTCCGCTGGGTCAATCAGTGCCGCACGATCCGCGTTTACCGGAACGGCCCGCATGGCCGCCACCTGGTCCCCGCGCGCAGCTGCAAGCGCGTCTGGGTGCGTTAAGGCCAGGAAACCGGGACCTATCCGCCAAAGCAATTGGCGGCGACGAAGGCTGTGAGGTCCTTGTGCGTCGGTTTTGCGCCCTGGACGGGAACCAGCTTGAACAGGCCGAGCTTCTCGTCGTTGCAGACCTCGGCCGAACTCGTCTGACCATCCTGGTCCAGCAGGCAGGTGCCGCCGTAGCTGACATCGCCGCCGGCCACGCCGACGGGGATCGCGATGACCTCCGCGCAGGATGTCACGTGGCCCCGCAGATGGTTGCTCTGCGCATCCCGATCGAAGGACCCGGTCCGGGCCTCCCGCTGCGGCGAGGCGAGTGTCTTCACCGTATAGGACTGGCCGTCGATCATGATGGAGTCCGGCGGCGGCGTCACGACGCTGGCGGCCAGTGCAACCGCCGGCGCACCGGCCACGGCGAGAAGGGCCGCGATACGCCAAGAAAGGCGAGAGCGTGTTCGGTCGAGGGTCGGTAAGGTCATGATCGCACCATCCGCCGTTTTACGGGCGAGATAGCTTATCCCGGATTGCGACGCAACCGGATGGTTGATCACCGAATGCCCCTCGATCTACCGCTCCTTCCCGGCTCCCACGGCAATGACAAGGTTCATGCCACCGAACAGTACAGAGGAGAGGGCTATGATCGTGAACAGAGTTGCCGGGCCGGCGTCGAAACGCGCGACAACTAGCCAGCCGATGCCTGCTGCGACGAGCGAGCGTATCGTCCCTGCGAGCGTCTGCGGTAGCACGCGTCCAAAGCCTTGGGCCGCGAAGGAGCACAATATCCCAAATCCGACGGCGCCATAGGCCGGTCCGATCCGTTGCAGATAGAGGGCGCCGATGGCCAGTACGGCCGGCTCGCGACTGAACAGGCCGAGCCAGATGTTCGGTGCGGCCGCAACCGTTAACCCGACGGCTTCGGTCACTGCGGCCGCCAGCAACGCGCCAGTCCAGGCGATGCGCCGGGCACGGGCATGCGCCCCAGCGCCGGCACTTGTCCCGACCATCGTGACGACAGCGGTACCCAACCCGAACAGCAGTGGGATCAGCAGGTAATCTAGCCGCGACGCCAAGCCATATCCTGCCACGGCGTCCGCGCCAAACAGGCCAACCGCGCCGGTGACGAGCACGACAGTAAGGTTGAGCTGCGCCGTGGCGAACGCCGAGAGTAGACCAACGCCGAGGATGTTGCGGAACAGGCTCGCCCGCAAGCTCCCGAGACGGAGTGAGAGGCCGCCCCGGCCTGATGCCATATAACGCAGCAGTACCGCCGCGGCGCCGACATAATAGAGGGTCAGCGCCGCTCCTGCGCCTCCGATGCCGAACCGTGGCAACGGTCCGATACCGAAGATCAGCGCGGGAGATAAAGGGATCACAACTGCCGCGCCGACGAGGATGACTAGCGCCGGGATGCGTACATTCCCGGCACCGCGCAGCGCCGCCGTGAGCAGGTTGACTATCCAGATCGGGATGGCACCCGCGAAAGTGAACTCGGAATAAGTCAGGGCCGCGTCAAGTGTGGCACCATCGCCGCCGAGGGCGCGGTAGAGACGAGGTCCGGCCGCCAGGGCGCCGACGGTAAATGTCAGCCCGAAGCCAACCGCCAGTACCAGGGCATGCAGCACGAGTGCGTCAGCATCCGCCTGCCGTCCGGCGCCGATCGCACGTGCGACCGAACCCGAAACGCCACCGCCAATGCCTCCGCTCGACATCATCGTCATCAGCATCAGCACCGGGAAAACCAGCGCCACGCCCGCAAGCGAGTCCGTGCCGAGCAAGCCGATATAGATCGTCTCGGCGATACCGACGGCCGTCTGCACGACCATCACGACGATCATCGGCAGGGCCAGCCGCAGCATCGTTGGGAGCACCGAGTCGTGCAGTATGGCGTGGCGGATCACTGTCTTTGGGTTGGGTGGGGGGGACGCATCTCCCACCGACAGGGAAGCAGCAGCCCGCGTGTCCGACGCCTCATTGGCTGGCGTGTTCGGCGCCCGATCGGTCATCGGCAGTTCCTCGTCTAGAAACGGCCCTTCAGGCTATCAGAGGCCCTCGGTCGCCACCCCATACGCCGCCAATGCCGTCACCAGGGCCGCGCGGTCGGTGAAGGTCACGCTGCGCATGCCGATCGATGTGGCGGCGGCGGTGTTCTCGGCGCGGTCGTCGATGAAGATGCTGTCTTCGGGCGCGCAGCCCTCTAGCTCCAGCACCCGGCGAAACGAGGCCGGATCGGGTTTTACCAGGCCCAGCTGATAGGAGAGATAGGCGGCATGGGCATGGGCCAGCGCTGTGTACCGCGCCGAGACATGCTCCCAATGCGGCGCGTTGATGTTCGAGAACAGGGCTATGCGATGGCGCTGGGCGAGCACACGGACCAGCGCCTCCATGCCCGGCTCTTCGCTGAAATGGCTGCTCCAGAGGTCGAGGAAATGGCCATAGGGCTGGCTGAAGCCGTGCTCCGCGACCAATTGGCCGTGCAGCGCGTCGATGCCCAGCCTTCCGGTGGCGATCACATTGTCATGCAGTCCCGCCGCCAGCCGTGGCCGGACCCCGACCGGGTCGGCGCAGCATGCCGCGAGCCGGTCGAAGAGCAGGTTGTTGTCGTGGCGGACGAAGACATTGCCGATATCGAAGATCAGCACCGGCGTCGGAGCGGGCCGGGTTGGAGCGGGGACCGCCATTCAGCCGATTTCCTCGGCGAAATGACAGGCGACCTGATGGCCGTCGATCGGGCGCAGCTCCGGCCGGTCGACGGCGCAGCGATCTTTGGCGAAGGGGCAGCGTTTGTGGAACGCGCAGCCGCTCGGCGGGTTGAGCGGAGAGGGCAGCTCGCCCTTGACAGCGACGATGCCGGGCTTATCCGTCTTCGCCAGTCTGTGATCGAGGCTGGGCGTCGCCGCCAGCAGCACCTTGGTATAGGGGTGGCGCGGCGTCGCGAACAGGCTGGTCTTGGGGGCCTGTTCGACCGGCCGGCCCAGATACATCACCATGACGTCATCGGCGATGTGCCGCACCACGCCCAGATCGTGGCTGATGAACAGATAGGCGAGCTTGAACTCGTCCTGCAGGTCCATCATCAGGTTCAGCACCTGCGCCTGGATCGAGATGTCGAGGGCGGAGACCGGCTCGTCCGCGACGACGACGCGCGGGTTCAGCATCAAGGCCCGGGCGATCGCGACGCGCTGCCGCTGCCCACCGGAGAACATGTGCGGATACCGGCCGTAATGCTCCGGCCGCAGCCCGACCTTGGCCATCATCGCCCGCGCCGTCTCGCCCCGCGCGCGGGCATCGCCGCGATGGTTGATGATCAGCGGTTCTTCGAGGGCGGCACCAACGGTCTGGCGTGGATTCAGCGAGGCATAGGGGTTCTGGAACACCATCTGCACGGCGAGGCGCAGCCGCCGGCGGGTCGCGGGATCGCTTTCCCCGACCGGCGCGCCGTCGATCAGCAACTCGCCGTCGCTCGGTGGCTCCAGCAGTGCCACCATCCGCGCCAGGGTCGACTTGCCACAGCCGGATTCGCCGACCACCGCCAGGGTCTTGCCCACGGCCAGGGTGAAGGAGGCGCCGTCGACCGCCCTGATCTCGGCGCCACGGGAGAATATCCCGCCGCCGACGGTATAGCGGCGCTTGAGATCGCGCGCTTCGAGCATCACGGCGCCAGTGCTGGGCAAAGGATCCGCGCTGGGTAAAGGATCCGCGCTGGGCAAGGGGGGCGTCATGCGCCGGCTCGCTGGGGTTCGGCCTGTCGTGGATGCCCGGCCGGATCGAGCGGGTAATGGCAGCGCGAGGGGGCGCCGCCCGGCCGATCGGTGGCGGTGCGGTCGAGCCCCGGACGAACCTCGACGCAATGCTCGGTGACGAACCGGCAGCGCGGGCTGAACAGGCAGCCGCGCGGCCGATCGTCGATGCCGGGCACCATGCCGGGAATGGTCGGCAGCCGACGTTTGCCGAGCGCCCGTTCCGGCAAGGCATCCAGCAGGGCGGCGGTATAGGGGTGTCGGGGGGCGGCGAACAGTTGATCGGCCGCCTGTTCCTCGACCATCTGGCCGGCATACATGACCTGAACCCGTTGAGCGGTCTCGGCGATGACGCCCATGTCGTGGGTGATCAGCACCAGCGCCATCCCGCGATCGCGCTGCAGGCTCACCAGCAGGTCCAGGATCTGCTTCTGGATGGTGACGTCCAGCGCGGTCGTCGGCTCGTCGGCGATGATCAGCTTGGGATCGCAGGCGAGCGCCATGGCGATCATCACGCGCTGGTTCATGCCACCCGACAGCTGATGGGGAAAGCTGCCCAGCCGCGTCTCGGGTGCCGGGATGCCGACCTGGTGCAGCAGCTCGATGACCCGCCGCCGGCGTGTCGACCGGTCGCCCATGTTGTGCACCTTCAGCGCCTCGCCGATCTGCCAGCCGACGGTGAAGCAGGGGTTCAGGCTCGACATCGGCTCCTGGAACACCATCGCCATGTCCTTGCCGACCAGCTTGCGCCGATCGCCGGTGGACAGGTTCTGCAGGTCGACATCGCCGAACCGCATCCGGTCGGCGGTGACCTTGCCCGGATAGCCGATCAGGCCCATCACCGCCAGCATCGAGACCGATTTGCCGGAGCCGGATTCGCCGACGACGCCCAGTACCTCGCCGGCATCGAGCGTGAGGTCGACGCCGTCGACCGCGCGGAACGGTCCGCGGGCGGTGGCGAATTCGACCGACAGGTTGCGGATTTCAAGCAGAGCCATGGGTCAGCGCTTCAGTTTCGGGTCGAGGGCGTCGCGCAACCCGTCGCCGAACAGGTTGAAGGCCAGCACGGTGATCAGGATGGCAAGCCCGGGGAACAGCACCATCCACCAGGCGCGGGTGACGAATTCCATCGAGCTCGACAGCATGGTGCCCCATTCCGGCGTCGGCGGCTGGGCGCCGAGACCGAGGAAGCCTAGGGCGGCCGCGTCGAGGATCGAGGACGAAAAGCCCAGCGTACCCTGGACGATCAGTGGCGCCAGGCAGTTCGGCAGCACCGTGATGAACATCAGGCGCAACACGCCGGCACCGGCGCAGCGCGACGCGGTGACATAGTCGCGCGACAATTCGGTCAGTGCCGCCGCCCGAGCCAGCCGTGTGAAATGCGGCAGGGTCACCAGTGAAACCGCCATCATCGCGTTGAACAATCCGGGGCCCAAAATGGCGACGATGACGATCGCCAGCAGCAGGCTGGGGAATACCAGCAGCACATCCATCAGGCGCATCAACCCGATATCGACCGTCCCGCCGCAGAACGCGGCGGTCAGGCCGAGGGCGGTGCCGAGCGCCAGCGACAATGTCACGACCGAGCTGCCGATGATCAGCGACAGTCTGGCGCCATAGATCACGCGCGACAGCACGTCGCGGCCGATATCGTCGGTGCCCATCGGAAAGCGCCAGGAACCGCCCTCGACCCAGAAGGGCGGCCGCAGCAGCGCCTCGCGGAATTGTTCGATCGGCGAATGCGGCGCCACCAATTCGGCGAAGACGGCGACGACGATCAGCACCAGCATGATCACCAACCCGCCGACGGCACCTCGGTTCTCCGCGAAGGCACGCCACAGCAGCCGTGCGCTACTGGGGGCGGGGGCAAGCCGTGGGGCGGTCGCGGCGGTTTCGGTTATGGCCATGGATGATTATCGCCGGATACGGGGGTTGAGCAGGCCATAGGTGAGGTCGACCGAGAAGTTGACCAGCATGACCAGCGAGGCGATCAGCAGCACGCCGCCCTGCAGCACCGGGTAATCCCGCCGCTCGATCGAGGCCAGCAGCCAACTGCCGACGCCGGGCCAGGAGAAGATCCGTTCGGTCAGGATGGCGCCGCTCAGCAGCGCGCCGACCTGCAGGCCGATCACCGTCACCACGGGGATGAGGGCGTTGCGCAGGGCGTGGACGCCGACCACGCGGGCGACGCTGAGGCCCTTGGCGCGGGCGGTGCGGATGTAATCCTCGTTCAGCACTTCCAGCATCGCCGACCGGGTCATGCGCGCGATCACCGCCAGCGGGATGGTGCCCAGTACGACCGTCGGCAGGATCAGGTAGCGGAGCGCGGACCAGAAGGCACCTTCGTCGTCCGACATCAGGCTGTCTATGAGCAGGAACCCGGTCGTCGGCTCGATGTAGTATTGCGCCGAGATCCGGCCGGAGACCGGCGTCCACCCCAGCGAGACCGAGAAGATCAGGATCAGCATCAGCCCCCACCAGAAGATGGGCATGGAGGCGCCGGTCACCGATACGCCCATCAACCCGTAATCCAGCGGCGAGCCGCGCCGCACGGCGGCGATGACGCCGAGTGGCAGGCCGATGGCGGTGGCGAAGACGATCGCGGCGAGGGCTAGTTCGAGGGTGGCCGGGAACAGGGTGGTGAATTCGTTCCAGACCGTTTCCTTGGTGACGACCGACACGCCCAGATTGCCCGTGACGACATCGCCCTCGTAATCGAGGAACTGCTTCCAGAGCGGCTGATCGAGGCCGTATTCGTGGCGCAACTCGGCCAGCCGTTCGGGCGAGATGCCGCGTTCGCCCACGCGCACTTCGATCGGGTCGCCGGGCACCAGGCGGATCAGCATGAAGCTGAGGAAGGTCACCCCCAGAAAGGTCGGGATGATCAGGCTGGCGCGTTTGATGATGAAACGGAACATGATGGTCGAGCCACGGCGGCCAGCGAGGGACTGACCCCGCTAGCCGTCGCTATGCTCTCTCTTGCTACTTCAGCTCGACTTCGTCGAACTGATGGGTACCGAACGGGCTCATCTTATAGCCCGTGACTTCCTTGCGCATCGGCAGGAAGACCTGCGAATGGGCGATCAGGAAGAACGGCGCCTCGTCATGCATGATGACCTGGGCTTGGCTGTAGAGCTTGGCGCGCTCCTTTTGGTCGCTGATCTTGACCGCGTCGGTCACCAGCTTGTCGAAGTCCTTGTTGCACCACTTGGCGATGTTGCTGCCGCCGGCCCGCGCCGAGGTGCAGCCTGCCAGCACGTTGAAGAAGTTGTCCGGATCGCCGTTGTCACCGGTCCAGCCCAGCTGTGCCATCTGGTGCTCGCCCGCCTGGGCGCGCTTGCGGTACTCGCCCCACTCAAAGGACACGATGTTCGCCTTGATGCCAATCTTGGCGAGGTCGGATTGCATCAGTTCGCCGATACGCTTGGCGTTCGGGTTGTACGGACGCTGCACCGGCATGGCCCAAAGATCGGTCTCGAAGCCGTCCGGCACGCCCGCCTCGGCCAGCAATTTCTTCGCCGCGGCCGGGTCGTAGGGATAATCCTTGATCGTGTCGTTGTAGCTCCACATCGTCGGCGGGATCAGGTTCTTGGCCGGGGTTCCGGCACCCTGATAGACCGCGTCGAGGATCGCCTTCTTGTCGATCGCCATGTTGATCGCCTGACGCACGCGCTTGTCGTCGAACGGCTTCTTCTGGGTGTTGAACGCCATGTAGCCAATGTTGAGGCCCGCCTGTGACTGCATCGTCAGGCTTTTGTCTTCCTTGATGGAAGGCAGGTCGGCCAGGTTCGGGAAGGGAATGATCTGGCATTCATTGGCGCGCAGCTTGGCCAGACGAACCGCCGGATCCTTGGTGATCGAGAACACCAGGCCGTCGATCTTCGGCTTCTTGCCCCAATAGCCCGGGAACGCCTTATAGCGGATCGTCGCATCCTTCTGGTACTGCACGAACGAGAACGGGCCGGTACCGATAGGGTCCTGATCGATCAGCTCGGGCTTGCCCTTCTTGAGCAGGACGTCGGCGTATTCGCCCGACAAGATCGTCGCGAAATCCATCGCCATATTGGCGATGAACGGCGCCTGCGGCTCCTTCAGCACGAACTTCACCGTATAGGCGTCGACCTTGTCGATCGATTCCAGCAAGGCCGGCATGCTCATGTCGCTGAAGTAGTCGTAAGCGCCGCCGGAGACCTTGTGATACGGGTTGTCGTCCTTCCACATGCGGTTGAACGAGAACAGCACGTCATCGGCGTCGAAGTCGCGCGTCGGCTTGAAATTGGCATTGCTCTGCCACTTCACGCCCTTGCGCAGCTTGAAGGTGAAGGTCTTGCCGTCGGGCGAGACGGTCCAGGATTCCGCCAGGCCCGGTCCCACTTCCGTCGATCCGAGCTTGAACTCGACCAGGCGGTTGTAGATCGGCTTGCTGGCGTCGAACGAGGTGCCGGTGGTGTTGATCTGCGGGTTGAAGTTCTCGGGCGAGCCTTCCGAGCAATAGACCAGGGTTTTTGCGGCGGCCTCGGTCGGGGCGGCGGCGATGCCGGCGGCGGTCCCGAAGACCAGCAACGCGCAGGCAGCGGCAAAGTTGGGGACTCTCATTGCGGCGTTAGCTCCTGTCAAAATTTGGTGTTCGCCCGTTCGAGCGGGCGTTCGGCGGGGTATCTCGTTGCTGTCTCGCCGTTAAGGCCGGGCGACGAACGACGAGCATAATGCGGGCAAGTACAGCACGCGGCGTGCCACGTCAAACGGCACCCGATAGCGTATCCGTCCGTCGCAGTGCCACGCGATAGAGCGGGGCCAGCGCCGCGGGCAGGATATAGATCGGGAATTGCGCCGCCGCGAAGAACAGCAGCAGATCCGGTGACGCCGCGGCACCCAGGGCGGCGATGACGACGGCCATGTTGCGATTGCCGCCCAGCAACCCGGCCGTCAGGGCGCCGCGCCATCCCAACTTGCCGAAGACCAGGGTGTTCGCCGCCTGCATGCCCAGGCTGGCGACGAAGGCGGCGCCGACGAAACCGGCCACCTTGGCCGGTTGTGTGAGAGCCGTCGCGGTCACCCCGTCCATGGCGGCGATGGCGAACAGCACCAACAGGATGACCATGCTGCTATCCAGCGTCGGACGGTGGCGCCGCAGCCGCTCCGATCCCGCCACCCGGCTGAGGATGGCGGCGGCGAGGGCCGCGCCCCCGACGAACTCGACCAATCGGCGCATCATGTCGGCGATGCCGAGATCGAGTGGCAGGCCGCCCAGCACGCCGCCGATCAGCGGCAGGCTCACCGGCATGACCAGGATGCCCAGCATGGCCGCGACAAGCGCCAGCGCGGCGTCGAGATCCAACAGCAGTGCGATCGCCGCGGCGCTCGACAAGGGCGCGCAGCCCGACCAAAGCACCAGAGACTGGCTCAGCCCCGACGGGAGGTCGATCATCCGTAGAGCCAGCGCCATCAACAGGGGCGTGCCGAACAATGTCCAACCAAGGACCAGGGCCACGCGGGTCGGGCGCCGGATCTGTGCTGCGACCTGCCGCCAATCGAGCCGCAGCATCGTCGCCATGGTCGTGAGGAAGGTGAAGACGGGCAGGGCTGGATGCAACGCGCTCGCCAGCGGCGGCGCCGCCAAGCCGATGACGATGCCCGCTACCATCAAGCTGGTGCCGTGCTCTGCGATCAGATGTCGAAGCTGCATGGTCAAGGGCACGCGCCGATGATCCGCCACACCGTTTCTCCGCAGGACGGCGATGGTTTATAGTCCCGCATCATGTCTTTCCCAGCCCCGTTCGAGCGCCATGCCGAAGCCATCCAGCCAGGCTGGATCGACTATAACGGCCATATGAATGTCGCCTACTACGTGCTGGTGTTCGATCACGGCACTGATGCCCTGTGCGATGCGCTGGATCTCGGCGCCGGCTATGTCGCCCGTACCGACCGCTCGCTGTTCATCGCCGAGGCGCATATCACCTACGAGCGGGAGGTCCGGCTGGGCGACACGGTGCGCATCGTCAGCCGCGTGCTGGGTGCCGATCACAAGCGGATTCACCTGTTTCACGAGATGTTCCATGCGGAGGGCGGCTGGCGTGCCGCGTCGACTGAGTTGATGGCCCTGCATGTCGATTTGACGCTGCGTCGGACGGCGCCATTCGACGATGCGCAGCGGGATCTGCTGGCGGCGGTGGTGGCCAGCCACCGGGCACTGCCCCTACCGGCCGGCATCGGCCGGCGTATTAATATGTGATTCGGCCGGCATCGGCCGGCGTATTAATATGTGATCACCCGGCCTGCGCCGCGAGTGCCTTGAGCTTGTCGCCGCTGATCCGATAGCCGCGCCAGTCTTCTCGATCGGTGATGCCGAGCTTTTCGTAGAAGTTCCGCGCCGGGTTCCAGGTCAGCACATTGAGATCCAGCCGGCGGGCGCCCAAGCCGATCGCGATCTTGGCCAGTTCCGCGACCAAGCGCTTGCCGACATTTTGGCCACGCGCGAATTCGGCGACCCAGAGATCCTCCAGATGGATCCCGGCCCGGCCCTCCCAGGTCGAATAGTTGAAATACCACAGCGCGAAGCCGGCCGGCTTGCCGTCGATCTCGGCCAATTGCACATGGAATTTGGGTTCGGCGCCGAAGCCGTCGCGCAGCAGGTCGGCCTCGGTCGCGTGCACCGCATCGGGTTCGCGCTCGAAGGTGGCGAGGTCATGGACCATGCGCAGGATGGTCGGCACGTCGGTCGCGGTGGCGGTGCGAAGAACCAGGGTCATGCTTTGCCTTTCGATCGTGTTAGAGCGCGATGCATCGCGCTCTGGCTTTGTTTGTCGAGCAATTTCATGGTTTTAGATTGAACGAAGCGGTTCAACCTAAAACCATATTGCTCTATGGGTGCGGCCACCACGGCATGAAGCCGGTGACGATCAGCCACAGGATACCGAACGCCATCGATAGCACGGTGATCGGAATGCCGGTCCGCGCGAAATCGGCGAATTTGATGGTGATGCCGAGACGCTCCGCCTGCTCCACCATGATGATGTTGGACAGGCTGCCGACCAGCAGCAGATTGCCGGCGAGCGAGGAGAGCAGCGCCAGGCCGTAGAGGGCCCCCGGCGACGGCGTCTGCCAGATCTGCAGCAGCAGGATCACCGAGGGCACGTTGCCGATCGTGTTGCTCATCAACAGCGTCAGCGGCGCCATCACGACCAGGCTCTCGGGCAGCAGATTGGCCTGGTCGAGCGCGTTGGTCAGCAACCCCATCAGCGGTGTGGTGCCCAGCGCTCCGGTAACGCCGAACAGGCAGGCGAACAGCAGCAGCAGCGGCCAATCGACCGCCGCGATCATGGTGCGGCTGGTGAATTTCCGGTTGGCCAACAAGAGGGCCGCGATCAGCAGCCCGCCGACATCGCGCGGCAGATCGGTCGAGAACAGGGCGAGCAAGGCGGCGAGCGCGATCAACCCCTTATTGGTCTGGTTGCGGTCATGCGGATGCGCTTCCCCGATGGGGGGAGCGAGGGGCGTCTCCGGTGTGAAACCGCCCTCCGGCAGGGCCAGGCGATTGCGCCAGACCAAGGCGATGACGCCGAACACCAAGACCAGTGCCACCAGCGCCGGCATGCCGCAGGCCAGTACATAAGTGGATAGCCTGAGATCGCCCAGCTCGCCGATCAGGATGGTCTGCGGCGCGCCGATGATCGTGGCCGCCGATCCGGCATTGCAGGCGCAGGCCATCGCGATGAGGTAGGGCCGGGGATCGAGGCCGCGCTCCCGCACCGCCGCCGCGACCAGCGGCGTCAGCGCGAAGATCACGATGTCGTTGGCCAGCACCGCCGAAATGGCGCCGGCCGTGGCCACGGTGAGCGCCAGCGTCCGCACCGGGGTGCCCCCCAGCCGGGTGATCCGGTGCGCCGCCTGTTCGAAGAAGCCGGAGGTGACGAATTGCGCCGAGATGATCATCAGCGCGAACAGCAGGACCAGTGTCGGCATGTCGACGCGCGCCGCGATCTCGTCGAGCGTGCGCGTCCGGGTCGCCAACAGGGCGATGACGCCGAGCAGGGCGATGCCGGTGCGGTCGACCTGCAGCCAGGGCAGCCGGCCGGCGGCCATGCCGATATAGGTCAGCACGAACACGGCGATGATGATCGGGGTATCAAGCACGGGCGGGCATGGCTCGTCGGCGACGATCGAGCTCGTCGGCTTGGTTGAGGAATCGGTCGCCGGATTGCGACCTTGGGATGCAAGGTAACACGCTCGAAACCGGCTCGATATGACCCGGGGGACACGGTCGCCGGCCGTTTTGCATCCTCCGGGCGATTGGCCGCGTCGCGTGGCGCTTCTAACCCGGTCGATCCACGGTTAAGGTCCGTGCGTATGACCTCTTCCTCCTCAATCGTTCCTCAATCGCCGGCTGGGCTCGACCCCGAGGCGCATCTCGCCGGGCTGAATCAGGCGCAGCGGCAGGCCGTCGAGGCGATCGACGGTCCGGTTCTGGTGCTGGCTGGTGCCGGGACCGGCAAGACCCGCGTGCTGACCACCAGGCTCGCCCATATCCTGGTGCGCGGCCGGGCGTTTCCCGGCCAGTTGCTGGCGGTGACCTTCACCAACAAGGCGGCGCGCGAGATGCGCGACCGGCTGGAGCGGATGATCGGCCGGGCGACGGACGGGCTATGGCTCGGCACCTTCCACTCGATCGCCGCCCGTATCCTGCGCCGCCATGCCGAGCTGGTCGGTCTCAAGCCGAATTTCACGATTCTCGATACGGACGACCAGATCAGGTTGATCAAGCAGCTGCTGGCGGCCGAGAACATCGACGACAAGCGGTGGCCGGCGCGCGCCGTGCTGGGCGTGATCGAACGCTGGAAGGATCGCGGCCTCACTCCCGACAAGATCGACGCGGCCGAGGTCGGCGACATCGCCGGCGGCCGGACGATCGAGCTCTATCGCGCCTATCAGGACCGGTTGCGGGTGCTGAACGCGGCCGATTTCGGCGATCTGCTGCTGCATAATCTGACGATCTTCCTGGGGCACCCGGAGGTGCTGGCGGAATATCATCGGCGGTTCCGCTACATCCTGGTCGACGAGTATCAGGACACCAACGTTTCCCAGTACCTCTGGCTGCGGTTGCTGGCCCAGGGGCATCGCAACATCTGTTGCGTCGGCGATGACGACCAGTCGATCTACGGCTGGCGCGGGGCGGAGGTCGGCAACATCCTGCGCTTCGAGGCGGATTTCCCCGGCGCCACGGTGATCCGGCTAGAGCAGAATTACCGCTCGACGCCGGAAATCCTCGCCGCCGCCTCCGGCCTCATCGCCCACAACAAGGGGCGGCTCGGCAAGACCCTGTGGACCGAGAGCAATGGTGGCGAAAAGCTGAAGCTGCGCGGTGTGTGGGATGGCGAGGCGGGGGCGCGCGGGGTCGCCGACGAGATCGAGACGGCGCAGCGCCGGGGCGACAGCCCGGCCGGCATGGCGATCCTGGTGCGCGCCGGCTTCCAGACCCGCGAATTCGAGGAACGCTTCATCCAGCTCGGCATCCCCTATCGGGTGATCGGCGGACCGCGCTTCTACGAACGGCAGGAGATCCGCGACGCCCTCGCCTATCTCAGGATCGTCCATCAACCGGATGACGATCTGGCGTTCGAGCGGATCGTCAACACACCGCGCCGAGGTATCGGCGATGCGACCATGCAGGTCCTGCACGGCATCGGCCGCGGCCAGGGCGTGCCGCTGCTGGAGGCGGCACGGCGTGTCGTTACCACCGATGAGCTGAAGCCCGCGGCGCGCAAGGCGCTCGGTACGCTGGCGCGCGATGTCGACCGCTGGGCCGACAAGCTGGCCGAGCTGCCACATCCGGAGGTGGCGCAGATCCTCTTGGACGAGTCGGGATACACCGCGATGTGGCAGGCCGACAAATCGGCCGACGCACCCGGCCGGCTGGAAAACCTGCGCGAGCTGATCGTCGCCATGGCCGAATTTGAAAACATCGGTGGTTTCCTGGAGCATGTCGGTCTGGTGATGGACAACGCCTCCCAGGCCGATGGTGAGATGGTCAGCCTGATGACCCTGCATTCAGCCAAGGGGCTGGAGTTCGACTCGGTGTTCCTGCCCGGCTGGGAGGAAGGGTTGTTCCCGCATCAGCGCGCGATGGATGAGAGCGGCCAGGCGGGTCTGGAGGAGGAGCGGCGGCTCGCCTATGTCGGCATCACCCGAGCGCGGCGCCGGGCGGCGATATCCTTCGCCGCCAATCGGCGGATCCACGGCCAATGGCAGAGCGCCATTCCGTCGCGCTTCGTCGATGAATTGCCCCGCGAGATGATCGAGAGCGAGACCGCTGCCGGCCTCTATGGCGGGTTGCAGGCGCCGGCCGGTCGTCCCGGCGGGTTGTTCGACATGAGTCCTCGCCCGGGCTTCCGATCCGGCGGCGTCACACGGCTGGGTGTCGGTTATGCGGGGGGCGGCGCCGTGCCGGCCGAGGGGCGGGAGATCCGCAAGGTCGGCGGCTTCGCCCAGGGCGCGCGCGTCTTCCACCAGAAATTCGGTCCCGGCACGGTGCGTGATGTCGAGGATAACAAGCTGACGATCGAGTTCGACAAGGCGGGTGAGAAGAAGGTGATGGACAGCTTCGTGGAGAAACTGCCGTGACGGTGTGGCGCATCGCGACCGACCTCCCCGACGAGCCGATCGCCGAGGCGATGGCGGCTGCGTTGGGCGAGGTGGCCGATGCCGTTTCGGCCTTCGAGACCACGCCGGCGGGGCCGTGGCAGGTGACCGGCTTTACCCAGGAAAAGCCGGAGCAGGCTACCCTCGACCGGGCGGCGGCGCTGATCGTCGCGGCCTTCGGCATCGCTCTTCCGGCTATCACGGTCGAAGGCTTGCCGGATTCCGACTGGGTGACCGAGAATCAGCGGAGTTTCCCGCCGATCTGTGCCGGCCGCTATTTCATCCATGGCTCGCATCACGCCGGGCCGGTGCCGGCTGGCTCGATCGGTCTGGAGATCGACGCGGCGACGGCGTTCGGGACGGGGGAGCATGCGACGACCCAGGGTTGCCTGCTCGCCCTCGACGCCCTGGTGCGCCGGCATGACGGCCGGCGGCCGCGCGTGCTCGATATGGGAACCGGTACCGGCATCCTCGCGATCGCGGCGGCGAAGACCTGGGGCGTGCCGGTGCTGGCCTGCGACATCGATCCCAATTCGGCGCGGGTGGCCGGCGAGAATGCCGTCGCCAACGGAGTCGGACATCTGGTGCGCACCTATGCCGGCGATGGCTATCGCGCGCGCATCCTGCGCCAGGCGGCACCCTTCGATCTGATCTTCGCCAATATCCTGGCCCGCCCGCTCGCCGCCATGGCCGGCAGCCTCGCCCGCAACCTGGCGCCGGGTGGTGTGGCGATCCTGTCCGGCCTGCTCTCCTGGCAAGAAAGTTACGTCCGTGCCGCCCATCGGCGCGACGGCCTGCGTTTCCGTCGCCGGATCGCCCGCGACGGCTGGCATACCCTAATGATCGAGAAACCCAACCTATGAACACCCGTCCCGCTTTCGAACGCTCGATCCTGGCCGCGATGCCGCCGGGCGTTCCGCCGCAGCATATTTTGGACTTCGACGAGAAACTGCGGGCGCTGCATCTCAATGAATGTCCGTTGCCGCCGAGCCCGCATGTCGTGGCCGCGATCGCCGAAGCCGCCGCCGCCGGCAATCGCTATCCGGATCCCCGGGGCCGCCGCCTGCTGGCCATGCTGGCCGAGCGGACCGGTATTCCGGCCGAACGGATCATGCTGTCCAACGGCAGCGAGGAGTTGATCGGCCTGGTGTCGATGGCGGCCCTCGATCCGGGCGACGAGGTCGTACTGCCGACCCCGTCCTTCCCGCGCTATGCCAAGGCGGCGGCCCTCGCCGAAGCGATGCCGGTGCGCACGGCGCTCACCGATGACGGCCGCAACGATGTCGACGCGCTGCTGGCGGCGATCACGCCGCGCACGCGGCTGGTGTGGTGTGCCACGCCGAACAACCCGACCGGTCAGATGAACGACGCCGAGGAACTCGCGCGGCTGATCGCCGGCGTGCCGTCCAACGTCCTGCTGGTCGTCGACGAGGCGTATTTCGAGTTCGGCCGGCATGCGGGCGGCCCGGATGTCTTGAGCCTGCTGCGGCGGGCGCGTTGTCCCTGGGTGGTGTTGCGGACCTTCTCCAAGGCGTATTGCCTGGCCGGCTTGCGCCTCGGTTATACGCTGGCCAGCGCGCCGGAAGTGATCGGGGCTTTGGCCAAGCTCAAGGCCACTTTCAACGTCGGTGCCCTCGCCCAAGCGGCGGCGGTGGCGGCCCTGGGCGATGAGGATCATCTGGCGCGCGTGCTGGATAATTGCGCCGAGGAGCGTCGGCGGCTCGACGCGGGCGCCCGGCGGCTCGGCTTGGCACCCTTGCCGACCGTGGCGAACTTCATCGCCATGGCTGTGCCCGGAGAGGCGGCGTCGGTCATCGCCTCGTTCCGCCGCCAAGGCATTCTGATCAACGGCTTTCGGGAGGCGGGCTATGAAAAGATGATCCGCATCTCGATCGGCACGCATGACGACACCGATGCGGTTCTGGCGGCCCTCGCCGTCGCCCTCGACGAGGCGCAGGTCTGACCGGAGTTGCCTGACGAATCAGGCGGCCATCGGCGGATGTCGGTGGCGTTCGCCGAAGGTCGGCGTTACCGACCAGGTCGTCGCAGGAGCCGTTTTCGTCACGGGCATGCCGCTCTTGAGCTGTGCTACCGCGATGCGATCGAGACCGATATCCGCCAGCAAGCGTTCGTCCAGCCCGCCGAGTTCGGTTGCCAGATGCGATCGGCGGTACCAGGTCCGGATCGGGCGCAGCCCCTGCTTTACGATGACATCGCCGAGGGCGATACCGATCAACAGCAGAGGAAAGGCCAGGGTAAGCAGATCGCGCAGCAGCACGTCGAGGATGCTGGAGCTTTGAAACGTCGTGAACGCGGTCATCGAGGGTCCTGATTTTCTTCTTGGATCCGGACGGGCCGGAGAGGCCAGGCGGAGCAGATCGTTCAATAAGGGCGGGGGACTACGGCGGTGGGGCCCGGCGCTGTCCCCTCGGGGAAAGATGCCGGGTCAACCACCATCCGGGCGATCGCGTCATAAGCGATGCCGGGTCTGCCGAGTGGGCCTCGTATTCGCCGACCGGTCACCCGGTCCAGCTACACGAGCCACCTGTCACTCGTCCTTTGGGTTCACGCGCCGATTGGCGCGTGGAGCGACGGGTCGTTAGGCGGCGTGACGGATGTTGACGTTCGCCGGGGCCGTCTGGGCCGGGGCACCGATCGAGGCGATCTGCGCCGGGGCGTCGAACACATAGGCGATGTCGCCACGGCTGAGACCGATATCGGCCAACGAACGATCATCGAGCGCATGCAACTCGTTGATGACCCGCTGCCGCTCCCGCCAGGCAACCAGCCGGCCGGCCGCGTTGCGCAGCGTGATAAAGACGTCGTACATTTCTTAACTCCTGAGGAAACCTGCGGGTTCGATTTATCCCGCAGCGCAATATTTGGGCATGTGCTGCTGATAAACTAGACGTTTCTATGCACGCCAGAGTCTCGCATCGCGCATATCATCCGTTAGCAAAGCTGCAACTTTTAGGCGGCTAAGACGTCCCTTACGACATCCGATCGGGATGGGCGAGACGTCAAAAGGCGAGCGGGCCGTCGGTCTTGACCTCGTCGAGCACGAAGAAGGTCCGCACCTGCCGGACGCCTGGAAGCGCCAGGATCGTCTCGCTGTGGAACCGATTGAAGGCGTTGAGGTCCCGCACGCGGATCTTCAGGAAATAATCGACCTCGCCGGCCACCAGGAAACATTCCAGCACCTGCGGAAGCGCGCGGGCGGCCTTGGCGAACTGCGCGAAGCTCTCCTGCGTCGAGCGGTCGAGCACGATGCCGACGAGAACCGCCGTCTCCCGCTGAACGGCCTTGGGATCGATCAAGGCACGCACGCCCTTGATGATCTTCGTGTCGAATAGCCGTCGCGTATGGTTCCAGCAGGCCGACGCGCTCAACCCCACCTGCTTCGCCAACTCGGCATTGCTGAGCCTGCCATCGTCCTGCAGGGCCTTCAGAATCCGCCGGTCAGGGGCGGTGAGGTCGGGAAACGGTGTCTCGGGGTCCATGCCGGGAAGGTCCTTCTGACGGAGAGAAAGCTCAGGCGGATGAGTCTTTCGTATAATGCGGTATTTTTGAAAGACTATCGTGCTAGAAGCGATTTTCTCGAAATTATCTCTGCCTTAGGCACTCTATATCAAAAGCAAATTCCCGGCATTTTGGCTTATGTTCCCCACCGGTTCCATCGCAAGGGAAGGGCGACGTCATGCTAGAGAAATTCGAGCGCTATCCGCTCACTTTCGGGCCCACGCATATCGAAAAGCTGGAGCGGCTCGGCGCCCATCTCGGCGGCAAGGTCGAGCTTTACGCCAAGCGGGAAGATTGCAATTCGGGGCTGGCCTTTGGCGGCAACAAGCTGCGTAAGCTCGAATACATCATCCCCGACGCGATCGCCTCCAACGCCGATACGCTGGTTTCTATCGGCGGCGTGCAGTCCAACCACACGCGCATGGTCGCCGCCGTCGCGGCGAAGATCGGCATGAAGTGCCGGCTCGTCCAAGAAAGCTGGGTGCCGCATGAGGACGCCGTCTACGACCGCGTCGGCAATATCCAGCTCAGCCGCATCTTGGGCGCCGATGTCCGCCTCGTCGATGAGGGCTTCGACATTGGCATCCGGCAGAGCTGGGAGGAGGCGATCGCCGATGTGAAGGCCAAGGGCGGCAAGCCCTACGCGATTCCGGCCGGCGCCTCCGTCCATAAATTCGGCGGCCTCGGCTATGTCGGCTTCGCCGAGGAAGTGCGTGCGCAGGAAAAGGAACTGGGCTTCGCCTTCGACTATATCGTCGTCTGCACGGTCACGGGCTCGACCCATGCCGGCATGCTCGTCGGCTTCGCCAAGGACGGCCGCGAGCGCAAGGTCATCGGCATCGACGCGTCCTTCACCCCGGCCCAGACTAGGGCGCAGGTACTCCAGATCGCCCGGAATACGGCGGAACTGGTCGACCTCGGCAAGGAACTCGTCGAGGATGACGTCATCCTGATCGAGGATTATGCCTATCCGGTCTACGGCGTTCCCTCGGAGGAGACGAAGGAGGCGATCCGCCTCTGCGCGCGCCTGGAAGGCATGATCACCGACCCCGTCTATGAGGGGAAATCCATGCAAGGCATGATCGATCTGGTGCGGAAGGGCTATTTCCCCGAAGGATCGAAGGTGCTCTACGCCCATCTCGGCGGCGCGCCGGCACTCAACGGCTATGGCTACGCGTTCCGCAACGGCTGAGTGGAGTAACCCTGGGGATCCGTCCGGAAAGAATGATAATTAAATCAAATACATAATCATCTAGCTTCGTCATCCCCGCTTTCGCGAGGATGACGACTATTACATTGAAAATAATCCAACTCTCCACGGCGGAACATGATTCATACCCGCGCACCATAAGGCTGGAGGTTGCTCGTCATGAATGACCTACGACTGTCGTCGAAGCGCCTGATCCTTCGCTTGTGGCGTGATGCCGACCGGGAGCCCTTCACACGGCTCTCCGCCGATCGACGGGTCATGGAACATCTTATGCCCCTTCCTTCTCGAGAAGCCGCGGATGCCTGGATTGACCGGCAGCGTAGCCATCTCGAGGAACATGGCTTTGGCGTGTGGGCCGTCGAATTGGCTGAAACGAGCGAATTTATCGGAGCGGTCGGCCTCCTGCGCGTCAGCTATAAGGCCCATTTTACACCAGCGGTTGAAGTTGCCTGGCGTCTCTCTCAAAACCATTGGGGGCGTGGCTATGCTCCGGAAGCCGCGGCGGTGTCGCTTCAGTTCGGCTTTGAGAAGCTGCGATTGCCCGAGATTGTCGCCAATACCGTCGCCGGCAATCTCAACTCGCAGAAAGTGATGCTGAAATTGGGCATGTCTCGCTCTTCTATGGACGATTTTGAACATCCCCTTATCCCGGAAGGTCATCCGTTGCGCCGACAAGTGCTCTACCGCATTTCTCAAAAAGAGTGGCGGGCCTTGGGGGTGGATTGACATTCGCGCTGTGGAGACCCCGCTCGCCTTGCCGAAACCGCGTGGCTTGCCCTAGCCTGCGTCGGATCGGTGACGTAGCGAGGATCGGGCAGGATGCGGAACACCCTAGGGCAGACGGGATATCGGGGCGATGCCGTCCTCGGCGAGCTGCTGGCGGAGGCGGGGTCGCCTTATGATCCGGTGGCGGTGCGGGCGCTGATCCTGGGTGTGCTGGCGGCACCGCCGGCGCGCGATCCGGTTGCATGGATGGTCCTGGTGGCGGCCGAGCCGTCGCCGTCTCTGGCGGTGCAACTGGATGCGTTGAAAGCGGAACTCGCAGTCACGAAACCCGGTGCCGTGGATCGGCATGCGCGGCTGGCCGCGTTGCGCGGTGAACTCGACCGCCAGGGCTTCGACGGCTTTATCATCGGCCGCGCCGACGTGCATCAGGGCGAGTATATCCCGGCCAACGCGGAGCGGCTGAGCTGGGTGACCGGCTTCACCGGCTCGGCCGGTCTCGCGGTCGTGCTGCGGCGGCAGGCCGCCTTGTTCGTCGATGGGCGCTACACCGTGCAGGCGGTGGCCGAAGTCGATGCCGGCGATTATCTCCAGCGCCATATCACGACCGAGCCGGCGACCGACTGGATCGCCGAGACGCTGCGTCCCGGCGAGGTGCTGGGCTACGATCCCTGGCTGCTGACCCCGGCGACGGTCGACCGGTTCCGCGCCGCCGCGGAGAAAGCGGGCGGCGAATTGCGCGCGGTCGCGGCCAACCCGGTCGACGCGATCTGGCCGGAGCGCCCGCCGGCGCCGATCTCGCCGGCCCGGCCGCATGACCTCGATTATGCCGGTAAATCGGCGGCGGATAAGCGGGCGGAGATCGGCGCGGCGTTGGCCCGCGACAAGATCGACGCGGCGGTCATCACCGCCCCAGACAGCCTCGCCTGGCTGCTCAACATCCGCGGCGGCGACGTGCCGCACACACCCTTGGCGCTGGGTTTCGCGACGGTTGCGGCGGATGGCTCCGTCGACCTGTTCATCGATCGGCGCAAGCTTGTTCCTGGGCTCGACGCCTATCTGGGCAATGGTGTCGCGGTGCGCCCGATGAGCGATCTCGGACCCGCGATCGACGCGCTTGCCGGCAAGCGGGTGCGGATCGATCCGGCGGCGAGTGCCGCCTGGCTGGTCGACCGGCTGACCGCGGCCGGTGCCGAGGTACAGGCCGGGGCCGATCCGTGCCGCCTGCCCAAGGCGGTGAAGAACCCGGTCGAACTCGACGGCGCGCGTCGCGCCCATCGCCGCGACGCCGTCGCCGTGACTCGCTTCCTCGCCTGGTTCGATGGGGCGTCGCCCAGCGGCGAGCTGACCGAACTCGACGTCGCGGCCAAGCTCGAAGCCTGCCGAGCGGGTGGTGCCTTGTTCCGAGATCTCAGCTTCACGACGATCTCCGCCGCCGGCCCGAACGCCGCCTTGCCGCATTACCGCGCCACCGCCGAGACCGAAGGCACGCTGTTGCCGGATTCGCTCTATCTGGTGGATTCCGGCGCGCAGTATCTGGACGGCACCACCGACATCACCCGCACGATCGCGATCGGCACGCCGACGCCGGAGATGAAGGACCGCTATACCCGCGTGTTGAAAGGGCATATCGCCCTCGGCACGGCGATCTTCCCGAAGGGCACCACCGGGGCGGCGCTCGACGTGCTGGCGCGGTTGCCGCTCTGGCAGGCCGGGCTCAATTTCGATCACGGCACCGGCCATGGCGTCGGCAGCTATCTGTCGGTGCATGAGGGGCCGCAGCGCATCGCGCAATTCGCCGATACCCAGGCGCTGATCCCCGGCATGATCATCTCGAACGAGCCCGGCTACTACAAACCCGGCGCGTTCGGCATTCGCATCGAGAACCTGATCGTGGTGACCGAACTCGGCGCCCTGGAGGGTGGCGATCGCGACATGCTGGGTTTCGAGACGATCACGCTGGCGCCGATCGACAAGACGCCGATCGAGCCGTCGCTACTGACCCGAGATGAGATCGCCTGGCTCGACGCCTATCACGCGCGCGTGCGGGCCAGCCTGGCGCCCCTGATCGAGGAGCCGGACGTGGCAGCCTGGCTGGAGCGAGCGACGGCGCCGCTGTTGGGGTAATGGGCGGACTACCGGCCGATCAGGTCCAGCCATTCGGCTTCGGTCAGCGTCTTTACGCCCAGCGCCGCGGCCTTCGCGGCCTTGGAGCCGGCATCGGCGCCGACCACCAGGAAATCCGTCTTGGCCGAGACGGAGCTGGTGACGTTGGCGCCGAGCGCTTCGGCGCGCACCTTCGCCTCGCCCCGCGACATCTCGGTGAGGGTGCCGGTGAACACGATGGTCTTGCCGGCGAACACGGCATCCGCGTCGACCGCGGGCGCGCTGAAATCCAGCACCGTCACCTGGGCGGTCAGATCGTCGAGGATCTCCTGATTGTGTGGCTCCTCGAAGAACGCGATCAGGTCGGCCGCCATCTCGCCGCCGATGCCGTTGATGTTCAGCAACGCCTTGGCTGCCTCGCTCTCGGCGTCGGCCGACTCGGTCATCGCCGTACGCCAGGCGGCGAGGCTGCGGTAATTGCGGGCAAGCAGTCGGGCCGTCTGCTGGCCGACCTGCCGGATGCCCAGCGCGTGGATGAACCGCTCCAGCGGGATTTCTCGACGCGCATTGATGCCGTCGATCAGGTTCTGCGCGCTCTGCTTGCCCCAGCCTTCGCGGGTTTCGATCGCCGCCGCCTCCAGGCGAAAGATGTCGCCGGGGCGGCGGATCAGACCATCGGCCCAGAACGCGGCGATGGTCTTGGCGCCCAGCCCTTCAATATCGAAGGCATCGCGCGACACGAAATGGCGCAACCGCTCGACCGCTTGCGCCTCGCAGATCAAGCCGCCGGTGCAGCGCCGCACGACCTCGCCTTCCTCGCGCACGGCCAGGCTGCCACAGACCGGGCAATGCGTCGGAAACTGGAACGGCACCGCATCGGACGGACGCAGGGCGGGCACCGGGCCGACGACCTGCGGGATCACGTCGCCGGCCCGCTGGACGATCACGGTATCGCCGATCCGCACATCCTTGCGCTGGATCTCGTCCTCGTTGTGCAGCGTCGCCCGCTGCACCACCACGCCGCCGACGGTGATCGGGTCGAGGACGGCGACCGGGGTGAGCGAGCCCTGCCGGCCGACCTGGATGATGATATCGGCGAGCCGGGTCCGCGCCTGTTGTGCCGGGAATTTATGGGCGACCGCCCAACGCGGCGCCCGGCCGACGAAGCCCAGCCGTTCCTCCAACTTGAGGTCGTTGACCTTGTAGACCACGCCGTCGATGTCATAGGGCAGCGTCGCCCGCTCGGCGCCGACACGGGCCTGGAACGCCAACGCCGCCTCTATGCCCCGGCAGAGCTGCGACAGAGGGTTGATGGTGAAGCCCCATGCCTTGAAGCAGGTGAGGGCGTCCCAATGGCTCTCGGCGAACCGCCCGGTCGCCTCGCCCCAGGCATAGGCGAAGAAGGCGAGGGGGCGGCTCGCCGTGATCGACGGATCGAGTTGGCGCAGCGAGCCCGCGGCGGCGTTGCGCGGATTGGCGAAGGCCGGCTCGCCGGCGGCTTCACGTTCCTCGTTCAAGCGCAGGAAGCCTGGCCGCTCCATGTAGACCTCGCCGCGCACCTCGATCACCGAGGGCCAGCCGCTGCCGGCGAGTGTGTGCGGCACGCTCGCGATCGATCGGATATTCGCGGTGATGTCCTCGCCGATGACGCCATCGCCACGGGTCGCGGCCAAGGTCAGCCGGCCAGCCTCATAGCGCAGGGAGGCCGATAGCCCATCGATCTTGGGTTCGGCGCAAAGCTCGATCGTCTCCGGCTCGACCAGCGCCAGATCTTCCGGACGCTTGAAGAAATTGCGCACGCCGCCGAAGAATTCCCGAACGTCGTCGCCGTCGAAGGCGTTTTCCAGCGACAGCATCGGCCGGCTGTGTCGCACCTTGGCGAACCCCGACGCCGGTGCGGCACCGACCCGCTTGTTGGGGCTATCGGCGCGGACCAACTCCGGAAACCGAGTCTCGATCTCGGTGTTACGCAGCCTTAAAGCATCATATTCCGCATCCGAAATGATCGGCGCGTCGTCTTGGTGATAGTGCCGATCATGATCGGCGATCTCGCGGGCCAGCCGGGCCAATTCTGCGGCGGCGGCATCGGGTGACAATGCGTCGACGGGCAAGGCATCGATCGGCAATTCTGATGGGGCCGGGCTCATAGCGCGGCGCCGGCCAAGAGCAGGCTATCGGCGGCGGCGCGCGCCTCGGCGGTGATCGTCTCGCCGGATAGCATGCGGGCGATTTCCTCGCGCCGTTCCGTATCGGAGAGTGGCTCGACGCGGGTGACCGTGTGCTGCGAGGCCTGCAGCTTGGCGACGCGCCAGTGATGGGCGCCGCGTGCCGCCACTTGCGGGCTATGCGTCACCACCAGCACCTGCAGATCGTCGCCCAGCTTTTGCAACCGGTCGCCGACCGCGGCTGCGACGGCGCCGCCGATGCCGCTATCGACCTCGTCGAACACGATGGTCGGCACCGACGAGACGCGAGCCAGCACGACCTTCAAGGCGAGCATGAAGCGGCTGAGCTCGCCGCCGGAAGCGATCTTGGCCAGCGGGCCGGCCGGCGTGCCGGGATTGGTGGCGACTTCGAAGGTGACCCGCTCGCTTCCGTCCGGTCCCCAGTCGGTATCGGGTAGCGGGGCGATCGCGGTGGTGAACCGGGCGCGCTCCAGCTTCAGCGGCGCCAATTCCGCCTGCACGGCGGAATCGAGCCGCTTGGCAGCGCCGCGCCGCGCGGCCGCCAGGTTTTCGGCCGCCTGGCCATAGGCATCGCGGGCCGCCTTGGCCGCCTGTTCCAGCCGACCGATCCCGCCGGCGCCGTCATCCAAGGCGGCGAGGCGGGCGGCGAGGTCGCGATGCAGCGCCGGCAGTTGGTCGACGGCGATGCCGTGCTTGCGCGCCAAGGCACGCAGCGCGAACAGCCTTTCCTCGACTTTCTCCAGCCGCTCGCCGCCGGCCTCGGTCTCGGCCGTCGCCGCCTGCAGCAGGGCGATCGCCTCGGCGAGTTCGACCAGGCCGCGCTCCAGCGCCGCGATCGTCGTGTCCAACCTGCTGCCCGACTTGTCGCGCACCCGATCCAAGGCCCGCGCCGCCGCGTTCATGGCGCGCTCGGCGCCGCGCTCGCCGGCGAGTTCGGCATAGGCGGTCTCGGTCGCCTCGCCGACCTGCTCGCGATGCATCAGCAGCGCACGCCGTTCGGCCAAGCTGTCTTCCTCATCTTCGACGGGGGCCAAGGCGTCGAACTCCGCCAGGGCGTGACGCAGCCATTCCTCGTCCCGCAGCGACTCCGCCAGCGCCGCTTGCGCCGCCGCCAAGCTGCGACGGGCGGCAGTCCATTCCGCCCAGCGGGCGCGCGTCGCCTCAAGGTACGGGTAGTGGCCGCCATAGCTGTCGAGGACGCCGCCATGGGTCGAGGGATCGAGCAGGCCGCGCTGTTCGAACTGGCCCTGGATCTCGACCAGGGTCTCGCCCAGCTGACGCAGCAGGCCGATGCTGGCCGGCTGATCGTTGACGAAGGCGCGGCTGCGACCATCGACACCCAGCACGCGGCGCAGCAGCAGGCTGTCCTCGACCTCGATGCCTTGGTCGGTCAGCAGCGGGCGGGCCGGATGGTCGGCCGGCAGGTCGAACTCGGCGCCGACGATCGCCTGCGTCGCACCGGCCCGTACCAGGGCGCTATCGCCCCGGCCGCCCAGCACCAAGCCGAGCGCGTCGAGCAGGATCGATTTGCCGGCACCCGTTTCGCCGGTCAGCACCGATAGGCCGCCCTCGAAGGCCAAATCCAGCCGGTCGATCAGGACAACGTCGCGAATGGTCAGGCCGAGCAGCATCGGGCAGCCAGCAGCGCCTTAAAATATCGAGTTGACGATCCGCCCGACCCAGCCCGGCTGGTCCGGCGCCTCATAAGTGCCGCCGATCAGCGCATAGCTGTCTTTGTACCAATCGCTGTTCGGGAAATTATATCCCAGGACCGCCGCCGATGCCTTCGCTTCGTCGACGACGCCCAGGGCCAGATAGCACTCGGTCAACCGGGCCAGCGCTTCGGGTACATGGGTCGTCGTCTGGTATTCGCTGAGCACCTGCTTGTACCGGTTGATCGCCGCCAGATAATCGTTGCGGCGCTGGTAATACCGGCCGATTTCCATTTCCTTGCCGGCCAGATGATCCCGCGTCAGATCGATCTTCAGCCGGGCGTCTCGGGCGTATTGCGTGTCCGGATAGCGGTTCACGACATCCTGCAGGGCGGTCAACGCCCGTTCGGTATTGCGCTGATCGCGTTCGACATCGGTGATCTGCTCGTAATACGAGATCGCCTTGATGTAATAGGCATAGGCGGTGTCGCGGTTGCCCGGGTGCAGCTGGATGAAGCGATCGGCGGCGCTGACCGCCTCGTCATATTTATTGGCCTCGTAGTTGACGTAGGCTTCCATCAACTGCGCCTTGGTAGCCCAGACCGAATAGGGATGCTGCCGCTCGACTTCTTCGAACTGCTTCAGCGCGTCCACATAATTTCTGTCCAGCATGGTGTCGATGGCGCTGTTATACAGCTCCTCCACCGGCTTCTCGACATAGGTATCTTTCGGAGTCGAGGCGCAGCCGGCCAAACCCCAACCGATGATCAGGGCCAAGAGCGGCAATATCCGGTTCACGCGCCGCGCGCCAAGGCATTTGTCGCGGTCGTCCCGTGCGCTGTTCCAAGCCATCGTCATACCCGTTTTCAGCCTCTATTCACCCGCACGGGACCCATCATCGAAGATCCGAGCGGCGTTCCGCATAGAGTGCGGAACAGCTCCAAGTCCAGGATGGCGCGTATAACACGAAAGCCCAGCTGTGATCGAGCCTTTGCCCCGCGGCAGGGTACCTACCGCGGGGACATTATATCAGGCTGGATACCAGGCGGTGTTTGCCTTAGGCCGACAGGGCTTCCAGCGGCTGTTCCCAGGGCTGGGAGAAGTCGGCGGCTTCGGTGACGTGGGCATAGCACCAGGCGTCGCGATCGGCGAACAGCGCTTCGAGCAGCCGGCGGTTCAGCGCATGGCTCGACCGCACACCGCGGAACCGGCCGAGAATCGGCCCGCCGGCGAGGTACAGATCGCCGATCGCGTCGAGCGCCTTGTGCCGGACGAATTCATCGACGTAGCGCAGCCCATCCTTGTTGAGGACGACGTCGCCGCTCACCACGATCGCGTTTTCCAGCGACCCGCCACGGGCGAGACCGGCCGCCCGCATCTGATCGACCTCGTTCAGGAAGCCGAAGGTCCGCGCGCGGCTGACCTCTTCCTTGAAGACCATCGGATCCAGCACCAGGCTGGTCGATTGCTGGGCGATGATCCGATTCGGAAAATCGATATCCATGTCGACCGCGAACACATGATCAGCCTCGAGCGATGCCGATTTCAACCCATCGCCGACCGATACCGTCTTCAGCACCTTGATGGCGAGGCGGGGGGCCGTCTGCACCGCGATGCCGGCGCATTCGATCAGGAACACGAAGGGTTCGGCGCTGCCATCCATGATCGGCACTTCCGGGCCGTCCAGCTCGACGATGACATTGTCGATGCCGCAACCGGAGAGGGCCGCCATCAGATGTTCGATGGTCATGATCGAATTGCCGCGGGTATCGCGCAGCGTGGTGCACAAGGCGGATTCGATCGCGTTGTTCCAGAGCGCCGGGATCTCGATCGGCACCGGGCCATCGATCCGGCGAAACACGATACCGGTCCCCTCGGCCGCCGGCAGCAAGGTCATCGTCGTCTTGACGCCGGTATGCAAGCCGACCCCCGTACACGGGATCGACGCTTTCACGGTCTTTTGCAGGGCCGCGGCCGGTTTCAACATTATGCCATCCAACAACGCTAGTGCTTTCCGCACTGGTTAATGGATAACAACCTCCGCCCGCATTACCAAATCACTCTTTGTTTCCGAATGTTTCAGTCCGCAGAGGCAAAAAGCGCCGTGTAATCAAATGGTTACAAGGACTTTTACACGGCTTTTATGTGCGGGTGTGTTGCGGCGCACAAGCCGCTTCAAAGTGCGGAAGGACGGTCGCGAAGGCCTCCGGAGGCCATGAGGGCCTCCGGAGGGTCTTGATCAGTTGGCTTGCCGGCGCAGGAAGGCGGGGATGTCAAGGAAATCCTCTTCCGATTTCGGCGTGCCCAGGCGGTCCGCCGGATCGGCGGCGCCGAGGCGAGGGGAGGCGTGGGTGCCCTGGGGCGGTGGCGGCACCCGGCCGGGGCCGCCGACGGTCGGGCCGGCGCGGGTATAGGTCGGCTCCGGCGTCGAGCTTAGCGACCGGCCGACGATCCGCTGGAACAGGCTCGGCGCCTTGGGCTTGGCGGCCGGCCGGGCTGGCGGCGGCAGGTCCCGTTGAGCCATGTCCCGTTGTGCCGGCTCCCTTTGGGCCATATCCCGTTGCGCCGGCTCCCGTTGGGGGTGGACCGGCCGGCCGGCCGGCTGCTGTTCCGCCGGCGGTGCCGCCAGGACCGGGTCGGTCCGTTCGGCAACCATCGGGCGCGGGGCGATGAACGAGCCGTTCGACACGCTCGCCGCGACCTGTGCCCCGGCACCCGTGTCGCTCGCCCGTTCGGCCGGCTGAACGGGGGCCGACTCCGCGACCTTTCTGGCGAAGGGTGGGATCGAGGCGGGGCCGTTCGCCGCGTCGCTGTGGCGATATCCCGTGAACAGCTCCGGCACCGGCGCCGGTTCGGGGGCGGCGACCGGTCGGCTGCGATCGCTGACCAGCGTCACATGCGGCTTCAGCAGGGCGGCTTCCTCGACATCGATGCCGGTGGCGACCACCGAGATGCGCATCTTGCCTTCCAGCTTTTCGTCGAAGGTCGAGCCGAAGATGATGTTGGCTTCCGGATCGACCTCGTCGCGGATCCGGTTCGCCGCCTCGTCGACCTCGAACAGCGTCATGTCCAGGCCGCCGGTGATGTTGATCAGGACGCCCTTGGCCCCCTTCATCGACACATCGTCGAGCAGCGGGTTCGAGATCGCGGCCTCGGCGGCATCGAGCGCGCGCTTGTCGCCCGACGCCTCGCCGGTGCCCATCATCGCCTTGCCCATCTCGCTCATGACCGCGCGGATATCCGCGAAGTCGAGGTTAATGAGGCCGGGCATCACCATGAGATCGGTGACGCCGCGCACGCCCGAATGCAGCACGTCATCCGCCATCTTGAAGGCATCGGCGAAGGTCGTCCGCTCATTGGCGATGCGGAACAGGTTCTGGTTCGGGATGATGATCAGCGTATCGACGAATTTCTGCATCTCCTCGATGCCGGATTCGGCGAGCCGCATGCGGTGCGTGCCCTCGAAATGGAACGGCTTGGTGACGACGCCCACGGTCAGGATGCCGTTCTCGCGCGCCGCCCGGGCGATCACCGGCGCGGCACCGGTGCCGGTGCCACCGCCCATTCCGGCGGTGATGAACACCATGTTGGAGCCGGCGAGGTGCTGCAGGATCTCCTCCAGCGCTTCCTCCGCGGCGGCACGGCCGACATCCGGGCGGGAGCCGGCGCCCAGGCCGCGCGTCGTCGCCTGGCCCAGTTGAACCTTGCGGTCGGCCAGCGAATGGGTCATCGCCTGCGCGTCGGTGTTGCAGACGATGAACTCGCAGCCGATCAGGTTCGACCGAATCATGTTGTTGACGGCGTTGCCGCCGGCGCCACCGACACCGACCACGGTGATACGCGGCTTCAGATCAGCGGCTTCCTTAGGAATGCTCAGGTTTATCATCGTGTTGTCCTCCGGGTCGGGCATGTCGTGTTGGCGCGGTCGGCTGGCAATTCGGCGTGGCCCCTGCCCGGTTCAGCCGTGACCGGGCAGGGGCGTGGATCGGGCGGGTCAGAGGTTCTCACGAAGCCAACTCCCGAATTTGCCGAAGAGCCCGTGCGGCTCGTCGATGAGACCGGTGTCGCGGCGCCGGGTTTCGGCGCGCTCCGACACGGCGAAGCGCAGCAGGCCCGCGGCGGTGGCGAAGGCCGGTCCCTCGGTCGCCTCGGCGAGGCCGGTGACCCGCATCGGCCGGCCGATGCGCACCTGCTTGTCGAGAATCATGCCGGCCAGTTCGCGCGTCCCCGGCAATTGGCAGGCCCCGCCGGTCAGCACGATCCGCCGTCCGGCCAGCTTGTCGAAACCGGATTCCTCCAGCCGGTTGCGCACCAGCTCGAAGGTTTCCTCCAGGCGCGGCGAAATGATGCCGATCAGGTGCGATTTCGGAATGTGGTTGGTGCTGCCTTCCTCGTCCTCGCCGACTTGCGGGACGCTGATCGTCTCGCGTTCGTCGGCGGGCGATGGGATGGCCGAGCCGTACAGCGTCTTCATGCGTTCGGCATGGACCACCGGCGTCGACAACCCGCGGGCGATGTCGTTGGTCACGTGATGGCCGCCGACCGGTACCGTGTCGGCATAGACCACGCTGCCGTCGAAGAACACCGCGATGCTGGTGGTGCCGCCGCCCATGTCGATGACCGTGACGCCGAGGTCGATCTCGTCCTCGACCAGGCAGGACAGGCCGGACGCATAGGGCGACACGACCAGCCCGACCGCTTCCAGATGGCAGCGGCCGACGGCGGTCGCGACGTTGCGCACCGCGGCGGACGAGGCGGAGACGACATGCATGTTGACGCCCAGGCGCTCGCCGAACATGCCGCGCGGGTCGCGGATGCCGCGGCTGCCATCGATCGAGAAGCCGACCGGGATCGAATGGATGATCTGCCGGCCGGGTGGCTCGCGATAGGCGTGGCCGTGATTCAGCACCCGGCGCATATCCGCGTCGGTGATGTCGCGCGCCGGGATCGTGATCTCCACCGGCACGATGCGCGATCCCGGGAACCCGCCGGATAGGTTGACCACGACCTCGGAGATCGTCTCGCCGGCCATCTGTTCGGCGGCATGCACCGCGTTCAGCAGCGAGGTCGCGGCGAGGTCGAGATCGACGATCTGGCCGTTGCGCACGCCGCGCGACACCTGGTGGCCGATGCCGATCACGCGCGGCGCATCCGCCTCGGCCCGCGCGATGAAGCAGCAGATCTTGGTGGTGCCGATATCGGCGGCGGCGACCAGGCTGCCGCGCGGGCGCGTGGGCGTCTTCCTCATGCGCCGGCCCTCCCTACGAGAGGGCCCGGGGCAGAGGCAGCCGTGTCGGCGGATAGGGCGGTGAAATACGGCATCAGGTGTTCTTCGCCGAGGATTTGGCACGCGGTTTGGCCGGTGGCTGGTCTTTCGACGGGTCGGGCGTGACGCGAACCACCAGGCGATCGTTCAGCCGCAGGTCGACCTTCTGGATGTTTCGATCGAGCAAGCCATGGCTGCGGTCGAGATCGGCGAGCTGCGCCCAGGCGTTGCTGATGTCGCCCTCCGGCAGCTCGACATCGATGCCGTTATCCAGCTTGAGATTCCAGCGGCGCTCGCCGACCCAGACGGCGGCGGCGATGCGGTGTTGCAGATCGGGCTGCGTGGCGAGCACGGTGAGCAGCGCCTGGGCGTTGGTCTGCGCGCCGTCGCCCACCACCAGCAGCAGATTGGCATACCGGTCCAGCCGTTCGGTCGTCACCACCACGCCCTCGGCGTCGATCAGCACGATCTTGCCATGCCGCTGCCACAGCGCCAGCGGGTGCCGTTCGACCAGCCGGACATAGAGCGTGCCGGGCAAACGGCGCTCGACCGAGGCGGAGCGTACCCAGGGCAGGGTCTCCAATTGCTGCTTCGCCTTGGTCGGGCTGACGCCGAAGATCGGCGTGCCGCGGCCGGCGTCGATCGCCGCCAACACCGCTTCCGGGCTGGTCATCTCGCGACCCTCGACCAGCACGTTGTCGACGGTGAAGCCCAGCGCCGCGGTCGCCCGGAGCGCGGCCGTCTGGACGGTCGGCATGTCGCCGGTATGCAGCATCATGAACAGGGCGATCGCGCAACCGCCGGCCAAGGCCATGGCGCTCCAGCGCAGGGCCAACGGCATCAGCCGCTGGATCCGCCGGCGTAGCAGCAGGACCGAAGCGGCACGGGTCATCTTGTGGCGGGGGACGTCCAGGCTTACGCGTCGCATCGGGCGTTCTCCACCATCCAGCTCACCAGCTCGACAAAGCTGATGCCGACATGCCGTGCGATATCCGGGACGAGCGAGGTCGGCGTCATCCCCGGCTGGGTATTGACCTCCAGCAGGTAGAAGCGCCCAGGGCCATCCTGCGTGTCGTCGTAGCGCAGATCCGCCCGGCTGACACCGCGGCAGCCGAGCGCCTGATGTGCCACGAGCGCGATCCGGCAGGCCTCGTCGCGCGCCGCCTGGGGGATCGACGCCGGGAAAATATGGATCGATCCGCCTTCGGAATATTTGGCGGTGTAATCGTAGAAGGAGCCGTTGCTCTGGATCTCCAGCGCACCCAGAGCCCGGTCGCCCATCACGGCGACGGTGATCTCGCGGCCGGGGATGAATTTCTCGACCAGGACACGCTCGCCGAACGGCCAAGTGGCGGCCGAGAGCGGTGGATGATTGTCGCGGTCGCGCACGATCACCACGCCGACGCTGGACCCTTCATTGGGCGGCTTCACGACGAAGGGGGCCGGCATCGGATCGCCCGCCAACAGCGCGTCCCGGCTCAGCACTTTGCCTTCGACGACCGGCAGGCCGGCCTGCGCGAAGATCTGCTTGGCCAACGGCTTATCCATCGCTAGCGCCGAGGCGGTCACCCCGGAATGGGTGTAGGGCAGGCGCAGGATCTCGAGCAGACCCTGGATCGTGCCGTCTTCGCCGCCACGGCCGTGCAGCGCGTTGAACACGACGTCGGGTCGCGGCGTCAGGGCCGCGACCAGCGTGTCGATGTCCCGCGTCACGTCGATCTCGGTCACCCGATAGCCGCCATCGCGCAACGCCGCGGCGCAATCGCGGCCGCTCGACAGCGAGACCTCCCGCTCCGCCGACCAGCCGCCCATCAGCACGGCGACGTGTTTCGCCGATCCGGCGCTCATGGCGTCCCCTCGATGATCGGCGCCATGAGGGGGGCGGCCGGGACGCCGATGCGCTTGATTTCCCAGTCCAGCACGATGCCGCTGGTCTCCAGCACCCGGCGGCGCACTTCCTCGCCCAACCCTTCGAGATCGGCGGCGGTCGCGGCGCCCAGATTGATCAGGAAATTCGCATGCAGCTCGGACACCATGGCGTCGCCCCGGCGCAAGCCACGGCAGCCGGCCTGATCGATCAGCTGCCATGCCTTGCGGCCGGCCGGGTTGGCGAATGTCGAGCCGCCGGTACGGGAATGGACCGGCTGGGTGGCGCTGCGCTGCGCCCGGATCTTGGCCATGCGCTCGGCGATGAGACCCTGATCGGTCGGGACACCTTGCAGCGTGGCGTGCAGGAAGATCCAATCGGCCGGCACGCCGGAATGGCGATAGCCAAGCCGCAGATCCGCGAGGTCGAGTTCGTGATGCCGGCCGTCGCCATCGATCGCGGTCGCCGCCAGCACGACGTCGCTGAGCTCGGCACCATAGGCACCGGCATTCATGCGCAAGGCACCGCCGACCGTGCCGGGGACGCCGGAGAGAAATTCCAGCCCGCCCAGCCCGGCCTGCATCGCCGCCATCGCCAGGTTGCTGTCGAGCGCGCCGGCACCGGCATAGACCTCGGTACCGTCGACCGCGACTTCGGCGAAGGGCCGGCCCAGCCGGATCACCACGCCCGGCACGCCGCCGTCGCGCACCAGTACGTTGGAGGCGACACCCAGCACGGTGACCGGCACGTCGGTCGGCTTGGCCGACAGGAAATCCGTCAGGTCTTGCACGTCGGCCGGCCGGAACAGAACCTCCGCGGCGCCGCCGACCCGGAACCAGGTGATCGGCGCCAGCGGCGCGTTGGCGGTCAACCGGCCGCGCACGGTCGGCAGGCGCTCGATCAAGCGGCGTTGTTCGCGCAAGGCGGCCATCATCATCATCATGCGCCGATCCTCATGCTTGAGGAGGGGCCGGTTGTCCCGGCCGCTAAGGTATCGAGCTCCGCCGGCAGGGCGTTGGCCCAATTGGTGATCGATCCGGCGCCCAGGCAGACGACGAAATCGCCGGGCTTGGCAAAGCCATGCACCAGCTCGGCGAGCGCCGACGGCGCCGGCAAGGGCTGGGCGTGGCGATGGCCGCGCGCGGTCAGTCCGGCGACCAGCGCGTCCCGATCGATCCCCTCGATCGGGGCCTCGCCCGCCGCGTAGATATCGGCGACCAGCACGATATCGGCATCGTTGAAGCAGCGGCAAAACTCGTCGAACAGATCGGACACCCGACTGTAGCGGTGCGGCTGGAATACCGCGATCACCGTGCCGGCGGTCGCCTGGCGCGCCGCGCGCAAAACCGCGGAGATCTCGACCGGATGATGGCCGTAATCGTCGATCACCGTGACGCCGTTCGACACGCCGGTCTTGGTGAAACGTCGCTTGACGCCCTTGAAGCCGGCCAGGGCCTGGCGAACCACCTCGTCCTCGATGCCCATCTCGCTGGCGACAGCGATCGCCGCCAGCGAATTCAGCACATTGTGGTGGCCCAGCATCGGCAGCCGCACGGCCGACACCGTCCGGCTGGTCTCGGCGATCCGGTCGGCGATGACCACGTCATAGGTCGCGCCATCCCGATCCATCTCGACGTTGATCGCCCGCACATCGGCCTGCGGACTCAGGCCATAGGTGACGATGCGCCGGTCGGAGACGCGCGGGATCATGCCCTGCACCACCGGATGATCGATGCACAGGGCGGCGAAGCCATAGAACGGAATATTGGTGACGAAGCTCTCGAACGCCTTCTGGGCGACCTCGAAGCTGCCGTAGAAATCCAGATGCTCCGGATCGATGTTGGTGACGATCCCAATCGTCGCCGGCAGCCGGGTGAAAGTGCCGTCGCTCTCATCCGCCTCGACCACCATCCAGTCGCCGGCCCCCAGCCGCGCATTGGTGCCATAGGCGTTGATTATGCCGCCATTGATCACGGTGGGGTCGAGCGACGCCGCGTCCAGCAAGGCGCCGACCAGCGAGGTCGTCGTCGTCTTGCCATGGGTGCCGGCGACGGCGATCGACCATTTGAGGCGCATCAACTCGCCCAGCATCTCCGCACGGCGGACGATCGGCAGCAGCCGGGCCCGCGCCGCCACGAGTTCGGGATTGTCCGGGCGGATCGCCGAGGAGACGACGACGACCTGGGCGTGGCCGATATTCTCGCCGCGATGGCCGACCTCGACCGGGATGCCCAGCCGCCGGATGCGCTGCACATTGGGATTGTCGGCGACGTCGCTGCCCTGCACCGAATAGCCGAGATTGTGCAGGATCTCGGCGATCCCACTCATGCCGATGCCGCCGATGCCGATGAAGTGCAATGTCCCGATGGTGAGCGGCAGCGCCCTCATGATGGCACCCCCCGCTGCAGGGTCGCCACCAGGTCGGCCAGTAAGCTGGCCGCCGCGGGCTCGCCCAGGGAATGGGCCGCGGCCGCGCTACGATCGAGCAATGCCGAGTCACCCAGCACGCGTTCCAGCAGCTCCGCCAGCGCCGCCGAGGCAAAGTCCTTCTCGGCCAACAGCCAGGCGCCGCCGCGCTCGACCAGGATTTGCGCATTGGCGGTCTGCTCGTCGGCGAGGGCGCTCGCCAGCGGCACCAAAACAGCCGGCCGTCCGGCGACCGTCAGCTCCGCCACGGTCGACCCTCCGGCGCGCGCGATCACCAGATGCGCAGCACCCAGCCGCGCCGGAATGTCGTCGAAGAAGGCTTTGAGGTCGACGATGATCCCGCTATCGCGATAGGCGGCCTCGACCGTCGCCAGATCTTCGGGCCGGACCTGCTGGCTAACGTTCAGGCGCCGGCGCAGCGCCTCGGGCAAAGCCTTGAGCGCGGCCGGGATGACCTGGGAGAGGATTCTGGCCCCCTGGCTGCCGCCGGTCACCAGCAGGCGGATCTCGCCATCGGGCTCCGGCGCCGCATAGGGCTGGTCGCGCAAGGCGGCGATCGCCGGACGGACCGGGTTGCCCGTGCGGACGATCTTGCCGCGATCGGCCGGTTTCAGGCCCTGCACCGTGTCGAAGGCGGTGGCGATCGCGCGGACGCGACCGGCTAGCAGGCGATTGGCGCGGCCCAACACGGCGTTCTGGTCGTGGATCATGGTCGGCACACGCAGCCGCGCCGCCGCCAGCATGGTCGGCACCGACGGATAGCCGCCGAAACCAACGGCGGTGCCGGGGCCGAGCCGGCGCAGCAGCCGCCCGGCTTCCAGCGTGCCGCGCGCGATATCGACGATGCCTTTGAGGTTGCCCAGCAAGCCGCGGCCGAACCGGCCGGCGCGGATGCGGTAGGTCGCCACGCCGGCCATCCGATCACCCCAGACCTGACCGCGCGCATCGGTCACCAGCGCCACGCCGTGGCCGCGGCCGACCAGTTCCCGGGCCAACGCCTCGGCCGGGAACATGTGGCCACCGGTCCCGCCGGCCGCCAACACCACGAGGGGCAGCGCGGTCATGCGCCGTCTCCCGCGCCATAGCGCCGCCGGGTCAGTGCCAGCACCATGCCCATGCCGAGGCCGAGCGCCAGCAGCGACGAGCCGCCATAGGACAGGAAGGGCAGAGTCATGCCCTTGGTCGGCATCAGATGCAGCGACGACGCCATGTTGATGATCGCCTGCAGGCCGAACTGCACCAGTAGCCCGGTGCCGGCCAGCACGATGAACAGGCTCCCTTCCTGGCGCAGTCGGTGGAAACCGCGCAGCACCACGAAGGCGAACAGCAGGACGATGATCAGGCAGGCGATCAGGCCCATCTCCTCGCCGGCGACGGCGAACACGAAATCCGCATGGGCGTCGGGCAGGTAATCCTTGACCGTGCCCTCGCCCGGGCCGCGGCCCCAGAGCCCGCCATTGGTGAAGGCTTCCATCGACCGGTTGACCTGATAGCTGTCGCCGCTGGCCGGGTCGATGAACCGGTTGATGCGGCTCGCCACATGGGGAAACGTGTAATAGGCGCCGACCAGCCCCGCGCCACCCATCAGCCCCAGACAGCCGACTAGGATCAGCGGCAGCCCGGCCAGGAAGAATTGCGCGAACCAGATGGCGCTGATCACCACCGCCTGCCCCAGATCGGGCTGCAGCAGCAGCAACGCCGTCACCACCAGGTAGAGCACGATCGCGATCAGATTGCCGGGAATGCCCGAGCGGGTTTTCTGCTCGGCGAACATCCAGGCGGTGACGACGGCGAAGGTCGGCTTGATGAACTCCGACGGCTGCAGCGACAGGCCGGCGAAATTGATCCAGCGCCGGGCACCCTTGATCTCGACGCCGACCATGAAGGTGAGCGCCAGGAGTGCCAGGGCGATGATGAACGCGATCACCGCGATGCGCCTGATATCCCTCGGCGGTTGCAGCGAGACCACGAACATGATGACCACGGCGATCGGCAGCATGCCGAGCTGGCGCCGCACGAAATGGAACGCGTCGAAGCCGATCCGTTCGGCCACCGCCGGGCTGGCGGCGAGCGACAGCAGGGCGCCGAAGCCGATCAGGGCGGTCAGGGCGACGATGGTCCAGCGGTCGACCGTCCACCACCAGCGGCCGATGGCGCTTTGATCGGTGCGCGCGATGTTCATCATCGGGCGGCCTCCCGCGCTGCGGCCGTCTGGAGGGTGCCGGTCAAGCCGCGGAACGCGTCGCCGCGTGCCTCGAAATTGGCGAATTGGTCGTAGCTGGCGCAGGCCGGCGACAACAGCACGACGGCACCCGGCCGCCCCTCGGCGACGGCGCGGTCGGCGGCTTGGCGCACCGCGACGTCGAGCGTGCCGGACCGGGTGAACGGCACCCGATCGGTCAAAGTTCCGGCGAACGCCTCGGCGGCGTCGCCGATCAGGAAGGCGTGGCGGATCCGGTCGAACCACGGTGCCAGCGGCACGATCCCGCCGGCCTTGGGCGTGCCGCCGGCGATCCAATAGATGTCGTCGTAGCAGCCGAGCGCTTTCGACGCCGCGTCCGCGTTGGTCGCCTTGCTGTCGTTGACGAAGCGAACGCCGTCGAGGGTCGCGACCAGTTCCTGCCGGTGGGCGAGGCCGGGATAGCTCGCGATCCCGGCGGCGATCGTCTCGGCGGCCAATCCCGCGACCCGGCACACCGCATAGGCGGCGGCGGCGTTCTGCCAATTATGCCGGCCGGGCAGGGTCGCGATTTTGGTGAGATCCAGCACCGAGCGCGCCACGCCGTCCAGCGCGTCGACCAGTTGCCCGTCGATGGCGGCGATACCGCCGGGCACCGGCTGTTCCGCCGAGATCGCGATGACCCGCGCGACATCTTGGGCCACAAGCTCGGCATGGAGATCGCGGCAGATCGCGTCGTCGATCCCGACCACCGCCGTCGAAGCCGTCGATTGCGCACGAAAAATCGCTTTTTTCGCAGCGATATAACCGGCCATATCGCCATGGCGGTCGAGATGGTCGGGGGTAACGTTCAGCAGCACCGCGATATCGAACGCCAGGCTGGTCGTGAGGTCGAGCTGGAACGAACTCATCTCAAGGACATAGCGGCCATCGCTGCCAAGCCGCGGCAGGGACAGGGCGGGAATGCCCAGATTGCCGCCGACCGCGACCGGCTGCCCGGCGAGCCGCAGCACGTGGTGGATCAGCGCCGTCGTCGTCGATTTGCCGTTGGTGCCGGTGATGCCGATGAAGCCGGCCCCCGTGCCGGCACGGCCCAGCAACTCGATGTCGCCGATCACCTCGATGCCGGCGCGCTGGGCGCGGGCGGCGACGGGATGCGGCGTCGGATGGGTCAGCGGGATGCCGGGGCTCATCACCAAGGCCGCCCAATCGAGCGGCTCGGCGGTGCCGAGATCGGCCAGCGGGATCCGTGCCGCCTTCGCCGCGTCACGCTGTGCCGCGTCGTCGTCCCAGGCCAGCACGCGTGCGCCGCTGGCCAGCAAGGCCTCGGCCGCGACCCGCCCGGAGCGGCCGAGACCGAGGACGCCGACCGTGCGGTCGCGGTATGGCAGGGTTGCGATCATCTGAGCTTCAACGTCGACAAGCCGGCGATCGCCAGAATCGAGGCGATGATCCAGAAACGGATAACGATGGTCGGCTCGGCCCAGCCCTTTTTTTCGAAGTGATGGTGCAGCGGCGCCATGCGGAAGACGCGCCGGCCGGTCAGCTTGAAGCTGGCGACCTGGACGATCACCGAAACGGTCTCCAGCACGAACAACCCGCCGATGATGCCGAGCACGATCTCGTTCTTGGTGATGACCGCGATGCAGCCGAGGGCGGCCCCGATCGAGAGCGATCCGGTATCCCCCATGAAGACCATCGCAGGCGGCGCGTTGAACCATAGAAAACCCAGGCTGGCACCCACGAGGGCACCGCAAAAAACCGCGAGTTCACCCGCTCCCGGGACATGGTGAATCTGCAGGTAGTTAGAGAGGATGACATTACCCGCAAGATACGCGATCAAACCGAAGCTTGCAGCGGCTATCATCGAGGGAACGATCGCCAGCCCATCGAGTCCGTCGGTCAGGTTGACCGAGTTCGAGGCGCCGACGATCGTGAAGATCGCCAGCGGCAGGAAGAACCACCCCAGTTCGAGCAGCACGTTCTTGAAGAACGGTACCGCCAATTTGGTCGCGAGATCGTCGTTTGTGAGCCGCTGAATGATCAGGCCGGCGATCACGGAGACGAGGATTTCCGCCAAAAGCTTGCGCTTTCCCGACAGCCCGTTGCTCGATCGCTTGGTCAGTTTCTGATAGTCGTCGAAGAAGCCGATGCCGCCGAATCCAATCGTGACCAGCAGCACCGTCCAGGTGAATCCGTTGCTGAGATCCATCCATAAAAGGGTCGAGATGATGATCGCCAAAAGGATCAAAAAACCGCCCATGGTGGGCGTCCCCTTCTTGCGAATGAGGTGTCCTTCGGGTCCATCGAGGCGAATCGGCTGGCCTTCGCCCTGTTTGCTCTTCAGCCAGGTGATGATGCGGGGCCCAAGCAGGAAGCTGATCAGCAAGGCCGTCACGACGGCGCCGCCGGCCCGGAAGGTGATGTAGCGGAACAGATTGAGCGGGCTGATGGTGTCGCTGAACATCGCCAATAGGTTGAGCATGGTGGTTCTTCAGGATCCTACGGCGGTTTCTTGAGGTGTCTTGCTAAGCAGCGGCCGCACGATATCGGCCATGCGCGTGCCGAGCGAGCCTTTGACCATGATCACGTCGCCGGGACGCAGGGCGTCCGCGACCAGGGGGGCCAGTTCCGCGGCGGTCGGCCGGTGGGTGGCGGCGATCCCATGGGGCAGGGCGTCGATCAGGGCCGCCATATGGGGGCCGGCGGCGAAGACGAGGTCGGCGCCGGCCGCCGCGAGCGGCCCGGCCAGGCCGCGATGCAGACTGTCGGCTTCCGCCCCCAATTCGCGCATATCGCCGACCACGGCGATGCGCCGGCCGCCGGCGCCGGGTTCCATGCCGGCGAGGACGGCGAAAGCGGCGCGCATCGCGGCGGGGCTGGCATTGTAGCTTTCGTCGATCAAAATCGCCGTGCCGCCGGTCACCGGCAAGGTCGTGCGACGGCCGCGTCCGGCGAGACCGGGCAGGGTGGACAATGCCGCGATGCCGGCCGCGAGATCCGCGCCGGCGGCCTTGACCGCCGCCAGGACGGCCAGGCTGTTCATCGCCAGATGTCGGCCGGGCAAGGCCATGCGATAGGCGACCTCCTGCCCGTCGATCAGCGCGGTGACGGCGCCGCCCTCGCCGTCCGGGTGGTAGGTCAGCAGCCGCGCCGTGGCTTCGGGATGCGCCCCGAAGCCGATCACGGTGCCGATGCCCCGATCGGCCGCGGCGATCGCGAGGGACGGGAAGAACGGGTTGTCGCGGTTCAAGATCGCGGTACCGAATCCAGGCATGCCCAGGAAGATCTCGGCCTTGGCATCGGCGATGTCGCCGACGCTGTCGAAGAATTCCAGATGGGCGGCTTCGATGGTGGTGATGATGGCGATCTCCGGTCGTACCAGCCGGGTCAACTCGGCGATCTCGCCGGCGTGGTTCATGCCGATCTCGAACACCGCGAAGCGCACCTCACGCGGCATCCGGGCGAGGCTCAACGGCACGCCCCATTGATTGTTGAAGCTGCCGACGGAGGCGTGGCAGGGCGCGGTCGCCGCCAGCGCGTGGCGCAGCGCCTCCTTGGTGCCCGTCTTGCCGACGCTGCCGGTGACCGCGATGATCTTGGCGTTCGACCGGCGCCGCGCGGCGTCGCCCAGCCGCGTGAGGGCCTCCAGCGTGTCGCCGACTTCGATCAGGGATGCATCGCCGGGTAATCCAGCAGGGCGTCGCGCCACGATCGCCGCGCCGGCCCCGCGCTTCAGCGCGTCGGCGACGAAATCATGGCCGTCGAAACTGGGCCCAACCAAGGCCACGAACAGCTCGCCCCGCAGGACCGTGCGGCTGTCGATCGATACGCCCGGGAAGCTGTCGCCAGCGATGGCGGTGGCGTGGCCGTCGATCGCCGCCACCACTTCCGCCGGGGTCCAGAGGGGTGCCTCGGTCATGCGATGTCTCGGTCGGTGAGGCGGCTTGCAACCGCGCGCGCGACCGCCGCGTCCTCGAAGGGCAGGGTGGCCCCGGCGATCGTCTGGCCGCGTTCATGGCCCTTGCCGGCGATGACCAGCGTGTCGCCCGCCTCCAGCGCGCGCATCGCCGTCTCGATCGCCATCGCCCGATCGCCGATCTCGGCGGCATCCGGGCAGGCGGCGCGGATCGCGGCGCGGATCGTCTCCGGCTTCTCGCTGCGCGGGTTGTCGTCGGTGATGATGGCCCGGTCCGCCAGCCGGGCGACCACGGCCCCCATCAGCGGCCGTTTCGCCCGGTCCCGGTCGCCGCCGGCGCCGAATACCGCCCAAACCCGGCCGGCGGTATGCGGCCGCACCGCGCTCAGCACCTGTTCCAAACCATCCGGCGTATGGGCGAAATCGACAAACACGCTGGCGCCGTTGGGCAGGGTGGCGACATGCTGCAGCCGTCCGGGCACGCCGCGCAGATGGCCCAGCGCCCCGATCGCCGCGGCCTTGTCGCCGCCGGTGCCGAGTACCAGGCCGAGGGCGGCGAGCACGTTCATCGCCTGGAACGGACCGATCAGCGGCAGCTCGATCTCGATCGCCTGGCCATCGATTTCGAGCGACAGATGTTGGCCGGTGGGGGTGATCCGGCGATCGGCCAGGCGCAGCACCGCCGCCGCCGCGCCGAAATCGATGATGCGCTGACCGGCGGCGCGCGCCACCTTGGCGACCGCCTCGAAGTGCGGGGCGTCGGCGTTCAGCACCGCGACGCCGTCGCGCGGCATCACCGCCTCGAACAGCCGCAGCTTGGCCGCCAGATACGCCGCCATGTCGCCGTGGTAATCCAGGTGATCCTGGGTGAGGTTGGTGAAGGCCGCCGCCGCGATCCGCACCCCGTCGAGCCGATATTGGTCGAGGCCATGGGACGACGCTTCCAGCGCCAGATGGTCGACGCCGTTTCCGGCGAGCAGGGCCAGCAGCTTGTGCAGGTTGATCGGGTCCGGCGTCGTCATGCTGCCGGCGAGGTCCGGTGTGAAGCCGTCCAGATCCGGGCCTTCGACGCCCAGCGTGCCGAGGCTGGCGGCGCGGTAGCCTATGAGCGACCAGATCTGGCGGGTGAACACGGCGGTCGACGTCTTGCCGTTGGTACCGGTGACGGCGCTGATCACCCGGGGTTGCGCCCCATGGAACCGCGCGGCCAGCAGTGCCAGGCGCCGGCGCGGGTTGGTGTCGGTGATGACCGGGAAGCCCGGCGGGATATCGAAGGCCGGGGCGGGGGCTGTCCCGGCACCGACGGCCGGATCGGTCAGGACCGCGACGGCCCCGCGGGCGATCGCTTCGCCGATGAAGCGGCGGCCGTCATTGAGGCTCCCGGGGGCGCTGCCCGGCAAGGCGGCGAACAGCGAGCCGGGCTTTACGCGCCGGCTATCCGCCGTGATGTCGAGAATCTCCACGTCACGCGCGAAGCGTCCCGTCTCGGCGGGGGAGAATATGTCTGCCATGAGCTCAATTAGCCGCAATCTTCTTGCCTAGACCGGGGATGTCGACGCTGATCGCCCGGTGGATTTCGGGCGTCTCGTCGACCGGCTTAAGGCCGAATAGTGGCGCCATTCGGGCAATAACGCGGCCCGCGGTCGGCCCGGCATTCCAGGCGGCCAGGGCAAAGCCGAAGGTCTTTTTGGTGCCCTTCGGCTCGTCCAGCATGACCATGACCAGGTATTTCGGATCGTTGATCGGGAAGGCCGCGATGAACGAGGTCAGCAGCGCGTGCTTGGCGTAGCCGTGATTGGCGCTTTTTTCGGCGCTGCCGGTCTTGCCGCCGACCAGATAGCCGGGGACATCGACCGATTTGCCGGTACCGTCGGTCACGACCAACCGCAGCAGCCGGCGCATTTCCTCCGACGTCTTGGCCGAGATAACCCGCTGACCCGGCACGTCCGCCCCCAGCGGCTGCTTGATCAGGGTTGCCGGCCGCAAGATGCCGCCATTCACGATAGCGCTGACGGCGGTCGCCATCTGGATCGGGCTCACCGACAAGCCATGGCCGAAGGCGATGGTATAGCTGTTGATGTCGCGCCAGGGCGACGGCACCAGCGGTGTGCCGATCTCGGGCAGCTCGACGACCGCGGGCTTCAACAGGCCGAGCCGACCCAGGAAGTCTTTTTGAGCCTCGATCCCGCTCTCCTGCACCATGCGGACCGAGCCGATATTCGACGAATACATGAAGATTTCGGCGACGCTCAGATACCGGTTTTTCGGTTCGTCGTCGTGGATCGTGAAGCGCCCATAGCTGATCGGGTGGGTCGCGTCGAACATGGAGGTCAGCGTCGCCTTGCGGTTTTCCAGGGCGAGGGCCGTGTTAAAGATCTTGAAGGTCGAGCCCATCTCGTAGGTGCCGAGGGTCGCCCGGTTGAAGATCGTCGCCGGGACCACGGTGTTGAGCTTGTTCGGGTCGAAATCCGGCAGCGAGACCATCGAGAGAACTTCGCCGGACTTCACGTCCATGACGATTCCGGTGGCGCCGATCGCGCTGAATTCGGTCACCGCGTTGGCCAGCTCTTCGCGCACGATGTTCTGCAGGCGGATGTCGATCGACAACTGCAGCGGTTGGGTCTGGCCGCTGAGCGCGCCGTCGAACGACCGCTCCATCCCGGCGAGGCCCTTATTGTCCAAGCCGCTATAGCCCACCACATGGGCGGCGAGGGGGCCGTCGGGATAGATCCGCCGGTCTTCGCGCTGGAATTCGAGGCCGGGGATGCCCAGCCGATTGACCGCTTCCTGCTGCGGCGCCGTCAGTCGACGCTGCAGCCAGACAAAGCTCTTGTCGGAATTGAGCTTGGCGAGGAGGTCGGCCTGCGACGCGTTCGGCAGGATCTTGGCGAGCTGCTTCGCCGCATCGGCCGGGTCGCTGATCACCTGCGGGTTGGCGAACAGGGAAGGGCTGGTCAGCGTCGTCGCCATGACCGAGCCGTTGCGGTCGAGGATGTCCGCCCGTCCGGGCACCACGGGCGCCACGGCGGTGATGCGGCCGAGCTTGGACTCGCCGCCGGCGCCGCCATTGGTCAGGGTCACGGCGACCAGCCGCACGCCCACCACCGCGAAGGCCAGCGAAAAGGCGATCCCGGTGATCAGCAGCCGATTGCGGCTGACCTCAAGCGAACCGGGCCGGTCGCCTTCGACGGCGGTCTCGGCGATCGGCGATGGTTTGAAATGACGCGGCCGGCAGGGATTGTCGTCGTCGAGCAGCGGATCTGTTCTCACGGCATCCCCCCGGCCTTGACGGCGATCACATGGGTCGGCTTGCCGCGGCTCGTCGGCTGCGTCGCCTGCGCCAGCGCAGTCCCGATGGGAGCGGCATCGCCGGCGGTGGCGCGCTGCGGCAGCGTGTCGAGGGTGGCGAGCGAGCCGAGCTGACCCGAGGTCAAGGGCGCCAAGGGCAGGTGCCGCCGCGCCAGTTCGCCGACACGGCCCGGCTGGGCGAGCGAACTCCATTCCGCCTTCAAGACGTGGATGCTGGCCTGATCGGCATTGATCTGGCGGTTGATGCGCCCGAGTTCGTCTTCCAGCGACTGAACCTCGTACTTCACCTTGAACAGGCCGAAGCCGAGGCAGACCACGAGCATCAGAGAGAGCAACGTAGGCGCGCGCATCATGCTGGTAGCTCCCCTGCCCGATAGGCAGTGTCCTTGGTGAATGAGGTGGGGGTGAACGAGGTCGGGGTGAACGAGATTGGGGCGAAAGAGGTCGTGGTGCTCACCGGCCAGGAGGGGGCTCCGGTGCGTTCGGCGACGCGCAGCTTCGCCGAACGGGCGCGCGGGTTGCGCCTCAGCTCGGCCGGGCTGGCGGTGATCGGCTTTTTCGAGATCAGGGTGAAACTCGGCGCCCGGCGATCGTCGGGGCCGACCGGCAGATGGCGTGACTGCGCCGGCGTGCCACCGCTGCGCGCCTTCAGGAAACCCTTGATCGCCCGATCTTCGAGGGAATGGAACGATACGACCGCCAACCGGCCGCCCTCGCGCAGCAAATGCTCCGCCGCGACCAGGCCGCGATCCAATTCGCCCAACTCGTCATTCACATAGATCCGCAGCGCCTGGAAGGTGCGCGTCGCCGGGTCGATGCCATCGCGGCCGGCCGGCACGACCTTGCGCACGATCGCGGCGAGCGCCGAGGTCCGCTCGATCGCGGCTTCCCGCCGCGCCGCGACGATCGCCCGCGCGATGCGCCGCGACAAACGCTCCTCGCCGTATTGATAAAGAACGTCGGCGAGATCGTCCTCCGCCATGCCGTTCACCACACTCGCGGCGTCGGGACCGTCTTCGCCCATCCGCATGTCGAGCGGCCCGTCGAAGCGGAACGAGAAACCGCGCCTCGCATCGTCGATCTGCGGCGATGATACGCCGAGATCCAGGACCACCCCGTCGACCGCGGTGACGCCACCCTCGGCCAGCCGTTGCTCCATGTCGCCGAACCGCGCTTGCAGCAGGTTCAGCCGGCCATTCGCGGAGGTTACCAGGGCGTCGCCTCGGGCGATCGCCGAGGGGTCCCGATCGATGCCCCAAACGGTGCAGGGGGCCGCCGCCAGCAAGGCCGATGTATAGCCGCCCAACCCGAAGGTGCCGTCGACGATGATGCCGCCATCCATCGGCCGCAGCGCCTGGACGATTTCGTCGAGCAGGACCGGAACATGGGCGAAGCGATCCTCGGGTATCTCGGCGTTCATGGCGTCACCGCCGGGCTACCGCCGGTTGTCCCGGACGCGGCCGGGCCGGATCCGAGTCCCGCGCGGCGCGGCGGCAAGGTCATGCCGGTGCGCCGGGCACGTTCGCGCTGCGCCTGCTTGTGCCGCTCGAAGGCGACGGGTTCCCAGATCTGGAAAGTGCTGCCCAGGCCCACGAAAGCCGCGGATTCGCCGATGCCGGCATGGGCGATCAGGTCCTGCGACAGCATGATACGCCCTTCGCCGTCGAAACCCAGCTGCTGGGAATCGGCGAACAACGTTGCCAGGCTGTCGTAGTCTTCGGAGAATTGCTCGAGCGTATCGAGCCGCGCCGCCATCTCTTCCATCGTCGCCATGTCGCGGCATTCGATGGCGTCGAGCTTGAACGACCGGAAAGCAACGATGCCGTTGAAGCTTTGCCCCGCCAGCGCCGAGCGGAAAGGGGCGGGTACCGAGACCCGCCCCTTCCGATCAACCTTGTTCACGATTGTGGACAAGAACAGCGCCACGGTGGTCCCCCAAGCATCCCAACCACGGTCCAGGGCCTCTCGCCCCGGAAGTCGGCTCCTGCACCCCCGCCTTAGCCAACTCCCTCCGCTTTGGGATGAGATGGGATAACATGGGAAAAAATGGGCGTCAATGGTTCTGAGAAGTATAACCTCAGTCAAAATACCCCAAACCTTGGTTATTCACCCGGCTTGAACCCCTCCGTTTCCGCCGCGATGCCACCCGCCCCAATCATCGCACCCGGTTCGCCGGCCTCGGCGGCGTGGACTTCTTGAGATTGGACGACAAAGCGATCGTTCTTCTTATGTTCTTATTTGAAACGACGGGTTTTGACCGTATCTATGGTTAATGGGGAGTTAACGGGCTAAGACAAGATCTGCCGGCACCCGATGCACGGTCGATCGAACAAGCGGTAATATAAAAACACCAGACGGCCTGTAAGCCGGGTTCTGTCCGCGGGATCCTTAAGATCCCGGTGGATGACCATTCCTCTGGGACGTTCGTTGCCGAACGCCTCGCGCGACCGACCCGGATGACGGCGCGGAAAACCCGCCTGCCGGTCGCCTCGGTCGAAACCGGGGCGCCGGCCAGCCATCCCTATTTGGTCTTGCTCCCGGTGGGGTTTACCATGCCGGTTCCGTTACCGGACCCGCGGTGCGCTCTTACCGCACCCTTTCACCCTTACCACCCCGAAGCCGCGGCACCGAAGTGCCGTGACGGGGTTCGGCGGTTTGCTCTCTGTGGCACTTTCCCTAGGGTCGCCCCCGCCGGGCGTTACCCGGCACCGTGTTTTCCGTGGAGCCCGGACTTTCCTCCCCCAACCTTGCGATCGGGAGCGGTCATCCAGCCGTCTGGTGTCGCGGCGTTATAGGGTTCCGGGTGCCGTACTACAACCATGCTGCATCCCATACTGAGCCACGATGCACAGGCGGCGCAGCGTCTCGGCATCGATCAGCCCGTCGAACAATGCCGGGCGGAACCGGCGCTGGAACGCCGTGACCACCATATCCGGCCCCGTCGCGGAGATGCCGTTCGACGGCAGGACGTAGCCGATCCGGCGTAGCGCGTCGGCCGCGTCGAGATCGGGTGGGGTGGTCGGCGCGTCGAAATCCGGCCAGAAGCCGATGCCGGCGGCGGCCAGGCCCGGCCAGTCGAACAACTCGCCCGGATCTTGTTTGCGCGCGGGGGCGACGTCGGAATGTCCGAGCACGCCCATGGGAGCGATCGGCTGGCGCGCGATGATGCCGCGCGCCAGCCGGATCAGCGCCGCCATCTGCGCCGGCGGAAAGCCGCGATAGCCATGCTCGTGCCCGGGATTGACCAACTCGATGCCGATCGAGCGGCTGTTGATGTCGGTGATGTCGCGCCAGCCGCCGGCACCGGCATGCCAGGCCCGCTCCGCCTCGGCCACCAGGCGAAAGATCCGGCCATCCTCCTCGATCAGGTAATGGGCGCTGACCTCGGCCGCCGGATCGCAGAGCCGGGCGAGGGCGGCGGCACCGGTCAGCATCCCGGTATAATGCAGGATCAGCAGATCGATCGGACCACCGCCGCGTCGCAGCCCGTGATTGGGGGAGGGATGGTCGATCACCGAAAGCGGATCGGTCATGGCTTAGAGCCTATCGGGTTTCGGTTCGGCCAATTGCGGCCGACGGACCACGATGATGCCGACGCCGATGATCGTGGCGATCCCGCCCAGCAGGGTGTTGACGTGGATCGAATCGCCCAACAGCAGTACCCCGCCCAGCACGCCGAACACCGGCACCAGCAAGGTGAACGGCATGATCTGGTTGACCGAGTATTTCCGCATCAGCGGATACCACAGGGTATAGCTGATGATGCTGACGAACACCGCCATGTAGACGATCGTCCCGCCGCTGCGCCAACCGATATCCACGATCTCAGTCGGTCGCGTGTGCTCGGTGAAGTATGAGACGACGAAGAGTTCGGGGGCCGCGAAAAAGGCCATCCAGCCGCTCAACGCCAGACCATTGATCGGGCCGATCCGCTTGATCTGGATATTGGCGATGGCCCAGACCAACGAAGCGAGCAGGACCAGGATGACGCCCAGCATGTCCGGGCGAATCGCGGGCGTGCCAACCACCAGCACCAGGCCGAGCAGCGCCATGCCGAGGCCCAACAGCCGCCGCCAGCCCATTCGGTCGTTATAGAGGGTCGCGGCCAGGATCGCCGCGAACACCACCTGGGATTGGTTGAGGATCGCCGAGGTCGCGGCGTCCAGCCGGGCGACGCCGCTGAACATCAGGCTGAAATGGATGCCGCCCAGGGTGATCGCGAGGCCGATGACGCCGGGTATCGCCCGCCACGGCAGTCGATAGAACGGGCACAGCAAAGCCGCGACCAGCGAGAACCGGAACGCGACCAGCAAGATCGGCGGCAACTCGGTGAGGCCGATCTTGGCGATCGCGAAATTGATGCCCCAGATCAGCATGATCAGGACCGCCGTCGCGGTATCTAAAGCAGTCAAGATGGATCTAAAGCGGTCAAGACGCGGCCAAATCTTCTCGTTTCGCTTCGAGTTCCAGCCACCGATCCTCGACCGCGGCAAGTTCGGCGGCGAGCGTGTCGAGGCGGCTGCTCGCGGCCTCGAACGCCGGCCGATCGCGGGCGTAAAGCGATGGATCGTCGAGCCGGCGTCCCAGTTCGGCCCGCTCGGTCTCCAATGCCGCGATCCGGCGCGGCAGCGTATCGAGCTCGTGCTGCTCCTTGAAGCCGAGCTTGCCGGACGCGGCACGCGCGGCACGAGGTGCTGCTTTACCCGCCGGCTTGCCCACCGATGTGCCGGGCAGCTCGCGCGGCGGCCGCTGGCGCACGTAATCCGTATAGCCGCCGACATATTCGTCGATCCGGCCATCGCCCTCGACTGCGATGGTGCTGGTGACCAGGCGGTCCAGGAAATCCCGGTCGTGGCTGACCAGGAACAAGGTGCCCTTATAATCGGCCAGCAGCTCTTCCAGGAGTTCCAGCGTCTCCATGTCGAGATCGTTGGTCGGCTCGTCGAGCACCAGCAGATTGGATGGCTCGGCCAGCACCTTGGCCAGCAGCAGCCGGTTGCGCTCGCCGCCGGACAGGCCCTTGATCTGCGCCTGCATCTGCCGGTCCTCGAACAGGAAATCGCGCAGATACGACACCACGTGGCGGGGCTGGCCATGGACGAAGACGGTGTCGCCCTTGCCGCCGGTCAGGGTCGTCCAGGGTGTGGCATCGGGATCGAGCCGGGCGCGTCGCTGGTCGAGGATCGCCGGCTGCAGTCCCGAACCCAGCCGAATCTTGCCGCCATCCGGTTGCAACTCGCCGATCAGCAGCTTGAGCAGTGTCGATTTGCCGGCGCCGTTCGGGCCGATGATGCCGATCCGGTCGCCGCGCAGCACCCGGGTCGAGAAATCCTCGATCACCGTCCGATCGGCGCCGGCGATGCTGGCGAACCGCTTGGTGACATGCTCGGCCTCGACGACCAATTGGCCGCTGCCCTCGGTCATCGCCGTGCCGAGCCGCGCCTGGCGCAGTCCAACCCGTTGCGCGCGCTCCTGGCGCAGCTTCGCCAAGGACCGCAGCCGTCCCTGGTTGCGGGTACGCCGGGCGGAGATGCCTTGGCGCGACCACTGGGTTTCGGTCTGGATCTTTTTGTCGAGCCGGGCGCCTTCGGCCGCCTCCGCGGCGAGGATGCCCTCCGCCCAGTCGTCGAACGCCGAAAAGCCCTTGTCCGTCGCGCGCAGCCGGCCGCGATCCAGCCACAGCGTGCGGCGCGACAGCCGGGTCAGGAACGCTCGGTCATGGCTGATCATGAGGAGCGCGCCGCGGAACGTCGCCAGCCGGGCCTCCAGCCATTCGATCGCCGGGATGTCCAGGTGGTTGGTCGGCTCGTCCAGCAGCAGGACGTCGGGATCGCCGACCAGCACTTGGGCGAGCGAGACCCGGCGGCCTTCGCCACCCGAGAGATTGGCCAAGAGCCGATCGCCCGCCATGCCGACCTCGGCCAGGGCGGCATCCACCCGATGGGTCGGTTCGGCGTCGCCCGCATGGCCGAGGCCGGCATGAAAGGCCAAACCGGTCGCGACATACTCGGCGATGGTCATCTTGGGATCGAACACCGGATCCTGCGGCATATAGGCGACATGGGTTCCGGGCTGGACGAAGCGTTCGCCGTGATCCAGCTCGATCAATCCCGCCAGGGCCTTCAACAGAGTCGATTTGCCGCTGCCGTTGCGGCCGACCAGGCAGGTGCGCTCGCCCCTGACGACCGGCACGCTTGCCTCGGTGAAGGTCGGGCGGCCGCCGAAGGTGATCTCGGCGTCGCGCAGCGCCAGCAACGGGGGTGACACGGCCATCAGCCGGGGACCTCGATCGGCGCGGCGCGGCGCCGGGAAGCCAGGATCTGGTCGTACGCGGCGTTGATCCGGGCAAGCTTGCGGTTGCCGATCGTGATGAATTCGCTGGGCAGGCCGCGTGCCAGCATGGCGTCGGGATGGTTCTCGCGAACCAGCGCGCGATGCCGCGCCTTCACCTCGGCGTCGCTCGCCGAGGGGGGGACGCCCAGCACCAGGAACGGCTCGTCGGCTTCGGTCCCGCCACCCTCGAGGCCATTGCAGCCCATGCCGCTGACCTGGCAGCCGCGCATGCGCCGGTATGCCGCGTCGTCGAAACCGAAAATCCGGGCGATCCGCGCCAGATACTCATCTTCCGCTGGGTCCAGCCTGCCATCCGCCATGGCGATGTGGAACAGCGCGCCCAGCAGATCCTCCAGCACGGCTTTATTGCCGTCGAGCAGGCGCACGATCTGCCGCGCATAGGATTCGGCACCGCTGGCATGGCGCCGCGCCAGATTGAAGAAATAGGTGACGTTCGCCATGTCCTCGGGGGCGGCATGGAAAACCTCGCGGAACGCCGTTATCTCCTCGGGACTGACGACGCCGTCGGCTTTCGCCATCTTGGCGCTTAGGGCGATCACCGCGATGGTGAAATCGACCGCCTTGGTGCCCGCCGGCCGTGCCGCCCCGGCCCGCCCGATCGTTTCGGGCAGCTGCGTGTCGGTGGAGCCGTCCGGCTGGCCGAACAGGTTGCCCCAGCTCAGTTCGGTAACGCCGTCGCGGATGCGCGACCAGATGCTCATGGCGTGCACTCATGGGGGCCGCCGGGCGGCGGCCGGTCGCAAAATAGGCGTCCGTCCGAAGGGACGGGAGGGCGGGAAAATCGGATAGGCATGGAAGGGAGGGCTCCTGAACCCCACCGATACCGACAACCGCGCCCAGGCGTCAATCGGAACCGGTACGTTGGAATGGGTGGCCAGGGTTGTGGCGATGGCCGCACCGCCGTATGTTTCGTGACATATTACCGTCGGTAAAGTCGCAAATTTCGAGGGAGTTCCAGGATGGTCGCTCAACTGCTCGAACGGGTGCCGCCCAACGAGGCGTTGATGGCGACGCTGAAGGCTCGGTTCGACAACCGGCTGTCGACCGCTCCTGCCATCCTCACGCAGCATGGCAGGGGTGAATCCTATCACCCGGTGCAGGCGCCCGACGCGGTGTTCTTCGCGCAATCGACCGAGGAAGTGTCCGAGGTCGTCACACTCTGCGCGCAATACGGCATCCCGGTCATCCCATTCGGCACCGGCACCTCGCTCGAAGGTCATCTCGCGGCGCGGCGCGGCGGCATCTCGATCGATGTCAGCCAGATGAACCAGGTCCTGGAGGTCCATGTCGAGGATCTGGACGTGGTCGTGCAGCCGGGCGTCACCCGTAAGCAGTTGAACGAACATCTGCGGGCGACGGGTCTGTTCTTTCCGATCGATCCCGGCGCCGATGCCTCGATCGGCGGCATGGCGGCGACCCGCGCCTCCGGCACCAATGCGGTGCGCTACGGCACGATGCGCGAGAACGTCATCTCGCTGCAGGTCGTCCTCGCGGATGGGCGCATTATCCGGACTTCCAGCCGTGCGCGCAAATCCGCCGCCGGCTATGACCTCACCCGGTTGTTCGTCGGATCGGAAGGCACGCTCGGCATCATCACCGAAGTGACCCTGAAGCTCTACGGCATCCCCGAAGCGACCTCCTCGGCGGTCTGCGCCTTCCCCAGCATCGCCGATGCGGTCAATACGGTGATCATGACCATTCAGTCGGGCGTGCCGGTGGCGCGGATCGAGTTGATGGACGACGTCCAGATGGACGCTTGCAACAAATATTCGAAGCTCGACTACACCGTGGCGCCGACCCTGTTCTTCGAATTCCACGGCACCGAACGCGGCGTCGAGGAGCAGGCGACGATGGTTCAGGAATTCGCCGCCGAATTCGGCGGGACCGACTTCAAATGGACCAGCTCGCCCGAGGAACGCGCCAAGCTGTGGACGGCCCGGCATAACGCCTATTACGCGGCCCTGGCGTTGAGACCCGGTTCAGCCGGCTGGACGACGGATGTCTGCGTGCCGATCTCCCGCTTGGCCGAATGCATCGTCGAGACCAAGACCGACCTCGATGCGACGTCGCTGCTGTCGCCGATCGTCGGCCATGTCGGCGACGGCAATTTCCACCTGTGCCTGGTGCTCGATCCGAACAACCCCGCCGAATACGCCGAGGCCGAGAAACTGAACAGGCGCTTGGTCGAGCGGGCCTTGCGGATGGACGGTACCTGCACCGGCGAGCATGGCGTCGGCTATGGCAAGATGGCCTATGTCGAAGCCGAACACGGCGAGGCGGTCGACGTCATGCGTGCCGTCAAACGCGCGCTGGACCCTCAAAATCTGATGAATCCCGGTAAGATCTTCACGATCTGACCGGGTTAGAGCCCTGCCGACGCCCGCGCTCTCACCCATGGCACACATTCGGTCCAGCCGTCAGTCCACCTGTTTTCCGTCGAGGTCCGCCTTGGCCTTTTCGATCGTGCGGCGCAGGTCGGCCTTGGTTTCCTTGCTTTGGCCGAAGCGCACGCGGTTCTCGTCGGCTGTGGCGGTTTCGCGCTGTTTGGACTGGGCCTTGCGAAATTTGTTCAAGTTAACGATTTCGCCCATGGTGGACCTTTCGTCTTTTGCGCGGGGGCGGCCGTATCGCCGTTCGGCCGGTCCCGCGACCTGGAACCCCAATAACTTAGATCACCGCGCCGGATCGGCAAAGGGCGGCGTGAGACTGGGTGGAGGCACCCCATGCGCGCCGTTCTGATCGGCGGCCTCGTCGTACTGGTGCTGTGCATCGGCGGTCTGCTCGTGGCGCCGATGCTGATCGATTGGAACTTCCTCAAGCCGGCTGAGCCGATCGGCATCGGGGCCGGGCTGCGGATGGCCGTCGACGGCGATATCCAGCTGCGGCTTCTGCCCCGGCCGGCTGTCGTGTTGACACGCGTCCGCGTCATCAATCCGGTGGCATCGATCCCGCCTGGAGCCAATCAGCCGGACCTCGCGCGTATCCAGCGCGTGTCACTGGCGCTCGATCCGCTGGCGCTGTTGAGCGGCAATCTGCGGATCACCCGGCTGACCCTGAACGAGCCGGTCGTCGAGCTGACGGTCCTCGCCGATGGGCGCCACAACTGGCCGGACCTGTCGAGCTTGATCGCCGATCAGCCAGGCGCAGGGCTGCGTAGCGCCGATCAGCAAGGCGGGGAGGTGAAACTGTCGATCGCCGGGCGCCGGATCGGTCTCTCGATCCCCCGGGCGACGATCCGGGGTGGCCGGATCCTCTATCGCACGCTGACGGCGACCGAGACCGCCGATGCGATCGAGGCCACGCTCGGCCTGGGCAGTTTGAACGGCCCCTTCACGTTGGATGGCGGCGCGCGCATCGACGGTCGGCCGATGGCGGTTAGAGCGACGATCGGTGCTGCGTCGCCGGGCCGCCCGGTGCCCTTTCAGCTGACCATCGAGCAGCCGACCGCCGCGGCACGGCTCGTGCTTAATGGCGAGATCGCAGAACAGGCGGATGGTTACGGCTTGAGCGGCAAACTCACCGCCGTGGTCGGCGAGGTCGGGCGGTTGCTCGACGGGCTGGGCATCAAGGCTCCGGCAGCGCTGGGTCAGCGGCTGGAACTCGCCGCCGATCTCAAGGCCACGACGCGGTTGGTAGAGTTCGCCGGGCTCTCGATCGATTTCGGCGCCACGCATGGCACGGGGCGGATGACGGTGGATACCGTGGCGGGACCCGCGATCGATCTCGCCCTGCAGGTCAATCGGATCGATCTCGACCGCTGGTTGGCGCCGCCATCCGGGACCATCGATCAGACGACGCCGGGCGCGCTCCCACCCTTGCCGCCCTCGCTCAGGGTCAACCTCGATCTCGGCGCGCAGATCGTCTCCTGGCGCGGTGCGCTCGCCAGTCAGAGCCGCCTCAACGCGGTCCTCGATCATGGCGTGATCGAGGTCAACCAAGCCACCAGCCTCTTGCCGGGCGGCGCCGATGTGATGGTCGCGGGCCGTATCGGCGGGCTCGACAGCGATCCGGTCTTCGATGGCGATGTCGAGGCGGAGGCGGATAATCTGCGGGCGATCCTCGACTGGCTGCATGTCGACACCGGCACGGTATCGCCTGACCGGCTGCGCAAGGCGTCCTTGTCCAGCCAGATCAAGGTGGATCGGACCACCGTCGAAATCGCCGGTCTCGATCTGCAACTCGATGGCAGTCGGTTCCGGGGTGCTGCGACCGTGGCACTGCGCGACCGGCCGGCGGTCGGGCTGCGCTTGACGGTCGATCAGGTGAATCTGGACGCCTACCTCGGCGCCGCCGGTGCCGATCGGCTGACCACGCTACCAGTGCTGCCCGCGCTCGACCTCAATCTCGACCTCACGGCCGGTACCATGATCCTGCGGGGCGAGCCGATCCAGGCGGTCCATCTCGCCGGCGCGCTGCAGGATGACATCGTTACGCTGCGCGAGGCCAAGGCGGGTGACGTCGCCGGTGCCGCCGTCACCCTCGCCGGGACGCTGGCGCGGACGCAATCCGGTCCGCCAAACGTCGACGGGACGATCGAGGTTACGGGCAAGGAACTCGCCCGCTTGTTGCGGTGGATCGATCCGACACGGGCCACCGTCGACACCGATGCGGGCGCCTTCCGCCTGGCCGGTCACCTGGTCATGGCGGCCGGTACCGGGACGGCGCTCGATGCCGATCTCGCGGCGATTGGCGGATCGGCGCACCTTATCCTCCACAGCGATCAAGCGGCCGAGGCGTGGCTCGGCGGCACCGGCCGGTTCGACGGCCGCCTGACGCTGCGAGCGCCCAGCGCCACGGCATTGGCGGCGCTGATCCGGCCGACCTATCGACTGGCCGGTGGCGAGCTTGGGCCGGCTGCCCTCGATCTGCATGCCACCGGCGATCTTACCGCGGGAACCGGCCAAGTGACGCTCGATGACCTATCGGTGGCGGCGGGCCCGCAGACCCTGAAGGGCACGGCGACGGTGACGCTGGGTGGCGTCCGCCCGCGCGTCGCCGCGAATCTCACGGTCGGCTCGATCGCGATCGAGCGGTTCCTGCGGCCACACCGGGTCGCTTCCGCCGGTCCGGACTATCGCGTGGCCAATGCCGCCGGCGGCATCCCTAGTCCAGTCGCCGGCGGCATCCCCAATCCGGCGGAATGGACGACCGATCCGTTCGATCTGGCCGTGCTGAGCGCGATCGACGGCACGGTGCATCTTGTCGGTGGCCGGGTCGGTTACCGCCGGTGGGGGCTGGACCAGCCGGACATCAGCGCGACGCTGGAAGACCGACGGCTGACGGTCGGCAGCCTGGCCGGTCGCGTCGACGATGGGCCGGTCGAGGGCACCCTCACGTTGGATGCTACTGGCGTTCCCCAGGCGGCGCTGAACCTCACGCTGAAGGATGTGCGGCTCGGCGCGTTGTCGGCGGGCAGCACCAGCCGCGCACCGCTCGACGGCCGCCTCGCCGGGACGATCGCCGTGACCGCCACGGGGGCGAGCGAGGCCGACATGGTCCAGACCCTGTCCGGTATGGTCAATGCTACCGCGCATGATGGCGTCTTATACGGGCTGGGTCTGGCGGCGGTCATCGCGCAGCTGACCAATTTGCACGGTCCGCAGGATCTGCTGGGCCTGCCCGCGACATTGGTCGCCGGCGACAGCACCACGCCGTTCTCGACCATCGAGGCGACCGCGCGGATCGACAAAGGCATCGTCCGCGCCGAGGATCTGCATCTGCTGTCGACGGTCGGCGAGGGACATGGCGCCGTGACGGTCGATCTGCCGGCCTATACGGTCGCGGGGCATATGCGGGTCCAACCCAGCGCCGCCCCATCGCTGCCGCCGGTCGATGTCGCGGTCGAGGGCAGTCTGGACAAGCCGGCCTTCACGGTCGATGCCAGGCCGTTTCAAACGCTGCTGGCGGTGCCGGGCGCGGTCGGTCGGGCGATCGAGGGCGCCACCCCCAACCTCGGCCGCATAGTCCCGTCGATCCCGAAGCCGACCCGCTCGTTCGACGATACGCTCAAGAGCCTGCTGCCGGGTCACTGAGGGGGCTCGCGGAACGATACTGCGCCAGCACGAAGACCCGGATGGCGCTCGACAGATTACGGGTCCGGCTGGCGTCGATTTGTTCGATCACCTGGTTGATCGACAGACGGCGCGATTCGGCGAGATCCTTCAACGCCGCCCAGAATTCCGGCTCCAGCGAGACGCTGGTGCGATGACCGGCGATGAGGACGGACCGCTTGCCCAGCGGTCCGTCCTTACCTGGCAGCCCGTCCTTGTCCAGGTTTGTCAGCGCGGGCCCAACATGCTTTCGGGTAGCACCCATTTGTCGAACTCGTCCGCGGTGAGGAAGCCCAAGGCCACGGCGGCTTCCTTCAGCGTGGTGCCTTCGGCATGCGCCTTCTTGGCGACCTTGGCCGCCTTGTCGTAGCCGATATGCGGGTTGAGGGCGGTCACCAGCATCAGGCTGTCGTGGAGCAGCTTCTCGATCCGATCGAGATTCGGCTCGATGCCGACGACGCAATTATCGGCAAAGCTTTCGCAAGCATCGGCGATCAGCCGGATCGACTGCAGCACGTTGAAGATGATCACCGGCTTGAACACGTTGAGCTCGAAATGCCCCTGGCTGCCGGCGACGGTCACGGTGACGTGGTTGCCCATGACCTGGGCCGCGACCATGGTCATCGCCTCCGCCTGGGTCGGGTTGACCTTGCCCGGCATGATCGACGAGCCCGGCTCGTTCTCCGGCAAGTGGATCTCGCCGAAGCCGCAGCGCGGGCCGGAGCCGAGCAGCCGGATATCATTGGCGATCTTCATCAGCGAGGCGGCCAGCGTGTTGAGCGCGCCCGACGCCTCGACCAGCGCGTCATGGCTCGCCAGCGCCTCGAACTTATTGTCGGCGGCGCTGAACGGCAGCCCGGTCAGACCGGCGACCTGGCTGGCGAAGGCGGTATCGAAACCCTTGAGCGCGTTCAGCCCGGTGCCGACCGCGGTGCCGCCTTGCGCCAGCGGGTAGAGCCGTGGCAAGGCCGTGTCGACCCGCGCGATGCCGTATTCGATCTGCTTGGCATAGCCGGAAAATTCCTGGCCGAGCGTGATCGGTGTCGCATCCTGCAAATGCGTCCGGCCGATCTTGACGATGCCGTCGAACGCCTTCGCCTTGTCGGCCAATGCCTTGTGCAGGTGCTGCAGCGCCGGCTTCAGCCGGTTGGCGATCTCCTCAACCGCGGCGATATGCATCGCGGTCGGAAAGCTGTCGTTCGAGGACTGGCCGTAATTCACATGGTCATTCGGGTGGACCGGCTTCTTGGAGCCGACGACACCGCCCAGCATCTCGATGGCGCGGTTCGAGATCACCTCGTTCGCGTTCATGTTGGTCTGGGTACCGGAGCCGGTCTGCCAGACGACCAGCGGGAAATGGTCGAGCAGCGCGCCGGAGATGACCTCGTCGGCGGCCTTGGCGATCGCCTCGCCCAATTTGGCGTCGAGGGCGCCCAGCGCCACATTGGCCAGCGCCGAGGCCTTCTTCTGAATACCCAGGGCGCGGATCAGCGCCGGTGGCATGCGCTCGCCGCCGATCTTGAAATTCTGCAGCGACCGCTGGGTTTGGGCACCCCAATAGCGGTCGGCGCGCACGGCGACCTCGCCCATGCTGTCGGTTTCGATGCGGGTCGCAACCTCGCTCATAACGGTTCCTCTCGGGCACTGATCTGATGATGGCGGCGGATTATAGAAACTTCGCCGGATCATGCATCAACTAAGGCGCCCGGAAGGCTTGGTATTCGTTAGTTGCCGAGACCGTTGCGCAGCGGCTGTCCGAGCCCATTCGTCCGATCGGCCAGCGCCTCGACCATCGCCTTGTGCTGCTCCGGGGTTAGGGTCGCGATGAACTTGACCATGGCCACGCTGATGGTCTGATGCAGGACTTGTCGGTTCGCCGTCATCTGCTGAGCGACGCTGTCCAGACGCTCCTGAGACGGTGGGGTCTTTCCCAACTCTTCAAACGCGTCATCCAGCAGCAGCGAGTTTTGCGCATAGAATTGCCGTTGGGCGCGGCCGAACGTCTGGCGTAACTCCAGGAAGGGCTTCGATGTCGTATCAACGCCAATACCGCCGACCAATTGTTCAAGGCGGCGATCGGGCGGCTGGAAGGCGGCTGCCGGCGGCTGCAAGCGGCTATAGGCATAGCCGCCGAGCACGAAGCAATTCAGCCCGAGCGACAGCACCACGACGACTTCGATCAGGCGGGGCATTCTCATGAGCGTCTGGACCGGCGAGCCGTCTGAACCAAGCGGATCACGTCAACCAAGCACATCATTGGGGAACAACGTCAGTGTCGGATCCGGGAGGTCGGTGGCCGCTTGATAGCGTGCCGGGTCGAGCGCGTGCTCGGCGCTGCGTCCCACGTTAAAGCCGACCAGCGACACCACCAGCAGGCTCGCCGCCATGGCTCCCCAGGCAGCATAGGCACGCAAGCCTGAGGTACGGGCCGGCAACGGGACGATCCGATCGGCCGGGCGGGAAGGCACGTTCGGCACCAGCGCCGTGGCACGGGCGATCAACCGATCGGCGTCGATCGCGCGATGCCCGGGCGAGGCGATCGCCGCGAGGGTTTCGAGTGCTTCGCTATCGGTCAGGAGGTGAATTTCGACAGCCTCGGCCGCCGCCGGGTCGAGTCGCCCCTCCGCATAGGCTGCGAGCACCATCGGGTCGAGCGGTTCGATGCCGCCTTCGCCAGCCCCGCTTTTGCCGACACTGGTCTCACCAGCGCCATGCGCGACTTTTTGCCAGAACCGCCGACCGGTTTCGAAAGGAATGATCTCGTCCATCTGCCTGCTTTCCTCAGTCGGTGGTATTACGCCGATTTTAGGGCGGATATCCCCAGGATTCGTCATCGCTCCCCGGATTCCTTGAAATGTGCTCGAAGCTTCAGCATCGCCTTGTGATGGGTGCTGCGCACGGTCTGCGCATCGACCTTCAAAATGGTGGATATTTCCGCCACGTCCATGTCCTGATCGTACAGCATGGTTAGCACCAGCTGCTGACGCGGCGACAGCAGATCGGGCGGGATCTTGAGCTTCTCGGGCAGCACCGGCGGCTGCACGGCGAGGGCGCTTTCCGGCGCGTCATCGATCGGAACGGTCGGCGCGCGGCGCCGCCGGATCCCGTCATGCGCGACCGACCGTGCCACGATGGTCAACCACGTGCCGAGGCCGGCGCGTGTCGGATCATATTGGCGCAGCAGGCGGAAATCATCCTTGCACAGCCGGACGAACACGTCTTGGGCGGCGTCCTCGGCATCGCCCTGCAGGCCGATGACCCGGTGCACCGCCGAGAGGATCAGCCCGGCATACCGCTCGACGAAAGCGCTCCAAGCGGTGTTGTCACCCGCCAGCAATCGCGCAAGGTTCTGCTGATCCGAACTCAAGGAAGGGGCACTCGCCGGGAGACCAAAGCTTTCGAAATACGCTCCCTCACGGCGAAACATCCCCTCGAAGCGTCTCCGGGGCTCCCGCGCCCTGCGCGGGGCGCTGGATTACTTCTTACGGAAGGTGTCGAGCCTGACGACCTCGCCGGGCTTGGCGGCGGCCCCGTCGCCGGCCGCCTCGTCGGGCCGATCGGCTGACGGCTGCTTCTCGTCGGTCGCGGCGGCGACCATTTTGGGGCCGGCTGCGCGGGGTTTGGCTTTAGCCGGTGCTACCGCGGAGGGGTCCGTCGGCTGGGCGGGGAATTCCAGGCCGAATTTCACCGAAGGATCGGCGAAGGCGCTGATCGCCGCTAGTGGGATGGTCAGGCGTTCGCCCTGGCTGCGGAAGCTCAGCGTGACCTCGAATTTCATATCGTCGACTTCGAGGCCCCAGAATTGATGCTCCAGCACCACCGTCATTTCGTCGGGATACTCCGTCCGCAAAAACTCGGGCATGACGACGCCCGGAAAGCCAGTCCGGAACGTGATGTAGAAATGGTGGCCCGGCGGCAGGCCGTGCTCGGCGGCCAGCGCCAGCGCTTGCTGAACCACGCCGCGCAGGGCGGTCTCGACCATCTTGTCGTATCGCAGGGTGGGTTTGGCCATAGGCTGGTCTCGTGGAGCTGTCGACGCCGGAGGGGCTGGAACGTAAGTGGGGGGCTTCTGTTGCCCGGTGCCCCCCGAACCGCGCTTACCTAACTAATTAGGCAGCGAGTGCTACGGAGTTATCGTTCGCACTTAGGATTTAGCCCGATAACGGCGGTACCATGCCGAGCGAAAGAAGTATCTTTACTACGCACGTCGAGACTGGATCGCCCCCTTGATGCCGTCCCGGCGGAGTTCCGCCGGAACCGAGGTTGGTGGAGGCGCCGGGCACTGCCCCCGGGTCCGTGACGCCTATTCCATACGCCGTTTATCGCCATAGTCGGTTTCCCGACAGGACAGATATAAGTGCAGCCGGCGGTTCGCGCAACGGGCGAGCGATATGGCTCTGGGGTAGGGCGTGTCGAGATCGACCGGGGCCGTTTCATCGGGTCGTTCCGTTCAGCCTGTTTGCCGGGCCTGCCGGCTTCGGGCGGCGTAGGCATCGAGGACCTGATCGGCGGTGTACTGCGCGGTCTTGGCGAAATCCTCGCGCAATCCCAAGGCGGCCGAGGCGTGCAATCGGGCGGCGGCGGCCTCGGTCATCACGGCGCTCAACCCCAGTTCCCGGATACCTTCCGCCACGCCCTCCATCTCCACCGCGCGGCGTTCGGCATGTAGCACGTCGGTTCGGATGCACATATCGACGAATGTGCTGAACGGGGTCGCATCCATCGGGCCGCAGATGCCGCGCATCGCCGCTTCCCTTACCCCGGCGAGCGAGGCGGCGGTCAACGCCTCGATCACCAAGGCCTCGATGCCCTTGGTGACGACGCTGCGCAGCATTTTCACCGCCGCGGCGGTACCCGCCACCGGGCCGGCCAGTTCGATCGACAGACCCAGCGGCGCGAAGTCGGCCGCGAACCGCTCAGCGCCATCGCCCGAACAATAGAGCGCCACCGTCGCGCCATAGATGCTGACGGCACCCATCAAATTGGCATCGACATAGGCGCCGCCCCGACTGATGACCGCCTCGGCGATCGCCCGCTTGGTCGAGGGGGTGGAGGCGTTGACATCGACGACCAGCGTGCCGGGACGCAATTGTCCGGCGATATCGGCGCCAACCCTGGCCGCCGTCGACACCACCACGGCGGAGAACACCACGTCGCAGCGTTGGACCAACTCGGCCTGCGTGTCGACCAGGGTCGCGCCATGCTCCGCCGCCTGGTCGCGAAAGGCCGCCGTATAGGGCGGGTGGTTGGTGCCGCCCCCGCAGAAGACCAGCACTTCCGGGACGCCCTGGCCGACCAGATGGCGGGTAAAGCACCGCGCCGCCTCGCCGAAGCCGACAAAGCCGATGACCGGTCGCGTCACACCCATTCTTTCCCCCAGTCTGGTCGTCGTCACGTCACTGGTGCAATATGGCGCGCTCATAGCGCGTGCGCAGCAGCCAGCCCCCGCCGCTGCAGGATCGGGACCACCGTGCGACCGATGCGATAGAGGCGGCCGATCGGATAAAGTCGATCGATCTCGTGTGATTGTTGAGGTTGCCCCCGCGATCCGGCTACGGTTCACCGCTGCTCCCCACTCAAGACCCGCAACCCCGATACGATGAGTACCTCGTCATGATCTTGTCCGACTCCGTGCCGACGCCGATCCCTCTGCGCGCGTCGGTTCGGGAGGCTTACCATCAGGACGAGACCAGCCGGGTCGAGGCGATCCTGGCGGCGGCCGAACTGCCTTCCGAGATGCTCGATCGGATCGGCGCGCGGGCGCGGGCCTTGGTCGCCACGGTGCGCGCGGCGCGGGTCGGGAAGGGCGGCGTCGACGCGTTTCTACATGAATACGAACTTTCCTCGCAGGAGGGCGTCGTGCTGATGTGCCTCGCCGAGGCGCTGTTGCGGATTCCCGACAGCGATACCGTCGATCGGCTGATCCGCGACAAGATCGGGCCGGCCGATTGGCAACGTCATGTCGGCCAATCCTCCTCGCTGTTCGTCAACGCCTCGACCTGGGCGTTGATGCTGACCGGCCGGGTGGTCAAGCTCGAAGGACAGACGGGCGAGGCGTCCAGCATCCTGAAACGGCTGATCACCCGATCGGGCGAGCCGGTGATCCGCCAGGCGGTCACCGCGGCGATGCGCATCCTGGGGCGGCAATTCGTCATGGGGCGGACGATCGGCGAGGCGCTCGACCGCGCGCGGAGTCCGGAAAAGCAGGGCTATCGCCATTCCTACGACATGCTGGGCGAGGCGGCGCGGACCGCCGCCGATGCCAGCCGGTATTTCGACAGTTACCGCGACGCGATCGCCTCGATCGGTGGGGCCGCCGCCGGCCGGCCGATCGCCGACGTGCCCAGCATTTCGGTCAAGCTCTCCGCCCTCCACCCGCGCTACGAGGTCGCCAAGCGCCGTCGCGTGCTGGCGGAATTGCTGCCGCGCATCAAGCAACTGGCACTGGAGGCCAAGCGCGTCGGCATCGGTTTCACCATCGATGCGGAGGAGGCGGACCGGCTGGATCTGTCGCTCGACCTCATCGAGGCGCTGGCGCTCGATCCCGATCTCGCCGGCTGGGACGGTTTCGGTCTCGCCGTGCAGGCCTACCAGACCCGTGCGCTGCCGCTGATCGACTGGCTGGCCGATCTGGCGCGGCGCGGGCGGCGCCGGTTGATGGTGCGGCTGGTCAAGGGTGCCTATTGGGATACCGAGATCAAGCGCGCGCAGGAGTGGGGGCTGGCGACCTACCCGGTCTATACCCGCAAGGCGACCACCGACGTCTCCTACCTCGCCTGCGCCAAGCGGCTGCTGGCGGCATCGGACGCGTTCTACGCCCAGTTCGCGACGCATAACGCCCAGACCGTCTCGGCGATCATCGAGATCGGCGGCAATTCGGGCATCTATGAGTTTCAGCGGCTGCATGGCATGGGCGAGGCGCTGTATGAGCAGATCGTCGGACCGGGCAAGCTGGACCGGCCGTGCCGCGTCTATGCCCCGGTCGGCAGCCATGAGGATCTATTGGCCTATCTGGTCCGGCGCCTGCTGGAAAACGGTGCCAACAGCTCGTTCGTCAACCGGCTGGTCGACGAGCGGGCGCCGATCGACGAGATCGTCGCCGACCCGATCGCCCGGGTGCGCGCCTTGCGGGTCAAGCCGCACCCGGGCATTCCCTTGCCGAGACAGCTCTACATGGCCGGCCAAGACGCGCCCGAGCGGCTGAACAGCCAGGGCCGAGACCTCGCCGACGTGCCGAGTCTGGTCGAGCTCGATCAGCGCATGGCGAAGGCCGCGGCGCGATCCCGGACGGCGGCGTCGATCCTCGGCGGGGTCGAAGCAACCGGCGCCGCGGCCCCGGTGACCGATCCGGCGGACCGGCGGCGCGTCGTGGGATCGGTGGTCGTGGCCGGGACGGCGGAGGTCGATCGGGCGGTCGCCCGGGCGAGCCGGGCCGCCACCGCCTGGGATGCGGCCGGCGGTGCCGTCCGTGCCGAGCCGCTGGAGCGCGCCGCCGATCTCATGGAGGCCGAGGCGCCGGAGCTGATGACCCTGATCGTGCGGGAGGGCGGCCGCACCGTGTCCGATGCGCAGGACGAGGTTCGCGAGGCCATCGATTTCTGCCGCTATTACGCCGGCCTGGCGCGCCGCGACTTCGGCGAGGTGGTCCTGCCCGGGCCGACGGGTGAGCGCAATACCTATCGGTTGGCCGGCCGCGGCGTATTCGCCTGCATCAGCCCGTGGAACTTCCCCTTGGCGATCTTTGTCGGGCAGGTCGCCGCGGCGCTCGCCGCCGGCAACACGGTGGTGGCCAAGCCGGCGGAGCAGACGCCGTTGATCGCGGCCGAGGCTGTTCGCCTGCTGCACCGTGCCGGCGTGCCGGCCGATGCGCTGCAATTGGTCCCCGGCGATGGCCGGGTGGGCGCGGCCCTGGTCGCCGATCGCCGGATCGCCGGCGTCGTCTTCACCGGGTCGACCGCGACCGCCCGGACGATCAACCGGGTGCTGGCGGGTCGGGACGGCCCGATCGTCCCGCTGATCGCCGAAACCGGCGGTCTCAACGTCATGATCGCCGATAGCTCGGCCCTCGTCGAACAGGTCGTCGCCGACATCTTCCGCTCGGCCTTCAATTCGGCGGGGCAGCGCTGCTCGGCGTTGCGCGTGCTTTTTGTGCAGACCGACATCGCCGATCGCGTGTTGGGCATGCTGGCGGGGGGATTGGCGGAACTGACACTCGGCGATCCGGCCGATCTCGCGACGGATGTCGGGCCGGTGATCGACGAGGCGGCCCGGGCGGTGCTGGACGACCATGCCCGCCGCATGGCCGCCGAGGCACGGCTGGTGGTCGAGGCGCCGCTGCCGCCGGGGACGGAGCATGGCACTTTCTTCGCGCCGCGCATCTTCGAGATCGAGCGGCTGTCGCAACTGCCCGACGAGGTGTTCGGCCCGATCCTGCATGTGGTGCGCTGGCGCGGCGATCGGCTGGATGACGTGCTGGCCGAGATCCAGGCTTCCGGCTATGGCCTGACATTGGGGATTCATAGCCGGATCGACGAGACGGTGCGCCGGGTCACCGCCGCGGCGCGGGTCGGCAACCTTTATGTCAACCGCAACATGGTCGGCGCCGTGGTCGGGGTTCAGCCGTTCGGCGGCGAGGGGTTGAGCGGCACGGGACCCAAGGCGGGCGGGCCGCGCTATCTGGCACGCTTCGCGACCGAGCGTTCCGTCTCGATCGACACCACGGCCGCCGGGGGCAATGCCAGCCTGATGTCGCTCGATGACGGGGCCGCGTGATGCTCCCATCCGCGATGACATCGCCGCTATGACGGCCCCGTGATGTCGGGGACGGCGGGCTTCGACATCCGTCTGTTCGACGATTCCGCGACATTCCAGCGGGACGTGCTGCCGATGCTGTATGCCGATCCCATAGGCAATAATCTGCTGCTGGGGGCGTTCGGCCGGTCGCTGGCCGAGGATGTGCCGGGTTGGCTCGCGGCGGCCTATGAGGGCGGCCGTCCAGCGCTGGCGCTGGCCCGGTTTGGCGGCTTTCCGTTTTCGCTCTCGATCGGAGCCGCCGAGGCGGCCGAGCCGCTCGCGCAGGCCGCCGCGGTGCATCTGCTCGATGTCCAGGGCGTCACGGGTCCGGCGGCAAGTGCCGAACCCTTCGCCGCCGCGTTCGGCAAGGCGACCGGCCGCGCGATCACCAGCCGGGTGGCGACGCGGCTCTATGCCTTGCGCGCTGTGATCGATCCGGCGCGGCCGGCGGCCGGGCGGCTGAGACTGGCATCGGCACTGGAGGCGGGCTGGATCAGCGACTGGCTGGTCGCCTTCGCGGTCGAGGCCGGTCTATCGCCCGGCGAACGTCGGCATGATCACATGCAGGCCGCGGTCGCGCGCCGCATCGCCGCCCGACAGCAATTCATCTGGGAGGCGGCCGGCCGGCCGGTGGCGATCGCGGCGGTGGTGTCAATCGGCGTGGTCGGCGCCCGCATCGGCGGCGTCTATACCCTGCCGGACGAGCGTGGACACGGCTATGCCAGCGCCTGTGTGGCCGCCCTCAGCCACCATGTTCTGGATGAGGGCCGGGCCTGGTGCGCGCTCTTCGCCGATGCGGCCAACCCGATCTCGAACGCGATCTATCAGCGGCTCGGGTATCGGGCGAATTGCCTCTACCGTGCGTTCGACTTCGCGGCAGGCTCGGTGGGGCCTTAGCGACCCGCTTAGCGTCGCCACACCACCGGGAATGCTTCGCTGTCCATCGGTGAGCCGGGCTCGGGGGCACCCGGAAAGCCGTGCGGCGGGGGCGACATGTAGCCGTCGCGCAGGGCATAACGGGCGTCGTCGCCGGTGAAGCGCGCGGCGAAGGCGCGGCGTCGATTGGCGGAACCGTTGCCCGGTGCGCCGTGCAGCGTCAGGGCGTGGAACACGATGCAGTCGCCCGGCGCCATGTCCCAGCCCGCCAAGGCGTAGCGGTCGCGCGCGCCGTCGATGTCGGGCACGGCCTCGAGCTTGGCCTCGCGGCTCTCGTGGTCCTGGCTGTCGCTGAAGCGTTTGGGCGTATACCACTTGCCCCAGCGATGCGAGCCGACGACGTATTCGACCGAGGTCGCCCGGTCGATCGGATCGAGCGGGATCCACAGGCTGCACACCTGGCTGGCATCGAGCGTCCAATAGGGCAGATCGTGATGCCACGGCGTCGGCTCCAGCGTCCCCGGTTCCTTGACCAGCACATGCTCGTGGAACAGGTTGACCTTGGCCGAGCGCATGAACCGTCCGGCGATCGCCGCCGCCGGCGAGCCGAACAGAAAATCCCGATATTCGGGGATGCGCCGCCAACTGCAATAGTCACCCAGGAACAGCCCCGGCTTGCCGTCCGGCGTGTAGCGTTTGGCGAGCGCGCTCGGTTCGGCCAGGTTGCGCTCGATCCCGGCGGCCAGGACGTCGATCCACTTTGGCTCGAAGACTTGACGCAGACAGACGACACCGTCGCGCTCGAACTCGTCCACCACGCTGTCTGCCACCACGCCGTCTGCCACCACGGTATCTGCCACTATCGTTCCCTCCTTGACCCGTTTCCTAGATGAACGGGGCGCCGATGCCTTCCTGATCGAGGCAGCGCCGCACCGCCGGTCGGGCGAGCAGCAGGTCGGCCAGCCGCTTCAGGTTCCGCAATTCGCGTGCCGGCCGCCGCATGCCGCGGCTCCAGCGGATCAGCATCAGCAGGTAGAGATCGGCGGCGGAGACCGTCGCCCCCAATAGGTAGGGGCCGGCTTCCAGATGACGCTCGATGAGATCGAACATCGTGTCGAGACGCGCCTCGGCCTTGGCCTTCACCCCAGCCACGGCGGAGGCCTCGTCGGTGTGCTCGTGCGGATAGAAATACGGCCGGAATTCGGTCTGGAGCGTGTTGGTCAGATGGATGATCCATTGATAGAAGATCGCCCGTTCCGGCGTGCCGACCGCCGGGGCGAGGCCGCTCCGCGGGTATTTGTCCAGGATATGCAGGGCGATCGCCGCGGTCTCGAAGACCACGAGGTCGCCATCGATCAGGGTCGGGATCCGCCCGGTCGGATTGAGCCGCAGATACTCGGCACTTTTATGCGCCGCCTTGGTCCGGTCGATCAGCGTCAGTTCGTAGGGTGCGCCGATTTCTTCGAGGATCAGGTGTGGCGCTAGACTGGCATTGCCAGGATAGTAGAACAGCTTCAGCATCAAGGATCTCACTGGTGGCGGCGGGACCGAATTGGTCTTGATTGTGCGTCGCAGCATGAAATCGTAGCGTCTCGGGGTCGAGGCCGGCTACACTCTATCAGACGTTGACCTGCCCGATTGGACCGCTATGCCGCTCGACATCGTCCATTCCGTCTGTCCGCATGATTGTCCCAGCACCTGTGCGCTGGAAGTCGAGCGGTTGGATGAACATCGCATCGGGCGGATTCACGGCGCTAAGGACAATGAATACACGGCGGGGGTGCTGTGCGCCAAGGTCGCGCGCTATGCCGAGCGGCAGCATCACCCGGATCGGCTGACACAGCCGTTGCGGCGCGTCGGGCGCAAGGGCGTCGGCCTCGCGGCGTTCGAACCGGTCTCGTGGGACGCGGCGTTGGACGAGGTCGCCGAACGGCTGGCGGACGCCGGCCGGCGTCATGGCAGCGAGGCGGTCTGGCCGTATTACTATGCCGGGACTATGGGCCACGTGCAGCGCGACGGCCTGCAACGGTTGCGTCATGCGATGCGCTGGTCGCGGCAGCATTCCACGATCTGTGTGGGCTTGGCCGACAGCGGCTGGAACGCCGGGGTCGGCGTCAAGCGCGGCGTCGACAGCCGGGAGATCGGTGACAGCGATCTGATCGTCGTCTGGGGCGGCAACCCGGTATCGACCCAGGTCAATGTGATGACCCATATCAGCCGCGCCCGGAAAACCCGCGGGGCGAAGCTCGTTGTGATCGACCCCTATCGCACGGGAACCGCCGTCCAGGCCGATATGCATCTGTGCCTCCGGCCCGGCACCGATGGCGCACTCGCCTGCGCCGTGATGCATGTGCTGTTCAAGGAAGGCTATGCCGATCGGGCCTATATGGCGCGCTATACCGATGTGCCCGATCTGCTGGAGGCACATCTGGCGAGCCGCGATCCCGCTTGGGCCGCCGCCATCACCGGTCTCGACGAGGCCGAGATCCTGGCCTTCGCCCGGCTGTACGGTGCCACCCAACGCAGCTTCATCCGTGTCGGCTATGGCTTTTCCCGCAGCCGCAACGGGGCGGCGCAGGTCCATGCGGTCACTTGCCTGCCGGCGGTGACCGGCGCCTGGCAGTATCGGGGTGGTGGGGCGCTCTATTCCGGTTCCGCCCTCTATAACCTCGACAAGCGGGTGATCGAGGGGCTCGACCTGCTCGACCCCACGACGCGGGAACTCGACCAGTCGCGCATCGGGCCGATCCTGACCGGCGATCGCCGTGACTTGGGCGACGGGCCGCCGGTCACGGCGCTCCTGATCCAGAACACCAATCCCATGGTGGTGGCCCCGGAAAGCATGCTGGTACGCCAGGGGTTCGAGCGGGACGATTTGTTCGTTTGCGTGCACGAGCAGTTCATGACCGAGACGGCGGCGATGGCCGATATCGTGCTGCCGGCGACGACTTTCCTCGAACATGACGACATCTACACGGCAAGCGGCCATACCCATCTGCAGATCGGCCGCAAGGTGGTCGAACCGACCGGCGAGGCGCGCACCAACCACTTCGTGCAGTGCGCCTTGGCGCGCCGGCTCGACTGCGATCAGCATGAAGGCTTCCACATGACGGAGTGGCAGCTGATCGAGCGGACCTTGGCCGATACCGGCCTCGGCACCGGCGAGGCGCTGGTCGCCGGTCATTGGCTCGACCGCGCCAAATCCTTCGAAAGCATGCATTTCCTCGATCGGTTCGGCCATGCGGATGGGCGCTTCCACTTCAAGGCCGATTGGGCGGCGCTGGGCGCCGATCCGGCTCGGCTGCCGCCGCTGCCGGATCATTGCGCGATCATCGATACCGCGACCCCGGACAAACCGTTCAGGCTGATCGCGGCACCCGCGCGCTCCTACCTCAATTCGACCTTCACCGAGACGCCATCGAGCCGCCAGCGGGAACGGCGGCCGACGGTGATGATCCATCCCCAGGATCTGGCCAGCCTATCCGCCGTCGATGGCGGTCGGCTGCGGATGGGCAACGACCGGGCGAGCATCGTCCTGCATGCCGCCGCTTTCGATGGCGTGCAGCGTGGCGTCGTCATCGTCGAGAGCATCTGGCCGAACGCGGCGTTCGAGGAAGGCATCGGCATCAATGCTCTGACCAGCGCCGAGGCCGGCCCGCCTTTCGGCGGCGCGGTGTTCCACGATACGGCGATTTGGATCCGCTTGGCTTGACCGATGGGCGTCGCGGGGTGGTATGAGGCGGGATTGTCATCTGCCTGTTATTGTCAGCAGGCCCTCTAATATGGCACTTGTGCACGACTGCTTGGCGTCGTTTGGAACACGGGATCAATAACCCGCTCGTCTACCGCCTTGATTTTAAAAACGTACATTTTCTGAAACGGCCCGACGGTGGCCGGGAATTGATGCGAGAGGGATGACTAATGGTGCAGCGCGTTCGCAAGGCAGTGTTTCCAGTGGGTGGCTTGGGGACTCGGTTCCTGCCTGCCACCAAGGCGATGCCAAAGGAGATGCTGACCGTCGTCGACAAGCCGCTGATCCATTATGCGTTCGAGGAGGCGAAAGCCGCCGGGATCGAACAATTCATCATGGTGACGAGCCGCGGCAAGGCGTCGATGGAAGATCATTTCGACTACGCCTACGAGCTTCTGGATACCTTGAAGGCCCGCGGCAAGACCCGCGATATGGCGGCGTTGGAAGCTTGGCTGCCCAAGCCGGGCCAGATGGTCTTTACCCGTCAGCAGCAGCCGCTGGGTCTCGGTCACGCGGTGCTGTGCGCCAAGGATGTGGTCGGCGACGAGCCCTTCGCCGTCCTGTTGGCTGACGATCTTATCCTGGCGCAAAAGTCCTGCCTCAAGCAGATGGTCGAGGTTCATGCCGAAACCGAAGGCAGCGTGGTGGCGATCATGGATGTCCCGCGCGAGCAGACCAAGCGGTACGGTATTTTGGATGTGGAGAGCGACGACGGTCGTTTGGTCTCAGTGAAGGGACTGGTCGAAAAGCCCGAGCCGGAGGTAGCACCCTCCACGCTTTCGATCATCGGGCGCTACATTCTGCAACCCGAGATTTTCGCCCATTTGGAGCGGACCGAGCGGGGCGCCGGCAACGAGATTCAATTGACCGACGGGCTGGTCAAGCTGCTCGGCCACAAGCCTTTCCACGGCTTGCGCTTTGAAGGTGAGCGCTTCGATTGCGGCGACAAGCTGGGATATCTCGAGGCGAATGTCGCGTTCGGTCTGGCACGTCCGGATCTCTCCGACGGCTTCAGGGCAATTCTCAAGAAGCTTATTTGATCGGGAGTCCAGCCCCTGGAGGGCTGGTCCGCACCTCGGAGTGAATGAACATGCGGATAGCGGTTATTGGGACGGGCTATGTCGGTTTGGTGTCTGGGGCGTGTTTTTCGGAGTTTGGGGTCAACGTGGTGTGCGTTGACCAGGATTCCGGGAAGATCGCGCGGCTGAACCGGGGGGAGATGCCGATCTTCGAGCCGGGTCTGGATCATCTTGTGGCGTCGAACGTGAAGGCGGGTCGGTTGTCGTTCACGACCGAGCTGGCGCCGGCGGTGGCCGGGGCGGATGCGGTGTTCATCGCGGTCGGCACGCCGTCGCGGCGCGGCGACGGGCATGCGGATCTCTCTTTCGTGTTCGCGGCGGCGGCGGAGATCGGCCGGGCGCTGACCGGCTACGCGGCGGTGGTGACCAAGTCGACGGTGCCGGTGGGGACCGGG